>Ga0118677_10006197_pt1 | contig 20402 bp, 9 predicted proteins | sample AliMusrvi5mmetaG_FD_86154 | JGI IMG/M metagenome (GOLD analysis project Ga0118677, IMG submission 86154)
GTTGGGCGTCGATTACGCTTTGACGCACACCTGTTACGACCCCGACGAAAATGGCCTCAGTTGCGGCCGCTGCGATGCCTGCCAGTTGCGGCGGAAGGGCTTCGCCGAAGCCGGCCTTTGCGATCCGCTGCCGTATCAAGATGGATAACGTACTCATCACGCTCCGCGTGATGTGGATGTATCACCCGGAGCGTGAAACTAACCCGAAGCGTTAGCGAAGAGGGCAAGTCGCTTCCTCGCTAACGCTTCGGGTTGGTGTCCAGGCATCACGCGGGGCGTGACGGGTACGAAGGCATAGGACTTCCATGCGTATTGCTGAAATTTTCCGATCGTTGCAAGGCGAGGGCCGTTTGACGGGCGTCGAGAGCGTCTTCGTCCGCACCAGCGGCTGCAATCTCCGCTGCCGCTTCTGCGATACACGTTATGCTTCCTGGGAGCCGGAAGGGGATTACTTCTCGGTTGCGGAAGTGGTGGCGATTGTGGAAAGAACAGCCATGCCGAGAACGGCGGCGGAGGCCACTCTCGGCCACATTGTTGTCACCGGCGGCGAGCCGCTACTGTTGGCGGAGATGGTTCCACTCTGCGCGGAACTGCGGCGGCTAGGCATGCACATCACAATCGAGACCGCTGGCACGTGTTATCAGCCGGTGCAGTGCGATCTGATGGCCGTCAGCCCCAAACTGTCGAATTCCACGCCGCACATGGACGAGGCCCCGCAGTGGATCGGGCTGCACGAGCGGAACCGGGTCGAGCCGGATATCCTCCGGCGGCTCCATGCCGAGTACGACTGTCAGTTCAAGTTTGTCGTCGACAGCCTGGCCGATTGCGCTGAAGTGACTGCCTACCTGGCCGATTTTCCCGAGATCGACCGCCACCGCGTATTGCTCATGCCCATGGGCACCATGCCGGCAGAACTTGCTGCCAAAGCCGTTTGGCTGGATCCCTACTGCAAGCAGCACGGGCTGACGTTCTGTCCCCGGCGGCATATCGAGTGGTTCGGCTGCCATCGCGGAACGTGATTCGGAAAATGAAAGACGGCAGCGAGCAATGGGTTGCTGTGACGGCGGAGCGGCCGGGGCTTGATTTTACGCTCCGCGGACCATGCCGGCCTCGCAAGCAAGAAAACCAGTGACGGGCCCTTTTCTTTTCTGCTATTGTACCAACGGTTGTGGTTGAAGCGACCAGGGCGCGAGCAATGTCAACATGGATTTGCGCAATTATATGATTGCCGGGATGACGCACCCCATTTATACTTGCAATATAATGAGTTGCTCCGGACAAACTGCTCCACGTTAAAAAACTCCCTCCCTAGAAAAGGCCCACTTTCATGCATGTTCTTCGTGTCAAAACACTTCTGGTTTACGTAGTAGGGCTCATTTTTTCCCTGAACCAGATCCAGGCTCAGCCAGCAGCTCGGCTGACGGTCCACGTGGATCGCCCTGGTGCGAAGATCAGCCCCACTCTTTACGGGATATTTTTTGAAGAGATTAACCGTGCGGGAGATGGCGGCCTCTATGCCGAAATGCTACAGAACCGCTCCTTTGAGGACGACCGGGGCGGAAATGAGAATATACCAATCAAAACGCCTGGCTGGACGCTTCTTAAACCCCCGGGTTGCGAGGCCGCAATCGCCTTGGATGCCTCACTGCCCCTAAATCCGAAGAATCCACATGCCCTGCGATTGGATATTTCCAAAATCGATAGCGGGCGAGTTGGTCTTGCCAATGAAGGTTTCCATGGCATTGCGATTCGCAAGGGAGCGGTCTATGCCTTTTCCATCCATGCCCGCGCCGGCACCAGCTTTCATGGCCCGTTGCTGGTAAGTCTGGAAACCTCCGACGGCCATAAGCTGGCCACATTTGAATTCGACGGCGTCAGCACGGCATGGAAAAAGTTTACGTGTACCCTGACTGCCAGCGAGACGACTGTTTCCGCTCGCTTGGTTGTAGGGACAACCTCTGCCGGAACCTTGTGGATCGACCAGGTTTCGCTTGTTCCCAAGGAAACCTGGAAGGGCCGTCCCCATGGTCTGCGGCGGGATTTGGCGGAGATGCTCCGGGAGATGCAGCCGTCATTCGTGCGATTCCCCGGCGGTTGCTACGTCGAGGGAGACAAGCTCGCAAACGCTTTCCGCTGGAAGAACAGCATCGGCGACCTTTGCGAACGGCCCGGACACTGGAATCTCTGGGGCTATCGTTCGACCGACGGTCTGGGTTACCACGAGTATCTGCAACTTTGCGAGGATCTGGGCGCCGAGCCGCTTTATGTGTTCAACTGCGGCATGAGCCACGTCGAACAGAACGCACCGGGTGTGGCGAATGTGCCGGCTCTCGCGGAATACCTCCAGGACGCATTGGACGCCATCGAATACGCCAATGGCCCCGTCGAAAGCAAATGGGGCGGACTGCGGGCCAAGGCTGGCCATCCCGCCCCGTTCGCGCTCAACTATCTTGAAATCGGCAATGAGAACAGCGGACCAACTTACGACAAGCATTACAAGCTCTTCTACGACGCCATCAAAGCCAAGTATCCGCAAATGCACATCGTTGCCAATTGCATGACCCGCCCGGGGCCTGTGGAGATCAACGACGAACACTACTACAATTCCCCTGAGTTTTTCATGGCCCAGGCGAACCGCTACGACGCCTACGACCGCAAAGGCCCGAAGGTCTACGTGGGCGAATACGCCGTGACCCAGGGGTGCGGCAAAGGCAACCTTTCGGCGGCCTTGGGTGAGGCGGCCTTCATGACCGGCATGGAACGCAATTCCGACGTCGTCGTCATGGCCTCCTATGCACCCTTGTTCGTCCATTGCGACTGGCGGCAATGGAATCCAAACGCCATCAACTATGACGGTTCGCGGGTTTACGGCACGCCGTCGTACTACGTGCAGAAGATGTTCAGCCAATACCGCGGAGATGTAGTGCTCGGCCTGGATCTCGATTCACCGGCGATTGACACGGTTAGCAAGAGCGGCGCCATCGGTGTGGGCACCTGGCTCACGCAGGCCGAATTCAAGGATCTCCGCGTGGTTCAGGGCGACAAGCTGCTTTACCAGAGCGACTTTGCCGATGGCATGAAAGGCTGGAAGACCTTTGGCGGTACCTGGCATGCCAAGGACGGAGTCCTGCAACAAACGGGCGGCGACGAGAATGTCCGCGCGATCCTGGCCGACAGGTCTTGGAAGGATTACACCTACACCTTGAAGGCTCGCAAAATTGGTGGCTCCGAAGGTTTTCTGATACTTTTCAATGTGCCTGACGAGTCCCGGAAGAGTTGGTGGAACCTGGGCGGCTGGGGAAACACACGCCACGCCACCGAAGCCGAAGGGTTAGCGAATAAAGGCATTTCGGGTCATATCGAGATTGGCCGCTGGTATGACATCCGTATCGAAGTCAAAGGTTCAGCGGTCCGCTGTTTCCTAGATGGCAAGTTGATTCACGACATTCGCCCCGCCGCCAACAAATCGCTCCACGGAGTGGCCAGTCGGGTGATCTCCTCGGGAGATGTAATTCTCAAAGTCGTCAACATTTCAAAAGAGGCTCAGTCAACCCAGATCGCGTTGAGCGGGCTCGCCGGTGCGGTTCATTCTGCCACTGCCACGGTTCTCACTTCGCCCTCCCTGGATGACGAAAATAGTCTCGCGGAACCGATGAAAGTGGCTCCGATAACCGTTCCCGTGGCGAACGCAGCCGGCAGTTTCCAGTATGTTTTTCCGGCGCATTCGGTGACCGTTCTCCAGGTGAAAGTCGCTGAATCTGGCACAAGGTGAAGGCACCGCTCAAGCGGAATCCATGATGAAGTTCACATATGGCGTGTTGTCCGCGGTAAAAACCAGACCTATGGCCGTGCCAGAGCACATCTTGAAAATCTCCCCTCTCCTTTTGGGAGAGGGGACCAATTTGTAGACACGCACTCAGATACAGCTATGCGCCGCATTTTGGCGACGAGGCAGACCTTCTTTCATTCTCGCCACGCGGCGGGAAATTCATTCGTCAGGCCCCACTTTCCCATCTCGAAGTTCTTGAAACCGAGTTTCAGCGCCGGAGAATCGGGGCGTACTCGGAAATCATTCCGCTCGGGATCGACAAACAGCGGATCTGCGAATACCGAATGCGCGTCGAATCCGAGGCGCTGCCATCCCGCGAGATCATACTTTTGCGTCCGGCCAGGTCGCTCTTCGCCGCGCAAGGCTTGGACCCTCGCCGTGAATGCTCCCGACCGGGTAAAGAAGCAGTTGTTGTCGATTTCCTCCAGCCAGGGGCCGCGCGCGGGCGGCGCGATGATCGAATAGACGTCGTCGCGGCTCATGATCGTGATGTTGCGGAAGTATCGGTCGTGATTGTATTCGTTGCCGACATGGAAACAGGGTGCAATCACGCTATGGTACCAGATATTGTTGTGAATCGTCCGCTTGGCGCCTTCGCGGAGCTTCATGCTGATGTTCTTGGTGATGTTGTTGTGGATTTCGTAATTCGAGGCGCCGTCATCGAGATCGATTCCAAACACCGGTCCGTGGATGCCCTCGATGCTCTCCGGCCGCTCCTCGAAGAAGTTGTTGCGGAGAATCACCGGCTCCATCGCGTCCACCTCCACCTGCCCCGCTTCCAGGCTGTGATTTTTCGTGTAGGAGGCGTGCGATTGCGTGAGGGACCAGTATTTGTCGCGACCCCAGGCGTTGAAAGGGCCGTGATCGCCGGTTTCCCGCACCGTGTCGTGGATATGGTTGAATTCGATGACGTGACCGCCCCAGGTGCCGTCGCCGATGCAGATCGCCGCCCGCGGCATGTTATAGATCAGGTTGTGCGAGGCGGTGATCCGCTTCGCGCGGGAGATATAGACGCCCGCAATCTGTTTTCCGAACGCACCGCAGTCGTGAATCAGGTTGTCGTGGGCCTTGCACTCGTAGGGAAATGCGCGCTCCGTGCCGCTGGTGAGTTCGAGCGAACCGACAAAGGCCATGGCGCTATCCCCGGCCTCGGTGAATTTGCAGCCGCGCACCGTGGCGTTTCGATTGTAGTGGTTCACGAAAACAGCATTTCCGCCCACGGCGTCGAACCAGCAGTTCCCGATGGTGCAATCCCGCGTGCCTTGCAAGAACACCGCCCCGCCCCGATGAATGGACCAGTCCGAAAGCGAAGGAACCTCGTATCTACTCATGAAGGTCGAGATCGTGTGGGCAATCCGAAAACCATCGAAATTGAGGTTAGTTACCGGTTTGCTCTGGGTGCCGACAATCCGAACGACGGACTCCAGAATCGGCACTTCCACCACGGCGCTGCCGAGATTCATGCCTGGCTGCGGCATGAAATAGAGAATCCCTTTGGCTGAGTCCAAATACCATTCACCGGGGGCGTCCAGTTCTTCAAAGACGTTCTCGATGAAAAAACGACAGCCGGAGTCGATGGCGGGTGGATCCTCGTCCCACTTGGCGCCCATCTGGTGCCCGCCGTCGCCGAACCAAATCGCGCGGCGTTCATAGTCGATCGTCTTGATCCTCCATTGGAGATTGCCCCAATAGCCGCCGCGGAAGATATGGAGCACGGCCTCTTGAGGATTCGCCCAGCGTTTTTTCGTGAAACTCGCGGGATCGAAGAGGATCCCGCGCGCCCCTCCCCCGGTGTACACCATGTCATCGTTGGGGCCTGGCTGTGGATTCGTGAAATCCGCCGGAATCGTGTTTGCCGGATAAATGTAACCGCTCTTGCCCGGTCGCGAATTGTCGTAATTTGGATACCTTGCCCGCACCTGACGCTTGCCGTCGATAAAGAGCTGCGTGAAAGCAAGTCTGCCAGCTTTCACTTCGGGCAATTCGCACATCATGATTCCGTTCTGGCATGGCCGCCAATGGCAGTCGAGCCTGCGGCCCCCGCTCAGCGTAACCCGCTCGCCGGGAGAGGCGGCATAGGTGACAGGCGCCTCCGCCGTCCCGGAGTTCTCGGCGCCCAACTCCAACGGTTGGTTCAAGTAATACGTTCCCTCGCGCAACAGAACCCGGATCGGTTCTCGGCAAGTCTTGGCCCTTTCCAGGAGGGCGTTTTTTGCCTTTTCCAGGGTGGCAAACGGTTTCTGCTTTGTCCCCGGATTTTCATCGCTGCCCGTGGTGGCAACGTAAAGTTCGGTTGCTTTCGTGCCTGGCGTCGGCGCGGCCGGCGCTGGCGGCGCTGCCCCCAAGGGAAATGCGAACAGGCAGCCAAGGCCCAGCAATAGGACTACGGTTTTCATTTGGGAAGCTCCTGATGCAATTGGACGGTTTCCGGGAGCGTGGATTGGAACCGATAGGTTCCCGAACCCACGGAATAGACTGCGGAGCTGTCTTGCATCCTCAAGAACATCACGCCTTCCACCTTCTCGATTGGCTTGCCCGACTCAGTGACCCGTGCGGCATCCTTCGCCGGAACATGGACCGTCGCGGTGGTGTTGATGGGGATCGTGACCTCCATCGTCAGTTTGCCGGCTTCGACCTTCCAGTGGCTGACGATCTTGCCGTGGAGCGAGTCGTAGCGAGCGAGCGCCCACGTCAAACCTTGACCCATCACCGGTTGGATTCGGATCTTCTTGTAGCCGGGGCCATCCGCATGGATGCCGGCCACCCCGCCGTACAGATACTCGCCCACGGAACCGAAGGCATAATGGTTGAACGAATTCATTCCAACGTCTTGGAAACCGCGCTCAGGCGTCCAGCCGTCCCAGCGTTCCCACATCGTCGTGGCGCCGAGTTTCACCTGGAAGAGCCACGAAGGATAGGTGTCCTGCAACAACAACCGGTAGGCTGCGTCGTCGAGCCCCGCTGCGTGCAGGCCCGGCAACAAGCGCGGCGTGCCGATGAAGCCTGTCGCCAAATGCCATTTGAAGCGCTCGATCTCGCCGACGAATTTTGCCGCCGCTTTCTCCCGCAAGGCGGGCGGCACGAGATCCATCGAGAAGGCCAGCGCGTAGCCAGTCTGGCTGCACCCCCGCAGGGTCCCGTCCGCCGCGAAGAACCCGGCGAATGTTCTCTTGATGTCATCGTACAGTTTCGCGTAGCGGTCTGCCGCCGCCTGATTGCCGATGGCATGCGCCATCTCAGCCATCAGTCCGGCCAGGTGCGCGTAGTATGCCGTGTCAATGACCTCGCGGCTCGCGCTGCCGCCGAGATTGAGCCAATCGCCAAAGCCGCCTATTTCGGGGATGTGGCCTTTGCTCTTCGATGCGTACCATAGCATCAACCGTTCCAACGCCGGGAAATGCTCGGCAACCACGCGGGTGTCTCCGTAGGCCCGGTAGATGTTGTACGTGCAGATCAGGGCCGCGTCGCCCCACGCCGTCGCACCAGCCCCCAAACCGAGGTCGGGCGCGACGTGCGCCACCGAGCCGTCTGCATGTTGTGAATCCTCGCAGATCGTCGTCAGCCAACGCGTGAAAAACGCTGCGACGTTGAAGTTGCATGCCCCCGTCCTGATGAAAAACTGCGTGTCGCCCGTCCAACCCGCACGCTCGTCGCGTTGCGGACAATCGGTCGGCACTTCGAGGTAGTTGCCCTTCTGCCCCCAGATGATGTTGTGAAAAAGCTGGTTCACCAGCGGGCTAGAACACTCGAAAGTCCCGGTCCGCTCCATTGCCGAATGGACCACGATGCCCGTCACCGCGGCCAGGTCCGGTTTGACGGCCAGCCCGCGCAATTCGACATAGCGGAACCCGTGGAAGGTGAAGTAAGGCTCCAACGCCTCCTCGCCCTTGCCGGAGAGCGTGAAGAAATCCGTCGCCGTCGCGCCGCGGAGGTTCGCTGTGTAAAGCGTGCCATCGGGATTGAGCATCTCGCCGTAGCGGACCGTCACCCGCTCTCCCGCCGCGCCTCGGATCTTCAATCGCGCCCAACCCACCATGTTTTGACCCAAGTCGAAAATGTAGATGCCGGGCTGAGGCTCGGTCAGCTTCAGGGCAGGCAATTCTTCATGCCGGCGCGATGGTTCGGCATTTGCCGCCTGCACGAGCGGCCCTCCGCTCTCGCCGGCGGATGGATTTCCGTATTGTGCCAGGAGAATTTTCAGGCCCGTCCCCGCCAACTCCAGCGTCTGATGCTCCGCCAACGTCCGCGATTCGTTCTTGTCGTTCATGCGGTATTCCACACGCAACGACTTCACGATGCCGAATGCCGGGTCGCCACCCAGCAATTCACTCTCCACCTTCAACGATACCCGTCCATCCTTCACCGCGGCGGCAACTTTGGGGGTCACGTCGGCCACACCACCCCTCGCATCCGAAGAGCCTTCGATCACCGGCGACCAGTTACGGTCATCAAAGTCGGTGGTGTCCCAGCCCGGCATGGCCAACCGTGCGTCAACCTCGCTACCGAGCATTAAATCCGCGTGACGGATCGGCCCGAAGGCCGCTTTCCAAGTCGCATCGCTCGCCACCGTCTGAGTGCTGCCGTCGGCATATTCGATCGCCAATTGGGCGCACAAGCGCGGTTTGCCTCCGTAATAATTCCGTTTTCCGGTAAAAGCCAAAACGCTCGCGTACCAACCATCGCCGAGGATCGCGCCAATCGCATTCTTTCCCATGCGGACTTGCGCGGTGACGTCGTATGTCTGGTATTGAACCCGCTTATGAAACTCCGTCCAGCCTGGCGTCAACTCGTCTCGTCCCACGCGCTGGCCGTTGAGATGCAACTCGTAGGCGCCATGTGCCGTGACATAGACGGTCGCACGCTTGATCTTCTCGGCGACGGTAAATTCTTTCCGCATGAACGGGGTAGGGATCCGTGGATGATCATTTAACGCCTGCGTGCCCCACGGCGTGCCGTCGAATCCTTCAAGCTTCAGGTCGACGGGCTCGGTAACCGCCCACGTCGCATCGACCGGTATCTCCAGGTTCGGTCCTTCCGCAAATACGACGACCAAGCGTCCGACTACCGCGGCAAACAGGAAGTCGCTGTTGGCAACCGATAACGAGACCGTGTTGGCGCCCGGTTTCAGTTTGCCGGTCACATCGAGTCGCGCCGTCGCCTCCCAGCGCACCGCCTTGCCAACCACGCTGCCGTTGACGGACGCGGTACATTCATTGTCCGCGTAGAGCGCGAGCACCGCACGCCGCATCGTGCGGCCGGCCGGCAAATTGATCTCCTTGCGGATGGAAAACTTCGTCGTTTTCGCACCGCTCAGTCGCACCCAGCGCAGACCCTGTGTATTGAACGCCGCGTCTGGCGATTCCGCATAACCGGCGTCATAGCCAACCCATTTCGCCTGCCAGTCATTGGGTTTGAGCAGGCCCATCGACCACGAGGCTGGCTGGCCCCACGCCGACGGCTTGCCGTCGCGGTCCCAGATGCGGACTTTCCAAGGGCAATTCATCCGCGACTCCAGCGGCTTGCCGGCATACTCCACCTGGATGCTCTGGTCGGACGCCACCTTGCCGCTGTCCCACAGGTCGCCCTTATCGTTCTGCAAGAGTTCTGCGGAACTCGCCACCAGAATCTGGTAGGCGGTTTGCTTTTGACTCCGGGGCGTTTCCGATTGGAGCTCTGGGATTTGGGATTTCAAGTCGGCAATGACCCAACTCAGCCGCGGCTTCTCCGCATCGATGCCGAGCGGATTGGCGCGATACTCGCAGCGCAAGTTCGTCAATTCGGCGGCAGGCGCGATCGTGACACCCAGCAGCAGTGCAAATCCGGCGAATAGCAACCTGATCTTGTTCATTTTGACCCTTCTGTTTGGTGATGGTTTAAGCTGAAATGGGGATTCTTCTTCAGACCATCGAATAGCTACCAAGGAGGTTTCGACTGGTCCGGAGTGTCAGATGGACGTCGGCATGGCAGGATGCATCCATGCTTGGACGCAAGTTCTTAACAATCCAGTCGATATCGTAGCATTTTTCATTCCAGGCTGCCATGCCCCAAGAGAACAGCAAATTCCTCTCTTATGGGAACGGGACTGCCGATACTTCGCGAGACGCCACGCTAAAACCCACGGCTGCCTTCATAACGCCGCTACACGACGAACATAAAAGTCTGGCTCTCCGCCGGGTTTGCGGATAATTGTGGTGCGGGCGTCCCGCCTGCCCAAGATGTTGTGGTTGAATCAGACAGGCGAGACGCCCGCACCACAAACTTGGCGGTGACCCAAAAGTCTCAAAAAAAGCGTCGCGTGGCATCGGCGAAACGATGCCACGCGACGGCCTGCTTCTCTGCAAGACAAGACTCTTATCCGCGGAAGGACTCGACGGTTGCGAAGATCGCATCGAGGGCAGCCAGTCGATTGCCCGAAGCGTTGGAAGAACCGCCGGAATTACTATTGGCATTGAAGGCATACAAAGCCGCTGCAACATTGGCTTTGCGCCAGCCGCCTCCGCCACCACCCCAGCCGAAACTCGGGGAAGTCGATGCCGCGGAAGCACCCGGCGCATTGTAAGTTACCGTGAAGCTGGAACTCGCCGGAGCGGCCGGAGCGGTAGTGGCGGCGGTATCCGTCAAAACGGACGTCGCGGCCTCCTGCGAATTGCCGCGGGAAACCATGTTGATCGCCGTCGATTGCCAGGCCGGACTATTATCGATGGTACCCGTTGTGCCGTTGATCGTGGCCGTGGCACTGGTGAAGGTGACCGTGCCGAAGTTGGCCAGCGGCAGAACGCCGGAGTTCGATGACGGGGCTTCCACGATCCATTCGGCCGAAGTCCTTTGGGCGTTCGGCGCGGTCTGCGTGGTCGTGAAGGAGCCGCCATTGGTCAAATCGGTAATCGTCAGCACGAACTGCCCGGAAACGTATTGCACCGATGCCGTGATGGCGTCGTTCGCGTGAACCGCGATGGGGTTTCCCGCGTTCATTAAAGTTATCGCCACCGAACCCGTTGGGTAGAGTTCATACCAGACGCTGTATTGGGCCACCCCGTTGACGACGTCCGATTCCGTGCCGATCTGCTCGACGGTCGGCGACTGGTAGCCGTCGATGCCAACCCAAACGGCACTGTAAGCGGTGGTGTTAGCGGTTGCCGAGACGGCGGGAACCGTCCAACTTCCCGAGACGGCGGTGACCCCTTGCGACGGGGAGCGGAGGTTGGTTTCCGCGGCATAGCCGGACCAATTCGTACTGATCGCGGCTTGCGGTGACGAGGGAGAAGTCGGAGAAGTGGGAGCCGGATTGAGCGCTGCCACCACATCGGTCGTTGCGGTGGCCGGTAGCACGGTTTCGCCCGCGGTGGTGTCGGTGACCGTAATCGTTGGAAAACCGACCGTGGTAAAGGTGATCGTGACGGTGGCGATGCCGTTTTGGAAGGTGACGGGGGTAGTGGGCGAAATGGTCGCTCCCGTGGTGGAGACGATTTTCGCCCCATCGGAGGAAACTATGGTGGCCGTGCCGGTGTAGCCAGGCACGAGATGCCCGGTGGCGTCCAAGGCGAGCACTTGCAGCGTCACGGGCACGCCGCTTTGGACTCGCGATCGGAGGTTGACCGAATACGAACTGGCAGCGACTGGCGGCGCGACGGTCATCGAGATCAGCGTCGAAAGTCCGGCCTTGCTATCCGCGAAGGTGATCGTCTGCGCACCAGCCTTGACGAGGGTCGCCTTGAACGATGCCTGGCCATTGTGAAAGACGACCGTTGCGGGAATTGTCGCATTGGGATCGGCCATGCCGAGACTGCTTTGACCGAGGGTTACCGTGGCGTTGTAGTTGCGGACAACATACCCGCTGCTATCCAAGGCGTAGACTTGCACGGTCGTCTGCACGCCGCTTTGAACCGTCGACCTGTACGAGGTAGAGTAGGAGGAGGCGACGTCCGGCACCGTCACGTTCAGTTGCTTCGAGATAGTCAGATTGGCGTTATTGCTATCCGTGGCGGTGATCGTCGGCTGTTCGGCGGCACTATTATTGAAGGTCACCTGGAAGGATGCCTGACCGTTGTGGAAGCTAACGCTCGCGGGCGAGGGAAGGGTGGCCGTGAGATCGGTGCAGGAGAGGGTTGCCGTGCCGGTGTAGTTCCGCACGACGCGGCCATAATTATCCAAGGCATACAACTGGATGGTGGTTTGCACGCCGCCTTGAATGACCGGTTGGCTGACGAGATACAACTTGGTTGCCAAGGAAGCGGTGGCTCTGAAACCAGAGGCCGACCAGCCCCCCGAGGAATAGTAGGATTGCGCACCCGCCAACTGGGAAATGCCCGGAGTGGCGCTCAGCAGCGCACGATTTTCAAGATGCTCCAGCGTAAGCCGCCGGCTTTTCAATGTATAGCGTTTAACTTGAGATGCTGGTTGAAAAAACATAATTTACCTCGAATTAACGAATTTGCCCCAGAACTGACTGCCTAAATTAAAGGGGCGAATTGAGCGGAGAAAAGTCACATTATCAGTGGGACGAATGCCGCAGGTTTTGGATGGAGCGAAGGCGGCGATCCCGCGGGGGATCCTTTTCTTCCAGTTGAAGCCCACCCCGAGAAACCAGAATGGCGGTGCCCAATAGCAAGGGTAGATGGTCTGCCAGCCCTGCCAGGATCGGTAGCGGCGATGAACTTAAGGGCGGGGCCGATTCCGTGATGGCGTTGGCCTCCCCGCCACGAATACCTCCCCCGGCAAGCAAGGAAGCAGCGGCGTTGCGAGAAGGGATGGCAGTCGATGCAGAACCACCCAGGGGCAAATCGGGGGCGGCGGCGACTTCAATATCGCAGAAGAGGGCGACTCCGCTTTCCGGCCGGATGGCGGCAAGTTGTTGAGCCGAATCGGATTCTCCCGCAAGCAGCGAATCGTCGCTGGCGGTAGCGGGCGACGGTTCTGCCATCGCCAATTCAATGCTTCCACCTTCCTCCGATTCGGCAGCCAAGGGGAATGTCACCGGGGCAGGTCGGGTAGAGACCTCACCGGCAATATTTTCATTCGCGCGTGCAGTTTTGCGAGCGCCGTGTTTGCCGGAATTCGACGGCCTTTGCGCGTTCGGCGGAACATCGGTCAAAGTACCCCAATGGAGTTCTGCACCTCCCGTTCCCTGGGATTCAGTTGTTTGCGTCGGCGGGCTTGCCAGCCGGGGGGTGGCGGCCGATGCATCGTTGAGGATAATGAACCCACCCTCGCTGGAATTCGAGGTTATGCTGTCCGAGAAAGGCGCTTTGGTTGCAGGCGGATTTGCCTCGCCGTTGGACGTTGGCAGAGACGTTTCCATAGCCGCCAAGACTTGGCCGCCGACTCGGCTCGTAGCAGAAGCCGGGGGCCTATCGGGAGAATGCCCCTTGACCAGTGGCGCGGAAGATTCCACGCCCGACGAAACATCGTTTCCGACGATCGATTGAACCGTTTGGTCAGCGGGGCGGCTCAGGATGCCTCGGAAAACTGCTGGTGCGCGACTGATCGGCAAGGTCTCGCTAATGACCTCGAATTCGATGATTCCATGCGGTAATGCGGCCAGATCGGCGGCATCCGGGGCATTGAACGAGACTTCATGGATTCCATGCGATACCGCCAGATCGGCGGGGGCTGGATGTGCGGGCGCGACTTGATTTACTCCATGCGATGCCGTTGAATCAGCAGCATCTGGGACATTGACCTCGACTTCACGGATTTCATGGGATACCGCTAGATCGGCGACGTCCAGTGAGGCGGGCGCGACTTCATGGATTCCATGCAATACCGCCAAATCCGCGGCGCCCAGGGCATTGAACGCGACTTCACGGATACCATAGGATACCGTTAGATCGGCAACGACTTGAGCGGCTTCATGGATTCCATGCGATACCGCCAGATCGGGGGCGACCGGAGCGTCGGACGCGACTTCACCCGATAATCTCAACTCCAGCGGTGCAGGAATCATCAAAGGCATCGAGTCGCGCTGTCCACGGGCCGTGTCGTTTGAAAGTAGCCCATCGTATTTTGGCATTTCCAGGCTTGGCGAGACCGTGCCAGCGTCCCTTGAATCGGTGGTTGTCGCTTCCTCGCCTTGCAATCTCGTCGGATTCACGCTTGGCATCACTGCCACATCTTGCATTGCCACTTGGTCAACCTGATGCTCGGCGATTCGATAAAACTCGGCCGGCACGGCGGTAGGTGGCGGTGGGGCCACAGGCGACAGAAGCGGAAGGCCGATCGCCGAGAGCAAGCTGCGCGTCTCGAGACATTCCAATTGCAGTCGCGTTGATGACTTTGCGCGCATATTTCGTGATCCTGAAGTGGAGGGCCGTCCATATTTGGCCATGATGAGGTTCCTTTTCAATTCTTCGTCAATGCCAAGAAGTCCGCACGGTTCTTGATTGCCAGAAAAGATTGGGCCCAGTTGCTGTCGGGTTTCGGCTTCCAACCTGCGGCCGCTGCCTGCTTGAGTGTTTCCACGGCATAGGCCCCGCACTTGTCGGCGGTAATGTCGGTTTTGCCGCCGGCGGAAATATCCCTGGCGATCAAGGCCAACTCCTCCGCAACGGAGAACAAATGTTGTGGATCGTTGGGCCAAAGTCGGCGTCGTGCCAAAGCGGCCTGGGCGGCGTCGCCGGGATGTCCCGTCTGTCGCAGCACCCGCCCGTAGTTGAAGTAGTGCTTGCTGAGAAACTGTCGATAGCGGGCAATCTTCGGTGCGTTTGTCATGGCCTGCTGTTGGTGCGCCACGGCCTGCTCGTAAGCCTTGACGGCATCCGCCGAACGGTTTAATTCTTCCATAACGATGCCCAGATTATTGTACATCCCACCCATCCCGCTTTGCAAATCGACGTCCCGCGGATCCTGCTTGACAAGTGTTTCCTGTAAAGCTAGGGCATGGCGGAAGGAGGGTTCCGCCGCAGTGGCGTGCCCCAGTTTGCTCTGGGCCAAGCCGAGATTATTGTATCCAATCGCCAACGTGTGTCGGTACGATTTTTGGGCGGGAGACTGACGCACCAGTTCGCCGGTAATATCCACCACCCTGGCATAGGATTCGGCCGCCTGGGCCACTGCCCCGCTGCGCGACTGCATGGCACCGAGATTGTTGTAGGTCAACGCCAACTCGCTTCGATAAACGGACTCCTCCGGCCGCAGTTCCACGGCTTTCTTCTGCATGGCTGCAGCCTTTTCGTAGCACTCAATGGAGTTGGATTTCCGGCACTGGGCGTACAAGGCACCGAGGTTGTTCAAGGTGGCGGCCAGATCGCGAAGCCGCTCGGGATTATCCGGCGTGGCGGTGAGAAGCTGTTCCTGGAACTTGACCGCGCGCGCAAACGAGGCGGCGGCGCTTTCCACGTCGCCCGTTTCATTTTGCAGCAGTCCCAGATTGCCGTGGGCCAAGGCGAGGTCGACGAGGCATTGCCCGGAATCTTCCGCGGTATCCAGCGATTCCTCCTGTAGGCGGATGGCTTCCGCGAAGGCACGCCGCGCCTCGTCGGTCTTTCCCGATCGCGCCAAGACCAAAGCCAGATTATTCTGACAGACACCTAACCGGCGGCGGTAGTCCGTGTTGCGGGGATGCGTGGCGGCCAGTTCCTGGAAAAGTTTGATCGCTTGCCTGTCGGCGTCAAGGGCGTCACTACTGGAGCCGATCTCGGCGGAAAGGGTTCCGATTTTGCTGTAGGTCAAAGCGAGGTCGGCCCGTAACTCAGGATTGTCTTTGGTCTGTTCGACAAAGCTGCGATAATAACCCACGGTCCGACGCAGCAGGTCTTGCCGGATCTGGACCGCGCCCGGTACGTTGGCCAGACGCTCCGAGACGAGTGTGCCGAGCTGTTCCACCGTGGCCTGGGCCTCGCGGAATCGCTTTTCCGCCAAGGCAAAGTTCTGCGCCGTTTTCCGCTGTTCGCCGGCAATCAGCAGCGTGCTGACCGTCAGCCCCAGGAGGGCCAACAAAACGACGAGGCCGGCCACGGCCACAATTTCGCGATGACGTTGCGCCCAACGCGCCGTGCGATCCAGCAGCGTCGGCGGACGCGCGACGGTGGCCTTGCCCTCCAGCACGCGCTGTAGATCATCGGCAAATTCCCCTGCCGTGGCATAACGATCTTCACGCCGCTTGGCCATGCCTTTCAAGACAACCGTTTGCAGGTCGGTGGGAATTTTGGGCTGGAAGTGCCGCATCGGCCGAGGCTCATTGCGCTCGATATGCCGGATCAAGACTGCCCCTTCGTCGCCGGGAAAGGCCGGTTCAAGCGTCAGCAACTCATAGAGCGTTGCCCCCAAGGAGTAAATGTCGGTACGATGATCGACCAAGGCAACCTGGCCCAATGCCTGTTCCGGACTCATATAACGCAAAGTACCCACCAAGTCGCCGGTTCGCGTCAAATTCGCGCCGGTCTGGCGACGGGCGAGTCCAAAATCGGTCACCCAGAGCTTGCCGTTACCGTCCAGCAGCAAATTGGAGGGTTTGATGTCGCGGTGGACGACGCCGTTTTCATGGGCTGCGTGCAAGGCTGCCGCGGCCTGAATTCCCAGTTGAATAACCGCCCGGACATATTCACTGCTACCCGACGCCCGCGAGGTCAGCAACGAATGGTGGCTGGAGAAAGGTGGAATCGCCGCTTCCCGGTTCGTGGTTTGGCATTCCTGGGCCGGGGGAGAATACTTCTCCCGCAATTCGGACAGGGCACGATCGAGCGGCTGCCCGTCGATCAACTGCATCGCATAGTAGTGGACGCCCCGCTCGACGCCGACAGCAAAGACCGAAACGATATTGGGATGGTTGAGTTGCGCGGCGGCCTGGGCCTCATGCTTGAAGCGGGCAATCTGCCGACTGTCGAGGACTGCCGCGAAAGGCAATACCTTCAAGGCAACCCGCCTTCCAAGCGAGATCTGTTCCGCTTCGTAGACGACGCCCATGCCGCCCCGGCCGATTTCCCGCAGAAGACGAAAATCACCCAGCCGCCGCTCATCGCCAGCCGGTACGGAATCATCACCGCACGTATCGACGGACGGCTGCTGAAACCCGGCCGCCATATCGTACAACTCGTCGAGGCTGGCAAAGTAGGCTTGCAACGGCCCCGCAAGATCGGGGTTTGCCTCCAGCAGGTTTTCGCGGGGCGGCGGCAACCCCTTTTCCAAGCGGCTTAAATAGCCGTCCAACAGGTTGGTCAAGCGTTCCTTTTGATCCGGCGTCAACATGCGGATGACGTCTGGCTCGATGCTCAGGTCAAGGGAATCGGGTAGCATGGGCGCCTCGCCGGAGTCGCGTGAATTCATACTTCTACCCAACCCTTTCACTCAATCGGTCGGTAAATCTGCTTGAACTTCTCGATCGCCCGCAACCAGAGCATGCGGACGGTGCCCGGCTTGCGATCCATGCGATCGGCGACCTCCTCGAATGATAGTCCCTGCAAATTGCGCAAGACGATCACGTCGCGATATTGGGGCGAGAGACGGGAAAGCTGGTCGGCCAGCGCAACGGCCCGCTCTCGCTGCTGCATGGGTGCGCTTGGCGAAGGCCCGCGATCGGCCAGCATCCGGGTGAAATTGCACGCCGAACGGTCCAGTGTGGCACCGACTTGCTCGACGGAAATTTCTCGCCGCATGTCGCGCATCTTGGCCCTCAAGTGCGTTTCGATCACGTGGTGCAGGCAGTTGATCAAAATCTGCCGCAGCCAGGCTAGCAGTTCTCTTTCACTGCCACCGCGGAATGCGGCGAAATCCGTGTGTGCCGCCAGCATCGTATCCTGCACGAGATCCGAGGGGTTAACGCGCCGCCGCAATTTTCGATCCAACTGCGTCGTGGCCAGAACCGTCAAGTAGTTGCGGTAGAGTTGCAGAACCTGACCCAGGGCCTCCGCGCTTCCCAGGCGAGCCTGCTGAAGCAACTCCGGCACGGGAACCTCTTCAGAATAGTCTTGTACCGTTTCTTTAATGACCATAGCGTCCGACCCGATTTGGGATTAATGATAACCGCAGTTGGAAAATTATGCCAGTTAAGTCCTTTACTAAACACATACAAGCACCATCTATCGGGGGGAATAATGGTAGCGAGATCGGTTTAAGCCGTAGTTTTGGTGGGCCGGCGCTTGCTGCGCAAGCTTGTCCCACCCTACAAATCGGGAGCTATGTCGGCCAAATCGAGAGGGATTAAGGCTCTCTCCGGTTTTAGGTTCAAAATGGACGGGCAACCGCGCTGGAATCCAGCAACCGCTTTGCGACACTCGCACCTAAAACCGGAAGAGTCGGAGATTAAACTAGCCCTCATGGATGGCATGTACACGCAAAACTCTGATGTAATAGGACGAGTTGCCAAGAACAATGTCACGCCTTCGGCCTCATATTTTGCGGATTGAGACGAAATTATTGGAATTAGCGTGACTTTTGTGCCGCGATTCGTCCTAGAACTTCGGAGGCTTGTTTGCAATCTTCAACGGCAAACTTTTCGTCAGCACAAGTAGACCGTCGCGTGGATCCCGCTCCCGCCTCCTCCGCACGGCTTTATATACATCTCGAAACTGCCGTGGCCTTGAAGGCGAAGCATGCGTAGTGCTTCGCTCCATTGCCCTAGTAGCTACGGCATCCATGACTCGCCTAATCCGCGAGTCGTGGTTTTTCTTGGGGGAGGGAAGTTTGGCCTAGGCAGTTTGCGGCGGCCTCGCCATAATCGAGCGGAACCCGTGATGGCCACTTTACAACAGGTTGAGTGCTCGTCCAAAAACAACTTGTGGTGCGGGCATCTCGCCTGCCTGGTTCAACCACAACATCTTGGGCAGGCGGGACGCCCGCACCACAATTATCCGCAAACCCGGCGGAGAAATATTTATCTCACTCGGGCTAGAAATCACTGCGAGCACAATCTTGCGGGGGGTGCGAACGTGCACCAAAAGTCGTCGCGAATGATTTTTCCGACATAATTACTCCAATAAGTTTTCTAAGTGTTGCTGGACTGTTAGGGAAGTGTTAGGATGATGCCTGAGGTGGTGAAGGAATTTGCGAACGTGCAAATTCTCTTGCGCATTCACTCTAGGTAGGCGTCTAGACTGTTCCTGTCAGAGGCCAGGATCGACGGTTTTGCGAGGTGTCGCATGAAAATGCAGCTACGAACGTATCTGCCCGATGAGTCCCGCGCGGCGCTGGCCCCTTTGTGGAAAGCCTTCGCTTGCGCTCAGGATCTGAAAATTGATCCTTGGGATTTTGCCTTGCGGCTGACATACCTTTTCGATTTGGGCGTGGACAAGAGCGATCTGCGATGGCTGGTCTTGCATGGGTATGTGACATTCCGCGACCGGGTCCGACGTTTTCAGCCCAGCACGAATCTCGCTGCCAGCGGTGATCCTCGCTTTATGCTCACCGAGGCTGGAGCATTGGTTGCGGGCCTTAGTGCCGAGGGAGCGGATTCGCCGCTTGGCAGATCCACGAACGCTCCAGAAATCGTCCCGATTGGATCCGGCTTGCCTCGCTGGGATTGCAAACTTCGCCAGCTTTGGTTTGGTGGATGCGTGGTCAAGAGGTTCCGGCTTCCAGCCAGCAATCAAGAGGCGGTTCTTTCCGTGTTCGAGGCGGAAGGCTGGCCGCCGTCGATCGACGATCCGTTGCCTTGGCTGCCCAAGCGGCAGTGCAAGGAGCGTCTACACGCAACGATCCGCTGCCTGAACGCCAACCACAAGAACCGACTTGTTCGTTTTCGCGGGAACGGCACGGGCGAGGCGGTGCTTTGGGAGCCGATCGCCGTGTCGGCCGCGAATCGTCCGACGGCACCCTTGGGTTTTGGCCGCGCGGCCTGATTTTCGCGATAATCTTTCAATGGAAACGGACAGCGAATTGTTTCCTGGGACGAAAAACCCCTGGCATTGTCACAGTCGACGCGGATTATTTCAATCCCGAACGGTCCAAAATGTCAAGCGAGGAACGGCTCCGGGCCATAAAGTGATCGATTGTGCGGCGTCAAGCAATTATCTACCTAATAGGATTGGCTGCTTCAAGACGGCGTCGACGGCTGCGGCGGAAAGCTTCTTGTCGGATGACGAGACCTGTGCCGCCGCTGTTGAGCGATTTTCTCTGCGCGGCGTGGATTGTCCCGAACGGAACTATTGATTGCTGTTTCCGCACAGTAGAGATGAGGAAATCCGGTTTAATAGCACCGACCAATTAAAGCAAGTTTTAACAGTTAAAAATCTTGGTGTCGCTACTGTCCTAGGACGAACGGAGGCTGCCCGCGCAACAAAAAAGCCCGATCTTTCGTTTCTGGGTGCGGAATGTTATTGGTTGTAATGACCCGCTTTCCGGCTTAAACGATCTTGCACTCCTGTTGGAAATGTCCTCCCGTGGCGTTCCGGGAAGAGGGATGGAGAGCTTCCATGCCGAACACCTCGGAGGACTGTCCCTACAGTCTGCCATCCACCCAAATGGGCAGATTGGCAAGCTCTCGGCGGCAAAGTCAACGAATTCTTCCCATTTTAAATAATCACTGGACTTTTGCAAATTAGGCCAAGCGTAGCTTGGCGAGTATATGATTCCCGTCTTTTCCATATTCCTCGACTTGCTGAACGACCCAGGTTATGGTGGCGCGGAGCGTCTCGTTGGCCAT
>Ga0118677_10006199_pt1 | contig 20400 bp, 22 predicted proteins | sample AliMusrvi5mmetaG_FD_86154 | JGI IMG/M metagenome (GOLD analysis project Ga0118677, IMG submission 86154)
GGCGAAGGCGATGTCGCTTTCACCCCGCATGGCGCCGGCCATATGATGGTGGGCGTGCGGATGAACCATGTGAACTGGTTCAAGGGCTCGGTGGCGGAAGCGCGCTTTACGGATCACGCGCTAAGCCCGCGCGAATTCCTGAAGGTGCCGTAGTAACTAGCGCATTTTCAGGAAATACATCCCGCCCGGGGTGTTGATCGGCACGGTAACACCGGTCGGGGCGATGTGCCCGCTGGCGCGATCGATCTTGAACTCGGTGATGTTGCCGCCATTCTCGTTGGCGGCGAAGAACCAGTTGCCGGTCGGGTCAATGCGAACGTTGCGCGGCGTGCGCCCGCCGGAGGGCACATTCTCTTTCAGGGTCGGCTTGCCGGTCGCGCGATTAACGGCGAACACCGCCACGCTGTCATGGCCGCGATTGCCGACATAAAGGTTTTTGCCGTCGGCGGAGATCACCAACTCGGCCGTGGTGTTCTTCGCCCTCGCCTCTTCCGGCACGGTGGCAATGGTCTGGATCTCGGTCAGCTTGCCGCCGTCGATGGTGTAGACGCCGACTTCGGAGTCGGTCTCGTGATCCACATAGAGAAACTTGCCGTCCGGCGACATCTGGATGCGGCGCGGGCCCGCCCCGGCATGGGTGGTCACATAAGGCGGATCGGCCGGCGTGATGGATGGCGCCGCGGCGTCGAAGTGATAGCTATAGACCTGGTCCAGCCCCAGGTCGGCGATAAACATGAACTTGTTGTCCTTGCTGAACTGGATGCCGTGCTGCTTGGGTCCCGGCTGGTTGGGCGACAACGGCTTGCCGGTATGCTGGTCCACATAAAAGGCTTCGCCCAGCTTGCCATCAGGCTCCAGCTTGTAGGCGGCCAGCGAGCCGGACGTATAATTCACCGTCACCGCCACCCGGCCGGAGGGATCCACCACCACCTGGTTGGGCTGGGCGCCATGCGCCGACGTCTTGTTGAGGAAGGTGAGCGCGCCGGTTTTGGAATCGATGTGATAGGCGCTGACGCCGCCCACCGTTTCCCAGTTCACGGCATAGAGCGTCCTGCCGTTGGGGGCGATCCAGACATGCGCCGGCTGCGGCGTTTCCGCCATCAGCCCCAGCGACGACAGGCTGCCGTCCTTGCTGTCGAACTTCCAGGCATAGATGCCCTTGGAGGTGCCGGCCGTGTAGCTGCCGGCATACATGATGTAGTGCGCCGCCAGCGCTGGCATGGGCGCCAGCAATCCCGCGAGCAAAAGGGGTGTAAACCGCATCATTCTGCCGCCTCCTTCGTTTCCGGCGCCGGCCTCATGCCTTGCCGCGTCAGGAACGCCATCAAATCCTTGAACTCGTCCGCCGACAGGCGTTTGTCATAGTCGGTGGGCATGATGCTGCCGCTTCTGATCGTCACGCTTTTCAGCCCGCTGCGGTCCATCGAGTGCAGCTTGCCATCCATGGTCATGAACTGCACCGACCAGGCATCCTGGTTGCGCATCACTCCGTCCAGCACCTGGCCGCTCTTTGTCACCACCTGCACCGGCTCATAGGCCATGATCGGGGGTGACGGCAGATGCACGCCGCCATCGCCATAGACGCGGTGCTGGACCTTGGTCAGCGCGTTGCTGATCGCCACGGCCTTGCGGATAGCGGCGATATTGCTGAGATCCGGGCCCAGCACACCGCCGCGCCCTTCCACCATGTGGCAACTGTCGCAGCCGCCCTTGCCGAAAAACACCGCGCGGCCGCGCGCCACGTCACCCGCCAGCGGCGCGTCCAGCGCGGTGCCGCGCAAGGCATGGATATAGGCGCCCAGACTGGATAGCTCGTCAGCGGACAGGCGATTGCCCCAGGCCGGCATGGCCGTGCCGGGAATGCCGTTTCGCACCACATTCAACAACTGCGCATCGCTGCGCTCGCCGCGCATGCTGGTGGCGCTGGCATTGACGATGGCGGGGGCGCGGTCGCCCGCCCCCGCATCGGCGCCATGGCAGGCGGTGCAGTTCTTGTCATAGACCGCCTTGCCCTGCGCAATCATATCCGACTGTGCAAACGCCGGGGCAGCGGCGAACATCAGTGCCATAACGAGCCGCTTCATGGCTTGCCTCCCGCATCCGGCAGTCCGAAGGCAAAGACATTGGTGCCTGAGGCGATGGCAAAATACTGCTTGCCGTCCAGCATGTAGGTGATGGGGCTGGCGGTGATGAAATCGCCGGTATTGAAATGCCACAGGTCCTTGCCGGTCTTCGCATCCAGCATGGCGACATGGCCGAACTGGCCGGGCGCGAACAGGATTCCGCCGGCGGTGGAGAGCAGCCCCGGCCCGTAATGGTTGGAGCGCACTTCGGTCACGTCCCACATCCGCTTGCCGGTCATGGGATCCATGGCGCGGATATGGCTGACCCATTTGGTCTTGTCGTCGGGGCTTTCGATATAGCTGGTGCCGGCGCCCGGCGTGACGCTGGAGCGGAAATTGACGCCGCAGCCTTCCACCGCATGGAAATAGAGCCAGCCGGTTTCAGGACTGTACGTCGCCGACGGCCAGTTGGTGGCGCCCGCGGTGGACGGACAAGTGAGCGTGCCCTTGATCGAAGGCTTGGCGCCGTCGCCCAGCAGGATCGGGTGGCCTTCTGGCGTGAGACCCGTCGCCCAGTTCATGTCATCGATGAAGGAATTGCCGCGCAGAAATTTCCCGTCGGTGCGGTCGATCAGGTAGAAGAAGCCGTTGCGGTCGGCATGCATGAGCAGCTTGCGCGGCTTGCCTTCATACACCGCATCCACCAGCACCTGGCTGCCGCTGGCGGCATCCCAGTCATGCTGGTCATGCGGCGTGGTCTGGAAATGCCATTTCAGCTTGCCGGTATCGACATCGATGGCGACGATGCTGTCGCTGTAGAGATTGTCGCCTTCACGCACTTCGTTGGAGTAAGGCGGATTGGGCTGGCCGGTGCCATAGATGATGACATTCTGCTCCGGATCATAGGAGCCGCTCATCCAGATGGCGCCGCCGCCTTCTTTGGTGTTGCCGGACCAGCTTTTGTATTCGGGGTCTTCGGGCCGCGGAATGGCATGCCAGGTCCAGGCATGCTTGCCGGTCTTGGCGTCATAAGCCTGAATATAGCCATCCGGCTGATCCAGCACCCCGACAATGATCTTGCCATTGGCGGCCATCGGCGCCACGCCGGACAGCCGCCGCCCGCCATCCACTGCTACGTCCCACACGACCCCGCCCGAGCGTGCATCCAGCGCCACCAGGTGCGCATCGCTGGTGGCGATATAGACCTTGCCGTCATAAACCGAAGTGCCGCGATAGGGCGCGGTGCTGGCGGGCTGGCGCTGGTAACGCCAGATCACATTGCCGGTCTTCGCATCGATCGCGTCCACCCGGTTGTACTGGGGGATGTACATCACCCCATCCTTGACCACGGGCGTCATCTCAAGTTCACGCGAACCGGCCACGTGATAGACCCACTTCACCTGCAGGCGATGGGCGTTGGCGGGGGTGACCTGTCTCAGCGGCGAATGGCGCTGGGAATTGTAGCTGCCGGGATAGACGGTCCATTCGCCCGAGGGACCGGGATTGTTGATGGAAGGCTGACCGAGCGCCGGGGTCAACAGCACCAGACTCGTCAGAGCTACGTGCTTGAGCCGCATCCCGTTTCCCCTTATTTTTCCAGCACTAGACCAAAAAACCACCAAGGTGGGAAGCCGATGAACCGCAAAATCGCCCTTGTGACGTTGCTGCTTTGCACCCCGCTGCCGGTATTGGCCGCCCCGCCCGAAATCGCCGGCGCGATCAAGGCCGACAAGCCCTATGGCGAAGGCCATATGAATTTCCTTTTCATCAAGGCCTACAATGCCCGCTTCTGGACCGATGCGGCGGGCTGGTCGATGGATGCGCCCTGCGCCATGGAGATCACCTATGGCATGGGTTTCGACACCGGTGACCTGGTGGAGCGCACCATCAAGGAAATGAAGAATGTCGATCCCGGCCTGGGCGACTCCGAGGTTGCCAGGCTGACGCCGCAGCTGGACAAGGTTTATCCGGCGGTGAAGTCGGGTGACCGGCTGATGGCGCTGTATGCGCCGGGCAAGCCCATCACCTTTTTCCATAACGGCACACCGACCGGCAACATCGACAATGCCTACGCCAGGGATTTCTTCGGGCTGTGGCTGCTGCCCAATACCTCCAGCCCATCGCTGCGCGCCAAGCTGCTCAGGCTGAAATAGGCGCCTTCCCCGAAAGCCGCGCGCCCAGTCCCAGCAACCCGGGCATGGCGCGGATCACCGCCAGGCTGGCAAAGCGGGTGGGTGCGCGCATGGCCAGATGCGCGAACACGGACGCGGCGCGGATGCGCGGCGCAAAATGCTTCTTCCATTCCCGCGCATAGGTTTCGCCGCGATGGGCGATCAGCAGCCGGGCCAGGAGGCCGGACGACTGGATCGCCATGCTGATGCCTTCGGCGATCACCGGATGGGCCTCGCCCGCAATATTGCCGGTGAAATAGATGCCGTCTTCGAAGCGCGGGCGAATACCCGGATGGATCGGCCCCGTGGAGAGGAAATTACCCTGCAAAGTCGCATCGCCCAGCGCCGCCTGTACACCGCGCGTGGTTTCCATGATGTGCGCCAGCACCGCTTCCGCCGCCTTGCCGCCGTGGCGGGCGCGTACCGCCGCCATCGCGTCGCGCCGGATGCAGCAGGACAGCGATGTCCGACCGGCATCGGTATGCACCAATCCGCCATAACCGCCGGGGAAAGCCAGCAGCGGCATCAGCCCCGCCGGCAGCGCGCCGCCGGAGAAATGCGCCTTGAAGGCGAACAGGTCGGACGGCGACGGCGCGTCCTGCGGCACCGTGAAGATACCTTTGGCATTCCAGGAGCCGCAGGCGGCGATCACGGTGCGGGCGGCGATGCCGCGGCCATCATCCAGGGTACCGGTGAAGCCATCGCTGTCCCGCTCCACCGTCATCACTTCCACCGGCGCAAACAGCTCGGCGCCCGCCTCCAGCGCGGCGTCGCGCAGCATTACGTCCAGATGTTCGCGCCCCAGCGCCCGGCCCCAGGCCTGTTCGCGCGATGCGGCCAGCATCGCTTTGCCGGCATAGATGCCGACCCGCGTCACCAGCGGCCCCGCGGCGGCAATGAAGGGCACGGCGACGCCGCAATCCTTGAGGACCGGCATGGTGGTGGCGGAGATGAATTCGCCGCACACTTTGCGGCGGGGAAATTGCGCCTTCTCCACCAGCGCCACGCGCCAGCCGGCCTGCGCCAGAAGGCGCGCGGCGGATGAGCCGGCGGGGCCGGCGCCAATGATCAGCGCGTCATACCGCATGGGCTTTGAAGACATGCGTAAAGGGAAAAGCGGCCCGCTCACCCAGCCGCCAGGCGCCCGCTTGCGGCCAGAGGTTTGACAATTCTGATTCACGGAAACCGGCGCGTACGCTGGCCACCGCGTCGTGACGGGTGACGTCATTGGCGCCCAGCGCGAATACCAGATGCGACGCAAACAAGGCAAAGTGGGAGCGGCGCGGCTCGCAGGCGGCAAAGCCCTTGGCGCGTTTCGCGACCAGCGCCAGCAGCCGCGCCAGTGCCGCATCGTCCAGATGATGCAGGAACAGATTGACGGTGACGATGTCGGGCGTGATTTTCGGCAAGGTCTGAAAGATGTCGCCTTGCAGAACTTCGCAGCTCCAGCCCAGCGCTGCGAACTGGCTTCGCGTTTCGGCGCTGACGATAGACTGCTGGTCAAGGATAAGAACCTTCACGCCGGGCCAGCGGCTGGCCAACCGCCGCGCCACCGAAAGCAGAAAGCGGCCATCGCCGCCGCCCAGATCGGCCAGCAGCCTTGGCGCGGGGAAATCCGACAGTGCCCTGGCCATGATCGCAGCCTGGCGCATCACCCAATTGATCCGCGCCAGGTCGCGGCGCGAACGCAGGGCGCGGGGGTCGTCCGGCGCCAAATGATCCAGGATTTCCGGGACCAGCGCGCGCATCACGCCGCCATGCGGAACATCATGGTCTCGGCCACCAGGCCCGGGCCGAAGGACATGGCGCAGCCGCGCTGGCCGGCATTCGCCTCGCGCATGATACGGTCCAGCACGAACATCACCGTGCCCGACGACATGTTGCCGTAATCGTTCAGCACCGAACGCGACGGCGCCAGCGCCTGGGGCGGGAGGGCAAAGGCCTGTTCCACCGCATCCAGCACCGTGCGCCCGCCCGGATGTATCGCCCATAAATCGATATCGTTGGCGCCGCCCAGGATATCGTCGCGCGATTCCGACAGCGCGGTGCGGATGGCGCCGGGCACAGCGCCCGACAGCACCATGTCGAAACCCTGTTGGCGGATATGCCAGCGGATCAGTTCGCGGGTGTCCGGCACCAAAGCGGCGCGGAACGAGGTCATTTCCACGCCGACCGGATCGGCGCTGACCAGCGCGGCAGCGCAACCATCGGCGAACAACAGGAAGGACAGAATTTCCTCGATGTCGTCGGTCTCGTGCAAATGCAGGGTGCAAAGCTCCAGGTTCACCGCCAGAACCCGCGCCTGCGGCTCGGAGCGCACAATGTGGCGCGCCAGCTTCAACGCATTGATGGCGGCATAGCAGCCCATGAATCCCACCATGGTGCGTTCCACATGGGACGGCAGACCGCAGCGCTCCACCAGTTCCAGGTCGATGCCGGGCGCGGAAAGCCCGGTGCAGCTGGTAACGATGACATGGGTGATGCGCGAGCGATCTTCGCCCACCAGCAATTTTTCGACCGCTTCCACCGCCAGGCCGGGCGCGCAGGCTTCGAACTTCTGCATCCGCGCCGCGGTGTCGGGAAACGCGCCCAGCTTGTAAAAGCCTTCCGCATCCACCGCCGCGCCATTGGCGCTTGCTTCCAGGAAGGAATAGCGGTGCGAAATGCCGCTGCGTTCGGCCATGCGATCGAACAGGGCGGCGCGGCGATTGTCATGCCTCAGCATCTGCCGGCCGAAGTGCAGGAACGTGTCATGCACGTCGTGCGGGGGAACGGCCGTCGCGATGCGGTTGATGAAGGCGCCTGAACTGCTATCCAGCATGGCGCCAGCCTAGCCCAGCTTTGGCGCCCGCGCCGCCTTTTTATTACAGGTGTGGCGGAATAAAATTGGAACGAATTCAGTCTACCAGAGATGTACCCGTTCCGCGGGCGCCAGATAGTATTTCTGCCCCGGCTTGACGTCGAAAGCGTCATACCAGGAATCCATGTTCCGGGTGGGGCCAATCACCCGGAACTCCGCCACAGTGTGTTCATTGGACCTGGTCTGGGTGCGGATCGCGGCTTCCCGCATATTGGTGCGCCAGACCTGGCCAAACGACAGGAACAGGCGCTTGTCGCCGGTGTAACCATCCAGCACCTTGGGCGTGCGGCCCTTTAGTGACAGATGATAGGCCTTCAGCGCGATGGCCAGTCCCGCATTGTCGGCAATATTCTCGCCCAGGGTGTTCTGGCCGATGACATGCAGTTCAGGATCGGTTTTGGGCAAGGGATAGAAGCCGTCATACTGCTTCACCAGCGCGGCGGTGCGGGCATCGAAATTGGTGCGGTCCTCCTTGGTCCACCAGTCCTGGAACACGCCCTTGCCGTCATACTTGCTGCCCTGGTCGTCGAAACCATGGCTGATCTCGTGGCCGATCACCGCGCCGATGGCGCCGTAATTGACCGCGTCATCGGCATTGGGATCGAAGAAGGGCGCCTGCAGGATGGCGGCGGGGAACACGATCTCGTTGAAGGACGGATTGTAATAGGCGTTGATGGTGGAGGGCGTCATGCCCCACTCGGACTTGTCCACCGGCTGGTTGATGCGGGACAGGTCGCGGTTCCACTCATACAGCGCGCCGGCCTGCACATCGGCGATCATGTCACCCTTCACCACCTGGAAGTCCGAATAGTCGCGCCACTTGGTGGGATAGCCGATCTTGGGCGTGAAGCGGTGCAGCTTGTCCAGCGCCTTGGCGCGGGTGGCCGGTGTCATCCAGGTCAGGGTGTTGATGTCGGCCTCATAGGCCTTCAGCAGGTTGGACACCAGCAGGTCCGCCTTGGCCTTGGACTCCGGCGGGAAGTAACGCGCGACATACAGCTTGCCCAGCGCCTCGCCCAGCAGATTGTCGAGCAGATGCACGCCGCGGGTCTTGCGGTCCAGTTGCTGGGTACGGCCCGACAGCACGGTGCCATAGAAGGCGAAATCGCGATCATCGAACTTCTTGGGCAGATAGGCGCTGAAGGTGTGCAGGTAATGCACCACCAGATAATCGCGCCAGGTAGACACCGGCGTGGCGACAAAGATTTTCGCCAGCGGGCCGAAGGCGGACTTTTCCGCCACGATCACCTGACGTTCGCCGCGCAACCCGCTCAGGGGGATGCGGCTTTCCGCCAGGAAATTGTCCCAGGGGAATTCCGGCGCCAAAGTCTTCAGCGCGGATACCGGCATGGGATTGTAGATCTTGTCGGCGTCGCGGCGGTCGGCACGGTTCCACGACACTTTGGCGATTTCGGTTTCCAGCGCCAGCACGCGGTCGGCGCGCGCCGCGGTGTCGGTCATGCCGGCCAGGTCCATCATCTCGGCGAGGTATTTGCGATAGGCCTCGCGCGTCTTGACGATTTCCGCATCGTCCTTGAGGTAATAGTCGCGATCAGGAAGTCCCAACCCGCCCTGCGAAAGATTGACCGAGTAATTGTCCGGATTCTTGTCGTCCACCCCGATGCCCATATTGTAGACGCTGGCGGTGTTGAGCTTCACCGAAGCCATGGCGCGGGCCACGTCCGGCAGGGTCTGCAAGCCGTTCAGATAATCCAGGTCCTTCTGCGCGGGCTTCAGGCCCGCCGCGTCGATGGCGGCGGTGTCGGTGAAGGTGTCGAACAGGTCGCGCAGCTTTTTCTCTTCCGGCGCCAGCGAGGCTTCCGGCTTGGCAGCCAGGTCATTGACGATGGTCTTGAGCCGCTCCTCGCTGAGGATCTGCAGCTGCTGGAAGGAGCCGATGCTGGAACGGTCCGGCGGGATGACAACGGTGGCAAGATACTTGCCGTTCACATGCAGGAAGAAGTCGTCGCCGGGCGCCACCGACTTGTCCATGCCGGAAAGATCGACGCCCCATGTGCCGAGCTGGGCGCCGGCAGCCCAGACTGGCGCGGCCAGGGCCAGCGCGCCGCACAGAAAGAGCGAAAGCTTGGAAGGGGACATGGCGTTTCTCCGGCAGGCTTTACGGTCAGCTTAATTGGGGGATTGCGGTTTTTCCAAGGGTGGCGGTTCGACCGTGACGCCGGCGGCCACGGTCCGGCCATCGGCGAGTTTGGTCATGGCCACGGTGACAAGGGCGCCGGGCACCAGCAGGCTCTTGTCGCCCACCGTCAGCGCCGAAACCTGGCTGCTGGGCATCACTTCGATCATGGCATCGGCGGCGCAGGCCAGCGGGCTGGCATAGGCGGGCGGCGAGGCCCGGCCCTCGCAGACGGTGCGCCCCGGCCCGGTACTGTTCAGCACCGCGCCGCGATAATGGATGGTCATGGTGCCGTCATTCTTGTCGTCGGCGGAGGTGAACTGTACCGCCGTGACCGTGCCGTTGATGATGATCCGGTCGGCGTCGGGAAAGCGGCCCTCGCCGCTGCCGCGCAGCGCCGCAGGATAAAGATACACGTCGCTGGCGCGCATCACGCCATTGCGTCCCACCGTGACCGCCGCCCCGGCATAGTCTCCCGCCTTGAGGCCATCGAAGCGGGCGCGGCTGGCGCCGACATAGCGCGTCTCCGGCGTGATCAGGACCGTTAGTAACTCCCTGCTGGCCGCCTTGGCGGTCGGCTCCAGGGTCATGACCTGGCCATCAAAAGCGATGAGCTTGGCCTTCAGCCGCACCACCGGTTCGGCCGCAAACGACTGCGCCGCGGTGAGAACCGCGGCGCAGGCAAGCAGAATAGCAAACCGATGGATCAATGACGGGGCTTCTGGAACTTGAGCATGAACTGGTTGGTCTTGCCCTTCACATCCGCCTCGAACACCCGCTTGGTGCCGTCATCTGAGGCATAGTTCAGGTCCTTGCCTTCCGCGACCAGCTTGAAGCCGGCGGCTTCCACTTCCTTCTTCACGGTGGATTCCTTGATCCGGTGCAAGGCTTCGGTGACATCGTCGCCGGCACTTTCGGCCGCCTTGTGGTCGATGATGACGTAATAGCCGCCCGGCTTCAGCGACTTGTAGATCGCCTTGTTCACCTCATTCACGTCCATGGCATACTGCTTGTTGTGCATGTCGTGGTAATTCTGCGAGGTCCACACCACATCCACCGCCTGCGGCGTCACGAACTGCGGCAGCGGGCCGTGGATCACGCCCAGATTCTTGTAGGTCGCTTTCAGATCGGCGAACTGGTTGTCGGGATCCTTGTTCTGGCTCTTCAGGCGCGCGTCATACTGAGTGCCGAAATAGGCATAGACCCGGCCGCCCGGCTCCACCGCCTTGGCGAAGATGCGGGTGAAGTAGCCGCCGCCCGGCAGCATGTCGACCACCACCTTGCCCGGCCCGATGCCGGCAAAGGCCAGCATGTCGGCCGGCTTGCGGTTCTCATCGCGCGCCGTGTCGGCGGCGGGACGCCCTGCATCCGCCACCGCAGCCTTCATCTTGGCCGTCGGCGCGGCCAGCACGATCGCGGACGACGCCATCAGCGCCACGCCCGCCAGCAAGAGACTTGTATGCTTCATCTTCCCCACTCCTGATTTTTGTTGACGTCAGCCTAGCGCATTTCCGCCGCGCCGCAGAAGGGCTTTGGGGCCCAAAAACCCTGCCTTCTAAGCAGGCACCACCAAGGGGTAACCCGGCTCCTGCTTGGAGGCATGGATCACCAGCGAGCTCTTCACGGATGCGACATTCTTCTCGGCGGTGACGGTGTCGGTGATGAAGCTCTGGAACGCCGACAGGTCGCGCGCCACGCATTTGAGAATGAAATCCACTTCACCCGACAGCATGTGGCACTCGCGCACTTCGGGCCAGCGCCGCGCGCTCTCCTCGAAATGCTTGAGGTCGCCGTCCTTCTGGCTGGCCAGCCCGACAAAGACAAAGCCGGTGACTTCGAAGCCCAGCGCCTTGCCATCCAGCTCGGCGTGATAGCCCTTGATGAAACCCGCCTTCTCCAGCGCGCGGATGCGGCGCAGGCAGGGCGGCGCGGTGATCTTGGCGCGGCGCGACAATTCCACATTGGTGATGCGGCCGTCGGCCTGCAGCTCGGACAGGATGCGCAGATCGATGGCGTCCAGTTTGCGGGTGTCCACGCGCGTTCCTGATGAAAGGGCTCGGTGCTATAACGCGCGCAAAGCGTCCGCGCAATAATGTTTCTCGAATCGTCTTGTAACGGCCAGAAGTTTGCGTCCGAACTGGCCTGCATAACCTTATGCACCGGCTAGGGTTTCCACCCCGCTTGACGGCGCGCCTTGCCATTACGATATGACATAGCCAGACCCGCGCATGCCGCAAAGCCAAACGAAGACGAAGCCATGAACGCCAACACCCCCAAGCACTCCAAAATCATCATCCTGGGCAGTGGCCCGGCCGGTTGCACCGCCGCCATCTATGCGGCCCGCGCCATGCTGGAGCCTACCCTGATCGCCGGCATCCAGCCGGGCGGCCAGCTCACCATCACCACCGAGGTGGAGAATTATCCGGGCTATGCCGAGGCCATCCAGGGCCCCTGGCTGATGGACCAGATGCAGGAACAGGCCCGCGCCCTGGGCACCAATTTCGTCAGCGACACCATCGCCAAGGTGGACCTGTCGCGGCGGCCCTTCACGCTGCTGGGCGACAGCGGCGATGTCTACACCGCCGACACATTGGTGATCGCCACCGGCGCCTCCGCCAATTGGCTGGGCATCCCCAGCGAAAGCGCCTTCCAGGGCTTTGGCGTGTCGGCCTGCGCCACCTGCGACGGCTTCTTCTATCGCGGCAAGGACGTCGCGGTGGTCGGTGGCGGCAATACCGCCGTCGAGGAAGCGCTGTTCCTCACCAACTTCGCCGACAAGGTCACATTGGTGCATCGCCGTGACTTCCTGCGCGCCGACAAGACCAACCAGGCGCGGCTGAACGCCAACAAGAAGATCGACATCCTGTACGACACCGAGATCGCCGAAGTGCTGGGCACCACCGAACCCAAGGGTGTCACCGGCGTGAAGCTGCGCAACACCGTCACTGGCTCAGTCCATGAACAGTCGGTGCACGGCTTGTTCATCGCCATCGGCCACTCGCCGGCCACCAGCCTGTTCCATGGCCAGCTCGACATGGACGAGAGCGGCTATATCAAGACCGCGCCGGACTCCACGCACACATCGGTGGCGGGCGTGTTCGCCGCCGGCGACGTCAAGGACAAGATATTCCGCCAGGCCGTAACGGCGGCGGGCATGGGCTGCATGGCGGCGCTGGAAGCCGAACGCTTCCTGGCCGGCGCGCATACGGGTGACTTGGCGCTCGCCTCGGGCGCCCATTGAGGGGGACTGGTCATGGATTGGGACAAGCTTCGCATCTTCCACGCTGTCGCGTCGGCGGGAAGCTTCACCCATGCCGGCCAGAGCCTTGGCCTGTCCCAGTCGGCGGTGAGCCGCCAGATCAGCGCGCTGGAAGAGGAAATCTCCACGCCCCTGTTCCAGCGCCATGCCCGCGGCCTGACCCTGACCGACGAAGGCGAATTGCTGTTCACCGCCGTCACCGACGTGCTGGGACGGCTGGCGAGCGCGGAGGAAGCCCTCAAGAACGTTCATGAAAGCCCGCGCGGGGCGCTGAAGATCACCGCCAGCCATGGCATCGGCGCCTATTGGCTGCTGCCGCGGCTGGGCGCCTTCCTGGCGCAATATCCGGAAGTCGAAGTGCATCTGGTGATGGACGACAAGGAACTAGATCTGGCCCAGCGCGAGGCGGACCTGGCCATCCGCATGCGCGCGCCGGTGCAGGCTGACCTGATCCAGCGCAAGCTCTTCACGGTCCATTATCACATGTACGCCGCCAAGACGTACCTGAAGGACAATCCCGCCCCCACCACCCTGGAGGAAATCGCCGACCACACCATCATCGTCTATGGCGAGACGGCGGTGCCGGAGATCCGCGACATCAACTGGCTGCTGGAAGCGTTCAAGAAGAACGCCAAGCCGGGCGGCAAGGGCCGCATCATCCGCATCAACAACATCACCGGAATCCTGCAGGCGACCGAGGCAGGTCTTGGGATCGGGGTGGTGCCGGACTATGTCGCCGCCCAGCATCCGGAGCTGGAACGGGTGCTGCCTGACGTGGCGGCGCCCGGTTTCGATGTGCACCTGGTCTATGCCGATGCCCTGCGCCAGTCCAAACGCGTGGCGGCGTTCCGCGACTTCGCGGTCAAGTCTTCCAAGGACTGGCAGTACTGATCAGCCGGTTGTGGTTGTGGTTGTGGTTGTGGTCGTGGTGCTGACCGGCGGGGCCACGATATTGTTCTGGCTGCCGATGGCCTGCGAGCTGAGCGCCGAGCTGGTGCCCGAGACCAGGATGCCGACGCCGGCCATGATTACCGCACCGGTACCGATCATCAGGGCGGTGGTCTGGGACGTCATGCGGGCCTGCTGCACGCCGGCCGGACGGCCCGGGGCCAAGGCCTGCGCGAACGCGCCATTCGCCAGAAGGCTGGCGGCCAGCACGGTACCCACAAAAACACGCATGAAACGCTCCAAAGCCCGCTCAAAGCAGCAGACGCGCCCCTTGTAGCGGGACGCCCTGCCCCCGTCCATCGTCTTGAAAATGCCTGCTTTTCGGCAGGATCAGAAGAATGTGGGCGGCATCGTGCCGTTGCGCCCCTGTATGTGGGTGCAGGCCAGGGGCCTCAGGACCTTGGTGGTTCCAAGGCGCAGGATGGTGCGGCTCCCTGGGCTGAGGACGCAGCCATCCACCGCCAGCTTGGCCCAGAAACTGTTATGGGCGCAGGTCTCAGGGCCCATGACGCGGGTTCCGGTGAGTTCCTGGCGCGCGCGGCAGGTGACGGCGGCCGGATCGCCTTCGCCGCTGGGACGATCCACCACCGGCGCGGATGCCAGCGACATGGCGCCAAGTCTGTCCAGCATCTCATTCTGCACACAGAGCGGCCAGCCGCGCGCCTTGGACGCGGCCACCAGTTCCGGCGCATTGCAGGTGATGGCTTCGGGATCATGGGCGCCGACCGGCGGCGTTTCGGCCTGTGCCGCGGCGACCGCCAGAAAAACGAACCCGGCGATACCAGACAGGATTTTCATCATGACCTCATCAAGGTTTGCGGTATGACACCAGCATAGTCCCGCGCGTACCGCCGCGCGAGGTGATGATCGGGTCCGAAACTTCTTTAAAGTGCTTGTAATGGGCCGCGGCCAGATGCTGCTGGAACGCCGCCTCGTCGTCATAGACCTCGTACAGGAACAGGTGGCCCGGGGCGGTGGCCAGCTCATAGACATTGAATTCGCGGCAGCCTGCTTCGTTCGCCACTGAGGCCTTGGCGTTCTCGTCCATCATCGCCTTGAAGCGGTCGAAATTCTCCGGCGCGGTCCCGAAATCCACCGTTACCACATAGAAATGCGGTGCTGATGCGGATTGAGCGGCGGCCGGCAAGCAAAGCGCCAGAAAACCGCCACACAGGATGCCAAAAATGCTGCGCCGCATCAGTCTCTCCATGGTGAACCCATCCATTGCCCGCGCCGGTATACCCCAAATTGATCCGGCGGGCGCGTCGCGCGTATACTCACCGAAGGGCGACAGGAGATGTCCGATGATCCGTTCCCTCGTTCTCGCCACCACGCTTTTGTGCGTCACCGTACCGGTCATGGCTCAGCCTTATCGTGAGCAAGACAAGCGCGAGGTGCCCTGCCTGCGGCAGCGCAACATTTACGACTATCAGGTGGTGCCGGGGAACCGCTCGCTGATTGTCACGGACCTGTCCCGCCAGCGCTACCGGCTCAACTTCATGGGGCGCTGTTATAATCTGCAGTATCATTTGGGCTTGGCTTTCAAGAGCCGCGGCGTTGGCACGCTTTCCTGCATCGAACGGGGCGACGAAATCCTGATGAACGATCCTGTCGGCCCCAACCAGTGCATCATCCAGAGCGTGGAGCTGCAGACCCGCGTCCTGGACCAGGCGGACGCGGAGGCCCTGCGTGCGCGGCAGGACCATAAGGACGGCCGTCGCTGAAACGCCTGATTCCAGCGTTTTGACCGGCCCTTGAAAGCGGCAAAAGCCGCATTATCTCTTCTGTGTACCGCCTTCTCTCCCCCCGGAGGCGGCCATAACTTCGCTCTTCTCCCCCTTGAGCGAGGTTTAAAACTGGCGGGCGGCGCGCCCCAACAGGCTGCGCCGCCCGCCTTTTATTTGCCGTCAGGCCGCCTTGCGCGTCGCGACGATCGTGTCCGCCAGCTTGCCGCCCAGTTCCGCCAGCCGGTCGAATTCCATCTCATAAGTTCCCACGCCCTGCGTCAGGGAGCGCAAATCCACGATCAGGTCCGACACTTCCGACAGCGGCATCTCGGCCCGCACCGTATCCCAGCCGCGCCAGCCCGCCCGCGCGTCATAGCCCAGGGGTGCGCCGCGCCGGCCGCTGACCAGGGCATTGACCTTGGCGGTGGCATCCGACGGCACATGCACCTGCACCCGCATGATCGGCTCCAGCAGCACCGGCGCGCATCCGGGCATGCCCTCGCTCATCGCCAGGCGGCCGGCGGTCTGAAAAGCGGCGTCGGAGGAATCCACCGTGTGATAGGAGCCATCGGTCAGCGCCACGGCGATATCCACCACCGGAAAGCCCAAAGGTCCCGCCTTCATGAATTCGCGCACGCCCTTTTCCACGGACGGGATCCACTGTTTGGGCACCACGCCGCCCTTGATGCGGTCCTCGAACGCAAAGCCACTGCCGCGCGGCAAGGGCCTGATCTCGATCATCACATCGCCAAACTGGCCATGGCCGCCGGACTGGCGCTTGTGACGGCCCTGGACGCTTACGGATTTGCGGATGGTTTCGCGATAGGGCACCCGCGCGGCGCGGGTCACCAATGTCAGGCCGTAGCGGCTTTGCAGCTTTTCCACCGCCGCCTTGAGATGGATTTCGCCCTGCCCGGCCAGGATCATCTCCTGGGTTTCGCCATTGTGCTCGAATAGCAATGACGGATCTTCCTCGGTGAGCTTGGCGATCGCGGCGCTGAGCTTGACCTCGTCCTTGCGGTCCTGCGCCGCCACCGCCAGCCGGTACACAGGGACCAGCTGTTCGGTTTTCGCGCGCGCCCCGCCGCCCTTGGCGGTGGTCAGCGTCTCGCCGGTGACAAAGCCCTCCATCCGCGCCAGCGCCACCGTATCGCCCGCTTGTGCGGCGCTGCGCTTGATCTGCTTGTCGCCGGCCAGCGCGAAGATGCCGCCGATGCGCGCTTCGCGCCCGCCCTCTCCGTGCAGCACCGCGCCGTCTTTCAACGAACCGCACAGCACCCGCACCAGGCTAAGTTTGCCGCCATGGCCGCCATGGAAGGTCTTGATCACCTGCACCACCGCCTCGCCGCTTGTCTCAAGTCCGGCGCGTTTCGCCGCCACCGTCACGGCAGGAACGTCATGGCGCAGCGATTTGAGCAGCCGGCGCACGCCATTGTCGCCTTCGGCCGAGCCGATCAGCACCGGCACCACCAGCGCCTCCGCCAGTTCGCGCTTGATATCGCCGAACACTTCCTCACGTGACGGCTCGATATCGCCCAGCAGTTCCTCCATCAGATTCTCGTCATGGTCGGCCAGCTTTTCCAGCATCTGGAAACGGGCCTCCTTCTCGCGGGCATAGTCGGCGATATCCACCACCTCGCTGGCGGCATGGGGCCGGTAGGCGAAGGCCCGTTCCAGCGCCAGATCGACAAAACCGGCGGGAATGCCTTCCGCCCAGATGGGAATCTGGCGCAGCAAGAGCGGCGTATCGCTGGCCTGCTGCAAGGCCGTGAGCAGCGCCCGGAGCGGCCCGCGCGCCTTGTCGAACTTGTTGATGAACAACAGATGCGGCACATGCGCATCGGCCAGCCGCTTGAAGAAGGGCTGCAACATGGCGGCCTTGGCGGCGTCCGGCTCGCACACCACCACCGCGGCGTCGATCCCCGGCAGCAGGTTCAAGGTGTCGGCGATGAATTCGATGGAGCCGGGACAATCCAGGAAGGTGAACTCCTCGCCCAGATACTGGGTGGTCAGGACATTCATCTCCACGCTCATCTGGCGCGCGCGCGCGCCAGATGAGAAATCGCCCAGGCTGGAGCCGGCGGCCACCGAGCCCTTGCGCACCACCGCGCCGGTGATGGCCGCGATGCTTTCCAGCAGAGAGGTCTTGCCGCCGCCATGCGGTCCCATCAGCGCGATGGCGCGCGGCGCGGCTTTTATACGGTTGCTGGTATCCTTATGGGCCTGGGTCATGTGCGCCTCCGCATCGTTCGAAGCTGTTGGCTTCGGGCAGGGCCCAGAGATGGGCGCGGCGCCCGTTCCAGATGGGGCAATGTTCGCGCCGGGCGGCGGCCAATGCAAGGCGCACGTCTCGCCTGTCACAAATTTTGTGGTAAAAGGCGCGGGGATTTTAAGGGGCAACATTATGTGCGATTGCAATATCGACAGGCGCAGCTTGGCAAAATTGCTGGCGGGCGCCACCGGCGCCGCGGCCTTGCCGGGAACCGCCCAGGCGGCGACCGTCACGGCGCTGGCCATCACCTGCATCGACTACCGGCTGGTGGACGATGCGGTGAAGTTCTTTGACGGCAAGCACATGACCAACGATTACGACCAGGTCTCGCTGGCCGGCGCCTCGCTGGCCGCGGTGTCGGACAAGTTTCCGTCGTCCAACACCGCCTTCTGGGATCACATCGGTATCGCCAAGACCCTGCATCACATCAAGAAGGTGATCGTGGTGGATCATCGCGACTGCGGCGCCTACAAGGTCGCCTTCGGCAAGGATTACAAGGCCGATGCCGCCGGCGAGACCGCCCAGCACAAGGATGTGATGGAACAGGTCAAGGCCAAGCTGGCCAAGACCCATCCCGATCTCGCTTCCGAATTCTACATCATGGGCCTGGACGGCAAGACCGAGCGCGTCGTCTAGGCCTTCGGCACCTGCGGTACGGAGGGCGGCGGCGCTTCCCGGCCGGCATCGTTCTTGGCCATGTTCAGGGCAAAGGCCACGGCGCCGGGATTCATCGCATCCACCATGGCGGTCGGCATCAGGATGGTGGCGCCGCGCTCCTTGGTGGTCTCGTAGATGATGTTCATGGCGCGCAGCTGCAGGGCTTCGGGGCTTGAGGCATAGAGCTTTGCGGCGTTGACGAACTTCTGCGCCACTTCCTCTTCCGCCGAACCCAGGATGACGCGCGCCTGCTTCTCGCGCTCGGCCTGGGCCTGGCGGCTCATGGCGTCCTGCAGGTTGGCGGGGATGGCGACGTCACGGATTTCCACCGAATTGACCGTAACGCCCCATTCGGCCGTCTTGGAGCCGATCACCGCCTTGAGTTCGGCGTCCGCGGTCTTGCGGTCCGACAGCAGCGCCGACAGCACCGAGGAACCGATCATTTCGCGCAGGCTGGTCTGCGCCACCCGCTGGATGGCGCTGACATAGTCGGTGATTTCCAGCGCGGCGCGTTCGGGGTCATGCACCATCCAGAACACGATGGCGTCCACATTTACCGGCACCGTGTCCTTGGTCAGGGCCTGTTCGGCGTTGACTTCGGTGGTGCGAATACGCTGGTCGATCCAGGTCGCCACCGCGTCCAGGATCGGGATCAGGAGGAAAAGGCCCGGACCCTTCACGGCATGCAGCTTGCCCAGCCGCAGCACCACCGCCCGTTCCCATTGCTGTGCCATCTTGATGGAATAGCCCAGGAAGACGCCGATCAGCGCCAGGACGATGGTAAGCGCGATGGGCATGCCGGAAAGGTGCGACAGCACCGCGCCGCCCACGAACAGCAAGAAGACGACTGCACTGATGGCGTTCATGTGAACCTCCGTTGACGTCTGTTGAATAGAGTTGTTGTTGCGCGCGGCGCGCATCGCCGCAGTCAGGCCAAGGCTGTCGATGTCGGCGGCGCGGCGCACAGTCGCGGGCGCCGGCTGATCCTTCATTTTCCGGACCTTGCCCATCACGTTGGTCAGCACGATCCAGAACAACACGGCGCCGACAACAAAGGGGAACAGGCTCATGACCCGCGCTCCGCCAGCCGCGCCAGCGCCTCGGCCAACTCCTCCAGCGCGATGCCCTGCCCCTTGGCCTGGGCCGCGATGCGATAGGCGAAATCCTGCGCCTGACGACGGGCCGTTCGTTGCGACACTGGCGCGGGCGCGTCATCGGTGACGAAGGTGCCGACGCCGCGCAACTTGGTCAGCACGCCATCGCGTTCCAGCTCGGCATAGGCGCGCTGCACGGTGTTGAGATCGATCTTCAGCGCCACCGCCACCTGGCGCATGGTGGGAAGCTGGCTGCCACGTTTCAACACGCCGCGCCCGACAAGGGCCAGGACCTGCTCGCGCAGCTGGACATAGATGGGAACGCCGTTGTTCTGGATGGTCAGACCATCGAGCATTGTCATACTGTATGAAGAAATTCATACAATGGCAAGCTCTGGATTTGTGATGGTTAGAAGAAATATCGCGCGTCGAGCTGGAACTGCCGGTCGGTGCGGTGCAAGCCGAGGCCGGCTGGGACATATTCACCGCGGCGGCTGTTCATGCGGATCAGTTCGGCGGTGATGCGAAGCCCGTTCTGCCCGACCCAGGAAATCGCGCCGGTGGTGGCGTCGCCGTCTTCCGACCAGATGTTGTTGGTAGCGCCGACTCTGCGGGTCTGGAACAGGTCTTCGCGCAGGCTGATCCGCCAGTCGTCGATGTCGTAGCTGCCCAGCAGGAATCCGGACTGGTATTTGGTGGCGTTTTCGACGCCACGATTTTCGATTTCGGTATAGCCGCTGAGTTGCTGGGCGATCAGCATCAGCGAACCTATTTGCGTGCGGGCCCCGAAACTCCAGAATTTGGTCCGCCAGGCCTGGTCGCGTGTCGAGGTGGCTTCCGGCTCACCCTGATTGTCGTAACGGGTGACGCTGAGCTTGACGATGCCGGGCATCTGCCAGGCGGCCCCCAGATACCAGCCGACCTGGCCGTCGATCTCGTCGAACATGCCGGTGCGGCCATAGGGCGGAGCATGGAAAATATTCAAGGTGGCGGTGGGCAGGCGCACCCGCTCGAACAGGCCCATCGGGCGGTCGTCTATGCTCCAGCCGCGATCGGCGATCAATATCGGCTTCGTCGTTGCAGCAAAGCAATGCACCCATCAACGAGACAGTACCCAGATCGCTCTTCCAGCGCAGCGTGCCTTCGCTGCCGATGGTGCGCAGCTCGTTGCCGATCCAGCTGTTGATGGCCGAAGGCGTCAAGGTATAGGGG
>Ga0118677_10006201_pt1 | contig 20395 bp, 18 predicted proteins | sample AliMusrvi5mmetaG_FD_86154 | JGI IMG/M metagenome (GOLD analysis project Ga0118677, IMG submission 86154)
GAGCTGCTCCCGCTGCTACAAGCCGCAAAAAGGACAGCAGCGACCGCTACTGACCCGAGCGCAGTGGCTGTTCGTCGAATGGATACCATGCATTTCTCCTTTTTTCGGTTGTTGTTTACTAGATCGTCGTTTTTTTCGATCGTCGTTTGGATCGTAGCCGAACGGCATGAACTGTGTGCAGTTCATGCCTACGGACATCCAAGTCCCGCCAACACCGAGCATGGTCGACACAAGCGAACGACACCGTCGCCACCTTCCCATGTCTCTGCCAGTGGTGAGCCACAACTCACACAGGGGCCGCTGGGATCGAAGCGGGGTGCCGAGTCCGGAACTCCATTTTTCTTCTCTGTTGTCACGGCATCAGCCTATTGGCTGCCATCCCTCTCGACCCGGCCATAGAGTAAATCTTGTCACCACAATGTTGCCGAACGGAGTTCTATGGCAGTCACAATCTATGGCGTCATCGCCGTCACCTTCATGATGGTGATGTATGCCTTGGAGTCCCGCAGCACCCATTTCATTGCTGCCTTCGCGTTTGGCTGCGTACTCTCGAGCGTGTACGGCTTTCTCTCAGGAGCATGGCCGTTTGGCATCGTTGAGATTGTCTGGGCAGGTGTCGCGCTGCGTCGTTGGGTGACTACGCGTGCCGCTGCAACGCCACCAGCGCTTCGCTGAGTCCAGTATGTACTGCTTGTTGGACAACGACCCAGGGCTCTGTAGACCAAGGTGCGAGGACTTCTTGGTTGAGCGCGTCGATGAGTTCCCCCACTGCAACTCCATCGACCGGCTGTTTCGCTAACCATTCAGCCGCCGCAGTTCTTGCGGCAGCGATATCGCTTTCAACCCCGTCCATCGTTATGCGGATGGCATCACGGCTTCGTTGAATTCGCCATGCCTCGTCTCCAAGTGCCGATCGCATCTGCCATATTGCAGTCGCAACTCGCCGGTGAAGCACACTGGTTGGGGCATCTGGCCAAAGACGCGATCCAAGGTCCATCACATCGAGTTCATACTCAGGAGCGAGCGCCAAAGAAAAGAGGGCCTTAGCGGCATGCACCGTTAGGAACGCCACGTCGACTCCGTCGACAAGAACCCGAGGGTTCCCCAGTCCCAAAAGCCGCAGACCGATGAGCGGCTTCGCATTCGAATTTAAAAATCGCTCAAATTCCATATGCTGAGGGTCGCACTTCGGTGTGACACCACCTAAAAGCCCTGCTGGGTGGCCTGAGAAGGCCAGAATCGCCCTACGATACAGTCCACTGAGAAAGTGGGTAAGAAATGACTGATCTTGGCTATGTCCCGTTCGACGCTGACAACCACTATTACGAGGCGTTAGATGCATTCACGCGTTATCTCGATCCAGCCCTAGGGCCGCGCTGTGTCGAGTGGGCAGAAGTTAATGGCCGGCAGTACCACGTCGTCGGCGGGCAGCTTTCTCGGGCCGTCACTAATCCAACCTTTGATCCCATTGCTCCCCCCGGAGCCATGCATGACTATTTCCGTGGGAACCCTGAGGGGAAAAACCCACTTGAATTTCTGAAAGCTCGTGAGTCCATTCGACCGGCTTATCGCAACCGCGATGCTCGCGTTGCAGCACTTGAAGAGTTCGGACTCTCATCAGTGTGGCTCTTCCCAACCTTGGGCATGCTCTACGAGGAACTCTTGAAGCATGACCCATACGCAGTCTGTGCAACCTTCGAGGCATTCAATCGCTGGGTCGATGACGACTGGGGATTTGACCGTGGTGACGGTCGCATTTTCACCGCCCCCTACCTGGCGCTGGCCGATGTCGACTGGGCCTGCAAGGAACTTGAATGGGCTATCGAACGCGGTGCACACATGATTGTGATGCGCGCAGCAGCTCCAACGACTACAACAGGAACGCATTCTCCCTTCGACGAACAGTTTGATCCCTTTTGGGCTCGACTCAACGAAGCCGGTATTCCGCTGGCGATCCATGCCGGTGACACCGGCTGGTCCTCAAATGGATATGCCGCCGATGGATTCGGGGCAACGTTTTCGGGAGGTTGGAAGCCGTCTGTAAAAAGCTTCGCTATCGAACGATCCGCAGGCGACTTTGTTATCTCCAGCGTGTTCGAGAAAATGTTCGACCGCTTTCCCAACATTCGAATGGCGTCCATCGAAAATGGTTCAACGTTCCTCGCCGATGTCGTCAAGAAGTTGAAATCGACCGATGCCAAAATGCCCGGCTACTTCACCACGGATCCAGTCCTTACACTGCAGCGGCACTGGTGGATCAACCCATTCTGGGAAGATGATGTAAATGAGACGGTCGCGTTGATGGGCGCAGACCGAGTGATCTTTGGATCTGACTGGCCCCACATTGAAGGAATGCCTGCTCCGTTGGATTATGTTCCAGAGCTCGCAAAACTCACCGACGCTGAGCGGAAGATGGTTCTGTTGGACAACGCCGTTACCCTCAATACTCCCCAACCGATCTAACGCCATGGGTTCGCTTCCGCCTGGCGTTTCGGGCAACTATGAACCAGAAGCGCCGCAGTCGTGGCCGGTGGGGCCGTTCCCTCGGCGACTTGAGGATTCTGAGCATGGACTGACAGCACTCTTCGAAGAACTCTTTGAAGAGAACGGACCAATGGGAACGACCTATGCAGCTATGGTGATCCACCACGGAGAGGTCGTCGCCGAGCGCTATAGCGGGTCCTTGCCATCCTTCATCGACGAGCCAATCCCAGTCACCCCGACGACTCCGCTGTTGAGTTGGTCAATGGCCAAATCAATGATCGGCATCATGGTTGGCATGCTGGTTACCGATGGCGTCCTCGACCTCGACGCACCGGCAACTGTTCCCGAGTGGGCAACACCTGGCGATCCGCGAGGAGCGATCACTCTGCGCAATCTGATGGAAATGCGCGACGGTCTTGATTTCAACGAGGAGTACTCCGACGCTGGCGTCAGTGACGTGATTGAAATGCTTTTCGGATCAGGGAAGAGCGACATGGCTCACTATGCAGCTGAGCGACCCCTCCTGGTCGAGCCGGGAACTCGCTACAACTATTCGTCAGGAACAAGCAATATCATTGCTCGCATTGTTGGGGACGCGTACGGCGGCGAACTGGGAATGCGTGCCGCTCTCACGGATCGGCTCTTTGGACCACTTGCGATGAACGCCACTGTTCCGACCTTTGACGAAGCAGGAACGTTTGTTGCCTCCTCATTTGTTCATGCTCCAGCCGAGGACTACGCCCGCTTTGGCCAAATGCTGCTCCAAGGTGGAAAAGCGAATGGAAAGCAGATCGTTCCGGAATCCTGGATTGACTGGGTCCGAACACCGATTTCAATTGACGAAGAAGACGGACTCTATTACTCAGCCCAGTTTTGGGTCGTAGGCGATGAATTCGGAACATTTTGGTGTTCGGGATACGAAGGTCAGATGATCTCGGTGTGCCCACCTCTTGGCCTGGTTGTGGTTCGACTCGGTCACACGGCAGAAGACCAAACCCATCTTCTGAAAGAGTGGCGAAACCGACTGACCGCCTACTTCGCCGCTGGCAACCACAGCAGTAGTTAGACGCCACCCTCAAATGGGAACCCTAAATCAGGTGCGCTAAGAACGGCACGAAATGTCAACCCTTCCGCTTCAGCCATTGCCGCACAAGTGCCGCCTCGATCAACGATTGCTGTCAAGAGGACGACTTCAGCACCAAACTCCTGAACGACATGTGCGGCTTCAAGGAGCGAGATGCCGCGCGTTACCGTATCTTCGGTAATCACGACCTTGTCTCCGGGTTCCAGTGCGCCAGCAATCCGGCCACCCCCACCGTGATCCTTGACTTCTTTGCGCACCGAAAACGCCCGTAAGTAGGTTCCCTTCGCGGCTGCAATTCCCGCAGTGATGAACGCCACGGGGTCAGCACCCATCGTCAAACCGCCAATCGCTGTGGCATCGTCAGGAATAATCGAGAGGAGTGTTTCTGCGACTAGCCCCATTGCTTCGGGGCGACAAATGCTTTGCTTGGAATCAATAAACCATGTTGATTTCTTCCCCGACTTCAATGTGAAGTCACCCGTCTTGACGGAGTACTCCATCAAGTGTTGGCGAAGCGCCTCTTGTGTTGGAGTGAGATCACTCATTGGTACGCCACGCCTTTCTCCCCTGCTGCTGTCGACCCAATCACGCTTGCCGTAAGGTTCGAGTCGTTAAGGGCGCTCAGCACATCACCGGAGCTTTCGGGAGCCACGATGAGCACCATTCCCACCCCAAGATTGAAGACTCGCTCCATCTCGACATCACTGACCGAACCAAGGCGTTGAATCTCGTTAAAAATCTCGGGTACGACAAGATCTTGGCGATCAACAGTTGCCCGGATACCATCTGGCAACGCCCGGACCAAGTTGCCGCTCAGTCCTCCGCCCGTAATATGCGCTGCGGCGTGAATTCCTGTTCCGCTGTTGGCCAAGGCGTCGAGGACGCCGGGGGTGTAGATCACACTAGGACGCAGTAACTCGTCAGCCAACGTTGCCTCGCTGCCATCCCACGCAGGAGCATCGAGGCTTCGATTGGCTCGATCAAAGAACACATTGCGCACCAGCGTGTAGCCGTTGGAGCGTATCCCCGGTGAAGCAATTCCAATCAGAACATCGCCGGCGGCAACGCGGTTGGGCCCGAGTTGCGAACCTTTCTCCACCACGCCCACGGCAAACCCCGCAACGTCGACGTCGCCGACTCCCATGACCCCGCCGTGTTCCGCCGTTTCCCCGCCAAGGAGGGCGCAACGCGCCTGGCGACATCCTTCGGCAATGCCACTGACCAAGGCTTCAATGTGGAGCGGATCCACCGCACCGACTGCGATGTAATCAAGCAAGAACAGAGGTTCGGCACCAACACAGATCAAGTCATCGACGCACATCGCCACGAGATCAATGCCGACAGTGTCGAACCTGTTTACTTGGCGAGCAATCTCTAATTTGGTACCAATACCATCGGTGCCCGCCACCAGAATTGGGTGGCGGTACTTCGCCATATCTAATTCAAAGAGGCCACCAAAGCCACCAATCCCGCCGAGCACGCCCGATCGCATCGTAGAAGCGACAACATCTTTAATTCGCTCGACTGCGGCATCGCCAGCTGCGATATCAACACCGGCGGCAGCGTAGGTCGGGCCGACTCAGGACGTCATCGAATCAAACTCCTGGTAGGGCTGGCTGAAGGTCTTCGGTGACTTCGTTCTCACCTTTGCGTACCATCGGTGGCTTGACGAGTACTGGAGTCGGGTAATTGCCACTCAAGCACGCGTCGCAGAAGCCTCGTTCGACGCCGATTGCTTCAACCAAGTTCTCAAGGCTGATGTAGGCAATGGAGTCACATCCCAAATATCCGGTGATCTCCTCGATTGAGTGTGTTGCTGCCAAAAGTTCCGAACGGTTTGGCGTATCAATGCCATAAAAGCATGGCCACTTGAACGGCGGTGACGAGATCCGGAGATGCACCTCGCTCGCTCCGGCCTCTCGTAGCATTTTTACGAGCGCGCGTGTTGTCGTACCGCGGACAATCGAGTCGTCAACAACAACCAACCTCTTGCCTTTGATGTTCTCCCGCAGCGGATTCAACTTTCGCTTGACACCCTTTTCCCGAGAACTCTGGTCAGGGTCAATGAATGTTCTCCCGATATACCGATTCTTTACGAGGCCCTGGCCATAGGGGGTTCCACTTGCGATGGCGAATCCTTCCGCTGCAGGGACGCCAGAGTCTGGGACCCCCATCACCATGTCTGCTTGTACCGGGGCTTGAAGAGCAAGCAACTCACCCATTCGACGGCGAGCCCCGTGTACTTCTTTACCGCGTAGACGGGTATCGGGGCGAGCAAAATAGACAAATTCAAAAATGCACAGATTGGTATCAACTTCCCCGGCTTCGACATAGCGCTCAGACGAAATGCCTTCTGGACCAACCGTCACTATTTCGCCCGGGTCAATTTCGCGCACGAAGGTCGCACCCACCACATCAAGGGCAGGGGACTCAGATGCGAAAACCCAGCCCGTAGGAGCCTCGTCGCTACCAAAGCGCCCAATACAGAGCGGTCGAAATCCATGAGGATCCCGCACGGCATAGATCCGCTCTTCATCAAGCAAGGTCAGTGAGAACGCACCTTCGAAATGAGGAAGTGCCCTCAGTAATGCATCGCGCAACCCGCGTTCGGGATGGGGATCACTGGCGTAGGACCGTGCGATGAGCTCGGCGAGCATGTCGGAGTCTGTGAGTCCGATGCCAGGGAGCGCACCGACTTGTTCTGCGAGTGCTTCCGTGTTCGTTAAGTTCCCGTTGTGCGCCAACGCGAAACTGTGATTGCCAACGGTTCGATACACCGGCTGGGCGCTCGACCAATCTTGTGAACCGGCAGTTGAGTACCGTGTATGACCAATTGCGAGTGAGCCGTTCAAGCCATAGAGCGTGCGGTCATCAAAAACACTGGCAACCAGGCCCGTGTCTTTGACAACGGTAATAGCCAATCCATCAGAGACGGCCATTCCTGCTGATTCTTGACCACGATGTTGCAAGGCGAAGATTCCGTCGTACGTCATGTGCGCGACATCTTGGCCGGGTGCATAGACAGCAAAAACTCCGCAGGCTTCTTTCATGTGGCAGAACCTCGGAGTGGGTAGACCAATCCCGTGGACTGGTCATGGGAGGTTGCTCCGCGTTGGCTCATCGCACCTACAAGAATCGCACACTTCGGCACCCTGTCGCACCCGAGCGATACCCTTAGGGGGTGATCGATCTCCACATGCACTCCGTCTGCTCCGATGGCACCGACTCGCCAGCGGACTTGGCCGGGAAGGTGGTGGCCGCGGGCCTCAGTGCTGCCGCCCTCACCGACCACGACACGACAGCCGGACATCCCGAATTTGCAGCGGTTTTGGCCCACCATGGGATTGAATTTATCCCTGGCGTTGAGATCTCCTGTCGTCACGAACCCGCCAAAGTCAGTGCTCACGTCCTCTGCTACTTCGTCGATGACGCTATCGATTCACCCCTCCAGGCAACGATTGCCAGCCTTCGCGACGATCGCGCAACTCGGAACCACCGGCTCCTTGAGCTCCTCCACAGCCTCGGATATCGCGAAATCAGCCAGGAGCAGATTGAGACCATTGCTGAAAAACCGCTGCTTGAAGCCGGCCGCCCTCACTTCTCTCAAGCAATCCTCGAGCACTACGGGACTGACAGCACGTTCGCTGTGGGGCCTTCTCTCCCGACGCACTTTGAGAGTTCAAACGATGTCTTCGCCCGCCTGCTCGGGAACGACAAGCCCGGCTACATCCCGAAGGCACATCTCTCCATTGCTGATGCCGCACGCGATGCGACGGCCTCAAGTGCCGTCGCCGTCATTGCACACCCCTTGATTTCGTTCTGCTCCGACAAGGAAACTAACTGGACGGTGGAAAAACAACGTGCTCACCTTGACCCTCTGTTCGCTGGCTTTGCCGCTGACGGCGTCGTCGGCATTGAGACCTATTACTCACGTCACTCACCAGAAGAAGTCGCAATGCTGCTGGACCTGTGTTCCAAGTACGACTTCGTCCCTACAGGAGGCTCAGATTTCCACGGGAGCAACAAAAAAGATCTCAGCGTTGGCGTTGGCGTGACTGCCAACAAAGGAACTGCGAGTGAACTCCGTGTGCCAAACAACACCGTGGCAGCGCTGCGCTCTCGACGAAAGATCTAAGCGCTTTGACCTGCCGCACTCAGCGATTCGCTGAGTGCATCACGAACCCGAGTTCGCAATGACGCAACGTCAATTGAGACAAGGCCATCAACCGACAGCGTCGCTCCCCCTACAGATCCAAGAACCACTGCATCGACTCCGGCAGCACTCGCTGCTGCGAGGACGGCATCAGCGTTACCCGTGGCCACGAGAAATCGGCCGGGATGCTCAGCGAACAGTTCGCCAATTCCCTCAATGCCGCTCAGCGCGGCGCCGACATTACCGGCTGCGGCCATCTCGGCCAGTGCAATGCCAAGACCTCCGCCACCTACATCGTGCACCGCACCAAGAAGCCCGCCTTGTCCGGCCGCTGTTGTAGCCACGAATTCAGCAACGAGTGCACACGCACGCTGATGCGCTTGCGTATCAAAGGTGAACAAGGTTCCACCCCGCCTGCCCGCAACATCAACAGCCAAGCGACTCCCTGCGAGAGAGAATGGGTTCAATCCCGTTCCTGCTCGGCTACCTAGCAAGATCACGGTCTCGCCATTGTGCCAGTCCAGTGATGGTGGGCGCTCAACGAGAACATCAACGAGGCCGAGCATTCCAATAACAGGAGTCGGGTCGATATCGATCCCGCCACTCTCGTTATAGAGCGAGACGTTTCCACCAATCACTGGCAGCCCAAATTCGCGACACGCATCACCCATGCCGTCGATCGCTTCAGAAAGTTGCCACATCACTTCCGGGTGTTCAGGATTTCCAAAATTCAAACAGTTCACAACTGCCACTGGTTTGGCCCCCGTGACGGCGACATTGCCCATGCCTTCGGCCACCGTGGCGGCCGTTCCGCCTCGCGGATCTAGAGCACACCATCGTGGATTGGAATCTGTCGAAAGAGCCATTCCCTTTTCCGACGGGGGCAAACCCGGCCCGGCCAGCCGCAACAGTGCACCGTCGGCCCCTGGCCCAATCACCGTATTGAGAAAGAGTTGGTGGTCATATTGGCGATAAATCAAACCAGCATCACCAACCAGGGCCAGTACTGCAGCGGTCCCATCGATGGCGGCCAGATCATCAGTGGGGTCGTCAGCAAGGAGGACTGAGCGATTCTTTGGCTCCATGAGCGGTCGGTCATAGAGCGGTGCGTCATCCGCTAATGCTGCGGCAGGAACGTCCGCCAAGATCTCGCCATCAAATCCATTGCGGATTCGCAGCTGTCCGATTGGCTCACCGTCGCTATCAAGCTCTGGCTCGGTGACCTTGCCAATGACCGTTGCCGCAACTTCCCACTGCGCACACAGTGCCTCCACCTGCGCCAGGGATTCTGGGGTCACGATGGCCAACATGCGCTCTTGGCTCTCTGAGGTCATGACCTCCCACGGTTCCATTCCTGGCTCGCGGCGCGGAATGGCGGTGACATCAACATCCATTCCTACGCGTCCTCGAGCGGCGGTCTCTGACGTGGCACAGGCAAGTCCCGCTCCACCGAGGTCCTGGATACCAACGACCAAACCTTCATCAAGGAGCGCTAAGCAGGCCTCAATCAATCGCTTCTCTTCATAGGGGTCCCCCACTTGCACGCTTGGCCGCTTGGCGTCATCAAGGCTCGCTGCACCGTCCTCGCCTTCAAACCCGGCAGAAGCCAAAACCGAGACTCCACCGATCCCATCACGGCCAGTCGAATTCCCCAACAAGACCGCCAAGTTCCCCGTTCCTGACGCAATGCCGAGGACCAACCGTTCAACGGGTAGTGCTCCAACACAGAGAACATTGACCAAGGGATTCGTTTGATAACAACGGTCGAAGGTCAGTTCCCCTCCAACGGTAGGAACGCCAACAGAGTTCCCGTAATTCGAGATGCCCGCCACCACTCCTTCAACGAGCCAACGCTGCCTCGCATCAGTCGGCTCCCCAAAAAACAGTGGATCCATCACCGCAAGTGGGCGAGCCCCCATTGTGAAAATGTCACGCAGAATTCCGCCAACGCCGGTAGCGGCACCTTGCGCGGGTTCAATGGCCGATGGGTGATTGTGCGATTCAATCCGGATGGCGACGGCAATTCCGTCACCAGCATCGATCACGCCCGCGTTCTCTCCGGGCCCCACCAGCACCGTTGGACCTTCGGTCGGCAATCGCTTCAAGTGGCCTCGAGAGGACTTATACGAACAGTGTTCTGACCACATCACGCCAAATAACGCCAGTTCGAGCGAGTTTGGTTCCCGGTCAAGGACGGCGACGATCTCTGCGTACTCGCCATCGGTGAGCCCGAGCGCCCGGTGCAGTGGTTCGTTCCCGTTGCTTTGCTCTGCCATGGCCCCAACCTAGTAGAGGTCCATACAAGAGCGTCCGATTCCGCTCTCTTCCTTTACGCGATTTTCATCAGCCTTCGATGGAGCGTCGCGACGCTCTCGCCGTTCAGCGACCGTTGGGTCTTGCTCCTTCTGCAGGCAAGCAACGGAAACCATGAAGCAAATCAAACGAGGAACGATAAGCAAGTTTCTGGGGATTCGGAAACAAATTGTCGGGCCTAAAAGGGATTTTAATTTTCTATGCAAACCACAGAATTCAATCAAAAAATCCCCAATTCGGCCATGAACCGGGAGGGGTATTAGTGTTAGGAAGGGAGTTGATCACCAAGCCCATAGAGTGTAATTAAAGACCGTTAAAAGGAGTTTTGTGCCCCCGTCAGCCAAGTCCACAATGAGTAAAGAACACAAGGAAGCGCTGGCCCGTGGTCGACGTGAAGGGGCCGCCGTACGCCGGTACCTAGAAGCAATTGCCTCAACGCGAGGCAAGCGAGGACGGAAGCGAACGCCGTCGTCTGTTGAGAAACGACTCCGTGTAATTGACGTGCAACTTGAAACCACGGACGCACTCCAAGGACTCCTCCTTCGCCAAGAGCGCAAGGACCTTGAAGACGAACTCAAGCGACTCTCAGCAACAATTGACATGAAGTCCCTTGAGAAAGACTTCATTGCCGCGGCGGCCGCCTACGGCGATCGCAAAGGGATCGACTACTCAACATGGCGAGAAGCCGGTGTGCCACCAATCGTTCTGCAAAAGGCAGGCGTAAAGCGCACGAGGCGCGTTTAAGCGTCCGACTGCTACAGGGTTACTGCTGCATTCAAGATTGACTGCAGTAAGACCACACCATCACTCGACCCCAGCAAAGAAGTAAATGCTCGCTCGGGGTGTGGCATCAGACCTACGACGTTTCCCGCTTCATTCGTGATACCCGCGATGTCATCGATTGATCCATTGGGATTCTCCACATAGCGAAGCACGATTCGATCATTCTCTTGGAGCGTACGCAAGGTCTCGATATCGCAGGTGTAACTCCCTGAGAAGTGATTAATCGGAATTACCAGCTCTTGACCAATGTCAGCGGCATTGGTGAGCGCTGACTTGGTTGACGTTACGCGCAGCGTCGCAGGCTGACACAAGAACGTTAACCCGCTGTTCTTTTGGAGCGCTCCCGGCAAAAGGTGGGCTTCGCAGAGGACCTGAAATCCATTGCAGATCCCCACTACCGGTCCGCCGTTGTTGGCGTAGGCGGAAACTGCATCCATGATGGGGCTAAAGCGGGCAATCGCTCCTGGTCGGAGGTAATCCCCATGGGCAAAGCCGCCAGGAAGAATGAGTGCGTCGACGTCCCCGATCGAGGTTTCGGTGTGGAAAATCAATCGCGCGTCGGCGCCAAGATGTTCGAGGGCCTGGATGGCATCGTGTTCGCAGTTCGTGCCAGGAAAGACAACAACACCAATTCTCTGGGCCATTAGAGCGGCGACACTTCAATTTCGTACTGCTCAATAATGGGATTTGCCAAGAGCCGGTCCGCAAGCGCACTGGCATGCGATCGCGCTGATTCTTCGTTGGTTGCGTCAAGTTCTACCTGGAATGACCGTCCGGCTCGTACCGAAGCAATGCCATCAAAGCCAAGGGCCCCAAGGGCCCGTTCGATGGTGGCGCCTTCTGGATCGGAAATCCCTGGCCGCAGACTGACTTCAACTCGAGCGATAAACCTCATTGCGAGCGACCGTACCAGTTGTCGAGGCTCAGACCGGTCACCCGTTCATACGCTGAGCGATAGCGACTCGCAGTGGTTGCCAAAATATCGTCGGGAATCGTCGGTGGCGGCGGCGTTTTCTCCCAGTCCAGCGAGGAGAGCCAGTCTCGAAATGGTTGCTTATCAAAGGCCGGCGGCGTTTGGCCAACGACGACCGCGTCAGCGGGCCAAATTCTCGATGAGTCAGGAGTGACGACTTCGTCACAGAGAACGAGCTGCCCGTCCACGAACCCGAGTTCAAACTTTGTGTCAGCCAAGATGAATCCGGCAGCTGCACAGCGGTCGGCTGCCGCCCGATAGAGGCCAAGACAGAGGGCCATGGCCTCGTCTAAGACTGCGTGGCCCACAAGGGATGCGGCTTGCTCTAACCCAATATTGAGGTCGTGGCCTTCATCCGCTTTCGTCGACGGCGTGAAGAGGGGTTCGGGAAGTTGCTGAGCGAGACCAAGTCCGGTGGGCATGGCCATGGTATGGATTGTTCCGCTGACTTCATATTCTTCGAAGGCTTGCCCTGCGAGATATCCACGGACAATGCATTCGAGCGGAAGCATCTCCGCTCGCCGTACCAAAGTGGTTCGCCCATGGAGATCTGAAAGATCTCCAAAGCCGGGAACCATGGACTCAATAACAAGAGGGTCACAGGAAACCAAACTGCCCGGAGCCACTGAACCCAAGCTGTCAAACCAGTAGGCCGTCATGGCGGTCAAGACTCGACCTTTGTCGGGGATGGTTTGATCCATCACGACATCAAAGGCGCTGATGCGATCGCTCGCCACCATCAAGAGGTGATCGTCACCAACGGCGAAAAGTTGGCGGACCTTCCCTTCCAAAAGTGACGGCAAACCCAAACCTTCGAGATCCGAATCTCCCATGATCTAAAGATCCTTCAAGGCGTCAAGATACCGGGTGCGATGCTGCAGCATCCGATCTAAGTCAAAGGCCTCATTGAGTTCCTCTTCGGTCAACGTGATCTCTCCGTCTGCTTCGAGAATTACCCGAAATTGCTCCGTATTCTCAACTGCTTGCCGTGCTGCGCGTTGTACGATCCGATACGCGTCGTCACGCGTCATGCCGTGATCGATCAGCGTGAGCAAGACTGACTGGCTATAAACCAAGCCGAGACTTCCCTCGTTCAGATTTTTTGCGGCTCGCTCAGACTTGATGACCAGTCCGTCCACCAAGCTCGTTGCTTTCCGAAGAACGTAGAGACTTAACAAGCATGCGTCTGGCAAGATCACTCGCTCGACGGAGGAATGCGAGATATCTCGCTCATGCCATAGAGCCACGTCTTCGAGACCAGCTCCCAAGTATCCCCGCAGCACGCGAGCAAGTCCACAGAGTCGCTCCGAAAGAATCGGGTTGCGTTTGTGGGGCATGGCAGATGACCCCTTCTGGCCAGGAGCAAATGCCTCTTCGACTTCTCCCACTTCACTACGCGCCATGTGGCGTATTTCTGTGGCGAGATGTTCGATCGTTGCCCCCACGCTGGCGCAGGCATACAGCAGTTCAGCGTGCCGGTCTCGTGCGATTACTTGAGTTGCCGGCACAGGCTGCAATCCCAGTGCCCCGCAAACAAACTCCTCGACCGCAGGATCAATGTTGGAATAGGTCCCAACCGCGCCGGAGAGCTTGCCAACGGCAATGGCCTCACGCGCTCGTGCAAGACGAACGCGATCACGCTCTGCAGCGAGAGCAAAAAGGGCCATCTTGGCTCCGAACGTCGTGGGCTCTGCATGCATGCCGTGCGTCCGCCCGACAACAGGCACATCAATTAATTCATGGGCTCTGCGCACCAACACAGCAACAAGACCAGCGGAAGCCTCTAAGAGCAAATCCGCGGCTTTTGTGAGCTGCCAGCACAGGGCTGTGTCCACAACGTCTGACGACGTCAGACCGTAGTGAATCCACGACCCCTCAGGAGCACCGATTGACTGCTGGACAACATCAACAAACGCCGCTGTGTCGTGATTGGTAACCGCCTCTCGTTCATCAACGGCGACAACGAATGCCGAATCGATCTGCGGCGCTCGTGTCCGACACGCCACCGCGTCATCGGCTGGGACGAGGCCTTGCTGAACCAATGCCTCGGTCGCTAACAACTCAACTTCGAGCATCGCTCGAAAGCGAGCCTCGTCGGAGAACAAAGCGGCCATATCTTCGGGTGAGTACCGTCGAATCACTGCTATCCCTCTTCTTGTACATCAATCGACGCGATATCTTCGCGGCGTTGCATTCCCTCAAACTCAATTCTCGCGGCAGCACTGTAGGCCTTCTTGCGAGCTGCTTCGATCGTTGCGGCCCGAGCCGTCACATTCAGAACCCTTCCGCCGGAGACCACAAAAGAACCGTGTGGGTCGGGCCGTTTCGTTCCAGCATGAAATATGGTGACGCCCTCGATGGGATCTACCAATTGACCGTTCTCGCCGAGTCCTCGAATAAGCCCACCTGTCGTTGGTGTACCGGGATAATTTGGCGCTGCTAACACCACGGTGACTGCTGCATCCGCAGAGAACTGTATTGGTGTTGACAATTCACCCCGAGCGACGCCCATGAAGACCTCAAAGAGGTCGCTTTCGACTCTCGGGATAACGACTTGAGTCTCTGGGTCACCAAACCGAACATTGAACTCAATAACCTTCGGTCCAGTTTTGGTCAGCATCAGCCCTGCGTAGAGAACACCGCGATAGTCAATCCCTCGGTTTTTCAGCGCTTGAAGCGTTGGCGTCACCGCTGCTTCCATCAAGCGTTCAACGAGGTCGTCAGTGACAGTCGGAATGGGTGAAAATGCTCCCATCCCTCCGGTATTAGGACCCTCGTCGTTGTTCTTCAGCCGTTTAAAATCTTGTGCTGGAGCACAGGCAATGGCCCGAGTCCCATCACACAGTGCCATCAACGAGCACTCAGGACCTTCGAGTCCTTCTTCAATAACCACAGTGGTGCCAGCGTTTCCAAAGGTTTTCCCCGACAGCTTGTCTTCAACATCTCGCAAGGCTTCGTCGAGGTCATTCGTGACGAACACGCCTTTCCCGGCGGCGAGGCCGTCGGTTTTGATCACATAGGGAGGAGTGTTTAGGGCGAGGCGTTCTTGAGCTTCTTCAAGGGTCGTGACAGTCCAAAAGTCTGCCGTGGGAACTCCAGCTTCAGCCAATAACTCTTTCATGAATGCCTTGGAGCCCTCGAGTTTTGCCCCATCAGCTCCTGGGCCAACCACCAGTTTTCCTTGGGCGCGGAGCCGATCGGCTAAGCCATCGACGAGCGGCACCTCTGGTCCAATGACGTAGAGATCAGCAGAAATTTGAGTTGGACTTCCTGGGTCCACGGTGATGGAACCTTCGCCGACCAGGTCGGGCATCCCTGGATTACCGGGGGTGACGATGACGTCAACGCCACACGCTGCGAGTCCACGCGCAAGTGCGTGCTCTCGTCCTCCCGAACCTACGATGACAGCGCGCCGTGGTTCGCTCACGCTGACTGGATAGTCACAAACTGCTCACGACCTGGTCCAACCCCAACTACTCGAACCGGCACACCGATCTGCTCTGCGAGAAAGTCAATGTAGCGACGTGCGGCGGCGGGCAGTTGCTCCTGGCTCGTAATTTGCGTCAGATCCGTCGTCCATCCTTCAAGTTCTTCGTAGATCGGCGTTGCATCGTGCAGTACCGACTGGTGATACGGCGGATAGTCAAAGCGAACGCCACCAGCTTGGTAACCAACACAAACTTTCACCGTCTCAAAGGTGTCAAGAACGTCAAGTTTTGTCAGTGCTACTTCGGTCAGCGAATTTAACCGCGCTGCTTGGCGTGCCATGACGGCATCGAACCAACCGACTCGGCGCATTCGGCCCGTGTTTGTTCCATACTCATGACCGCGATCCACAAGCAGCGTCGCCAAATCATCAAAGACTTCCGTTGGAAACGGGCCTGCCCCTACCCGCGTGACGTAGGCCTTCGCAATACCAACAATGGAATCCAAGTCTCGTGGTCCGAGACCACTCCCAGTACAGGCGCCCCCGGCGACGGGGTTCGATGAGGTTACAAATGGATAGGTGCCGTGATCGAGATCAAGGAAGGTTGCCTGTGCACCCTCAAGCAAAATGTTTCGCCCCTCTGCCAAGGCACCGTGAAGAAACCCCACCGTGTCACCCACCATCGGAGCAATCCTCGCAGCGAGCGTCCCAATGTAGAAATCCGCAATTTCATTACCGTTGAAGGGAAGCCGGTTATAAACCTTGGCGAGGAGTGCGTTCTTTTCTTTCAAGACAACGTCCAGCTTCTGGCGGAAAATCTTCTCGTCGAGCAAGTCCTGGACTCGCAGTCCCACTCTCGTCGCTTTGTCGGCATACGTTGGGCCGATCCCTCGCTTCGTCGTGCCGAGCGCGCTTTTTCCTAAGTAGCGCTCGGTAACCCGATCCAACTCTTGGTGATACGGCATGATCAAGTGAGCGTTGCCACTCACCATAAGTTTCGAAGTATCAACACCCTTTGCTTCAAGGGTGTCAATTTCTTGAAGAAGAACGGACGGATCAACGACCACGCCGTTTCCGATCACGGGAGTAACGCTCGGATACAGGATGCCACTCGGGATCAACTGAAGGGCAAATGCTTCACCGTCCACCACAATGCGGTGACCGGCATTATGGCCACCTTGGTAGCGGACGACCACATCCATCTCCTTTGCAAGGAGATCCGTGAGCTTGCCTTTCCCTTCGTCGCCCCATTGGGTCCCGACCACAACTGTTGCCGGCACGCGCAACTCCTTTGTCTCGAAAAGGCCCGATAAAGCCTCATTCTATCCTGCGCCAAAGTGCCCCGTGGTTTAGTTCAAGACGAGAGAACCGTCGGTCACGTCGAGCGTGATGGTGTCGCCTTCGGCATAGTTTCCTTCCAGGAGTTTGAGCGCCAACGGGTCCTCCACTTGACGCTGAATGACCCTGCGCAGCGGGCGAGCACCAAAGTCCGGGTCATATCCTTTTTCGGCCAACAGCGCCTCGGCTTCCGCGATGACCTTAAAGTTCAGGCGGCGTTCTGCCAGGCGTCCTCGAAGTCGACCTAGTTGAATTCCTGTAATCACTGCCAGATCTTCCCTGGTCAAGGGGGTAAAGCGAACGATTTCATCGATTCTGTTCACAAACTCTGGCTTGAAGAACTCAGCGGGGTCACCCGGCAAGTTCGACGTCATTATCAAGACCACATTGGTAAAGTCCACTGTTCGTCCCTGCCCATCGGTCAGGCGTCCATCTTCAAGCACTTGGAGCAAGAGATTAAATACGTCGGGATGTGCTTTTTCGATCTCATCAAGGAGCACAACTGAGTAGGGTCGTCGGCGCACGGCCTCAGTGAGCTGTCCGCCTTCTTCGTAGCCGACATAGCCCGGAGGAGCGCCGACGAGGCGCGACACGGCAAACTTCTCCATGTACTCACTCATGTCGATGCGGACCATGGCTTTGTCGTCGTCAAAGAGAAACTCGGCCAAGGCACGGGCTAGCTCGGTTTTCCCAACCCCAGTAGGACCTTGGAACAGGAACGAACCAATCGGCCGATTTGGGTCAGAAAGACCCGCACGTGAGCGGCGAATAGCATTGGCCACCGCAGTGACTGCTTCGTCTTGGCCGACTACCCGGGAGTGCAAAAGCGACTCCATGGCTACGAGCTTGGCCATTTCACCTTCGAGCATGCGCGATACCGGCACCCCCGTAGCCCGAGAGACCACTTCGGCGACGTCTTCTGCATCGACCTCTTCTTTCAAGAAACGCTGACCTGCTTGCAACGTCGCCAACACGTCGGTGGCCTCTTCGATTTTTGAGTCAAGATCAGGGAGTTCCCCATAGCGAATCGCTGAGGCGCCACTGAGATCACCCTCGCGTTCTAAGCGTTCTGCATCCCCGCGCCGCTCCTCAAGCCGAGTCTTCAAATCTCGGATCGCTTCGATCTGGTTTTTTTCAGCCTGCCAGTGTGCGATCATCTCGTCAGACTGCTCAGAAAGATCCGCTAACTCGGATTCAAGGTTGGCCAGACGTTCGATTGATGCCGGGTCCGTCTCTTTCTGTAATGCAACTTTCTCTATTTCAAGCTGCCGCATTCGACGCGTCACAACGTCGATCTCAGTTGGCATTGAGTCAATTTCGATACGGAGGCGACTTGCTGCCTCATCCATGAGATCAATGGCCTTGTCTGGGAGGAAACGCCCGGTGACATAGCGATCGGACAGCGTTGCGGCAGCCACAATGGCTGAGTCTTGGATCCGCACGCCGTGGTGAATCTCGTAGCGCTCTTTCAGGCCACGAAGAATCGCAATGGTGTCCTCGACGCTGGGCTGACCAACAAATACCTGCTGGAATCGCCGCTCGAGCGCTGCGTCCTTTTCAATGTATTTGCGATATTCATCAAGTGTGGTTGCTCCAACGAGCCGAAGTTCTCCCCGGGCCAAGAGTGGTTTAATCATGTTCCCGGCGTCCATTGATCCTTCGGCGGCACCAGCCCCGACCAAGGTGTGGATCTCATCAATAAAGGTGATGATCTCACCTTCTGCATCTTGAATCTCCTTCAAGACCGCCTTTAGTCGCTCCTCAAACTCGCCGCGATATTTCGCCCCCGCAACCAGCGAACCGAGGTCAAGCGCCATCACGCGCTTGTTCTTCAAGCCTTCGGGTACGTCACCTTCGACGATGCGTAATGCCAAGCCTTCGACGATGGCAGTCTTTCCAACGCCTGGTTCACCGATTAACACAGGGTTATTTTTTGTTCGTCGTGAGAGCACTTGGATCACTCGACGAATCTCTTCGTCTCGTCCAATGACGGGATCAAGTTTGTTCGATGCCGCTAACGCCGTGAGGTCACGAGCGTATTTCTCCAATGACTGAAATGTATCTTCCGGGGTCGCTGATGTGACGCGATGACTGCCGCGCACTTCACGCAGAGCTCCAAGCAACTCGTCACGATTGACGCCCAAGATGTCGGAGAAGACCAACAGGATGTGTTCGATCGAGACGTATTCATCGCCCATCTCTGCGCGAAGGCGGTCGGCTTCTTCGAGCCCTTCATGGAGCGAGCGGCTGAGTCCCGGCTGTTGGCCGCCAACATTGCGCGGCAGGGCGCCAATATCATCACCGAGTTTTCGAGCGAGCTCTGTTGGGTCTACTCCAACCTGACGGAGTAGCGGCATGGCGATGCCCTCTGGCTGCGCTAACACCGCAGCAATGACATGAACAGGGGTTACTTCTGGATTTCCCGCTGCCGTGGCTTGCGTTGTGGCTGCTGAAAAGGCTTCTCGAGTTCTATTGGTCCACTTTTCTGGATCGATGGGCATGGTGTCTCCTTACTGGAATTCTCTTTGTATGCGTTACCAACTACGCCGGACGGTTGATCGAAAAACAGTTGGTGATTGATTCAATGGCACGATTTCTCGTCGGTAGTTCCGGTCCACGTCTTCAAGCTCCTTGCGATGCAGCGCATCTCGTCGGAGCATCTCTTGTTGTAGTGCTTGGTTCTCGGCTTCGAGGCGAAGAACTTGGCGCACGCCTTCGAGGTTTAAACCCTCACTGGTGAGTTCTTGAATTCGTCGAAGTCGCTCTAGGTCATCTTCTGAAAAACGCCGTGACCCACCTGCTGTACGACTGGGGTCAAGCAAACCGCTGCGCTCATAGTTTCTCAAGGTCTGCGGGTGTACTCCGGCTAACTCTGCAGCGACAGAGATCACATAGACCGCACGGCGCCTGTCTCCGCTGGTCGACATCGTCATGCTGGCACTTCTTCTTCGTCTCGCGCTGCAAACGACGCAGCGAGGGCTTCAACCGCTGCTTTTTGGGCGTCAGTCAAGTTCTTCGGAATACCGACATCAATTTTCACTAACAAGTCCCCTTCGGGCTTGGCCTTGCGGCCTGATCCCCCTGGAACCCCACGTCCTTTGACCCGCATGGTGGTCCCCGCAGCTGTACCAGCAGGAATCTTTAAGGTCACCGGGTTATCCAGTGTTGCAACAGTGATCTGCGTACCAAGAACCGCCTCGGGAAACGTGATTTCCGCCTTCGTCGTGAGATTCCGGCCGCTTCGTCCGAACTGCGCGTCATGCGCTACGTGAACCGTCACGAAAAGGTCGCCTGCAGGGCCATTCAGTGTGCCCGGGGTACCGCGGCCTTTCACCCGGATGCGCTGGCCACCTTCTACGCCGGCTGGAATGCGAACCTTTACCGAACGAGTCGATTTCTCACGACCTGTTCCATGACAGTTGGAACATGGTGTCTTGATCACGTGACCGCGACCGCCACACTCATTACATACCGTTGAAAGAGAAAATGGTCCTTGATCGTCATTCAGTGATCCGCTGCCACCGCATCGTCCGCAGGTTGTCACAGTGGTTCCTGGTTCTGCTCCTGAACCTCGACAGGTCGAGCACCGGGTGTCCGAGGGAATGTTGACGCTGGTTGTCACACCCTTGACGGCATCTCGAAACGCTAAGTGCAGCCCAGCTTCAATGTCTGCACCACGCTGAGGTCCTCGCTGGCGACGTGATCTCCCCCCTCGACCAAACATCCCTCCAAAGAGGTCGCTGAGATCTCCCACGTCTTCAGTACGGAAATTATTGGGGTCGAAACCCCCCGCTCCTCCAAAGCCACCGCCACCAAATCCACCCCCGCCGGCCATCGGCC
>Ga0118677_10006205_pt1 | contig 20384 bp, 15 predicted proteins | sample AliMusrvi5mmetaG_FD_86154 | JGI IMG/M metagenome (GOLD analysis project Ga0118677, IMG submission 86154)
CCACGTTCAATACAGGCGAAATGGCACCGGCAACTCCAGTGAAAATAATGCTATCGACCTTGAACTCCAGAATCATATTGGTAGCAGTAGTTGCAGCTGCTACTTTTCCCCAACGTGAAAATACTGCTACAACATCCTGACCGAACAATTCACCACAGTAATAAATCCTGCTGCCACGCTCTACAATTTTTTTGTTTTCGATGGAGGCAATTATTTTGTCCATTTCTTCGGGCATGGCACCCATGATTCCTAGTAGCATATTTTGTTTAGTTACAGTTTATTCAGTTACTAATCGGTTTGTCGCTTGGCTTGCCAAGAATTTACAGTTTAATCAGCAAGTTTTTTAATGCGTTGATAAAGAGTTGGGTGCGAATAATGAAAAAATACATACAACGGATGCGGCATCAAATTTCCTAATGATGTAGCTGTCAGTTTTTTCAATCCTGATTCCAGCTGGAAAGCATAACCATGTTTTGATGCAAATGCATCAGCCTGATATTCAAATTTACGGGACAATACGTTGGTTAAAATGTCAAGTACCAACGAAATAGGTGAATACAAAATGCTAAATGCCAGTGCATTTAGGTGAAATGATGCAGCAGTGCCACCCAGAGCTTGTGCCAGGGCATCACTTTTAAGAATGAGCCCGAACACAAGAAAAAGCAGTAAAGTTGCTGGCATCGAAATCATAAAGTTAATCAAGGTATGTTTGTGCTTGTAATGTCCAACTTCGTGAGCAAGTACAGCCACGATCTCATCAGTTGTCATTTTATCCATCAACGTATCATAAAGTACAATACGCTTCTTCGCTCCCAACCCACTGAAATATGCATTGGCTTTGGTGGAACGTTTCGAACCATCAATCACAAATATATTATCCAGATTAAAACCTGTGTTAGTTGCAAATTTTTCAATTTCGGTACGTAATTCACCTTCGCCAAGTGGTGTTTGTTTGTTGAATAACGGCACGATAATCTGCGAATAAAACATAGTCATAAACAGGCTGAATCCTGTAATTACAGCCCATGCCAACAGCCAGAAATAAGTTGGTGTCAGTGTATAAATCCAAATTATGACAAACAAAATACCTCCACCAAGAATAATCGTCATACCGTAGCCTTTCAGTTTGTCGAGAATAAAAAGTTTGGGGGTAACTTTATTGAAGCCGAAACGTTCTTCAATTACAAACGTATCGTACCAATCAAAAGGAATACTCAATATATCGTTGGCTACAAACAGAATACCGAAGAACAAAATGGGCGTCCAAATTGGATTTTGCACATATTGATGAACCAGGATATCCACCCAGGCAAAACCACCAAATGCAAACATAATCAATGTTATAACGAAACTAAAACTGCTGGTCAGCATTCCAAAACGCGAATTGGTTCTGAAATAATTCTGCTGTTTGGCATATTTTTCAGGATCATAAATTCCGCGTAACAAGACTGGAAGGTCTTTACCGGATTCTTTGATATTTAAAAAAACCAGATAACGTTCCAACCCAAAATCGGCTATAAGAATGACAATGATTATGATAAAAAGCAATTGTGGCATATTAATTTGTTAAATTATTTGTAAATTCAAGTACAAATATAACTATTTTACTGCTTGAAATAGCAGAATATAGCCAGTCTAAGTCAAAATTTGTATCTTTGTAGGTATAGAAACGTTATTATCCAATGAAAAAAATATTCTATAAATTCATAATTGTACTTTTGGGCGGGATATTTTTGGTTTCTTGTTCAGGCAAATCCCCCGAAACCATTCGGATTGGTGTGCTGGATGGTCCTTCGGCTGTGAGTTTCATTCAGTTAATTGATCAACCACTTGTAATTGAAGGCAAAAAGGTGGAAATAATTATTAAAAGTGAGCCACAACAGATTCAGGCATTGATGATGCAGGGAGAACTTGATTTCGCTATTCTTCCCACAGTTATGGCGGCTAATTTATATAATAAGGGCGTTCATTATTGTATGGTGGCTTGTCCAATCTGGGGAACGCTTTACGTGATGACAAATACATCCGCAAAAAAAATTACTGACCTGAAAAATCAAACAGTTTCATTGTTTGGTCAGGGTTCTACATCTGATATTTTATTGCAACGATTGATTCAAAAAAACAGAGTTGCAAATGTCCGTATTGACTATACTTTGAGCACAAACAACGATATTGCACAGGCTCTAGAGTTTAAGAAAATCAAATTTGCAGTTGTTTCAGAGCCATTGGTAAGTAAACTGTTGGTTCATGATTCGGCCATACATATTGTTACTAAATTGAATTGCGAAGAATTTTTACTTAATAGTTTCAAAAACATATTCGTACAGACCTCTTTTGTTGTAAGTGATAGATTTATAGCCGATAATCCTACTTTGATTGCCCCTATTTGCAAAGCATATTCCGGAAGTTGTAATTTCTTGAATGAGCACCCCGAAAAAGCCGCAAAACTATTATTAAAACATAAACTATCATCAGATTCTGCGATTGCAAATCAATCCATTCCTTTGTGTAATATCAATTATGTTTCTTCCTTTGCCATTGTACGGGAAATAGACACTTATCTTCGAATTTTTTATAATTTCAACCCGAAAAGCATTGGTGGAAAGATGCCGGATAAAGATTTTATTTATCAAATTTATTAAATAAATAATACAGTTAAGAGTTACGCGAAATATGAAAAAAAGCAAACTTATACCAACATTACTTTCCATTCTGTTTCTGGGAGTGGTATGGCAGTTGATTGCTTTTCAAATCGGTTTTCCGGCAATTTTTCCTTCGCTCGTCGGTTTGCTAAAAGAAACAGGACGACTTGTAACAAGTGAGAATTTCTTTATAGAAATTACTTTCACTATTTTACGAGGTTTAATCGGTATTGCTTTTGCTTTTGTGCTGGCTTTTTTACTTGCAACTATAGCTGCTTTTTCGTCATTCTGGAAGACATTTCTTCATCCTATAATTGTTGTAAGTCGTTCAATACCGGTTATTTCGCTGGTTTTGATAGCTTTATTGTGGTTCTCCCCTCCCCAACTGCCTGTTTTTATTGCTCTGATTACTATGTTTCCCATTTTGTATCAGAATATTCTCACGGGGTTGGAGCAAACTGATAAACGTTATTTAGAAATGGCCACTGTTTTTGGCAAATCCAAATTCAATCAGTATTTCAAAATTTACCTTCCATCGGCAAAAGTATTGATTTACGATGGAATTAAAACGGCTATGGGCTTTGGATGGCGTGCCATTATTATTGGCGAAGTGTTGGCGCAACCTATACATGGAATCGGTACATCCATGAAGCAGGCACAAGCATATATCAATGTCTCCGAACTGATTGCCTGGACAGTTATAGCCGTTGGAATCAGTTATTTATTTGAATTTATTATTAGGCAAATTCAGAAAATACATATAGAGAAATATCTTCCTCAAACTACAATAAATGAATTGAATCTGAAAGATCAAACACTTGATATATTTGAAATTAGAACTATAAATCTGGATAAGAAGTTTAATGAAGAATTTGTTCTTGAATCACTCAATAAAACGTTTAGTTCTAAAAGTATTAATTGTGTCAAAGGGTCTTCCGGAAGAGGAAAGACCACTTTACTCCGATTATTAGCAGGACTTGAAAAACCTGATAATGGCGAGATTCAAATGATAGAAAATTTGAGCATTGGTTATTCATTTCAGGATGTACGCTTATTGCCTTGGTTGACTGTGGCTGAAAATGTTGCTTATGTACTCTCAAAACATACACATAAACAGGTGATCAGTAATTTGGTTTCTTATTTATTGAAAAACATGGAATTAACCGACCATGCTCACAAATACCCGCACGAATTAAGTGGTGGTCAGCAACAACGTGTTGGACTGGCTCGTGCATTGGCTTTACAACCGGATATTTTATTGCTTGATGAGCCGTTAACAGGGCTTGATAATGAACTAAAAATCAGAATAACCGGCTTTTTGTCTAAATGGATTGTAGCACATAAGCCATTAGTAATCTGGTCAACGCATGAAGACGTAAAACTGGAAGGTGTGGAAGTTATTGATTGTGAATTATAAAAAACTCATTATTCTCTCAATTTTTTCTTTAGTTGATAATTCTGCCGGAATCCATTCTATTGTAAATCCCCGTTTTTCCATGCCACGAAACCAAGTCATTTGTCGTTTAGCAAACTGATGAATGGCAATTTCTAGTTGAGAGAACATTTCTTTGTAGGTTAACTCTCCGATCAGATATTGCGTTAAAAATTTATATTCCAGCCCGTAGTAAATTAGGTCTTCAACAGTAATTCCTTTGTCGAGTAATGCTTTTACCTCTTCAATCATTCCTTGTTTTAGCCTTAAATTTAATCGTTGTGAAATTTTTTGGCGGCGCACTTCCCTATCGAGGTCAATTCCAATGATTAAGCTATTAATTGGTTGGAATTCAGTATATTCTGGAGTTTGTTTTGTGTTGTATTCGGAAATTTCAATAGCGCGAATAGCCCTCTTGACTGAATCCAACTCAGGTTTGATAAGTGATGGAGTGCATTTTCTTAACATGTCGTTTAATTCTTCCAGTGGTTTGTTTTCAAGACTTTTTCGTAGTTCTTTGTTTTCCGGAATGCTTAACATTTTGTAGCCTTTGAGGACGGCTTCGATATACATCCCACTGCCACCACAAAGAATAGGCAACTTACCTTTGGAGGTTATTTCTGAAAATGCTTTTTGAAAATCGTGCTGGAACTCATACACATTGTATTTTTCACCTGCCTCACAAATATCAATCAGGTGATACGGAATTTGTATACCTTCAACTGTAAAATCGGTCAAATCTTTGCCTGTGCCAATATCCATACCTCGGTAAACCTGACGGGAATCAGCACTGATAATTTCAGAGTTAAGTTTATGAGCCAACGCACAGGCAAGTGTTGTTTTACCGCACGCTGTTGGTCCAAGAATTGTAATAAGTTGAAAATTGTTCATATAACCACCTTAACCCCTAAAGAAGAACTAATTTACCTTCGACTGAAAAACGAGTAGTGTTTACAAATACTATTTTGGGCCCTAAAGAAGAACTAATTTACCTTCGACTCCTATTACATTTAAATTGTAAAAAAATCCACTTACTATATCCCTCTTTATGGGTTAGAAGTATATTGTCGGGTACCAAAAATCAGGCTTCCTACTCTCACCATTGTACTTCCTTCTTCAATGGCAATCTGATAATCGTCGGACATGCCCATGGAAAGCTCGCAAAATGAAGGATCAGATGCGAAATAAGTTGTTTTTACCTGCTCGAACAGCATTTTTAATCCACGGAATTCAGTGCGGATTTTTTCGTGGTTGTCAGTAAATGTAGCCATACCCATTAATCCGCATATACGGATGTTTTTCAGACCTTGCCACTCTCCCACTCTCAGCATTTCCAACAATTCATCGGCAGAGAAACCGAATTTTGTTTCTTCCTGTGCAATATGAATTTGAAGCAAACAATTAACTGTTTTACCGGTTTTGGCTGCCTGTTTGTCGATTTCAGCGAGCAATTTAAACGAATCAACACCATGTATCAACGAAACAAAAGGTACAATATACTTAATTTTATTAGTTTGAAGATGCCCAATGAAATGCCAACAAATATCTTGTGGGAGAGTTTCTTGTTTGTCACATAATTCCTGAACTTTACTTTCGCCAAAAATCCGTTCACCTGTTTCATACGCTTCTAATATTGATTCTTTCGGGTTGAATTTAGACACACAAACCAATTGCACATGCGGTGGAATGTGTTTTCGAATAGATTGTATGTTTTGTTGGATAGACAACTCTTATAGTGTTTAGTGTTTAGTGATTAATGATTAGCGATTAATTCTCTACTACTGAACTTTTGTTCTTCAAAGACTTTTTTGCTGTTATAATACTAGCTGTTATGATTTTTAATAATTCTACGGTATCTTCAGATAAGCTTTCAAATTGCTTCTCAGTAATAAAATCTGTTCTATATAATAATTTAATCCAATAAATAGTCTCATTACATTCTTTCTGAGCAATTCCGTATTTATGTATGAAATCCGGTTTGCTTTCTGCATATGTGCCTTCATTTATGATAGTGCCTATTGAAGTTCCACTCCGCAGAAGTTGTTTGGATAAAACAAACTCCTTCTTTGTTTCGACAAGATATTTATAAACATTTACAACACAAATTGCAAAATCAAAACTTTTTACAGCTAAAATTGATTCTTTCATAATGATTTTTTAATTGAAATTAATCACTAATCATTAAACGTTAATCACAATTTATGCTTCGTATTTATATACATCCATAATGTTGGTTTCGGTAATAGCCGCAATTTCATAATCAGCCATAGAGCCCTGCATGCCTTCAGTAATGCCTGTCATGGCTTCTTTAATATCATTTGCCTGTACTAACATGGTTACTGCCGTTTTTTTCTCAACCCCTTTTTCTTCGTCAAGCGAAACGAACATTACCTTTGCACGATACCATTTGTCACCTTTCTCATTGAAAAACATTTCATTAATTTTTGCCCGACGGATGTTAGCTACAGTGAATTCACCACTGATAAAAGGTCTCATTTCATCAATGATACGTGCTTCTGCTTCGGTGAATGAAAGCGCATCTATCAGGTAAGCTTCGTTAACTTTTACTATTTTGCCTTCTTCGGCTGTTTTTTCGTATTTAATCTTGCATTCGAACCAATTGTGCATGTGTTTATTGTTTAAAAATGAGTTTGTTATAGTTAGTTTCAACACGTTGTGTTGTTTATACAAAGATAAGAATTTCTTTCGTAAACCAACACTAACAGATGTAAAAACACCATATAAGTCAGTAGGTATCCGACTTGTATGGTGCTTTAAATCAGCAATTAAACTCGCTTATTTTTTTAGTTCAACAAGTGGAATACGCATTTTATAGAACGAACGCCAAACGAAAATCAAGGCGATAATAAGGAATCCGGCACCAATAAAGGCACTATAATCAGTTCCGATGCCATGACTTGCATCAATCTTCATTTTTAATGCAATTTCTGTTGCCAATAATCCGAACAAAGTCGAGAATTTGATAATCGGGTTCAATGAAACGGATGAAGTATCTTTAAACGGATCACCCACGGTATCACCAATTATGGCAGCTTCGTGCAACGGTGTATTTTTTTCTTTTAAATCCACTTCAATTACCTTTTTGGCGTTATCCCACGAACCACCGGCGTTAGCCATGTAAATAGCCTGGAACAAACCAAAACAAGCAAGGGAAATCAGATAAGCCACAAAGAAGTTGCTGTCGAAGAAAGCAAAGCCAAGGGTAAATGAAATCAGAGCAATAAAGATATTCCACATACCCGTTTGGGCATATTGTGTACAAATTTTCACTACTTCTTTCGAGTCTTCAATATTGGCTTCTTTATTTTCCATATTGAAGGTGCGTTTAATAAACTCAACCGCACGATATGCACCAGTAGTAACAGCCTGCATGGAAGCACCACTAAACCAGAACACCACAGCTCCACCGCAGATCAAACCCAACAAGATAGGTGCAGAAGTCAGCGAAACGCTCAACATACCTTTACTTTCCAATAAAAGAATAATAGAGAAAATCATGGTGGTAGCTCCTACTACTGCCGTTCCGATTAACACCGGTTTTGCTGTAGCTTTAAACGTGTTACCGGCTGAATCATTAGCTTCCAGATAATGTTTGCCCATTACAAAATCAGGTGTAAATCCGAAATCTTTTTCAATTTCATTCACAATACCGTCAATACTTTCAATTTGAGATAATTCGAAGATAGATTGCGCATTGTCGGTTACCGGACCATAGCTGTCAACAGCAATAGTCACCGGTCCCATACAAAGAAAGCCAAAAGCCACCAAGCCAAAGGCAAAGATGGTAGCATGAGGTCCGAGGATTGATTCAAGATGTCCCAAAACACTAATGAAATAAGCAATTGTCATAAGTCCGACAATCAGCATACCCGTCCAGAAGGCACCGAAGTAACCGGATACGATTCCCGAAAGAATATTTAGTGAAGGTCCACCTTCGCGCGAAGCAATAACAATTTCGCTTACGTGAGCCGAATGTGAGCTGGTAAATAGTTTGGTGAATTCAGGTATCAAAACAGCAGCTAATGTACCACAACTTATAATCCCGGCCAGTTTCCACCACAACGATGCATCTGTAGGGTTGCCGGTTATTTGAGCTAAATCACCAACCAATAAATGGCTCATGAAGAACGAAGTAGAAATACTTAAAATGGCAGCAATCCAAATTAAACGCATCAAAGGAGCTTCAAAATCAAACATTATTAATCCTTTGTACTTGCGTTTTGAAATTGCCTGATTTATGAAGTATGAAAGACCTGACATCAAATCCATCAAGAAACGCATTCCAAAAATCCATACGATAAGCTTAGCTTGAATTTCACTAATCATTTCTGGCTTACCTGGAAATGCAAAGGGAACAGCCAATGTAATAAAGGTAATCAATGCTACTCCCGTTACACCATACGTTTCAAAACCATCGGCAGTCGGGCCAACGCTGTCACCGGCATTGTCACCTGTACAGTCGGCAATTACGCCAGGGTTACGCGGATCATCTTCTTTTACCTTGAAAACTACTTTCATAAGGTCAGAACCGATGTCTGCAATTTTGGTAAAGATACCACCGGCAATACGAAGCACGCTGGCACCCAGCGATTCTCCGATAGCAAAGCCCAAGAAGCAGATACCTACAATTTCGCGGGGAACGAACAGCAAGATGATAACCATCATGACCAATTCCAGTGAAATAAGAAAAAGACCTACGCTCATCCCTGCGCGTAACGGAATGTTTACTACGTCCCATGGCTTGGCACGAAGCGAAGCAAAAGCAGTGCGTGAGTTGGCGTAAGTGTTGATTCGAATGCCATACCAGGCCACAGCATACGAACCGCCCATACCTAAAATGGAATAAAACAGTACATATAATAATGTACCAGCCGATTTGCCCTGAAGTACCAAAAAATAGTACGACATAATCACGGCTACAAATGCGAAAAGCATCAACAGAAATTTTCCTTGTTGCAACAAATACGTGCGGCATGTTTGGTAAATGGTTTCCGAAACCTTAAGCATAGAAGTATGTGCTTTTTGTTTCTTAACTTGGGAAAATAAGATTAAACTGATGCTAAGTGTAAAGCAGATAACCAATGCTCCGTAGAACAAAAAATCCCAAGCTTTAATCACCTGACCGAAAATGTGAAATTGTCCGGCATGTAAATCCGGAATCGCGATGTCTGCCTCGCTGGCAAACGCTTTGGCTGTTGTGAGTAATATTGCTAAAAGCAACATTCCAGCCCGTTTGAACTGTTTCATAACTACTACTGTTGATTTCAAGGTGTGAGAATTTAACACAAATATAAAATAAAAAAAATTCTCTCAAAATTATGTAATTAAAAACAGCTTGCCAATTATTTTTCCTTAATGTTTTCAACAATTTTGATTTTTTTTTGCTCGAAAACCGATAATTATATAGTAAATAATCTTGTTTAAGAACAATGTTTCAACATTCAGACTTTTTTTATTTCAAATCGTAATTCAGCTTTATTCTCTTTTTGTTAAAGCAGTAAAAATTAAACTACAATAGATACTAACGGGACTCTGTCCCTAAAAAAGGTGCAGAGCACCGACCTATTTGTAGAAATTTATCATATACATAAAACCAGAGGTGCAGCGCACCGAAACATTGTATTTGTAAGTATATGAAACGAGCATTAATAATGGTATAATCCAAAGATCATGTTCATTTCGAGTTATCCCGAGATACGTCGGGACAAGCTATGCGACAAATATTAAAAAATTAAAAATGACTATTGGTGCTAATCTGGTTTAAATTTTCTAAAAAGAAAATGCGCTGCATACTTTTAAGTACACAGCGCATTTTATAATATTATTATCGGGGTTTATTGCCCGTTTGCTTTCAAAATTACACCTATGGTGGCAAAAATGATTTTAAAATCGAGCCAAAGTGACCAATTATCAATATAATCCAGATCCATCCGCATCCACTCCTCAAACGACACCTGATTCCGACCTCCTACCTGCCACTTACAGGTAATACCGGGTTTCATGCTTAAACGCCGGAGTTGTAATCTTTCATATTGCTGAACTTCACTTAAAAGTGGTGGACGAGGTCCTACAATCGACATTTCACCTTTAAATACATTGTAAAACTGAGGCAACTCATCCATCGATGTTTTTCTCAGTATCCGTCCTACCTTGGTTATTCTCGGGTCATTTTCTATTTTAAAGGTCGGTCCATCAGATTCATTCAGTTCTAGCAGACCTGCTCTTAGCTCTTCGGCATTGATTACCATCGACCTGAATTTAAAACAGTAAAACCTGCGTCCGTTCATGCCTATCCGCTCTTGTTTAAAAAATACAGGTCCTTTATCTTCCATTTTCATCAACAGAGCAATAACAGCCATTATCGGGCTTACCAGAATTAAAATCACAACACTCAGGATAATATCAATAATATCCTTTATTTTCAGGCTAATGTAGTTTCGTGGTACAGTGCTGTAGGTAATAAAACTATAGTCAAATCTCCCGTTAAACTTCGGATTATCATTCATATTATCCAGATAATCCTGCTGCATAATGTGCAGGACCACTCCTATTTCTTCCGATTCCCGGATCAATTGTTCCAGATCATAGTTTTTATCATCCAAAGGCAGACAATAGAAAATATCATCAACAGGATGAGTAGTAATATAATTCTTTAAATCTTCCTTACTTTTGATAATACGTATCTGGTAGTTGTCGTTGTTGTTGTTTTCCAACTGGGAATCGGGCGATAATATATCAACAATGCGGTATCCCCAGTCTTTTGCATCGACAAAAGAATCAACAAAAGGAAGGGAATTTGAATCTGTAATAATAATTATGTTCCGGCTGTTACCTCCTTTTCTCCGAAGGTAATGCATAATATAATAGAATACAATCTTAAAAATAATCAGCGTAACTAAATTGAAAAAAGCAAAAATAATGATATATTTTACTGCATTATCAATGAGATGGCTGAATGAAAATAATCCAATTTCTGTAAGAAAAAGCAAGCTACCAAAGGAAAGTGTTACCAGGTATCCACGAATCATGCTGAAGAAGGAATTAGCACGAAAAATAATACCCAGACGGAATTTATTAAAGAAGATAGACCATATCAACGTAATTTGAACAAGTAAAGCTATATTTTCCGGCAGGGAAAAGACTTTTCGTGGAAAAAACAGCTCAACTCCCCAAAATAATAACAGTGTAATAACTACCTGAACCAGAATCATTATTCTGGATAGTTTGGATTCTCTTTTAGTAATCATGCTTGTTTGGTAAACTTTAGTAAAAATTTAAGAAGTAATCAGTTAGTTAATTTCGTTTTCCTTTTTTATAGAAAATCATCATCATTTTCATCAATTACCTGTAAAAAAAATGTAATAATATTACATGCCACAAAGATACAGATTTTATGTTATCTATTGCATAGTTAATAATATATATATATATATAACCCGCATTATTTATAATAATAAATCTTAAAAAACTATTTTCGGCTAATTTTTAAATACAACAGTTCGTTATAAGTAATGAAGATATACGAATACAAATACGATTGATATAAACTACACTTTTGGCACTATTTCTATTTTTGTAGCATATAAACTGTAAACAGTGGACAGTTATCAGAAAAAAATAAATGGTGAATAAAATTTTCAAATCTATAGTTAGAGATTGGGGGTCACCTTATCCCCCTTCAGGGGTTAGGAGTTCTTATCAATTGAATTACCCCCTTCACTCCTACTCCCCACCTATACGGATACAACATCCACCAAGGCAATCTAATCTTATTTCTTTTAGTAATTATAAATTGTAAATTATAAATTATGAATTTATTTCCGTATTTCTCTATCATAAACTTCTTCGGCGGAAAAGCCAATTCTATAAAATAACGCAATTTATCTGAAAGGCTTTTTGTACCTGACATATTTTCCAAATGCGTAGTTACATGGTATTTCTTTATTTCCACATCATGTAGATAGTACATAAACCTTTCTACATCAGCTATTTTAAGTAAATTTGAATAACTTGTGAGAATATTTTGCGGTAGTGGTACTTGATAGAATCTATTCACCATTACAAGGTATTTAAACACCAATTCTTCACATTCATGTAAGCGACAGGCATCAATAAACAATTGCCAATCGATAACTTTTTCATTTATCGAAAGTAAGTTTACAATATCATTAAAGCACTTCATTTGTACATATCCACCACCAAAATGTTTATCCAAATGCACACACAGATAAATCAATAAATCATAAAGTTGTAACGCATACACCTCAGTTTTATTGATAGTTACCGGAATGGCATTGTTTATAAATCGGGCAGTTTTAATATTATATTGCTTGCTCTTACGGTGCAAACGGATATGTACCTCTACCGATATATCACCCTTCACCATAGGCTTATAATGTACAATTTCTGCTTGTGAGTCAATAAACTCTGTCATATTTGTGGTATAAGGTATAAAACCCATACCACTCAAAATCTCCAAACATTTTTCTCCATCTTCTTCACGCACCAGCATATCTATATCGCTAAACTGCCGCAAAGCGATATCGCCATATAAACACTCGCTCAGGTAAACTCCTTTCAACGAAACAACCTGTATATCTGCTGCTGTAAATGCTCCGACCACTTTTATAAAACCTTCATACAGCACCATACTTCTGGTCAACGTTTTATAATAGGCTTGCTGTAGTTTGGTTATTACATCAACAGGTATCAATTGAGCATTGCCTAACAAGCATAGCTTCTTAAACAACAATGGCGCAGACCCATGCGCTATAATGCTTTTTGTAAAAACCTCCCAATCTGTTATTTGAGGTATTAAAGCATTCATATATTCCAATTCTTCAGTGCTCGGATATAGCTTCACAACTGATAGAAGTAGTTTATCTTCGGGTGTAAGGTGCATTTTCATAATTTATAATTCTTATTTCATAATCCACAAACAGTTTATCTGCTTTAATCTTGCAAATATAATTCTTTTTATAACAAAAAAAGACACAATTTCCTGTGCCCTTTTCTGATTTTGAATATGCTTTGCCTTACATTTAGCTGCAATAGCCACCAGATGCTATACCGAACACAGGGTGTGCTAACCTACGCTCAGCTCAGCCTGAAAGAACTTCAAAACATCGTTTACTCTCATCAAATTAGTTGTTTTCTTCCTCTTATTCCCATCATTTCATCGTTTCTTTCAAAATTTCATTTTTAAGTGTGCCGTTAAATTTCATTTTTTTTACATCAATATACCTCATTACTAATTTATTATTAATCAGATTTTTAAAGTCTTTTATTTCAGACTCATCAACAGTTTTTATTAAAGTGCCAGACAATAAATTCTGATCTATAAGGGGAAGTTTTTGGCTTATTGAATTTTTACCTCCTGTAATCAAAATCAAATTATTTTGAAATAATGAAACTCCGGTAGGATTGGCATATTTTCTAAATTTTGGATCTATTGTCATTGTATCAACCTTTGCATCATGTGTAGATGGACCACTAAAAATAACAGAGGGTGCAATAAAGAGATTATGACTTAATCCAATACCGGTTGACCTTCCATAGTTGATATGCTGCTGATTGAGATCAAAAAAGATATTATTCTCATATAGAATATCTTTAGCCATATGACAATGAACCGGTATGCCACTATTGATTACTGTATTGTTTTTTGCGAGACAATTATAGCTTTGTTCATCGAAATAAATTCCCATAGTAAAACGTGAGGTATTATTGCCTATTATAAAATTATTTCTAATAGTTGAATTTTTTTGAACACCGCAATAGAGTGCACCTCCATCTTGAAAAATGGTCATTACATGCTTAATGGTACACTTTTCAATCAAACAGGAATCACCGTGGATGTTTATACCTGAATAAGGTATATTGATAATGTTGCAATTTTTAATTGAATCACATTCACCGTTGCCCCGAATACCTACAGCACCAGAAAATATCAACCCTGTATTCTCGATTGTACAGTTTTTAATGTTTATATTTCTTCCGAAATAATAGATCCCTCCCCCTCCAAGAGCATTAAACTTTGAATCGGAAATAGTAATATTTTTACCGGATAATTTTATGGCACTACCCCCTGTTTGTTTTATCGTAAGTTTATTAAGTACTATTTGTGACACTCCACTTCCTATTATTGCAGCGTCAATACCCATTGCTGCAAAATCTTCGTTTTGTAAATGATTGCCGGTTGCTTCAATAGTTAAACCTTCTAATATTATTGACTTTGTGCCTTTTAAAAAGGTAATCACATTTCGGGTTATAGGTACTACAATATTAGTATTTGTAGAATCTTGGCCTTTTATCGGCCAGTAATATATTTTTCTTTTACTTTTATCAAAATACCATTGTCCGGGATGGGTAATTCCTTGCATCGTATTCCATACGACGTAATTTTTATTTCCAAATGAGCCAGGAACTTCAATTGAAGGATAGGTAAAATGAAGTAAATGATGAACTGTATCGACAGAACGAACACCCAGATACGATTCATCAAAACTATGAAGGACAGTTAATTCAGCACTAGTGCTATCTTTAATCCATGGATTGACATCTTTCGAATCGTACTTTAAGCTTGAGAGTTCCTGTTTAGTGGGTTTTCGCTCCCATTCGCCATAAACTAATGGCAATACTTTCACATTCCATTCACTGAGATGATTAAAATAACCTTTTTCTGGCAATCTGGATCTTTCCCTGAGCGAATCGTTTACAAGAATCATCCTAAAATCCCAACCTGTATTATTTACAGGCAGGTCAGCACAAATAAATTTATTCTCTTTGTAGAGTTTTGTTATTTTCACACCGCCGTATAATATCGGCTTTTCTTTTTTATAATTTTTAATAACAAGTCCCGAATCTGCAGGTTCCAAATTGACTGAAACGCCATAATATTTACCGCCTCTAAGAATAATTGTTTTGATACTTTTTTCCCTCGAAATCAATAAAGCTGCACGAAGTGATTTCATAGGTAATTTTTCAATCCCACTATTACCATCATTTCCTTCTGGTGAAATGTAAATTGCTTTTTGTGGAAAAGAGATTTGTGAAAAAATCAAAAGAACAAAAAGAATTAGATTTTTTTTTATCATAAATATTTAAAAAGCAGATTAATATTTTTACATTTTCATTGTAATAAGTAACAGGAATAATATAATGTACTTAAATAACCTGAGTTCGAGATAAGCAATGAATGACGAGAATAATCATTTTAACGATATGTTTTGTTTTGCATATACATAAAAATACATTGTTTCGGTGCGCTGCACCTCTAGTTTTATGTGTAGGACAAATTTCTACAAATGGATCGGTGCTCTGCACCTTTTTTAGGGACAGAGTCCGGTTATATAGGTAGTATTTAACGTTATATATTTTCGGTAGGTGCAGAGCACCGTAATATCCAATTGATTATAATGATATGTTCTGTTTTTCATATACTTACAAATACAATGTTTCGGTGCGCTACACCTGTGTTTTTATGTATATGACAAATTTCTACAAATGGATCGGTGCTCTGCACTTTTTTAGGGACAGAGTCCCGTTATAAATATTCAATAATATTTATTGATATGTTTTCTAAAAGCAATATTCAGATAATCAGACTTGGAATGGAAGTAAAACGGACATCCCGATTCATCGGGACTTGTAACTTGTAACTACTTATATGTAGTATTTAACGTTATATGTTTTCGTTAAGTGCAGAGCACCGTAATATACAATTGATTATTTTGAAAAATAAATTCCAGCTTATCCCGAACTCAGGTTAATAGCATATTAATACAGTGTGCTAACCTACGCTCAACCGCGGTTCTATACTGCGCAACATTTCCAAAGTTAAAGGAAACTTTGGAAATGTGCGAATAATTGTTTACAGGTTCTTGTTTTCAATTATGAATAAAACTACGATTACTTGTTTACTGTTAACGTAAGCGTTTAACTATAAATTATTTCAAACTCATATTTTTGTGATTCACCGTAGTTCGTAATTTGTTTCTTTCCTTTATTACTAATACGGGTAATATTTTTACGAAATTGGTATATCTGGGAATGTTTTTCTTTGGCTCGTCTATCGCTCTATACAACCACTCTAACTTGGTTGCCAGCATCCAATTTGGTGCACGTTTAACTGACCCGACTCCAGCATTGAAATTAAATATTGCACCGAATCCAAACATAACACCTTGATCTAAATAGGGCAAAAGCCTTGCCATAAAAAACTCTTGCTTTGGTGCTCCTAAAGAAACCCAAATTATATCGGGTTTATCTTTATTTATCATTTCGGCTATACCCTGGTAATCAAAATCTTCAACTTTTTTAAAAGGCAATTCTTCAAATGACATAGTTTGAATAGATGGATCAAATTTTGATAAATTTTCTTTTAATCCATCAAGTACTGTACGGGTATTCCCTAAAAAGAATTGTTTATAACGACCCATTTTTACATATTTCAAAAACAGGTCAGCACCAATGTACGATTTAAATGGTTTGCGATGAATAACCCCCAAAGTTTTGGCTAATATAGATCCATCACAAACATTTACTATTGCTTCGTTTACGACTTTTAAAAATTCCGGATTTCGGTTTGCTACTGTCAGGTTATTGCTTTCCACTGAGCATACATAACCTTTGCCTTTATTCATAATTGTAGATTGGATTATTGAATCTACTCTTTCAGCATCAAACTCAATCTTTACATTAAAATACTTTGACTTCATAGCATTATATTAAATTGAAACACCCCAATAAACAAATCTCAAATCACTTGTTGCATTTAAACTATGAAAAGTTTTTGCTGGAATTTTCAAAAATGTACCTGGCGTACAACTATAATCTATATTGTTAATTGAAAAAACACATGTTCCTTCATTGATGATATAAAATTCTTCCATGGAGTTATGTTGATGATTCTCTATTACATCTCCCTTTATTAATTCTCCCGAAGCAACTTGTGTTACATTTGATTCACATTGTTCATTAGTTATAAATACTTTTTTCGTCCCTACATTATGAGCTGTTGGTATTGAAGCAACATCTCCTAAAAATGAAACAACAATCTCATTCTCAACTATCAATTTGCTTTTTATCCAATTATATTGTTGTTCAAGACCTGCTCTAAGACCTACAGTGGGTTCCCAACCTAAAATTGATTTTGCTTTTGAATAATCGGCACTTCTTGCTTTATCTCCTTCCGGTTTGGTAGTATCATAGAACACATCGATCTTTTTCCCAGAAATATCGACTACTGCTTCTACAATTTCCTTAATAGATGTACAGACCGAAGGTCCTAATTGAATATGACCATGACCCCATCCTTTTTCTAATGCTAACATAAGTCCATTTACCACATCATCCACATGGATAAAAGCCCTGCCTTGTTCTCCACTGCCCCAAACATTAAAAGGCTCGGTAGGATAATTAATTGCTTTCCGTATCAATGCCGGAATTACCTGACTACGTTCTCCAAAATCACAAGGTGACCCATAAACATTATGAAACATAAGCGTACAAGTTGGAATGCCTGTTTCTTTTTCTAACAATTCTGTTTCGTATTGTCCCATCAATTTACTCCATCCATAGGCCGATTCGGGTAAAGCCGGATAAAGTTCATCTTCCCGCAAGGGGATTACATCCAATGAATTCTGACGGGTAAGAGGAAAACTACATGCAGTTCCTACATAGATCAACCCTTTAATTGAATCCTTAAACTTACGTACAGAAGTAATTACATTTGAATTAATAAATATGTTTTGACGGAACAATAAACTCTGATTGTTAAACACATAGTCAATCCCTGCTACAATATCCGCCAAATGAACTACATAATCTACTTTTGAAATTACATTCTCGGCTATTCCCGGTTCAAGCAAGTCATAATTAAAAAAATGTGTTTCCAGTGGAATTACCGGTTTACCGGTTTTATCGTGTAAATATTCTGTTTTACCTCTCCACAAATTATCAATGACAAATACTTCATTTCCTTCTTTCACTAATCTTTTAACTAGATTTGAGCCAATCATACCTGCTCCTCCGGTAACTAAATACTTTTTCATAATCTATTTATTTTTAATTGCGAGTTTATACAGTTCATTCAATTGTACAATATAATTATTAATATCAAAATGGTCTTTTATCGTCTTCATTGCATTTTCAGACAGTGAATCATAAAGTGATGCATCTGATAGTACAATTTTCATTTTTTCATACAAATCCTGAGGATCATTTTTCTTTACTCTCATTCCATTAAATTGTTGTTGAACAACGAATTTCATAGATGCATCATCGGTAACCACTGGTACAACGCCGGTTGCCATAGTTTCTAATAATGCCATTGGTAAACCTTCTCCATACCTTGAAGGTAAAAGAAAATAATCTGATCTACTGATTGCTTTGAGCTTATCAGCTCCCGAAACAATACCAAGATATTCAAAATCATTGCCAAGTATCTGTTGGCATTCCGTTACAAACATTTCTTGCAAAGGTCCTATTCCACAAAGTATAAAACGGAAATCGATTTCTTTTTTAAGCAATTTGAATGCTGAAATAATATCTTCAACTCCCTTGCTTTCATGAATTCGCCCTAAATAAAGCATAGTGGGTTTTTCATTTTTAATCTTCTTGAGTTCACTAAATTGAATTGTATCAACACTATTATTTAATACTTTTGACGTAGTATATTGATAATTTTTATGGAGTGAGTCCGTTTCAAGTTCGCTCAGTACAACTACTACTTGACTTTGGTTAAGTAGCATTTTCGAAAGTTTAGTATAAAATTTAGTTGGAGCTCCATTCATAAGGAATTCTCCACCATGCACATGTAATAGCACAGGGATATGGAATAATCTACACCACCCATTAATGATAAACTCCCGTAATACCCCTTTTTTATCAAATGGAAAGTTCTGATGTACAAGCTCTATCTTATTCCTTTTCAGAAAAATAGGAAATCCTACTAATTGATTAATTAGTTGAATCATCCAGACCAATTTATTCTGTTTCTTATCAGGACTGCCTAATAGATAGTGAATATAGTTTTGATTTTTGTTGTGATTGATAATAGTTTGTACTACAGTTGAAATGCCATTTACATTTAGTGCGGGATTTAAACTGGGGGCTGTTATTAATATTTTCATTAAACTTTCAATTATTTACTTTTATCAATTAAGAAATCCATATGCCCTTCTTTCCATGATTCATTCTTAAGTACATCGTAATCCAAGTCCTTAACCCAACCTATTATTTTTGCTGGAACACCTCCTACTATGGCTCCTTCGGGAACACTTTTTGTAACCACCGCATTAGGTGCAATAATAACATTATCTTTTATTATTACAGGTCCTGAAATTACCGCACCTGGACTTATCCAAACATTATTTCCAATTTTGGGAACTTCTTTATATGGACCTTTCCCTGTAATAAGTACATTCATTCCAATTCGTGTATTTTCGCCAATTACAACTCCATCGAGGATTAATGTTGCCATTCCCTTATGTAAAAGGAATGAACCTTTTCCGATTGAAATTTTATAAGATAAATGGCAGTTATATAATAGAAAAGCTAACCCTTGAAATAATTTAGGAACAAGTGGTATTTTCTTCAAATAAAACCACCTTGCTATTCGGTAAAAAAATATTGCATTTGGCATAATTATAATATTAGTTTAATAGCTAGTCTTTTAAATATTCTTCAATATATTTATTTGCAGTCACCTCTATATCGAAGTTAGATACAACTCTTAAATATGCTCTTTCGATTAAATTATTCATTTCTTGTGATTTATAATTAGTTAGAATGAAATCTATCTTATCTGCTAAACTTTGAGCATCACCTGCTACAAAACAAAATCCAAAGTTACCATTTCCAATTATCTCCATTGGTCCATTAATATCCGATACCAATACTGGTATTTTAGCTGCCATTCCCTCAGCTACTGTAAGTCCAAAGCCCTCAAAAAGGGAAGGTTGAATTAATAGATTGTATTCCTGTAAGTGTGCATAAACATAATCTCTATTTTTGTGTCCAATGAAAGTAATTTGTTTATCTAAATTATATTCGTTTACTAAGGACTTTAAATAGTTTAATGATTCACCTTTAATATTTTCATCTCCAATAAAATCTACATATAAATTTATAGTTCTTCTTTTAACTAATATATTTAGAGCCTCTATTACCAAATGTTGTCCTTTTATTAAATGTCTTAATCTGCTTACAACAATTATTTTAAACTTATTTTCGTTGTCAAAAGTTTTTTTTGTGTTAATAATTTTAGTATTTATTCCGTTATAAAC
>Ga0118677_10006206_pt1 | contig 20378 bp, 20 predicted proteins | sample AliMusrvi5mmetaG_FD_86154 | JGI IMG/M metagenome (GOLD analysis project Ga0118677, IMG submission 86154)
CATGGCACACCTCCACGCCAAAACATCGCGTCATGGATGCGACACATCCTGTCCACTTATGCCTAAAGGGTTAAAGACCTCGGAGTTGCCCGAGCAGAGGCATCTGTTCTTTAGGCTGAGGGTGGCCGATAATCAGAATTCTTTTTTTGCCGGGGATCTGCGGGGATGGACGGGGATGCGCACGGCCAATTACTCTCCCGGTTCTGCAACCCTCCGCTACCCGACCCACCCCGCTCACCGACTCTCCGCCGCCGTTCACCGATCCGTCCCCCGCTGGGGCCCGGGCCTTCCTACACTGGAACCTCGCCGCACCGGAGGCTCGATTGATCCAGCTCAATGAGGTCCACAAGTCCTTCACGGTGAAGGACCGGAAGACACGAAGCACCAAGCGCATCGACGCAGTGCGGGGCATCTCGCTCACGGTGAAGCCTGGCGAGATCTACGGCCTGCTGGGCCCCAACGGGGCTGGCAAGTCCACCACCTTGCGCATGATCGCGGCCCTCATGGACCCCGACGCGGGCGACATCCAGGTCTGCGGCATGGACACGCGCCAGCAGCCCGAGGCCGTACGGGGCTGTCTGGGCTACCTCAGCACCGACATGGGCGTCTACACCCGCTTCACGCCGCGCGAACTACTGCGCCTCTTCGGTGAGTTCCAGGACGTGGATCCCGCCATCGCCGAACGCCGGGGGATGCACCTGTTGGACAAACTGCAGCTGGCGGACTTTGCAGATGTGAAGATGGAGGGCTTCTCCTCGGGCCAGAAGCAGAAGGTGGGCATCGCCCGGGCTCTCCTGCACGATCCCAAGGTGGTCATCTTCGACGAGCCCACCACGGGCCTGGACGTGCTCACGGCCAAGACCGTGCTCGACCTGCTCCGCATCATGCGCGAAGAAGGGCGCAGCGTCATCGTCTCCACCCATGTCATGCCCATGGTGGAAGACATCTGCGACCGCGTGGGGATCATCTTCGACGGCAAGCTCCACGGGGACGCGCCGCCCCGGGAGGTGCTGGCCTCTCGCCATGCCAAGACCCTCGATGAGGTCTTCTTCCAGCTCGCAGCCGAATCCGAAGGAGCCAACTGATGCGCGGCGCCCTGCTCATCGCCAAGAAGGAATTCCTGGAGCTGTCCAAGGACCGGAAGACCCTGTTTCTGGTCTTCGTGGTCCCCTTTCTCATCTACCCGGCGATCTTCGGGATGATGACCAAACTGGGCAAGCGGGATGCGGACCAGCACCGCAACAAGCCGAGTCGGGTCTATCTGGTGGACCCCTCGGATGCGCTGGGTCCCCTGCTGAAAGCCGACCCCAGGAAATTCGATCTGGTGGCCAAACCCGAGGGGGATCTCAGACAGGCCCTCCGGAATCAGAAGCTGGAGCTGGCCCTGGAAGTGGCTCCCGGTGCTGCGGCGGCCCTGCAGAAGCAGGAGACCTTCACCGTGGCCGCCACCCTGGATGAGAGCGAGCGCTCCTCGGAGCTGGCCCTGAAGCGCCTCAAGGAGAGCCTGGCGCCCCAGGAGAAGGCCTGGGTGCAGGGGCGACTCCAGACGCTAGGTGCCTCGGCCCAGCTGGCCGAGCCCCTCAAGCTGAACGTCCAGAACGCCGCCGACGAAGCCCTGGAGGCCGGCAAGGCCATCGGCATGATGCTGCCCTACCTGCTCATGATCATGATGTACACAGGCTCCATGCAGCATGGCATCTACGCCACGGCTGGCGAGAAAGAACGCAACACCCTCCTCAGCCTCATGGCCACCCGCCTGCCCCGAGTCCAGATCATCCTGGGCAAGCTGCTCTACATCTTCAGCATCGGCGTCATCTCAGCCCTGCTCAACCTGCTGAGCCTGGGGATCTCCATCGGCATCATGGGGGGCGGTTCCGCCAACTCGCTCTCGGCCATGGCGGCCATCGCCAACCCCCTCACCCTGGGTCTCACCTTCCTGATCATGGTGCCCCTGGGCCTCTTCTTCGCGAACTTCATCCTGCTCATGGGCATCCAGGCCAGGACCACCATCGAGGCGGGCAGTGCCATCACGCCGGGCCTCTTCCTGGTGATCTTCATGGGGGTGTTCAGCATGGCGCCGGGCGTGGACAAGATGCCCTTCCTGGCCTACGTCCCTGTGATCAATGTGTGCATGGCCCTGCGCAAACTCTTCAGTCAGCAGTTCAGCTGGCTGGAGTACCTCGTGGCCTTCACCATGACCGTGGGCCTTGCCGGGGTCTTGACCCTGGTCTCCACCCGGCTGCTGAATCGGGAAAAGGCCCTCTTCCGGGCCTGATTCGGGCCTATTCCGCCCACCCCCGGATTTGCCGGGAAAAGCCTGTCACTCTATAGTTTCATTAACAGGCTTCCTAAGGATTTCCGAATGGCGACAAAGGCTAAGTCCGATACCACTCCCAAGTCCGCGTCGGCTTCCAATCAGCCCGCACAGTCCCCCCTGGCCGACGCCTACGCGAAGGCCGTGAAGCTCGTGGACTCCGGCAAGGCGGCCGAGGCCGTGAAGGCCCTCAGCACCCTCCTTCATGACGCCACCGCTGCCGGGGACTGGGGCATGAAGCGCCGGGCCCAGATTTACCTCCTCGTCGCCGAGGCCAAGGCCAATCCCCCCAAGGCCCAGCCCACGGATGCCGCCACGGAGATCCAGGCCTGCCTGAACCGCCATGAGCCCGACGAGGCCCTCAAGCTGGCCGAAAAGGCCATCAAGGCCCACCCCGCCCAGGGCTCCCTCCACTACCTCCGGGCCGTGGCCTTCGCCCAGAACGAGAATGCCGACGCCGCCGCCGAGAGCCTGAAGAAGGCCATGGAGCTGGATACGGACTTCGTCTACCAGTGGCACATGGAAGCCGACTTCAACGCCATCCGGAAGTCCCCCCTCTTTGGCTTCACCGAGAACCGCTAACCCCGGTACCGGGCCATGATCCAGGCGAAGGGCCTCAACCCTGACCAGCCCCTCCGGGTAGTGGCGCTGGGGGGTGGTACCGGCTTGGCCGCTCTGCTGCGGGCCCTCAAACGCGAGGCGGGCCGGAATCGGGAACCCTGGAAGCTCACGGGCATCGTCACCGTCTCAGACAACGGGGGCAGCTCCGGACGCCTGCGAGATGAGCTGGGCGGCATCCCCCCGGGGGATCTGCGCAATTGCCTGTCGGCCCTCACGGTGGAGGACTCGGCTCTGTCGGGCCTGCTGAACTACCGCTTCGGTGGTGAGGGCAGCCTCGGTGGGCATTCCCTCGGCAACCTCATGCTCTGGGCCCTGGCGGACCTCACCGGCGACTGGGTGCGGGCCATCCATCAGCTCTCGGGCGTGTTGGTGACTGTGGGGCGCCTCTTCCCCTCCACCATCGTGCCCGTCACCCTCTGCGCCGAGGACCTGGACGGTAACCGCTACGAGGGCGAGACCGCCGTGGGCGCCTGCCAGCCCCCCCTGGCCCGCCTCTGGCTGGAGCCCAAGGATGCGGAACCCCTGCCTGAGGCCGTGCTGGCCCTGCTGCTCTCGGACCTGATCCTGCTCTCCCCGGGCAGCCTCTACACCTCCACCACCGCCAACTTGCTCCTGCCCGACCTGCAGGAAGCTGTGGAATTCTCGCGGGCGCCGGTGATCTACGTGGCCAACCTCATGACTGAGCCCGGGGAGACCCATGGCCTGGACCTGGAGACTCACATTGCCGCTATCTCCGCCTTCGGGCGGGTGAGGATCTCCGCCATCATCGCCAATGACATGCCCCTCAGCCCCGAGGTCCTGGCCCGGTATCAGGAGGAGGGCGGCGACCAGCTGCTGGCGAAATCGGACACAATCCTCGGCATCCCCGTGCACCGCTTCCCCCTGCTGGATCCCGATGCCCCCAATGCCCGCCACCATCCGGACCTGCTGAACCGGGCCATCCGCGAAGTACTGGGGCGGTTGTAGGGCCTTAACCCTAATCGGAAGCCCCCTCCCTGCCGATAGACAGAGCAGGGCCTCAGGTGCCTTGGTATTTTTTAGGTAAACTTACTTATTCTGACAAAGACAGGCGTAGGCTTGTCCCCATAGGAGTCCGGGCTTGGCGCTGAACGGGGATCTATCCACGATGGGGCTGGAGGACATCTTCCAGTGGCTCGCTGTGGGCAAGAAGACCGGCGTCCTGGAACTGCGCGGCTCCCTCCACACCAAGCGCGTGGCCTTCCATGAGGGCCGCATCACAAGCATCTGGTCCTCAGATCCAAGGGAGTACCTGGGCCAGTACCTCCTGGCCTTCAATCGCATTACGGAAGAGCAGTTGCGGGACGCTCTGGCCACCCAGGAGGACGAGCAGCAGCTGCTGGGCCGCATCCTCGTGAACCGGCAGCTGGTCACTGAGGCCGAGATCCGCCGCATCGTGCAGATGAAGGTCGAGGAGAGCGTCTACGACACCTTCCTCTGGAGCGTGGGCAGCTTCGAGTTCCATGACGGCGCCGGCTCCCACCAGAAGTCCATGCTGCTCAGCCTGGATGTCACGGGCATCGTGCTGGAGGGCGCGCGGCGCCTGGACGACTGGAAGCGCATCCGGAAGATCATCCGGGGCGGCGACGCGGTGCTGTCCCCCATCTCCGAAGCCATCGCCGAGCGCCTGCCCCTGGCCACGGAGGATGCGGACATCCTTTCCCGCCTGGATGGCTTCAAGCGCGTGGACCAGCTCGTGCTGGACATGCGCATGCCTGAATACAAGATCAACAAGCTGCTCTTCGACCTCCACGAGAAGGGTCTGGTGCGCATCGTCAGCTCCGGCGGCAACCTGGGCGAAAACCCCAGCCTCCAGCTGCAGCGGGCCCGGGCGCTGGTGGAGAAGCAGAAGCTGCAGGAGGCCCAGGAGGAGCTCCGCCGCATCCTCAAGGACCAACCCCGCCACCTGGACGCCAACAAAATGATGGCCGTGGTGCAGGATCTGCTGGAGGAGAAGCTGCTGGACCAGGAGCTGATTCCCGAGCTGGCCGTAAGCCTGGACGAGCTCATGACCACCAACCTGGGCCCCAACGAGGCCTTCCTGGCCAGCCGCGTGAATGGGCTCTGGAGCATCAAGGACATTCTCTCTATCGCACCCTTCCAGCCCGACGAATGCCTGGGCATCTTCTCCAAGCTGCTGAAGCGTGGGATTCTCAAGACCACGAAACCCGCTCCGGGAGCCGACCAGCAAAGCTACTCACGCTGACCCTCCCGAACCTGGAGGTGTCATGCGTCTCGCCCTGCCCCTGCTCTTGACCGCCCTGTCCCTCGGCCTGCCCCTGGCCGCCGCCAAGCGCCCCAGCGCCGCCCAGCTGGAGGCCCAGGTCAAGCGCCTCACCAACGAACGCGATGACCTAAAGCAGCGCCTGGCCGCCACCGAGGACCTCCAGCAGGAGCTGGCTGCTGCCCGCAAGGCCCGCGACCTGGCCAAGGCCGAGGCCGAGGCCACCCGCAAGGAATCTGCTCAGCTGAGCGCCACCCTCAAGGAGAACCAGGGGGGGAGCGACGCCATCCTCAAGGAGCTGCAGGAGGCCAAGGTGGCCGCCGCCACGGCCAAGGAGGAAGCCGCCCGCCTGGGCCGCCAGAACGAAGAGCTCAAGCTGAAGGTGGCCGCCGTACCCGCCGAGGGCGATCTGGTGATCCTGGGTGAGGACCTCAAGCCTGCGCGGGCCATCAACCTCAACCGCATCACCCCCCGCGTCAAGGGCAGCGGCCTCTTCAGCGCCAATCCCAGGGGCGTGGTGGTGGTGAACGTGCTCATCAGCGAGAAGGGTGACGTGCTGGCCGCCCGCCTGCTTCAGGGCCTGCCCGGCGAGTCCGCCGTCGCCCGCCAGGCCGAGGAGGCCTGCCTTGAGGCCGCCAAGCACATTGTCTTCGACCCTGCCGCCTCCGCTGACGGCAAGACCAAGTTCAAGGTCTGGCAGGGCGTGGGGTTCTACCTGGACTAGCCTAGCTCCGCTCGCCGAAGGGGCTGGGCTCACCAATCCCCCAGCGGGCCTCATACCAGACCTTCTCCAGGCAGAGCCCGTGGGGCGGGGCCGTCTGGCCAGCCTTGGTGCGGTCCTTGGCTTCGAGGATGCTCGCGAGGTCGCCGGGCCGCCGCTTGCCTCGACCCACCTCCACGAGGGTGCCCGCGAGGATGCGCACCATGTGCATGAGAAAGCTGGTGCCCTCGAAGGCCAGCTCCGCCCCGCCCTCCACGGGCTGGATGGCGATGCCGTGGATGGTGCGGATGGGCGTGGTGGCGGCGCACTCGGCGCTGCGGAAGCTGGAGAAGTCGTGGGTGCCCAGCAGGGGCCACAGGGCCTCGGCCATGGCGCCGAAGTCCAGGGGGGTGGCCTGGTGGACCTGCCAGCGGTAGGCGGATTGGAGCGGGTCTGCTGCCGGGCCGAGCCCAAGCCGGTAGACATACCGCTTGGCGATGGCGTGCTGGCGGGGGAAGAAGCCCTCCGGGGCCGCCTGCACCGCCAGCACCCGGAGGTCCTGGGGCAGGTGGGCATTCAGGGCCATCAAGAGCCGGTAGGGTTCCCAGTCGCGGCTGGTGCGGACCAGGACGCCCTGAGCCCGGGCGTGGACGCCTGCGTCCGTGCGACCTGTGCCCTGGGGCATGGGGGCCTCGGGATCAAAGCGCTGAAGACCATGCCAGAGCTCCCCCTGCCCTGTTCGCAGGGAACTCTGGATCTGCCAGCCATAAAAAGCAGAACCGGCATAAGCCACCTGGAGGAAGAAAGGATGCGGCATGGGCCCATCTTATCGCGGACGCTGAACCTCCAGGGGCGTTCCACGAGGATCTGCTTGCTACATGGGACTTATTATTGAGCATTGGGGCCAATCCCGGTGTTCCATGGGCCAAGCAGTGCCCTGGTGGCGCTGATTCCCGAATTTTAAACACATAAAACCCTTGACCACACTGGATCTGCGGCGTAGGTTCTGGGCAGTTTATAAGAACCAGCATCCATGGGCATCCGGGGATGCATGGTGGTTGAAGATTCAATGATTACGGACATCTTTCCCAGGGTTAGATTCCGTTTCTTACCAACCAGGGACTCAGTTCCCACTTTTTGGAGGTTCTCATGAACAAGGCTGAACTGATCAGCGCCGTGGCCGCCAAGGCCGGCATCACCAAGGCCCAGGCGTCGGTGGCTCTGGAGCAGGTACTCAGCGGCATCGGCGGCGCCCTGCGGGTCGGGGACAAGGTCACCCTGGTGGGCTTCGGCACCTTCTCCGTGGCCAGCCGGGGCGCCCGCACGGGCCGCAATCCCCGCGACAACAAGCCCATCAAGATCGCCGCCAAGAAGGTCGCCAAGTTCAAGCCAGGCAAGAAGCTGGCGGATGAGGTCAACGGCAAGGGCGCCAAGAAGCGCAAGTAGATTCAAGTCGCCGGTCTGGAACCGGAGTGCAGCAATGGCGGGGCCTGTGTTCACAGGCCCCGCTTTCGTCAATGACTGTTTTTTGATGTTAATTGATTTTTTTTCCCAGAATACAGAGCGCTGCACTGGTTGTGGCGAATCTGGCCCGGCCTGGCGCTAAAACCCGTCCCTGCTGAAGGGAGGCCCGGTCTGGGTCGCACCTTCCACTTCTCAGGCTTGACCCCGGGACATCCGATGAAGAGGCATTCCGAGAGGCCCGCATGTCCGACGAATCCGCCAGCCCCAAGAAGAGCCCCATGAAGCTCATCATCATCATCGTCGCCGCCCTGGTGGTGCTCGGTGGCGGTGGTGCGGGCGCCATGTTCTTTATGAAAAAGAAGGCCGCCGCCAAGGCCGCCGAGGAAGCCGCTCTGGCCGAAAAGGCCAAGGCCAAGGAGGGCGAGGCCCCCCATGAGGAGGCCGCTGCCGAACACCCTGGCCACGAGGATGACTCGGATGATTGCGGGGACACCGGCGAGAAGAAGGAGGAGGGCGGTGGCCATGGAGGCGCCGCCGCCGGGGATCCCGTCATGGTTTTGACCCGCACCGTGAACCTCACGGGCCCGCGCCGCAACGCCTTCCTCCGCTGTGAGCTGAACATCCTCTTCTGCGACAACGAGCTGGGCAAGCTGGCCTCCGGTGATAAACCCTCCCCGGAAAAGAGCCTCATCCAGTCCATCGTGCTGGGCTCAATCTCCGGCAAAACCGTGGAGGAGGCCGCGGACCCCGAGTCCCGCGAGTCTCTGCGCAAGGAGATCAAGGAGAAGCTGAACGAGCAGTTCAAGCCCCATGCCCCCAAGCCCGGCGAGAAAGAGGATCCCAAGCACAAGAAACCCAAGAAGCCCATCAAGAGCGTGCTCATCGTGGATTGGGCCATTCAGCAGTAGCTGGCACAACCATTGCGGGGCTTTGGGCAAGGGTCCATGCTTTGACAGGACTGAGGGAGGGACATGGCTGCCAAGCGGGGAGATCGGCTCGACACCGACCGCGTGCTCAGTTTCGAGCAGGTGGTGACGGATCTCATGCCCTTCATCGACACCCCCCTCGGCCTTGAGATCCAGCTGGGCCAGGCCCGGCTGACCATCCGCGAGTTGCTGGACCTGGAGCCCGGCTCCCTGGTGGAACTCAAGAAGAGCGCCGGTGAGCCCATGGACGTGCTCTGCAAGGAGCGCATCGTCCTGCGCGGCGAGGTCACGGTGCTGGAAGACAGCCTGGGCCTGCGCGTCACGGAGATCATGGATCCCGATCGCCGCGTATAGACGGGGTGGCTGCGCCCAACCTTATGGCATCCTGAAGGTTCCATGGATGCCTCCCTCCCCAGCCCGCCGCCGGTCGCCCTTTGTTTGGGCGGCATGGATCCATCTGGAGGGGCGGGCCTGGTGCGGGACGCGATCACACTCGCGGAGCTGGGCTGCCAGCCCATGACCGTGAGCCTGGCGGAGACCCTCCAGAACGGCCTGGCCTGTACCCGCATCGAGGCCCCCAGCCTCGACCCCGTGGCCCAGGTCGAATGCCTGGCCCCCCATCTGGCGGGGCGCTGGGGCCTGAAGCTGAGTCTCTGCGCCCTCGATGAAGCCGCCTTCCGGCGCCTCTGCGCCACCCTGCGCCACCTGGACCCGCCCCTCCGCATCTGGGACCCCATCCTGGCGCCCAGCGCCGGTGTGGGCCTCCATGACGGCGCGGACCTGCGCCGCATGGGCCAGGCTCTGCTGCCCATGGGGAAGTGGATTGTGAGCCCCAACCGCGGTGAAGCCGCCGCCTTCGCGGGCCTGCCCCCGGAGGCCATCCGCAGTGCCGCACCTGAAACCCTCGCAGCCCCCTGGCTGGAGGCCGGGGCGGTGGCCGTCTGGCTCAAGGGCGGCCATAGCGGCGGTAATGAGGTGCAGGACTTCTGGGTCACGAAGGACGGCGTCCTGCCCCTGGATCTGGCCCCCCGCCTGCCCGGTGAGCGGCGCGGCACGGGCTGTGTGCTGTCCGCCACCTGGCTGGGCCTGCGCCTGCAGGGCCTGAATGACCTGGACGCCGCCCGTCAGGCCGCGAGGCGTCTGCGGGCGCGCTGGGATCTGGCCTTCGCCCCAGGCCTGGCCGGACGGCCGATGCTCGGTCCCCTTTCGCAAGCCGACCCGCGCCCCACCGCTGTAGAGGCCTCATGAGCGAAGGCGGACACGGTTTCCTGCTGCGTTCCAACCAGGACGCCCCCTGGGCGGGCTGGTCCGGTTCCCGCTTTCTGGAAGAAGGCCTGGCCTCGGTCCACGCGGCCCCGGGCCGCGCCCTGGCCCGCCTCATGCACCTGGCCGCGCTCTTTCCCGGTGGCTTCGCCCTCATCTGGGACCACCCACCGGCCTGGATGCAGGCCCTGCCCCTGGAGGCTCGTCAGGGCTGGTGGGAGGCCATCAGCGCCATTCCACACCTGGGCCTGCACCTGGGCCCCGAGGTGGCCCCGCAGCTGCCTGGTGGCGCCTTCCGGGCCTGGGTGCACTGCCCGGACCTGCCCGAGGGCCCCATGGGCGAGCTGTGGCGCCAGGGCGTCCTGGGCTGGGTGCCCCGGCCCGGTCCCACTTGGCAGCTGCCCGGCCTCGGCTCCGCTGCACCCGGCGAGGAGGTCGCGGCGGGCTGGCTCTGGGGCGAGGTCTGCCTGCCCCTGGGCGCGCTCAGCACCCTTGGCTCTGGCGAGGCCCTCATCGCGGCCATGTCCGAGGCCCAGGGGGCCGCCGAGCGCGGTCTGGCCTTACGCCTGGCCTGTGGCGCCTGGGCGGATCCGCCCTTCTCCCGGCGCGCCGTGGGCTGGCGCCTGGCGGTCACGGGAGGCACGGAATTCCAGCGGTCCGGGGGTTCCTGGCCGACGGCCCTGGGCCAGCTTCGAGCCCTCAAAGCCCTCCTCAAGGAGCGGCTCCGCACGCCCATCCACCTGGGCGCCAGCCACGACTTCCAGATGGCCGCCCTGCTGGGCCGCCAGGCCCTGCGCGAGGGCCTGCCCTGGCGGGCCAGCCTGCCCCTGCCCCCGGCGCCGGGCTCCTTCACCCCGGGCCTGGCGGCGGACCCCCGCGATGCCGCGCCCCTGGAGGCCCGTGCCCTCCAGCCCGCGGGCTGGATGGACACCTTCGACCATCCCCCCGTGGCCCTGCTGCGAGTCCCCGCAGTGCCGCCCGAGGCGGGCGCCCAGACCCTCCTGGCCCAGATCCACCCGGCCCCGGCCCTGCGCTGGCTGCCCCCGGACCTGCCGCCGCCGGGCCCCTTCGATCCCGATCGCCAATGGGCCCCCGCAGCGGCCTATCCCTTTCCCGCGGATCCGGGCAACGGCGTCCAGCGCGGGCTCTTCGAGGGCTTCGACTGATACCCTGAGGCGGGAGTGATCATGTCCGCTGAACACCTTGAACAGAAAGCCCGCATCCGGCTCGCTTTATTGTCCATCAGCGCCGGTGCGGTGCTGCTAGGCCTGAAGTTCTGGTCCTTCCTCCTGTCAGGTTCGGTGGCCCTGAAGTCCGATGCCATCGAGAGCATCGTCAACGTGGTGGCTGCCATCTTCGCCCTGGGGGCCGTGATCTTCGCGGGTCAGCCTGCGGACAAGGAGCACCCCTACGGCCACGGCAAGATCGAGCACTTCAGCGCCGCCTTCGAAGGGGGCCTCATCTCCCTGGCAGCCGTGTTCATCCTGTGGGAGGCCGCCAAGGGCTTCTACTACGGTGTCGAATACAAGCAGCTGGGCCTGGGCCTGGCTGTGAACCTGGTGGCGGGCGGCCTCAATGGCGTGCTGGGCTGGTTCATGCTCCGCCAGGGTCGCAAGACCCGCTCCCGTGCCCTGGAGGCTGACGGCCACCACATCCTCTCGGACTTCTGGACCACCGTGGGCATCGGCGCCGGACTGATCGCCGTGAAGCTCACGGGCCTCCGTTGGCTGGATCCCCTCATGGCTGTGACTGTGGGCCTGCTGCTGGCCCGCACGGGCTTCAAGCTGGTGAAGGAGTCCTCCCAGGCCCTGCTGGACATGGAGGACCCGGACACCCTGGAGAAGGTGCTGGCCACCATGAACCAGGTGCGCCCCTGGGACATCCTGGCCCTCCATGAGATGCGCACCTTCCGCTCTGGGCGCTACACCCACGTGGACGTCCACATGGTGGTGCCCGAGTACTACCCCGTGCGCCAGGCCCACGACCTCTGCGAAGCCTTCGGCCTCGCCACCCTGAAGGCCGCCAGCATTGAGGGCGAGGTGCACACCCACGTGGATCCCTGCGCCCGCCTCTACTGCGACCGCTGCCCCGCCGATTGCTGCCTCATCCGCAAAGCCCCCAAGACTGCCGATGCCACCTTCACCCTCGAAGATGCCACAGCACTTGGGCCGACCTGAATCCACGACTGATCCAACTCTGAGAAAATGTATTTAACCACAGAGGACGCAGAGAGCGCAGAGAAAGTCCTTCTCTCCTCTGTGCTCTCTGCGTCCTCTGCGGTTATCTCTTTTGATTTTATGGTTCCTGTTTTTTTGAGTCTTCGAGTCTTCGTGGTGGATCAGTTCGCTTTTGAATCGACCAGCCGCAGCGCATCGATGGCAACCATGAGGGCCTGGGCGTCGCTGGCAGCGTGAAGGTTCTGGCGGAAGCCGTGGCCGCCGGGGACACCCTTGGTAAACCAGGCGCCGATCTTCTTGATCTTGTGCAGGGCCTCGCGGGGCTCCAGGAGATCCAGGAGGATCTGGAAGAGGCGCAGGGTGGCGTCGATGCGCATCTCCGTGGTCACCACCAGACCCGGCTCCAGCACCTGCCGGAAGAGGAAGGGGTTGTAGAGGGCGCCCCGACCGATCATCACCGCGGCGCAGCCGGTCTCCGCCACCATGCGGTGGGCGTCCTCGGCCGTCACCACGTCGCCGTTGCCGATGATGGGGAAGCTCGTGCCCGCCTCCACGGCCCGGGCGATGATGCTCCAGTCCGCGTGGCCCTCGTACTGCTGCACGCGCGTGCGGGGGTGGATGGCCAGGGCCTGCACGCCCGCCTGCTCGAACATGCGCAGGAAGTCCAGGAACTCGCCGCGGTCCTTTTGCGAGCTGTCCCAGCCCGCGCGCATCTTCACGGTGACGGGGACCTTGACGGCCTTGACCATGCCCGTCACGCAGCGTTCCGCCAAGCGGATGTCCCGCAGCAGAGCCGAACCCGCGCCCCCCTTGGTGACGTTGCTGGCGGGGCAGCCCATGTTCAGATCCACCATGTCCGCGCCTGCAGCCTCGCATAGCACCGCGCTCTCGGCCAGGGCTTCGGGTCGGCCACCGGAGACCTGCATGGCCAGCGGCCGCTCGCCGGTGGCGGCCATCATCTTCTCCGCCTTCACCGCGTGGCGGATCAGCGCCTCGCTGCTGATCATCTCCGAGACGGTAAGGCCCACCCCGCCCACTTCCCGGATGAACTTGCGGAAGGGTTGATCCGTAATTTCATGCAGCGGCGCCATCACGAGGCGGTTGGACACCTCGACGTCGCGGATCAGAAAGGGGGTGTGGAAGAACGTCACGGAGCGGCTCGCTTGCGACCCATCAGTTTAGCCCTGCCCAGGAATTGGCCGAAGGCCAAATCCTGAGGGAATGGAAAGGTCAGGCGGGGGTGCGGTTCCGATACAGCTCGTAATCCGGCAGCAGCCGCTCGTAGGTCTCGTTCATGAGCGGGCTGGAGATGAGAAAGTCCGCCGAGGCCCAGTTGCAGGCCACGGGAATGTTCCACACGGCCGCAAGGCGCAGGAGGGCCTTCACGTCCGGGTCGTGGGGCGCGGGCTCCAGGGGATCCCAGAAGAAGATCATGAAGTCGATCTCCCCCTCGGCGATCTTGGCGCCGATCTGCAGATCCCCGCCCAGGGGGCCGCTCTGGAACTTGGTCACCGGAAAGCCCAGCAGCTCCTCCACCAGGCGCCCCGTGGTGCCCGTGGCGTAGAGGTCATGGCCGCCCAGCAGACCCTTGTTGAACTCGATCCACTCGAGCAGATCCCGCTTCTTGTGGTCATGGGCCACCAGGGCGATCTTCTTGCGCGGCTGCATGGTGAGGGAGGGGCGCGTCATGGCGGTAGTTTAGGGGGAGTTTGTGAATTTGGTGTGCGCTCTGCAGGTTTCGGCCTGCGGCCGAAATCTGCAGGGAGGAAGGCCTGGGCGGGAACTTCAAGCTGAGTTGGCCATTCCGTAGTGAGTAAGAGGGCTTAACAGCCCTCCTTCTATCCACATCAGAATTCGGTGCAGCCGAATTCTGAGCAGCTACCGCCGCGCCGGCGGCTCCTGAAGATTCGCCAAAAACTCATCATTGGTCTTGGCCTTCCCCAGCCGGTCCACGAGCAGCTCCATGCTCTCGCTGGGGCCACTGGCGCTGAGGATCTTACGGAGCACCCAGATCTTGGCAAGCTTGGTGGCGTCGATGAGGAGGTCCTCCTTGCGGGTGCCGGACTTCTGGATGTCCATGGCGGGGAAGATGCGCTTGTCGCTGAGCTTGCGGTCCAGCACGATCTCGCTGTTGCCGGTGCCCTTGAACTCCTCGAAGATCACATCGTCCATGCGGCTGCCGGTCTCGATGAGGGCCGTGGCAATGATGGTGAGGCTGCCGCCAACCTCAATGTTCCGAGCCGCGCCGAAGAAGCGCTTGGGCCGCTGGAGGGCGTTGGAGTCCACGCCGCCGGACAGCACCTTGCCGCTGGGGGGCACCACGGTGTTGTAGGCCCGGCCCAGGCGCGTGATGGAGTCCAACAGGATCACCACGTCCTTCTTGTGCTCCACCAGACGCTTGGCCTTCTCGATAACCATCTCGGCCACTTGGACGTGGCGGGTGGCGGGCTCGTCGAAGGTGCTCGAGACCACCTCGCCCTTGACGCTGCGCTCCATGTCCGTCACTTCCTCGGGCCGCTCATCGATGAGCAGCACGATGAGGAAGACCTCCGGGTGGTTGGCGGTGATGGAGTTGGCGATGTTCTGCAGCAGGACGGTCTTGCCCGTGCGCGGCGGAGCCACGATGAGGGCGCGCTGGCCCTTGCCCAGGGGCGTCATGAGGTCCATCACCCGGGTGCTCAGTTCCTGGGGATCCCGCTCCATGCGCAGGTGGTGTTTGGGGTAGAGGGGCACCAGATCATCGAAGTGCACCCGCTCCTTGGCCATGCTGGGCGGGTCGAAGTTCACGGCGTCCACCCGCAGCATGGCGAAGAACTTCTCGCCCTCCTTGGGCGCGCGGATCATCCCCGAGAGGGTGTCGCCCGTACGCAGGTTGAATTTGCGGATCTGGCTGGGGGAGATGTAGATGTCTTCGGAGCCCGCCAGGTAGTTCTGGTCAGGGCTGCGCAGGAAGCCGAAGCCCTCGGGCAGCACCTCCAGCACGCCTTCGGAGAAAAACTGGCCCTCGGCCTCGGCCTGGGCCTGGAGCACACGGAATACGAGTTCCTGCTTCCGCATGGAAAGGGGGCTCTCGATGGCCAAGCCCTTGGCCAGATCCGCGAGTTTGCCGATGGACAGTTCCTTGAGCTCTTGCAAGCTCAGGGCGGCCGGGGGCTGAGAAGGGGTGGCCATAGGTCACCTCAGGGGTAGGGCGAGTCGGAAGTGGCTCGGGGATTCATACAGGATAGGTCAGAAATGCTTATCGGCCAAATCCCGGTCCACTTCAGTAACGAACGCGCGGACCCTCGCCACAAAGCCCTTGGGATCCTCCACGGGGTAGGCGTGGCCAACCTCGGGCACCACCTCGAAACGGGCGCTGGGGATCCCCTCGGCCGTCTTCCGGCACTTCCAGGGGGGCGTGAGGAGGTCCTCGGCTCCGCTCAGCAGCAGCACCGGCGCCTGGATGCGGCCCAGCCGCTCGCGGATGTCCCAGCCCTGGGTGCCGCGGATCTGATGCAGGTTGCCGTGCTGGGGTCTGTCGCCGCCTGTGACGACCTGGTGGTAGGCCCGCAGTACGCCATGCCGGGCCTCCAGAAAGCGGTCCCCCCACAAAAAGGGGGCCACCGCATCGAATTGCAGCAAGGGGCCTCCGATTTCCAGGCAGTGGGCCCAGTGCTCGGCCTTGAGGCTGAGGGCGAAGTCGAAGTAGGGCATGGCGCTGGTGAGCACGGCACCGGGGAAGGCGTCCGGATGCTCGGTCAGCAGCTCCAGGCTCAGGGCGCTGCCGTTCGATAACCCCACCAGCCAGGGACGCGCCACGCCCAGCACCTGGAACAGATCCCAGGCCTCCGCCGCCAACAGGGCTGTGGGATAGGGGCCCTCCAGAGGCGCGTCCGAGCGGCCCTGGCCCCGGCTGTCGAAGGTGAGGATGCGAAAGTCGTCCCGCAGGCCCGGCAGTACACCGGCCCACATCGTGGTGTCCGACAACAGGCCGTTGAGCAGCACCAGCCAGGGCCCCTCAGGATTGCCCTGCACGCGGTAGTGCAGCTTCAGACCTGAAGGCAGGGTGGCGAAGGTGGGCTGTGGCCGCACCCTAACCTCGCAGCTCGGAGGGAGAGTATTGCCGCTCGAAGCGCCAGCCTCCTGAGGTCCAGCGGATCACGGTGCAGCTGGCTTTCTTCACGTCCGTGGAATGCCCGGTGAGGTGGAAGATGAGCTCGCTTAGAAAGGGCTGATGACTCACGAGGGCGAAGACTTCCTCCCCGAGATCCTCGGCCAGCAGCCCCCGCAGCCAAAGGTCCGCCTGAGCGGCCCGCGCCTCAGGCACCAGGCCCAGCGAGGTCTCCATGGGAAAGGCGCCCGCTGCTTCTTGCAGGCAGGTCATGGTCTCTGCGGCGCGTCGGTAGGGACTGTTGAAGCCCCGCGTGGGTCGCAGCCCCAAGCGAACCAGCCCCGCCATGGCCGCCCGCGTGCGGGTCCAGCCCTCAGGCGTCAGCGCCCGCTCCGCGTCCCGCTGGCCCGGTTTCGGATCTTCGGCGATGCCGTGGCGGATGAGGAGCAGCGTCGTCATGAAGCGATGTTACCGCACAGGATCCAGTTGATCTTTTTCCCTTGTATTTCAAGGGCTTTCGGGAGATAATAGCTGTTTGGGCCCCTCCCGGCTGGCGCTGTTCGCCAATAGAGACTGCCAATTCGGCACTCGCGCAGGGACAGCCCCGGGAGATACCAGTGAGTGAAATGACCTTCGCAGCCCTTGGCTGCAGCGAAGCTTTGTTGGCCGCCCTGGCCAAGCGCGGTTTCGAGACCCCCATGCCCGTCCAGGCGGCGACCATCATGCCCGGCCTCGAAGGCCGCGACCTGCTGGTGCAGAGCCGCACCGGCTCTGGCAAGACGCTGGCTTTCGGCCTGCCCCTGCTGCAGCGGCTGTCCGACGAGCGCCACCCCCAGGCCTTGATCCTGGCGCCGACCCGCGAGTTGGCCCAGCAGGTGGGCGCGGAGCTCCACACCCTCGTCCCCAAGCTGCCCATCGCCTCCCTCGTGGGTGGCGTGGCCTACCCGCCCCAGCTCCGCTCCCTGCAGCTGGGCTCGCCCGTGGTCGTGGGTACCCCCGGCCGCGTCATGGATCACCTGAACCGCGGCACCCTGGACCTCAGCAAGGTGAGCATGATCGTCCTCGACGAGTGCGACGAGATGCTGAACATGGGCTTCCTGGAAGACGTGGAGACCATCCTGGCCAAGGTGCCTGCGGGCCCCCAGACCTTCCTCTTCTCGGCCACCCTGCCAGCCCCCATCGCCAAGCTGGCCAAGCGATTCCTCAAGGATCCCGTGCAGATCACGCTGGCGGAAGCCGGTGAGCACGCCATGCACGCGGACATCACCCACGCCCCTGTGCTGGCGCCTGACCATCAGCACGTGCGCGCCCTGGTGAACCTGCTGCTCCTCGATCAGCCCAGTGCCGCCCTCATCTTCACCAAGACCAAGGCCCAGACCGAGGAGGTCGCCGAAGAGCTGACCGTCTCGGGCCTGCCCGCCGCTTTCCTCCACGGCGACCTCGCCCAGGCCACCCGCACCCGCATCCTGGGCCAGTTCAAGGAGGGCAAACTGCGCTACCTAGTGGCCACGGACGTGGCGGCCCGCGGCCTCGACATCGAGGGTCTGCCCCTGGTGGTCCACATGGGCATTCCCACCCAGCTGGAGAACTACATCCACCGCAGCGGTCGCACCGGCCGCGCCGGTGCCAAGGGCACCAGCATGGCGCTGGTGGGCTTCAAGGAAAGTCGCATCCTGCTGGCCTGGAGCCGCCGTGGCGGCCTCCAGTTGGACTGGCGCGCCGTGCCCACCCCCATGGAGATCCGCGAAGCTCAGGCCAAGAAGCTGCTGGATGGCATCCAGGGTTCCGCCAGCGCCGCCCTGCTTAACCAGGCCACGCAGATGCTGAAGGACGCAGATCCCGTGCGCCTCGTGGCGGGCCTCCTGGGTCTCGTCCAGGCCGACCAGGCCTCGGGCTTCGAGCTGCCCAACGAGCCCGAGCGCAAGACCAAGTCCCGCTTCGATATCGCCCGTGAGCGCAAGGAGGGCGGCCCCCGTCCCCAGCGCACCTACCAGGAGCGTGCTGCCGCCCGTGGCAACGAGGCCCCTGGCATCCGCGGCGCTGGCCCCAAGCCCGACTCGGCCTTCTCGAAGACCCGCCCCGACGGCAGCTTCAAGCCCCGCCGCGACTTCGACGACAAGCCCCTGCCCTACGTGAAGCCCAATGCCGACGCGCCCGGCGCCCCCCGCAAGTCCTGGGAGGACCGCCCCAAGGCCGCCGCTTCGGAAACACCCCGCCCCTGGAAGCCCGGCGTGAAGAAGCCCGCAGCCAAGCCCACCGATGACCGGCCCGCCAAGCCCTGGAAGAAAAAGTAAGAACTTCCGCAGATCCACGCCCCTGGCGTGAACGGGTATTCAGACATCCCCCGGGGTGGTTGCGAACAGCTCCCACCCCGGGGGATTCTCTCTGCCTGTTCGGAGTTGCCTTGTTCCCGTTCCTGCTGTCCAGTGTCCTGAGCCTCGCCGTCCCCGTTCCTGCCATGGCCCCCCAGGCTGCCCAGATTCTTCCGCCTGCCCGGGCGGTCCCAGATCCCACCGAGGCGGAGGCCCGGCGCCAGCTCTCGGAGGCCCGCAACCTGGACGCCAAGGAAGCGATACCCCGGCTGGACGCCTTGGTGCGGCGGTACGGCGAGGCCTCGGAGCCGGGCCTGCACGGCTTGGTGGACGAAGTCCTGGCCCTGAAGGTCAGGCTCCTCTTCGATCTGGGCCGCTTTGACTCGGGGACCGAGGCCCACAGGGCCCTGCATCGGCGCAGGCCGGCCGCGGCACCGCAGGAAAGAGACCCCTTCCAGTCCTGGGACCAGGAATTCGCAGAGCAGCTCTATTTCGCCGCCCAGGCCCACCAGGAGAACTGGCCCAACGAGCCTGGCAATCCGCCCTACGATGCCCTGCTGCGCCTCTACGGCCAAAGCCAGGTGCCGGGCGTGGCCTATCTCTTGGCCAGTGCCATGGTCAACCAGGGCGCTGCCCGGAACGAGAAGGGCCACTAGGAGGCGGCCATCCAGCTCTTTGGGCAGGTGGCCACCCGCTTCGGGGACCTGGATGAGCCCCGGGTGTTCCGCACCGTGAACACGGCCCTGGCCAACCGGGGGGGCGTGCTGCGGGACCTGCACCGCCCGGAGGAGGCGGACCGGACCTATGCGGCCGTCGGGGCCCGCAATGAAGCTGCTAAGCGAGATGGCAAGGACGAGGGCAGCCTGCGGGCCCTGCGCTTCCGGGGCCTCTACGCCACGGAGCAGGGCCACTTCGACGCGGCACTGGGTTACTTCGACGAGGTCCTCCGCCGCATGGAAGATCTGCCAGGGGAGGCCCCCGGGATCATCGGCACGATGATCAATCGCGGTTATGCCCTGGGTGAAGCGGGTCGCCACGAGGAGGCCTTGGCCCAGTACCAGGCCCTGCTGGACCGCTTCGGTGATTCTGGTGATGCAGACCTGCGGCAGGACCTGGCCATCATCATCGTCAATAAAGGCTGGGTGTTGAAGGAGCTGGGCCGAGAGGCGGAGGCCCTGGAGGCCTGGGATGACGTACTGGAGCGCTTCGGCCCCGAGAGGATTGGGAGACGGAGTACCTGCAGGACCAGTTGGTCAAGGCCTGCCTCAACAAAGGGAGGGTCCTGGCCCAGCAGGGGAAGCTGGTTCTGGCCCAGGCCAGTCTGGATCGGGCCCTGGCCTACCTGGGCACAAGGACCGGCCCCACAACCATCAAGCTCCACCTCGCAGTCCAGGAGGCCCGAACCGACCTCCTGAAGCAACAAGGCCAGTACGCCAGCGCCAGCAGAGACCTGCAGGCGGCGCTGGAACAGCTGCCCACCATTCAAGATCAGGAACTGGGCGCGGCCGCAGCCAGTGCCGTCAATAGCCTGGGCTACCACTGGATCCTCGACGCCAAGCAGCTCTGGACCCAGACGCAGACCCGCGGCCCCGCCGTTCAGCAGAAACTGAAGAAGGCCCTGGAGACCCTGCGCGAGGCCAAGGCCAAGGAGGCCGAGACCGATGTCCAAGCCATGCTCCTGGGCAACCAGGCCTACGCCCTGTTCCTCCTTGGCCGCGAAGCCGAGGCCCGACCCCTGCTGGAGGCCTGCCTCCGCCAGGGCGGCGAGGAACTCTACAAGGGCGAACTGGAGGACACAACCCTGGTCCCGTGCCCCCCCGACAAGGGCTTCAAGGCGTTGGTCGAGAAGACCTGGAAGCGCGTAAAGCCGAAAGTGAAAACCCCCTGAAATCTGGTTCATCGCGTTATAGCGTGAGGTAAAGGGACACCGGCAGTCCTCTGAGACCCTTGTGTTTGCTGAGAACGCATGGGGAGGTGCCGGTGTCTTGGGAGAAGTGTATCCGTCTGCTCGGTGGATGGGGATCCTACGAGCCTGGAAATGTGGAAGTCCGTGAGGCCTCTGAGGATGGACCGCGGGAGGTGTGGATCGCCCTGGACCGGAAGGCCTCCCGGTATCGCTGTTCAGGCTGCGGGAAGCTCCGGCCCCGTTACCACGATGCGGAGGAACGGGAGGTCAGGGATCTGCCCATCCTGGGGGTCCCGGTGCGGTTGTTCCTCTGGAGGTTCAGGGTGGCCTGTCCAGCCTGCGGCCCCCGGCTGGAGGCCCTGG
>Ga0118677_10006207_pt1 | contig 20376 bp, 9 predicted proteins | sample AliMusrvi5mmetaG_FD_86154 | JGI IMG/M metagenome (GOLD analysis project Ga0118677, IMG submission 86154)
GTTCATCCCGACGGGTGAATCTTTGCTCAGCCTGATCCATCCGGACGACCGCCCGGCGATGCAGGCTTGGCTGACGACCTGTGCGGCCGGAGCCAAGCACGAATTGGTGTTTCGCATCATCCGTCCCGACGGCGCGCTCCGCTTTATCCTGGGTCGCGGCGAATCCTTCCATGACGCTGGGAACCGACTCATCCACATGGCCGGCACGGCGCAGGACATAACCGACCGCAAGCGGGCGGAACAGGCGCTACGCGAGAAAGAAGCGGAACTTCGCGCCATTTTCGATGCGACGCCATTCCCCGTGGCCCTGGTTGATCGCGATGGTAACAACATCAAGTTCTGGAGTCGCAGCGCCCTCAGCCTGTTTGGACATAACGCACCCACCGCATCCGAGTGGTATCAGATCGCGTATCCCGATCCCGATTACCGGCGGGAGGTGATCGCGCTGTGGAAACCAGCCGTGGAAAAGGCCCGACTATCCGGGCAGACGGTCAACGCAGGAGAATACCGGGTTACCTGCCGCGATGGGTCGGCGCGTCTGTGCGAGCTTTACGCCACTGTCCTGGCAGACACACTCATTGTCACTTTCAATGACATCACCACGCGCAAACAGGCGGAGGCGATGCTACAGGAGCACCATAAACTGGCTGCAGTCGGGACCCTGGCGTGCGGCATGGGGCACGAAATCAACAACCCGATCATGGGGATCATCAACTATGCGCAATTGATCAAGGACCGCCTGCAGGGCAAGAACGAGGCGCTGGAGGAGTTCGCCGGCGAGATCGTGATCGAGGCCGAGCGCATCGCCGGCATCGTCCGCGGCCTGTCCGCCTTTGCCACCCGGGACATCGCCCAGCGCGCCGCTGTGCCTGTCGGAGACCTCGTCGAGTCGGCGCTCGCGCCGCTGCTCGACGCGCTCACGCACGATCAGATCGATCTTGAGGTAGACATGCCGGACAACCTGCCTGCCGTCTTGTGCGACCGTGTGCAGATCGCGCAGGTACTGACCAGTCTGCTGAGCAACGCCCGCGACGCACTGAACGAGAGATATCCGGGGAGCGACGATGACAAGATCATCGTCGTGAGCGCGGAACTGCCGAACGCGGAACGCGGAGTTCGGAACGCAGAAGGTTTCAAACGCGGAACGGCGAACGCGGAACGCGGAAGTGAGGCAGCAACACGGAACTCGGAGCGCGGTGCGCGGAGTACGGAGAACGGAACTCACAGCGAGGGCCTTGAGTCTTCTTCCGTTCCGAGTTCAGAGCTCCGGCTTCCGACTTCCGATGCTCCGAGCTCCGACTTCCGACTTCCGCGTTGGATTCGGCTGACCGTGGCAGACCACGGCACCGGCATTCCCGAGGCCGTCCGCGAGCACATCTTCGAGCCCTTCTTCACGACCAAGGACAAATCTGTCGGCGCGGGCAGCATCGGCAAAGGCCTGGGGCTGTTCGTCAGCTATGCCACCGTGCAGGAGCACGGGGGAGCGCTGAGCGTCGAGAGCGAGGTTGGGCAGTGGACACGGGTTCATGTGGACCTGCCGGCAGCGTCGGAAGCGTCGAACATAATCAGGAACAAGGCCCCTAAAGCAACATGAACATCCATGCTCCACCCTCAAGCGTCGATCATTCAGTCTCACACGTCGCCCGTGTGCTCGTTGTCGATGACGAGAAAAGTATCCGGCTCAGCGTCCAGGAGTTCCTGCGGGATGCGGGGTACGAAACCGATGTGGCGGAGGATGCGCCTCGCGCCAGGGAACTGCTGGCGAACGGTGACTGGGATTTGGTCGTGACGGACATTGTCCTTCCTGGTCTATCCGGATTGGAACTGTTAAAGACGATCCGCGCCGCCGCCCCGCCTGACGTGCAGGTGATCATGATGACCGGCGAGCCAACCGTGGAAACCGCTGCGGAAGCCGTGCGGGTGGGCGCTTCAGACTACCTGCCCAAACCCGTTACCAAGGCCTCCATCCTCACGGCCGTACGCAGGGCCGCCGAGACAAAGAGGATTTTGGACGAAAATCGGCGACTCCAGGCGGAAAACCGGCAATATCAGGAGCGTCTGGAACAGAGGGTGGCGCAACGGACGGCGGAACTGCGCGATGCCTTGGAGGGGACCATTCGTGCGATGGCGCTGGCCGTTGAGTCAAGAGACCCGTATACGGCGGGGCACGAACAACGTGTGGCGCGGCTGGCCCGGGCCATCGCCGAGGAAATGGGGCGGCCCGAGGAAGAAGCACACCGTGCTCCCCTGGCTCGAACGACGCTGGTCGCCGTCCATCCGCGCCATGCTGGCGCAGTCTGCCGCGATTCTGCGCGACGAGGATGCATTGCTGGACGAGATGGCGCGGAAAGAATTGTCGCGGCTTTCTCCACGGTCCACGGTTCGGCGGTCCGGCTGTCCGGCTGTCCGGCTGTCAGACAGTTTTTCTTCCACCCTCCACCTGCCACCGTCCACCCTTCCGCTCGCGCTGCAACGGCGCGTGGTGCGGCTGTGGCTCCTGGATGCCGGCTGTGCGCAGGCGGCCGGATGGGACGAGGTTGAGGGAATTCTGGCGCATCGGGGCGAGAAAACCGCGTGGCAGATGTCGCTGCCGGGCGGCGTGTTGGTCCGGGCGGCAGATGGCGTGCTGACGTTGGTGCAGCCAGATCTACGAGAAACGGACGAAACAGACAGAACGGACGAGGCGGAATTGCAGGTGCCGGGCCGCGTGGCCGTGGCAGGTGTGCAGGTGACGGCGCGGCGGATGAAAGGGATCGTGCGGACGCCGGGGCCGGTAGGCGCGCTGCCGTCGTCCTGTTCGCTCGATGCGGGTGCGATGCGCGGCAAGACGCTGCTGGTGCGCACACGGCGGTCCGGCGACCGCATCCGGCCGCTGGGGCTCGACGGATCCAAGACGCTGCAGGATCTGCTGGTGGACGCCAAGGTGCCGGCGGCGAAGCGCGATCGATTGCCGCTGCTGGTTGTGGATGATGAAGTGGTCTGGGTGCCCGGCTATCGCGTGGCGCGCGCGTATGCCGTCCGGGGGCCGCGCGCGGCCGCGGTGCAGGTGCGGATGGGCGGCTGACTTCGGCTTGCTTGCGCGCATCCTGCTGGCGTACTATTCCATCCTATTGAGAAGAACGCCTGGAGGGATGGCTGAGTGGTTGAAAGCATCGGTCTTGAAAACCGACGTACCGCAAGGTACCGGGGGTTCGAATCCCTCTCCCTCCGCCATCCTACGCGCTGCGCCGCCGATCGGCCATGACCTTGCAGATGGCCTGCAACAATGCCTGGGGCAGAATCGGTTTGCTCAAAACCCGCGTAACCCCCGGCGGGCATTCGCCGGCATCATTCATGAGATCCCCAAACCCCGTCAGGAGAATCACCGGCGTGTCCGGGTTATGTGCTTTGGCGGCGCGCGCCACTTCATCCCCGTTCACTTCAGGCATGGAGCGGTCCGTGATCACCAGATCGAAGGTTCCGTTGCCGACTTTTGCAACGGCTTCAGCACCGGACTGCGCCTTTTCGACCGTGTGGCCGTCTTTCCGCAGGACATGATCGAGCAGACTCAGCACTTCGGCGTCGTCATCCGCGAGCAGAATGCGCAAATGTGCTGACGCCGGTTGTTCCGGGACTGCCTTGGCCTCGAATTCCACCGTCGATCCGTCTGGCGCACAGGGCAATCGGAGTCGGACGGTCGTCCCGCGTCCGGGAGCGCTGTCGATCTCCACGGTGCCTTTGTGCCGGCTCATAATGCCAGCGACGATGGTCAGGCCGAGTCCCGAACCCTTGGTCGCGCTCTTGGATGTGAAAAAGGCCTCCTGGCAGCGTGCTTTCACTTCCTCTGTCATGCCGGTTCCGGTATCGGCAACACAAAGGACCACGTCCGGGTGTTCCACGGCCGACGAAAGAGTTAGCACACCGCCCTGCGGCATGGCATCGACGGCATTGAGGATCAGGTTCATCAGTGCCTCGCGCAGTTGCGGAGCGTCTCCCAGCGCCAGTGTGCGGGCTTCCAACTTGGTGGCAACGCGAACGAGGATTCCTTTTGCGCCCAGTTCCTCCTCCCAGCGTGTGCGGGTCATCGTCAGGGCATCCCGGGCGACCTCGTTCAGATCCACGGGGCAGTACGACGCCTCGGTGTCAGGTCTGTAAATCCATCTGAGCCGGCTGGTGATCTGCCGGGCATCCAGGGCGGCGTGGTTGATCCGTTGGAGCGCAGCCAACGTTTTTCCCCGGTTGTCCAGCATCGAGGGGTCGGAAAGCAGCAGTTCGCTGTACCCGAGAATCGGCATGAGGATGTTGTTGAAATCGTGGGCAATGCCGGACGACAATTGCCCCAGGGTGCTCAGGCGCGCCTGCTGGAGCATCTGCGCCTGCATTTCCTGGAGCGATTGAAGCGCATTCTGCAAGTCCCGGTTGGTCTTCTCCCGTTCCGCCTCCATGCGCTTGCGGTCGGTGATGTCGGCGACGATGCAGGCGAACTGGTTGGGCGCGGGACGGAAGGCCGCCACCTCGAAATGCTTCTTCAGTTCGGCGGAGTAGTCCTCAAAAAAGACCGGTTCGCCCGTGAGCGCCACCTTGCCATAGGTCTGGATCCAGTTCGGCTCCGTACCGGGCATGATTTCCCGGACGGACTTGCCCAGAAGGTCATGCACCTGCAGCCCGGTCATGCGCTCGAAGGCCGGGTTGACGTCCAGAAAACGGTAGTCCACCGGCTTCCCCTGGGCGTCGCAGACGATTTCGTGCAGCGCGAAGCCGTTCAGCATTTCGCGAAACAACATCTGGTAGTTTTTCTCGGCTTGGCGGTGGGCGGTAATGTCGCGTCCGATCACCAGCACCGACCGCAGCGTCCCTTGTACATTCCGTTCGGGCACGAAGCGGCAGTTGTAGAGCACCTGCCCGTTGCGGCCATTGACCGTGACTTCGGCCTCGAAGGGCGCGCCGCTGGCGAACACCCGTTGAAGGGAATCCTCCCAGAACCGGCACTGCGCTTCGGAAAAGCCCAACTCGCGGTGGGTTTTGCCGATGAATTGCACGGTATCAAGGTCCAGCACGCGGTTGATATTGTCGGATATGAACTCATGCCGCCCTTCGCAGTCGAAGCGCGCCACGATGTCCGGCAGCCCTTCGATCAGCGCACGGAACATTTCCTTGCTTTTTCGCAACGCATCTTCCGACTGTCTGCGCAGCAACGCCTCGCCGATGTGCGAAGCGATGTCTTCCAGGCGTTTGACCCCCTCGATGCTGAAACACCCTTTGCGCCGCGCGGCGAAGTGGATCAGCCCGACAATCCGGCGCTTGTTCCGGATGGGCACCAGGGCCACGGAGGCATAACCCTGGTGGATGCATTGGTTGCACGGGTGCAGCCGGGGATCGGCGTTGTCCGGGAGGTCCAGCAGCGGGAAGGAATCGTTGGTCCAGAAGCTTCCGCCGGGCGTGCAGAGCGGATTGGCGGGATCGGTCTTGCCGGAAAGGACCAGACCGCAGGTGCATTTCAGCCGCGCGGTGCCATCCGGGTTCCGGCACACCCCGCCATCGGCGACGCATTCGAGCAGCGAGTTTTCCGTCTGTAAAAACTGCGTGGGAAAGCCCTGCTGGGTGAAATACGGGAAGTCATCCCCGTCCTGCAGCCGCAGGCCCACGGCATCGAGCCCGCGCCGTGTCTTGCATGCGGCGAGAACGCGCGGGAGCGCCTGCTGCAAATCGCCCGGTTCGTTCAGGATCTGCAGGATTTCGCGGCTTAATTCGTGATATGTTTCCGCCTGCTTCCGCTCGGAGATGTCGCGGATGTTGCACTGGATCGTCCGGTGGTGGTTCGCCTGATAGACGTTGCTGACGAACTCCACTTCGCGCCGCGTTCCATCGCGAGCTTCCAGCGCCATGTCTTCGTAGCGGATGTATTTTTTTTGCTGCAATTCCGCAAAATTTTCCTGGTTGGTGAGTTTATTCTTGAAAAAGCCCAGTTCCCAGATTTTCTTGCCGAGAAAGTCCGCGCGCGACCAACCCAGCAACTCGGTCAGATACGGATTCACATCCTCGACCATCCCGGTCTCGGCATGGAGGATCAACACGCCGTCCCGCGCCGCCTCAAAAAGCCGGCGATAGCGAATTTCCGAAGCGCGTATCGCCTCCGCCGCCTTTGCCCGTTCCTTGTAGATCCGGCTGCGCTGGTGCCGCCAGGCCAGAGCCACACAGCCCGCCGCGCCGAAAAGCAACGCGCCGGTCAGGATGACGATTTGCCAGAGTTGACCCCGCATCGGCGCATACACTTCCGCGAAGTCCAGTCGGGCCACCAGCGCCCAGGGCGAGTTGGGAATGGTGCGCAAGGCAGCCACCACCCGCTCGCCCCGGTAGTCCACGCCTTCCATGATGCCTTCCTCGCCCAGGACGGCATGCACAGCCGGCAGGTCGAGGCGGTTCAACGGCATGCGCAGGTTCAAGGCGGTATTTGTCTTGAACCGGAGGTCATTCAGAAAAACCACCTCGTTCCCTTCCCGGCGGACCAGCAGTGTCTCGGCGGTCCGGCTGGGTGTGGGCCAGCGCTGGATGAAGGGATAAAGATAAGTTGCCGGATCGATACGCAGGACGAGAACGCCCAACAGTGAGCTGTTCTTCTGCTCGTCTTGAATGGGAATCAGAACCGCCATGTGAATGGCGTTGTCGGGCGTGTCCCGGCGCATACGGCTGAGGACTGGCTGGCGGGCGCTGAGTCCGGCTACGGCATCCGGGTCGCAATACGGCACGCCTGTCTGCGATGCTTCGGGCGCCGACAACCGTATGACACCCTGGGTGTCTGCCAGAGAGACGCGCGCATAACCGAGGCGTGCCGGGTAGTTTTGGATCCATGTCTGGAGCATTCGTTTGGTGTCGGAATCCTGCGGGTTCTCGAAAAAACGCCGCACCAAGGCTGCGAATGCGGGGGTGCGGAAAGATACGGCATCCGCCAGCCGCTCCTTGCGCCACTGCGTCAGGTCGACCACCTTCAAATCTGCAATCGCGGAGAGTTGTTCTTCCGCCGCGGCGCGGAAATGCCGCACGTAATTGCGGTAAGCGAAACAGCCGCCGGCGATAATGCCTGCCGCCAGCAGGATAAAAAGCAACAGATATGCAAGCCCGCCGCCTGATCTCGACGACTTTTTCATTCTCATGGGCTGCCCTATCGCTTGGCGGATCGCGGTCGCACGACACGGCTCCGTTGTTATTCAGCATGAACCTGCATGCCGGAGTTCACCTGTCGCGCAAAATCACATAACAATTCTATACCCAACAAACACAATGTACGATAACGCAGATGGGAAAACAATCCTCCTCATCGGTGCCTTGCCATGTTCTGCCGTAATGGGTCACTCACGCTGGCTGTATGGATGCAGCGGCGCGACGCCGCGGCCACCTTGCTGACGCCTGCCAACGTATGACCGACCGATCGCGTTCTGCCCGCGCTTGCGCTTTCCTACGGTGCTGCGCTACAGTTTGTCGCAACTGCAAAGGAACAGGATAAACCTATGATGCTGTCCAAGTATTCGATGGGCGTCGGCGACCGGTTCGGACACCAGGGACGGGCCCAATTACAGGCCATGCAGGCGATGCGCGCGGCCGGCGTGCCGGTCGTGCCGGTCTGGAACAAATCCTTCCGCGAGCATTCGATCATCCATACGCAGCCGATGGATGTGCGCCACGCCGCCGATGCGGCTGTGGCCGCGGAGCAGTGGACCGGCGGCTATCACGTCGATGCCGACCACATCAGCCTCAAGAACGTGGATGGATTCCTCGATGCCAGCGACTTTTTCACGCTGGACGTGGCCGACCATATCGGCGTGGCCGCGCCAGAGGCGGAACTCGCGGCGTTTGTCGCGCGGCATCGCGATCTGATCGGCAAACACACGATCACGGGACTCCCCGCGCCGCTGGAGGTGACCGCGGATGCGCTGGCCGCGAGCGCCCGCAAGTACCTGCACGCGGTCCGCGAGGCCGGCAAGTTGTACCGCCACATCGAGGGGCGAAAGGGCCTCGGAAGGTTCATCACCGAAGTCTCCATGGACGAGACCAACCTGCCGCAGACACCGCCGGAGATGCTGGTGATCCTCGCCGCCATCGCGGACGAGAAGATTCCGGCCCAGACCATTGCGCCGAAATTCACCGGCCGCTTCAACAAGGGCGTGGACTACGTCGGCGACGTTCCGGTCTTTGCCGGCGAATTCGCCGCGGATATCTGCGTCATCCGGCATGCCGTCCAGCGCTTCGGCCTGCCGGAGAACCTCAAGTTGAGCGTCCACTCCGGGAGCGACAAGTTTTCGCTCTACGGACCGATCGCGGCCGCGCTTCAGCGCTTCGACGCCGGCGTCCACCTGAAGACCGCCGGCACCACCTGGCTGGAGGAGATGATCGGCCTGGCCGAGGCGGGCGGCGAGGGGCTGGCCGTGGCCAAGGACGTCTACCGGCTGGCATTCGGCCGGTTCGACGAACTGTGCGGGCCGTACGCCACCGTGATCGACGTCCAGGTCGCGCGCCTGCCGCCCGTGGACACCGTGCTGCAGTGGGACGGTCCGCGCTTTGCGCGCGCCCTGCGTCACGTGCCGGCCTGCCCGGACTTCAATCCCGATTTCCGGCAGTTCATCCACGTGGGGTACAAGGTCGCGGCGGAGATGGGACCGCGCTACCTGAACGCGCTGGAAGCCCACGAGGCGGTCGTGTCGCGCAATGTCCGCGAAAACATCCTGGAACGCCATCTGAAGCCGCTGTTCGGGGCGTTGAAGAAAGACTGACAGAACCTTTTCGCGAGCCGGTGGCGGTCATGTGTAATAGTACACACATCTCCAATAGTACAAAGTTCAGGATGTGCACTATTTGAGATATGCACCTTTTATTTGTACTATTACACAGTTTTCAAGTGAGGCAGATATAATAGTTGGGCATAGAGAATGATGATGAAGACGATTCCAAAGACCATGGTCGGAACGGGGGGCTATGGGCATCCATGTCTTTGTTGACCATCGTGTTTACTGGTTGCAACCAACCGACCCCTCCGAAACTGACCACACCTTCTGTTGAGAGTGTTCCGTCTAAGGCTGAATCTTGTGCACAAGACCTGTTCTTAACAATCGACTGGTGCGGCTTTCAAACTTATCCAATCCCCACCGTCGCTTTCGCAAGTGAGGGTCGCACCAACGATTTAAACGGGTGGGCTCTGCACAAACTTCCACACTGGGATAGTTGCGTAGTTTTATCCGCAGCGGAGTGCCGCAGGTTGAATGACCTGTTTCGAGTTGGAACCTTGCCTATAGCACCATTGGCAAGAACGTCATCGTTCGGTGCTTGGCAGTCATATTATGTCAGTTGGTCGTCATCGTCCAACTCACTAACGTATAAGATTGGCTGGACTAATGAGGTGACCATCAAGTTTATTCGAGAACTGCAAAGCGTCTTGGACCAAGATTCCGGAAGTCATTTAAACCAGATTATACAGAGAATACAGTTCATCAGAGAATACCGAATCTCCAAGACAAACGGATCAAGTAACTCCTTCAACGGTCTGCCTACTTTCACCTTGCCCCCCGAGACCAATATGGTCAAAGTCCAATCGATGTGATCGGGTTGCATCCAATGCTGAAAGTCGTATGATAGTGCCCAACAAAGGCCTGGTGCTGACCGCTGCCGGCACTGGACCGGTCCGGGGGTGCAAACCAAGAAGGCAGCGGCCGCACAGGCCTGACGTTGAGACTGTCGAAAAACTCGGTGGGCCGGTTTCGGCCCGAAACGAACCGTCTGTGGGGCGGAAAAGTGCTTGCTCGCGGAAAACCAAGTCTGCCATTTTCGTGCTGACGTCCCAGTTATTTGAGCCCCAAAACAACGTGACTGAATCGGCAGGAGTTATTCGACAGTCTCGTTGGCCGTAACAAAGATGAAAAAGAAATTGATAGAGAGAATTGCTATCGCCTGGGTTCCCGTATCAGTGCATTTACCCCTTATGCTAATAGCCCAGCCGATCGGTGCAGTAGCCGCTGCGGTCTTGGTGATGACGCACGCTGATCGACTGACTGGACTCGGCATTCATGTCGGCTTCATTGCGATGGTCGCGTTTCTTGTTGGAGGCACCTTCATCCGGTTCCTGTTCATGACGATTTTATGCGCCAAGTGTCCCGTCTGCCATCAAGCATCGGTTGTTCGAGGTTTGCGCCCGATCACTTATGAGTGTATGAACTGTGTAAACTTCCAGAAGACAGGTGTCTCTGAGGGCGAATAGCAGAAAGACAATGCAAGGCCAACAAAGCGCTGCAGGGTACCGTCGCTAAAAGAGCCGCCCCTGAGCGCAATCGCCTACTGCACGATTTCCTTCACCTGCGGCTCGAGGGCGGCGAGCCGCTTCCGCAGCTCCTGCACCTGCGTATCGCCTGCTGTGGCATCGGGCGCGACGACGCCGGGATGGTCCGTTTTCCATTGGCTATATTTGGTCTGCGCGGCATCGAAGGCGCGTTCCAGCCTTTTTCCTTCCGGGATCATTTCACGCAAGGCGTCCATGTATTGCATCCGGTCGGCGCCGGACGCCGCATCGCGTTTGGCGGTCAGCGTCTTCACCCGCTGGTTAAAGTCACCGTACTTCTGCTTGGCCTCGGCGTACGCGGCGTAGTACGGATTGGGGTTGTTGCTCACGGCCAGTTTCTTGAGGTCGGCGAGGCGCTGGTCCAACTGACCCTTGAGGCCGTAGTACTGTTTCAAGGTCGCAATGGCATCCGCCGGAACATCGCTGCGCGAAACATTGAACCGCACGAGATCGGCATTCGCCACGAGGTAAGGTCCGACCATGCCATTGTTGCGCTCGACCTGGCCCAGCGACATTTCCACCCCCTTGTCGGTGCTGCGGCTATCCTCGATGTCCATGATCGAGCCGCCTGGCAACTGGCCGCGGTTCTCGCCCGAAAGCGCATAGTACGCGGCGCGGGAGATGGTCATGCCCCAGGACTTGCTTCCCGGCGTGAGCGGCGGGAGCGGCGGGAGTGGTTTGCCGGCGGCGGGCGGCGGCGGGGCGGCGGGTTCGATGGCTGGCGTTTCGGGCTTGTTGGGGGGATTGCTGGAAGCGGCAGATTCGGTGGCGTCCTGTACGCGCGTCAACCGAGGGGTGTGTCTGGCTGCCGGTACGGGCGCGACTGCGTTTGCGGAAACCGGGGTTGGCGTCTCGTTGGGTGTGGCTGGCCGCAGGTAGGGGCCTTTCGGCGCAGGCGGAGTGCTTGACCCGGCGGCGGGGGGCAGCGGCAAACCCATGGCGCGCCACAGCGGTTGTGTTCCATAGTACACTCCCGCCGTGCCCAGAAGCGCCACGAGAAAAAAGGGCACCAAGAATTTCATGGCAGGCAAAGAATAGCAGAAACGCCCGGTTTCGCAAGCGATTGGTCCCAACGAGCGCATCGCCTAACAGTCCTCAGTCCAATCCCCTTTTTTGCGCGGTTTCTTCCGGCGGCGGTTTGGGCGCGAGGATGGCCGGCGTGACCGGCGGATCGTACCATTGCACGCGATTTTGGTCGTCGAGGTACCCGGCGGCAACCGCCAGATTTGCGCCCCAGCGATCGGCCTCCCGCTCGTACACGATCACGTCGGGGATGCGGTCGTAGCGGTGGTTGTCGCCGAGGTGCGCGCCCCAGGGGATGCCGCACTGCACAATGCCGAGACGCTGCGGATTGAAGGGATTGCGTCCGGTGAACCAGAGGCCGTGGTCTGCGCGCGGCAGCGTGCGGCCGGCGATGCGGAAGGCGTTGGACGTCACTTCCACGGCGGCATCCTGCAACACACGGCGCACCAGCGGGCTGGTTTCCGGCTCGCCAAAAACGAAGAGGTGGCAGGCTGCGGCGAGGTTGGTGTCGAGGTTGGACTCCAGCATGGCGCGGGGGACGTTCCGCGTGAAGCGGCGCCATTCGTCGTTGCGGGAGGCGAGCGTGCGAACCGCCTCTTCCGGATTTGCGGCTTCGCCGCCGACGAAAACGAACGGTCGCAAAAAGGCATCCTGCAGGCGACTGCCGGTTTCGCCCACACGCAGGCCGGTTGGCCGGTCTCTGGGTTTCACGTGCGCGAGCGCGTCGCGCAGCCAGGCGGCGGTTTTGTTATGGCACAGGGTGCTTTCGTCGATGCCGTGTCCCTCCTGCGAAAAGGCGAGAAAGATGGCGTGTGGATTGTGGGGGCGGATCAGGGAGAAGATGGCGCGTCCCTCCCGGAACGGGACCAGGTCGTCCAGCAACCCGTGTCCCGCGAGCACGGACAGATTCGTCATGTTCGGCGCCCAGGCGGCGGCGAACTGCGTATCGACCAACCGGCGCTGCCAGGGCGGCAGTCTGGCTGGCGCGAGGCAGTGCCAGGTGTAAAAATCGCCGCGTCCGGAGATTGCCAGCAGTCCGTTGAATCGTTCGGGGTGGCGCGCGCCAATGCACCAGACGCCCAGGCCGCCCATGGAGTGGCCGGCCAAGACGACGCGCTGCGGGTCGGTGTGGTAGCGCGTCTGCATTTCATCGATGACCCGGAAGACATCCTGCTCGCCGATGCCCTGGTAGTCGGTGTTGCAGCGACCGAACGGCGCAACCACACAGGCGCCGTATTCGTCGGCGAGACGGATCAGTGCGTCGGGAATATACGGGTCGTCGAGAATCGCCAAGCCGGGGTTGTAGCCGTGGAGGAAGACCACCAACGGTGGGGAACTGGTGGGCGCATAGCCGGGCGGCAGGTAGCGGGTGAACGGCTGGAACGAATCGTCGTTGATGCAAAAATACGCCTCCAGCCGCACGCCCGGCCGTACCAGCGGCGGGCGGTTGGCCCTGAGCGCCTGCCGCGAGCCGCGCAGCGCCGCCTGTTCCTCGGCGAGGCGGACGCGGAAATCGAAGGCGTTCCGGCGGTCGCCTTCCAGCAAGGCAATCCGCGCGTCATGAATGCGCGCCTTGGCGGTTTCCCATTGCCGCCACTCGTCGCCGGCACCGTACGCGGCATGGGCCGCGAGCAGCAGAAACAGGAGCAGTCGCGAGCGCAAACGACCAAATGCTGCCTTCGCGATTCTGCGGTTCATAATTCGGCAATCTGCGGTTTCGGCAATGGCTACACCGCAATCGTCCGGTCCGATTCCCAGAGGCCGTGGATGTTGCAATACGCGGTGGCGAAGATCATGCCGCCGGTGGTCACTTTTGCGCGCACCGTCACGGTGCTGTCGGTATGGATCGGACCCTGGTTCGGCCCGGTCGGCGACTGCCCGTGCGCGCTGAACTCGAACCGGCCGATCTCGAAGGTTGTCTTGCTGCCGGCCGGCAGGAAGTGGACGGCGATCCAGGCGATGTGGTGCTCCGTGGTGTTCGGATGCGCGATCTCCTTGCCGACCGTGACGCCGATGGTGAACCACTCGCCGGCCTTGACCGTGTCCGGGCTCTCGATCACCGGCACATGCTTTTCGCTCTTGAAGTCCGCCGTCTTGACATACTCGCTCAGCTTGTTCATCTGCTTTCTCCTTGCGTGACGAAACAGGGCATACGATACACTTTGAATAGGCGTTAGTTTACCAGCGCGCACAGGTGCCTGCAAGCCGCGGCAAGTGAAGTTCAGCAATTCCCATTCTGACCATTCTGACGCGCCGAACACTGCCGGATGCGACGGCGCGCATCCCTCCATTCAAGAAACAACGTGTTTTGGCGTGCATGGAGGGCGCTGTGCCGTCGGCGCCGGTCATCGTGAGAACTGCGGGCAAGGGACTGCCCGCAGCTACTTGCGAACGACGGGCCCGGCGGCCCAGCCCTACCTGTGTGGCGTCCTTGGACGGCCTACATCGCTTCCAGCGTGAAGCTCTCCGAGTGGCTGTTGAACTCCGGCGCGTACATGCACTGCACCTCGGCAATACCGGACTGGTAGCTGCCGCGATGCACGACGCGCGTGGAGTACTCGAACACATACACGCCCTTGGGGAGATAGCTGATGAAGAAATGGCTGGCGGTGTCGCGCGTGCTTTCGTAGTAGGCCAGTCCGTCCTGGTAGCGGTATTGCGACAGCACGTTCACCGGCTCGGTTCCGGCGCCGCGCTGATCCTTCAGGTGCACATACTCCATGTCGCGGTCGGTGCGCAGTTCGATGCGCACGACCAGTTCCTGACCGACTTCCAGCGCGCCCTTCACCGGCCGCAATTCCGGCCCTTTCTTCGTGTTCTCCTTGACGAACAGGGTCTTGCGCAACTGGAGCGGATTGCCGGCGAACGGCGTCACCTTGGTCATGTCCTCCAGGTATTGCCAGTGCAGGCTCCCCCACGAGACGCCGTCATCGACCTTCTTCACGGTGACGTGCCCCATGCGGGGCGCGATCTCGGCGGGGGTGTAGCGCTGCTCGTAGAAACCGGTGCCGGCCTCGATGTTCTCGGGTTTGATCCACTTGCCATCCAGCGCGACCTCGACGAGCGCATCGGAGGCCAGCAAATTGGTGCCGCGGAGCAGCAGGCCGTAGACCGCGTCGGCCGTGGCCTTGGTGGTCTTCCAATCCTGGGTCTGCTTCTGCTTGAGGAGCCATACCTTGCAGGCTTCGACCGCGTCGGCGTCGTTGGCGACCTCGGCGAAGGCCTCGATCATCATGGCCTGCGTCTCGATCGGCGCGCGGTACCACCACCACGACAGTTCGGTGTCGCGCCAGAACATTCCCATCTCCTCGTTCGAGACGGAGCGTTCGCGGAGCGAAGCAACGATCGCCTTGGGCGTCTCCTTGTCGCCGAAGCGAAGGAGCGCCAGCGCCAAGTGCGCCTGCGACTGGCGGCAGTTAAGTTGCAGCCAGTACTGGCGCGCCTGACCAAGGAAGTAGTCCACGGCTTCGCGGTGCTTGTCGTCGATGCTGCGATCCGCAAGGAAGAAACTGCGGCCGTAGAGGTAGAGCGCGATGGTGGAGGAGAGGTGGTCCTCTTCTTTGTGTGCATGTCGCAGGATTTCGCGGTACTCCTCGTCGATCCAGCCGTCCAGCGCGTTCCAGGCTTTCACGGCGGGCGCCGTGTCCACGTTGACACCGAGGTGGCGCAGGCGGCCGTAGCCGGTGGCGATGTAGAGCGTGATGTACTCGTCCGGCCTTCCGCCGGGGAACCACGGCCAGCGGCCGTCGCCGTACTGCATTTCGGCCAGCTTGGACTGGTTGCGCCGGGTCTCGTCGTTCAGGCGATTTTCGTCGAACAGGATTCCCACGTTCTGGCGCGCCTGCTTTTCATCCTGCGCCTGGCGGTACCACGGGGTTTCCTCCAGCATCACGGACTTCAAGTCCTGGTTCTTTTCCAGGGGGCTGTCGAGCGCGGGTGTGCCCTTCCATTGATCGAAGATGCGCCGGATCTTGGGGTTCGAGTTGGCGATGTGGCGCGCCAGGACATTGGCATAGAGGCGGTTGAAAGTCTGTTCGGAGCATTCGTACGGGTATTCCATCAGGTATGGCAGCGCCATCACCGCGTACCATGCCGGCTGCGAGACCATCTGCACCGTGAGACTTTGATTGCGCAACGTGTCCGATTTGCCGGAGTTCAGCAGGCGGTCAAAATTAAACTCCTTGGTTTGCTTGCCGCGGATCGGCAGCGGCAGCGATTCGGTGACAAGAATGCGGCGGCTCAGCACGGGGAGGGGGCCTTCCTCGCCGTCGGAGAGATCGCCCGCCGCGCCGACGGCCTTGTAGGTGAGGAACCCCATGCCGTCCGGCACGGTGATGCGCCATGAGAGGGTTTTGGACTCGCCGGCGCGGAGGGAGAATTTCAAATCTGAGATTTCGGATTTCAGAGCCTTGTCCACGGGGGAGAGCGTGCAGGCGTCTGTGAAGGTCAGACGCACCGTTCCTTTCTGCGTCTTGGCGGAACGGTTGGAGACCTTGACCGTGAATTCGATTGTGTCGCCCTCACGCACGAAGCGCGGCGGGTTCGGCTCGACCATCAGATCCTTGGACGTGACGGCCTTGTCCTGGAGGTAGCCGGCGCGCAGGTTCTTGTCGTGGGAGAAGGCCATGAACTTCCATTCCGTCAGCGCCTCGGGCATGGTGAACTCCATGCGGACAACGCCCTTGTCATCCGTGACCAGTTGCGGGAAGAAGAAGGCGGTTTCATTGAGGTTCTTGCGGGCTGCGACCTTGTCGAGGCGCGAGTCGCGCGCGGCGGCGCCCATGCCGTTCTCGTCCTCGGCGTGCCACTTGTCTCCCGCACGACGGTATTCTCCCGCCTCGCCCTTGGCCATCGCCATTGGTGCGGCTGCTGCGGCCGGCGCCGCCAATGACGCGCACTTCTCGACCATCAGGCCATCGCACGCCATGGCGTTCTGCTCCATGACCGTGCCGGCGCGCAGCATCATCGGGCGACCGCCGCTCCTGCCGCCCACGGCGCCAAAATACTGGTACCCCATCAGGTTGTAAATGATGGCGGCCGGCAGGTCGCGGTAGGTGGCGGTGGCGTTGCGTGAGTCGGTGTGCCAGTTGCTGATGAACGCCTGCAATGGGGCGAGGTCGTTGGCGAAGATGCTGCGCGTGTTGTCGCTCTCATGGCGGAAGACGTTGAATGCATTCGGCCAGTTGTGCGGCAGGTACTGGTCGAGCGAGGCGTCGTAGAGCGTCGCCACCATTTCGGCCGTGGCGAGCGTGGCGTTGGCGCCGGAAACCACGGCGGTCCAGGTCTCCTTTCGGCCCGGATCGAGCTTGGAGACGAAGTGCTCCCACTTCACCTGCAGCACCTGGTTGCTCCACGGCACCTCCACCACGCGGCTGGTGAGATAGGCGCGGTTGTCATGCACGGACGTGACGCGGAGGACGAATCCGCCGCGCTGCGCCTCGCCGACATCCATGCTGACCGGTTCCTGCGTGCGTTCGGCCGCGCTCCAGTAGGCGCGCAGCGGCCGTCCCTGCTGTTCGATCTCCACGAAGGCGCGCGCGGCATCGTAGCCGCTCCCCCAGAGCGCGTGGAACGATTCGCCCGGCTGGACCGACCACTTGTTAGCGATCACCAGGTTGGGGATATGTACGTTGAGGCGCTTGGCGTTCTCGTCCACCACCAGCAGCGGCAGGCGCGCGGTAACTTCCTTGCCGAACGCGTCTTTGGTGGTCAGCATGGCGCGATAGGCGCCGGCTTCGAGACGGAAATCCAGCTTGGTCGCGCCGCTGTCATCGGTCTTGAAGCGCTGCTCCTGGATCATCTCGCCCAGCTCCCAACTGTTGGGGTCGGAAAGGTCCGGTTCGGGCGTTTCGCCGACGGTCTGCCAGTTCCGGTAGCCGTACCACGGCTGGTAGCTGTTGAGCCGGGTGCGGACGACCTTGTCCGGTTGGCGCAGCAAGTAGACCTTCACGGTGCCCTTGGCGGCGTGCGGTTCGCCATCCAGCGATCGGGTCTGCACGTGGATGGTCACGGGGTTGTTGCTGGCGAGCCACTCGTCGGCCTGCAGGTTGGCTTGCAGGGCGGTGAAGCCGACGGTGACGCCGCGCTCGCCGGAACGTGTTTCGCCGGTCGAGTCGGTGACGTCGGCATGGACGGAGAACGCGAAGATCGCTTCGCTCTTGGGGTCGACTTCCGGCGCGGGGCGCGCCGTAAAGCGCACGGTGAATGCGCCGTCATCGCCGGTGGTCGCGACACCGTGCGCGATCTCCTGGCCGCCCTGGTTCATGGAGAACATCCATCCCCAGCAACACCAGCGGCACCAGGACGGGAAGCGGACCTCGCGGGTGACGCGGTATTGCACTTTGGCGCCGGCAATCGGCACGCCGGTATAGGCCTTGGCTGCGCCGGTCACGGTTACCTGCGCGCCCAGTTTGGCCGGATCCTTGGGCGCTTCCACGGTGACCTGGAACTTGGGGCGCTTGTATTCCTCGACGCTGAATCCGGCCCGGCCGCTCGGGCCGTTCAATACGCGCAGCGACATTTGTCCGGTGACGCGGTCGCGTGGCGCGACGAAACTGCCGTCGAAGGAACCGTAGACATTCGACCGATGGGTCTGGCGCGCGATATCCTTGCCGTTGGGATCGTGGAATGTGACCGTGACGTCGGTGTCCGGCATCACGTGGTAGTCGGCCTTGGGCTGGTTGTAACCGATGCAAATCCCCTTGTAGCGGATGGTCTGCCCCGGCCGGTAGAGGGAACGGTCGGTAAAGAAGATCGTCTGCGACTGCGGCCAGGTCTGTTCGCCGTGGTGGTAGACGTACAGGTTGTCATTCATGGCCACGCGTTCGCCTTCGAGCGATGCGGTCAGCAGGAGGTAACGGTCCTGCAGATTGTCGAAGCGGAAGCAGCCGTTGACATCCGTGGTGACGGGCGCGATTGCCACGCGCTTGTCGCCGGACTGCGACCAGCCGCCCACCTGGACGCCGGCGACGGGTTCGCCGCTCTTGGCGTTGAGCACAAAGCCGTCGACCACTTTTTCGGTGTTGTGTTGCCGCACGATCAGGGAGAGGTCGCTGACCCAGAAGGCCGCATAGGCCAACTCGTTGTCCTCCTCGGCAAAGTCTGCGCGATGGCTGGCGAAGATGAAATAGTAGCCGGGCTTGAGATCCTTTGGCGTCTCGACCTGTACTGTGCGCTGCTGATAGTTGGTGGTGGGCGCGAGCGCGGTTGACCATTCTTTCACCGCGGGCTTGCGCACCAGGGCTTTGGCCTCGTTGTAGTCAAGCCAGTTTGGACTTTGCCAGACGTTCTTGGTGTTGGACATCCGGGCGTCGAAATCGACGGCGATGACGCGGAAATGCACCTGGTCGATGTTGCAGTAGGTGACGGCCAGTTCCGGCTTGCAGGCATTCCAGACGCGCTCGTTGGAAAGCTGCACCGACTTGGCTTCGATCTCCTGGATCAGGTTGTAGCAGAGGGCGCCGCCGATACTCTTCGGAAAATCCTCCAGCCCTTTGGCAGCGATGGCGCGCGCAGTCACCGCGTCCTTGTCGTCGGTCAGGACCTCGCGGGCCCACGCGGCACGGGCGCGGGCGGAGAAGGGGTGGCTGGCATTAGTGCCGACGTAGCGTTGGAGCGCCGCGTTGTAGAAGCTGGATTTTCCTTCGCCGGCGGCGGCGCGGCCACAGTACTCGATGCGCAGGAGATCGTCGTCCAGGAAGGCGTCCTTGTCGGCATCCTTCTGATGGAAGAGCAGGAGCGCCTGGAACAGGCGCAGGGCCTTGATGGCCGGAGCGGCGTCATCCGTGGATTCGATCTTCCATGCGAGGAAATCGCCGGTTGTGCCGAAGATGGGGGAATCGGCCTGCAGCACAAAGGCGTCTTCCGCCTTGTTGCCGGCCTGTTCGTCGGAACTGTAGAAGGCAATGGCGTTGTGGCCGAGGAAATCCCACAGGGTGGGGCGGCAGGTATCGGGCAAGGTCCCTTTTTCGAGCAGGGCGTCGTAGTCGGAGATGGGGGTGGCCTTCAGCTTGGCCTCGTGGGCGAGCGCCTTCTGGAACTGGGTGTCGATGGCTTTCAGGATGCGGGGGAGGTCCCAGGTCGTAAAATCGGTGGACGGCGCCTCGGCGGTCTGCGTGCGCTGTAGGAAACGCCAGCGGTTCTGCTGGTAGTAATGCCAGTACCAGTTGGCAAGGATTGCTTCCAGCATCGGCTGCATCTCCGGCGGCGCGTTGCTGATGGCTTCGCGCAGGAGGATGACCTTCTCCTCGGGCTTGTTTCCCTGGATGTTCACCTCCAGAGAGATCTTGGTGCAGATCGCGCGGATCGCCTCCGCATAAGCCTTATCCTGCAGAGCAGCCTGGATGATGGGCTCGACCTTCTCGATGGCGGTCTTGGGCAGTCCCTTGGCGGTTGCGGCATCTACCTCCTTCCACTGTTTCTCGTAGGCCGATTTAAGTTCCGCTGCGCCGGCAATGCCCGCCAGCAGGGCGAACGCGAGAATGCATAGCTTCTTCATGCTGACCACTTGCTCCTTTGCGACTTGACCGGATGATGGGCGCCTTCGTCCAATGTGTGACACATGGCGCAGTCCCGCCATCGACGGCGACAACCCCATATCGGCAGTTTACCTTATTAGACGTTTGTCGGTGACGAAATGTTTCAATTGCAGTCGATTTTTTTGTAATCGCGGCAGGAAGCCCAAACAGTGCAAACTTGCAGCTAGAAGAGAGTTATTCTATCCTCTACTGCCTGATCTTGGAATTTTCATGCACATTATTGTCTGCATTAAACAGGTGCCCGACACAGCGGATGTGAAGATCGATCCGCGCACGAATACCCTGATTCGCGAAGGGGTGCGGTCGATCGTCAACCCGTTCGATCTCTATGCGGTCGAAGAGGCGCTGCGTCTGCGCGAAAAACATGGCGGCCGCGTGACCGCGCTTTCCATGGGTCCGCCGCAGGCGGAACGGGCCTTGCGCGAAGTGCTTTCCATGGGCGTGGATGCGGCGCAACTGCTTGCGGACCGTGCATTTGCCGGCAGCGACACCTGGGCCACGAGCTACACGCTGGCC
>Ga0118677_10006208_pt1 | contig 20369 bp, 16 predicted proteins | sample AliMusrvi5mmetaG_FD_86154 | JGI IMG/M metagenome (GOLD analysis project Ga0118677, IMG submission 86154)
TCCCCGTCCAGATCGCCAATGGCCAGGCCGCGCGCCGGACGCGACACCGCGAACCCCGGCCCGGCGCCCGCCGTCACATCCGCAAAATGCCCGTTCCCCAGATTCCGGTAAAGCAGACTCCGCTGCCGGTAGCTCTCGCCAATCGGCGACCGGTCGATCTCCGGATAGACGTGCCCGTTCGCCATCACCAGATCCGGCCAGCCATCCTCATCCGCGTCGAGAAACGCGATTCCCCACCCGAGCAACTGATTGCGCCCCAGCCCCGCCTCCTCGGACACATCCTCAAAAAACCGCCCGTCCTGGTTCCTATATAGGGACGGCCGGTCGCCCGAGAAATTCGTCTTCGCGATATCGAGATAGCCGTTGCCGTCGTAATCCGCCACCGCGATTCCCATCCCCGCCTGCAGACGGCCATCCGCGTTGTAGGCGACGCCTGTCATGTCGCCCACCTCCTCGAAAGTCCCGTCGTGCCGGTTCCGGTACAGCAGGCTGGGAGTCTGGTCGCAGGCCACATAGATATCGGGCCAGCCGTCGTTATCGAAATCGGCCGTCACCACGCCCAGGCCGTTCCGGCCGCCCGGCTTCAGGATTCCCGCCTTCTCCGACACATCCGTGAACGTCCCGTCCCCGTTGTTGTGATACAGCAGATTGTGGCCGCTCGGCAGTCCATGGGGACCGCACCAGACCGCCAGCCCCTTCCACTCGCAGTTCTTGCCGCTGCCCGGTTTCGGCGCGGAACTCAAATCGAAATCGATATAATTCGCGATGAAGATGTCGAGAAGACCATCGCGGTCGTAATCGACAAACGCGCAGCCGGATCCCCAGCGCTGCCCGGTGACCGGAAGCCCGGTACGTTCGGTCACGTCCTCGAATTTGCCATCTCCTGAATTGCGGTAGAGACTGTTGTGGCCGTAATACGTCACCAGCAAATCCGGGCGACCGTCATTATCGAAATCTCCCGTACATGCGGCCTGCGCCCAGCCTGTGCGGGTCAGTCCGGCTTCGCGGCTGACTTCGGTGAAGTGACCCTTGCCGTCGTTCCGGTAAAGCTGGGACGGCGTCTGCGCCGAGCCGCTGCCGAACCGGGTGCCGTTGGCGAAGAAGAGGTCGTTCGAGCCGTCGCCGTCGAAATCGAAGATGGCGACGCCGGTGCCGGTGCTTTCGAGAATATAGTCCTTCTTATCAGTACCCCCGAAGGTATTCGGCAGATTCAGACCGGCCTCGCGGGCGATGTCGACGAAACGAAAAACCGGCTCCGGCGCGGACGCCGTCCCCAGGCACGCGAGCGCAACCAAAGCCGACGCCCCGACGCCCCGCGTAAACCCGCTCCGTCTCATGGAGCGATCATTATAACGTTTCGATCCTCGGCGGTGCCGCCCGTCGGCGGCATGGAAACGGAATGTTTACGCCATTTCGCATCTCTTCCATTTCCCGGATTGCGAGCGGACCAATCGTACCGCCGATCAACCCGAATGGCCCCCGCCCACCGCCGCCATGTACTCTTCCGCCCCGACTTCACGAAGTCCCTCGGGTACCGGCTTTTCGAAACATGCTCCTGGGACTAGGGGATTCTCCCCCGCCTGCCTCCACACTCCAACTCCCGTACGCGTCCCCAAAATGATTCTGCGTCCCGACCGCAAATATATCCATTTCTTGCATTTCCGTCACGAAATCGAAAAGGAACGGCCTCCGAAGCCGCCACTCACAGTTCGCGCTTCCGGGAGCGCGCCGCGCCGTTCCGCGCAGCCCCGCGGACAAACGTCCACCAGGCCCGTTTTCCTTCCGCCCGCAAATCTTTACGATCAGTTAACTCTTCCAGATTTCATACCCCGGATAGTAGAAATCTATTAGTTTTTCGAACAAAGAAAGCGTTGGCCAAAGTGGCCCAAACCCGTTGCTTTCACACTCCTTCTGGTGATAGCATCCGATGCAGTCCATCTCGCCACGCGGCGGGATTAGGGGGATCCATGCATCGATATTTCGCAGGGCTCAGAATTTCCCTGCTCGCTCTGTTTTGTGCGTGCGCAGTGTTTGCGCAACGCGATCTTGCAACAATCACGGGAACTGTTACCGATTCGTCCGGCGCCATTGTCGCCAACGCGAAGGTCACCATCACGGAACAGGCCACCGGTCAGAACTATGAACTCACCACCAACGGCTCCGGTGAATTCACCCGCCCCGCTCTGAAACCCTCCACCTACAACGTAACGGTCAGCGCTCCGGGCTTTAAAAAATCCACGCAGAAAGACGTCATCCTGAATGCCGGCGAACGCACGGGCGTCAACATCGCGCTCACGGTCGGCGACATCGGCCAGACCGTTGAAGTCACCGCCTCGGCGCCTCTGTTGCAGACGGAAAGCACCCAGGTCGGCGGCGCTCTGAACAGCAAAACGCTCACCGATGTCCCGCTCGGCGGCCAGCGCAACTTTGCTTACCTGGCGCGTCTTGTGCCGGGTGTCGTGCCTGCCGAAGCCGGCGCGCGCGACGGCAACAACGGCGGCTTCTCCGCCAACGGCGTTCGTTCTAACGGGCAGAACAACTTCCTGCTCAACGGCGTCGACAACAACATCAACACCATCGACTTCCTGAACCAGACTGCTTACGCCGTCGGACCCTCGGTGGAAGCGATCGGTGAAATGAACATCATCACGAACGGCTACAACGCGGAATACGGCCGCGCGGCGGGCGGCGTGATCAACGTCAATCTGAAATCGGGCACCAACCAGCTGCACGGCAGCCTGTTCGAAATCCTGCAGAACCGCGATCTCAACGCCAACCCCTGGAACAACAACCTGGCGGGCGCGGCGCGTCCGGCTCTGGCGCAAAACCAGTTCGGCGCCACCGCCGGCGGTCCCATCATTAAGAACAAACTGTTCATGTTCGGCGACTATCAGGGAACGCGCATCGCTACCGCTGGCGGCGCTGTCGGCGGTCTCGGCCGCTCCGGCTTCCTCACCATCCCGACCGACGCCTTCAAAAAGGGCGACTTCTCCAGCCTGCTTGGTCCCACGGTCACTGTCCCGGATGCCAACGGCGTTCAGACGAGCGTTCTCAAAGGCCAGATCTTCGACCCGAAGAGCGAAACCTTCCTCGCCAACGGAACCACCCCGCTTTCGCGGACGGCTTTCCCCGGCAACCTCATTCCCGCCAGCCGTTTCGATCCCTCTTTCGCGAAGATCCTCTCTTTGTATCCGGCGACGAACCAGCCGATCATCACGGGCAACACCCCGGCCCGTGACTTCTACTATGTGTCCTCCGGTACGCAGAAGACCGATCAGGGCGATGGCCGCGTCGATTACCGCCTGAGCGATAAAGACAGCATCTTCGGTTCCATGAGCTGGTCCAACACGGGCAAAACGAGCGGTTCGCCGTTCCCCGGCCCGCTGGACGGAGCCGACTTCAACGGCGCGCAGGAAACCGATCTGAGCCGCAACGCCCAGATCAGCTACAGCCGCGTCTGGAGCCCGTCTCTGATCACGGAAACCCGCGTCGGCTTTACCCGCCTGGTCACTTCGCGCCTCGGCGCGAATCCCTCCACCGACCTGTTCTCGCAGTTCGGCATCGGCGGCTACAACCCGACCGGCGCGACCGCGAATAACGGCGGCCTGCCGCAGATCAGCATCAGCGGCTACCAGCAGACGGGCGCCAACGACTGGATCCCGACCAAGGAATACAACAACGTCTGGGATTTCGTCCAGAACGTCGCGCTCAGCAAAGGCTCCCACGCCTTCAAGTTCGGCGGCGAGTTCCGGCCGATCAAGTTCCCGTTCTTCCAGGTTCCCGACCCGCACGGCAACATCAGCTACAGCGGCAGCGAAACCTCCTTCCCGGCCAACAACAGCCAGACCGGCGACGCGGTTGCCTCCGCGCTTCTCGGCCAGATTGACAACGCCGGCATCTCGACCACCAACTTCGTGTCCTCCCAGAAAGTCGCCTATGGCTTCTATGCCCAGGACGACTGGAAAGTCACTCCGAAGCTGACCCTGAACCTCGGCATCCGGTACGAACTGTGGTCCCCGATCGATGAGCGTTTCGGCCGTCAGGCGAATTTCGACCTGCAGACCCAGACCCTCTACATCCCGGTTGGCCGCAACTCCGACCTGGCCTTGCCCCCGAACTTCGCAACCTCCTATCCGACCGTAAAAGTCGTCCGCGGCACCGTGCCCAGCACGCTGATTCCGTGGGACAAACTCGACATCGGACCGCGCTTTGGTCTGGCTTACCAGATCATGGACAAGACCGTGCTGCGCGTCGGCTACGGCATCTTCTACGGCGGCGAAGAAAACCAGGGCGGCAGCCCGAACCGCGGTGAAGGCGTGCCGTTCAACGAAACCGTTTCGCTGAACCGCATCGGCTCCGTCAGCAACTTCGTCGGCGTCTCCGATCCGAACTGCACGGGTTGCAACTTCTTCCCGACCGGTCTGACCGGCGGCTTCCCGTCGAACGTCTTCACCCTGCCCGCCCCGCTCTCGTTCCGCGGCGTGCAGAACGACTTCCGCAATCCGCTGGTTCACAAGTGGAATGTGGTCTTCCAGCGCGAACTGCCGGGCAACATGGCACTCGACCTCGGCTATGAAGGCAACCACCAGGCGCACCAGCTGATCCTGTGGAACTCGGATCCCTGCCCGAACCTCGGCACCGCGAACACCAGCATCAACTGCGAAAACACCCGCGCCATCCAGGGTCCGGTCACCAACATCGGCACCGGCCTCTCCATGACCTCCACGTTCGGCTACGGCAACTACGCCGCGTTTTCCGCCAAGCTGGAAAAGCGCTACTCGAACGGCCTGCAGTTCCTGACGTCTTACGTCTGGAGCCACGCGCTCGCCAACAGCGGCACCCCGCTGAGCGGCGCGGCCAACTTCGGCACGCCCGACCCGACGAATTTCGCGTCCGCCTACTCCAGCGCGGCGTGGGACATCCGTCACAACCTGACCACTTCTTTCAACTACGACATTCCGTTCGGTAAAGGGAAGAAGTACTTCGGGAACATGAACCGCGCCACCGATTTCCTCATCGGCAACTGGCAGACCAGCGGTATCCTCTCCCTGCGCACCGGCCAGCCGATCAGCATCAACGGCGCGTCGTGCGTCGGCGTCTGGGGCAAGTGCCTCGCCAGCGTCGTCGGCAACGCAAACCCCAACGCAGCCCCGTCCGGCGGCCGCAGCCCCGGCACCAATGGCCAGTGGTTCGACACCACCCCGTTCACCGTCGCTTACCAGAACTCGGCAACCGGCGTTTACACGGGTGGCAACCTCGGCCTGCAGAGCAACACGGGCCCGCCCACCCGCACCATGGATTTCTCCGTGTTCAAGAACTTCGCGGTCACGGAGCGGTTTAAGGTGCAGTTCCGTGCGGAAGCAATCAACCTCGCGAACACCCCGCAGTTCAGCCAGCCGGACGCTTCGCTTGGTGATGCGAAGATCCCGGCCGGCGCGAACGGCACGTCCCCGGCCATCAACGGTAACGGTCTCTTCGGTAAAGTGACCGGCGCCAATGTGGGCACGGAACGGCACGTCCAGTTCCAGCTTCGTCTTTCTTTCTAAGACAGGCTGTTTTTGGGTAAGGAAAAAGGCGGTCTGCTTCGGCGGACCGCCTTTTTTGTTCTCCGCGAGTTGCTGGCGCGGGCGTGCATCACAGACTACCACAACCTGCATCACTTTTTGCTACCCTGGAGAGGTGACCATCTCCCTCAGGAATCTTCCCCCGGAAGTCGAGCGGGCCATCGTGGAAACCAGCCGCCGGGATCGGATCAGCCTCAACAAGGCAACTCAGAGGCTTTTAGAAGAGTCTCTGCGCAAGCCATCCACAAACTCTGACTTCGACGACCTTTGCGGAAGTTGGTCCGGTGCCCAGGCGGATGAGTTCGATGCCGCACTGGCCAAAATGCGCCAGGTCGATCCCGCCGACTGGGAAATTCCGGAATGGGAATGAATGTTCTGCTCGACACGTCGGCTTACTCGCAGTTTCAACGTGGCGACAAAACAATTCTCGACGTGCTGCGACGGTCGGAAGCGGTTGCCGTGCCGGCAGTCGTTCTCGGTGAGTTGTACAGCGGATTCCGGGCCGGGACTCGCTGGATTGAGAACAATATCCTGCTGGAGCGATTTCTGAGCAGACCCTCGGTGAAAATCCTGAATGTGACGGCCGAGACCGCCTTGCGATATGCCGAAGTCGATGTCTACCTGCGGAAAAAGGGGCGGCCCATTCCGCGCAACGACGTTTGGATTGCCGCTCTCGCACTGGAGCACGGTCTGCAGTTGCTCACGGTGGACGAACACTTTCGGCAGATTCCCCTGCTGCTGATTCAACCGAGCGGGAAATACTGAATCTGGATGGTCAAAAGCGGAACCAGCTCCGTTTTTGGTACTAAGTGTCTAAAAGGAATTTTTGGTGGACCTGAAGGGATTCGAACCCTTGACCTCTTCCATGCCATTTAAGAAAAATCAATCACTTACAGAGATCGCCACTGAAAACAAAAGGCTTAGCGTAGCACGGTTTGGACGCCAGTGGACGCCACGGACGCCGTTTTCACCCTCTGGACTCCGTTCGGACTCCGGGACTCCACGCCTGGATTGGCACTTCGCTTGCTCCTTCGCGCGCGGTTGCCGGGCATTTTGATTTGTTGTCTGGCGGAGACGACAACAAAATGATATCCCTATAAGGCCGATGCCCTTCCAGGTCTGGGCCTCCGGGGAGCAGAGCATTCTGATGCGACGTGCGGACCGAAGATGCAAACCACGGTCCTCCGTTCTCGTTTCAATGCTAATCTGAGCCTTCACTCAACGACAGGGTCGCCAGATATTGCGATCTGAAATTTGTAAGGCCCGATTTCGAGTGTATCGGCGTCATGAAGCTCTACTTCCGTGACAAGCATCCCATTCACATGGCTACCGTTCTGGGAATTCAAATCCGTGAAGAACACTCGCCCAGACCGACACACAATCGCGGCTTGGTAGCTTGAAATCGTCGGGCTGCTTAGATGAACCGTACAGTCTTCCGCTCTGCCAAATGTGGTTCGTCCGTCGTATAAGTCAACGGCTCCAAAATCATTCTCTCCATTCCCGGGAATCTGTTTGAGTCTGGCGCACACAACCCGCGGACCAGAGCCCGTTTGGTCAGTTGGTCGCCGAAGTGCGCTATGCCTAGTCGGAAGCCGAAGCGTCGGGTGCGGAGTGGACATGAGCGGCGGGGAGGGTGGGGTTGTTCTTGCAAACCCAGAAACACGGTCTTTCTCACCGTCATCCCATTCTATTTTGGTAATGGGCAGGGACTCTCTTCTTGCGCGCTTTCCACCCACCGGTGCGTGCTGCACTAAACTCGACAGGTCGTTCGCTGAATCGCTGGTAGGCACCGACTCAAGAGCGCGTATGATCTCGTTCATATTCTCGAAACGCATCGCAGGGTCCCCTTCGACGCACCGCAAAATGATTCGTTGCAATTCCGCAGGGATATCGTCTCGTCCTTCGAAAAGCCAGTGGGCAACGTTCGAAGGACTGGCTGGCAACCCCTCAATTTTGTCCAGATTGCCCGTCAGTACTACGTAGGCGAAAACACCGAACGAATAAATGTCAGCGCGCATGTCCACTGGACCTCGCGATTGAGCCATCTCGGGGGCAATGTAGGGTTGGGTGCCTCGCCCGCGAAAGCTTGATCTGTCGTGTCCAGAGTGGCGCATGCGTTCGGCGATACCGACGTCGAGTAACCAGACATGACCGGCGAGATCGATCTGCACGTTCCCTGGCTTAAGGTCCAAATGAACGATGCCCTGGTCGTGCATATAGCGCACTGCCTCCGCAACATCAGCACATATTCTTATTGCATAAGCGACCGGCACATGCCCGCGCTGTTCCACGACCCACCCGACGGTGGCCCCGTCCAGAAACTTCATTAGGATGCAGAGGCTATCCGCCAGGAATTCGATGAGTGGAACGATATTGGCATGGTCCAGCCGAGAGAGGATATCTGCTTCCGCCCTGACCGTGTCCTGAGCCCACTTCGTGTTTCTATGAGATGAACGCAACAGCTTCGCGGCGACAAAGCGAGCCGCTCTGGCGTCCCAAGTACGCCACACCTCGGTAATCTCGCCGTGGCCAAGTAACTCAAGTAGCTCGTAGCCCTGCGGCAGACGATCCCCTCCCCCTTCGGGACCGCCGGGGACGTCATTCTCAATCGGCCCGCCGTCGAATGTTGCGGCGTCATCGGGAGATCCCCTAAGCTCGCCGAGCCTCCGTTTCGCCACGCGGTACGTTCGCCCGCGGTCGTCAGCCGCTGCGGAATTGTCGCGATCCGCCGATTCTCGGTCCACAACTTCGAGAAATTCCTTGTCCACAAGAACCTGTAAAGTCGAAGCGATGACAGAAAATGCAATGTCTTCAGCCACAACGATCCGTTGGCTCAGCTGTCTTGACGCGGCGACGAGATCTGCTTCAGTGAACATGCGTTCACTTCGTTCGAAAATCCAATCGACAAGGTAGCAGACGCCTAGCAGCCCGTGGCAGAAGTGCCCGATTTTGGGCGGTGCGTCAGTAGGCGTGTTTGTGGGTCGTTCCTGAACGAGACGACGAAGTGAAGAGATCGGGGCGACTTTATGGCGTAAAGTGATCGCTGCTCAGCAAAATAGCGGTTGCGGCTTAAATATCCCCGTCCATGCGTCTTGTAAGGCCGTAAACAGCTGGCCTGTAAGGCTTTGGAACGCTCGCGGCTTACCCGCACCCAGCAGTTTCCGCAGAATCAGCGATAAGTTAAACGCGGCTCCGTGGACCAGAAGCCTTTTCAGGATGTTCTCTCGCCCTCGTAAGTGAACCCGTCTCATCGCTCCGGTCTCATACATGTGAGCGAAAGTTCGCTCCGTCAGTTCGCTTCTGACTTTCTGTAGCCGCCTGCCCCGCGCGCCGCGGACCCGCCTCCGGTTTTCATATGTTCGCTGCTGCTCGTCTGCCTTGCCCTTCCAGTTCCGTTTGCCTCGCGCCGGCTCCGGAAGATACGTCCTGACACCCCCGGCGTGCAGGGTCTTCAGCACTTCGCCGCTGTGGTAGCCCTTGTCGGCGACCAGTTCCTCCACCCCGGCTGGACGGATTTCCCGCGCCACTGCCTGCGCTTCGGCCAGTGTCTTGTGGACCGTTTTCGTATCGCCTTCGTTGGCGGGCTCCAGCGTGATTGCCAGCAACGCTCCGCTCGAGAAATCAACGGCGTGTTCGGCTTTATGGGCCAGATGCGTGCGGCCATCCTTCATTCTGGTAATCCGCGCGTCCGGATCTACGGGACTTTTCCACTCCTGGTTGGAGCCCTTCTTCTTCCGCTTCCGGTCCATCCGCGCCAGTTCCTCCCGCGATGGGTTTTCGATGCCCGCTTCCTTCGCCAGACCTTTCAGGTATTCGTTATAAGTCTGCTCATTGTCGCGCCGCACGATGCTCTTCATGGCGGCATTGGCTTCCAGCGTCGTCGCGTCGATCGAAATGGTACGGCCCTGAATCAACCCCTCGGCTGTCAGTATCCTGATTACCCACTTGAAGACAGCTTTGTGAGTCTCCAGCCAGTAGAGCCGCCGCGTTCGCGAAAGGGTCGAGTGGTCCGGGGTCTGTTCATCCAGAGCAAAACCCAGAAAGCGGCGCAGGGAGAGTGAGTCGGCGATGCGCCACGCGATGCCGCGCTCTGAATCCAACCCCTCGAAATACCCGATCAGCAAGGCGCGGAAGTACGTACCCGGAGCCATGCTGGGTCTCCCGTACCGGCTCTTCTTGTAGAACTTGCGGCAAAGCGCTTCCAGCTTCCTGTCAAACTGATGCTGGTCCAGAATGGCGGTGAGCCGGTCGTAGAAAACGTTCCCCGGAGACTGGACGATATCCCGGCTCACGATCCAAAGTTCCTCCTGCCTCTCCCGTCTCTTGCGCGTTCCCATCGCCATGCATAGGAGACGTCCACAACATTTCTCAGGTCACATGTTCTGACGGAAAGATTCACTAAAACCACGGGCTGCTAGCCAGTTAGTGTCATAGCCAGCACTTGGAAGAAACGGGCGGGCATCGCCGAACAGAGCTATCAAGTGTTCTTTGAGAGTCAACTGAAGGCTGGAAAAAAAACGGAGCCGTCTGCATTGCTGTTGGTCGAACTGGAGGATAGGCGCGCCGTCGTCCCAGCGGACCCACTGATTAAACGCGGCCAGCAGTCGTCGAGGGATTCCCCTGCCCATGAAGTCCAGGTAGTCTCTAAACGCCATCAGAATGGTGTCGGAATAGCTGCTTTGAGCGCCCAAAGGGCGTGTGTCAGGCGGAAGTAACGAGTCGATTATTGCGTTGTTATCGTGAAGCAGGCAAGGCAGGTAGCGTTGATAGCAAAAAAGACTTTCGTAGATACTATCGCCACGGCCCAAGTCTTTTAGCCAGCGCTCCTCTACGTCCTTTCCCGCGATGAAAATGAAGCAGATGCCCGAAGTCGTAAGGAGCGTCTTGAGTGAAGAGAGAAGATCCTCTAGTTGGCTCTTAGAGCCTCCAACTTCGGCCGGGCGATCATCGAGCTTGTCGATCTCGTCGAAAACGAACACTATCTTTGTGGGCTCCGAGCGGCGGCGCGGCTTGCTAAGAAGACGGTCCACGAAGCCTCTGAAACCCGAGCGCCGGACGTAAAGGCCCTTGGCAATCGACTGCGAGACTGCAATAACATCCCGTTCCGCAGCTAGGTCGTCGTATCCGAGGAGGGTGACTTCAAATGTGATATCGCGACCTCGTTTCGTGTCGATCTTAATGTCTCCGGGCAGCTTAAGCGGCTTGAGCACGTCAGAGAGACTTATGGAGTTCTCCCATTTGTCGGTCGTTTTGCGAGCAAGGTTGGCAGATGTACGGTAGTATGCCAACGTAAGCCGGGAGCGCGCTTCCGTGTCGATTCGGTCGAATAGACCGCGTTCCGAAAGCTGTTCGTACAATCCACGAATAATGTAATGCATCAACTGAGCTGGCGTAAAAGGCTTCGCAAGGGTCAGATGGAGGTCGAGCACCGTGACGTTCTCGCGGAGTGTTTCGATTGATCTCTTTACGAAGGAGGTCTTCCCGACGCCCCTGTATCCAGTAATCAAGAAAGCCCCGCCTGCGGAATAACGCAGCCGTTCCGCGAACGTGCTCAGATCCCGATCACGGCCCACGAATGCGCTATCGCCCGACGGGGACCACGGTTCGTGAACGAAGCGGAACTCCTTGGCGAGAGGAACTTTAACAATCGATGGGCGGCGTCCTTTCGGTTCGGAGTTCCGGGGATCAACAGGACCGGTTGCATCAGGCCGCGGCGGACGTGGGCATTGCGGGCAACTGGCATAGTACTTTGTATCGAACATCGGATGCCCACGGGGACAATGCCCCAGCGAAGAGGCCAGTGCAGTACGGCAGTTCGTGCAGAACCTGGCGGATTCGCGATTCAACGCTCGACAGCTTGGGCAGGCTATTGACGATGATTGATCCACAAGAAGATGTTAAACCCGGAACGGCTACAAGCTTGACCGAGCGCGCTCGCAGCGTTGTCACGCCTCGGGTTGTCGCATCGGCATTCTGATATCCGTTTGGGATTTCGTACCACGACCCCACGGCTCGGTCTATTGCACGACCGTGGTCGGCTGCTTCTCGCCCGCGCTCGCCAGTCGTTCCTGAATCAGGCGCGTAAGTTCGTCCTGCCTGGTCAACTGGGTCTTCGTGTACTCCTCCGTCACGCGAACCGTGCTGTGGCCAGCGATCTTCGAAGCCTCAATGCTCGAACCGCCGACTTCCTGCCTCCAGGTAATGTTCGCGCGCCGGAAGGAGTGCGGCCCCAGGCCTTCGAAATCGCATCCCTCGGCTGCGGCCGCACGCTTCAACGCCTGCCTCACGCCGGAATCCCAGAGGGGCAAACCGCTATCGTCCGTCCGCGTGAAGACCCACGCCTCCGCTCCGGCCTTGTCCGCGGCTGCCTGGGCCCGGTAGCGCTCGACCAGATATCCGAGGGTGAGCAGCCGTCTGCTGGTCTTCGACTTCGGATCGTCGATGTCGCCGCGCCAGTTTCGCTGAGCGATCTGGAGGATGCCGTTCTTGAGATCGACGTGCCGCCACTGAAGGCCGAGGATTTCGGAGATCCGCGCGCCGGTCGCGATGGCGGTTTCGACGATTAGCAGATTGGGATCGCGGAGCCGGGCCAGGACTTTGACCGTTTCCTCCTCCGTCAGAATTCGCTCCGGTCGGACACTCCACTTCTCCCCGATCTTCACCCTCGACATCGGGTTGCGCCGCCCTTCCGCCCAGTATCCCCATTCATCCGCCTTCGTAAAGATGCCGGACATGATCCCGCGCAGGTCATTCATCATGTGCAAGGAGTCGCACGTCCTGTGGAGCCACTGCTGCACTTCGTCGGGCCGGATCTCGCAGAGGCGATACTCACCCCATTGGGGAACGATTCTCTGGTCCAGGTGGATCGCGTACTTCAGGCGGGTCGGCTTTGCCAGCAGGAATCGCCCGGCGACCTGAGCCTCGACGTGCGTCGTTTTGTATTTCTCAACCATCTTGCTGAACAGGATCAACCCGTCGCCGATCTTGTCCTGAACGGTTGGCTTGTTGATCTTCGCGAGGAATTTGTCCCGCTCGACTTCCGCCTGCTTCTTCGATAGCCGATTGTCGCCCTTGCTCGGGCCGATGGTCTGAAACCTCCGAACAGCCTTTTCCTTACCGCCAGGCAGCACCACGTCGTCCCAATACCGGAAGAACCAGTACGATCCTTTGCGATCCGTCCGCTCGTGAATGTCAGGGTGTTGAACGCGCACTTTGAGTCGTAACCCTCCGGTTAGCGACTGAATGTTAGCGTCACTCGAAAGCATCATGCAAGTACCATAAATTCAATCGTTTACGATCAAATTTCTACCGCCATGGAGCATTCTTTCTGGCAGATATACAGCGTGTGCCGGGCGCGCGTCGTGCCGACGTAGAACTGCCGGACTACCGAATCCCTTCGCAGCCCGTGACTCCGGTACGCGGCGTCGCCAGCAGCACTCAGGTCGGGAAAGAGGAACACCACGTCTGCCTGGCCGCCTTTGACTGAATGAATCGTGCCGACGATCACCCGAGGGATCTGCTCCAGCGCCGTCGATCCGCGCGCAAGCGCGACCGCCAGCGGAAACTGCACGCGGCTGTGGAACTCCGGCGCGATCCGGCGCGACCACCGCCGGAGCGCATAGCAGCGACCACGCTCAAGGATCTGGATGAAGCTGTACCGAGTGCCCGTTGGGGCGTGCGTCTCGACGGGGTTGCCACCGTCTTCCTCGTTCAGCCAGATGGCCCGAAGGACCTTCTTCCGCCCATAGGAAGCTTCAAAGCCTGAGGCCACGAGGCGCTCAGCAGTGTCGAGGGTGCGAAAGCCGAGCGACCTGCCGTCGGCTCCGTAAAAGGGAATCTGGTTTTTATCCATTTGGGAACACCTCGGACGTCGAAGTGGAGGGAGGGGGATTAACGAGCGTCCCGTCGCTCGTGCGTGAGCTTACACAACCGGAATATCAGGTTCCCGAGTCAGTGGTCAACCGTTAAATGATCGGTCTGAAGAAGGTTTGGGCGGGGTGGGCAGGATGGGCAGGATGGGCAGGATGGGCAGTTGGGCCTTATTTGGAAATGCAATTGTTGTCGTCTCCGGCGCACAACAAGCGAAAGCACGATGCCTATTGCCCATTTCGCGTATCTCACACAATCCATTCACGTAACTATGGGCAGGAGCAAATACTTGGTGGGTGCCCAAGGCTCCAGGGGCGGAAAGCAGGCGTGGACTCCAGTTGGACTCCGGTGAAGGTGGTTTGGGGAAGGCGAACGGCGGTAAGTCTATGAAAATTTTTGGTGGACCTGAAGGGATTCGAACCCTTGACCTCTTCCATGCCATGGAAGCGCGCTCCCAACTGCGCCACAGGCCCACTAACAGAAGGTGTTCCCATCATACACCACCGACCCTTGCGGTTGGAATCGCCCCATTCGCGATTCCTCCGAACCCTGCAAGCCGACACTTGCATCCTACAATGAAAGCGATGCGGAACCCGCACCGGCATGTCCCGGTGGCTCTTGCACTCATATCTGCCTCCCTGTCGAGCTCGTGTAATCCCAGCGCGCTCTTCAAGACGACGCGCACCATCGTCCGTCACGGCAAAACGGCCCTCGCGGCGCAGACTCTCCTCGTCGCCAACCGCGACCAGCTGAACGACCGCATCTCGCGCCTCTACAGCGCTATCAATTCCTTTCAGGCGACCGTCGACCTCACGCCGTCCTCCGGCAGCGTTTACCAGGGCCGCATCACGGAAATCAAAGACCTCCGCGCCTTCGTGCTGTTTCGGAAACCCGCCGAAATCCGCATTCAGGGACAAACCCCGGTCATCCGCACGCCGGCTTTCGACATGGTGTCGAACGGCAACGATTTCCGCTTTTTCCTGAATTCCAAAAACCTCTTTATCCAGGGCGCCAACGACGCACCCACCGTCTCGAAAAATAAAATCGAAAACCTTCGCCCGGAAACCTTCTTCTCATCCATGCTGATCCGCCCCGCCGACGGCAACACGGAAGCTCCGGCGCTGATGGACCAGACCGACGAAGATAACGCCCTCTATATCCTCGTTTTCCTGCGCAAAAATCCGGACGGTCAGATTCGCCAGATCGTCTCGCGGAGCGTCTGGTTCGACCGGCTCGATCTCAGCATCGTCCGCCAGATGGTCTTCGACGATGAAGGCGCCATCGTCAGCGACACCCGCTACTCCAAATGGCAGCCGTTCAGCGGCGTGCTCTTTCCCGCCCATATCGACATCAACCGGCCCAAGGACGCTTACGGAGTGGTCATGGACGTGATGGACATGAAAATGAATAAGGTCATGACCGACGAGCAGTTCACCCTGAAGCAGCCCGAAGGCGCGCAGTTGCAGGTTGTCGGAGCCCCGAAGGAAGCGCATTGATTTTCAAACTGGTTCTGGAAAATGTGCGGCACCGCCCGGTCCGCACGCTGCTGAGTATTCTGCTGATCGCGGTTCCCGTTACTCTGATTCTCACCATCATCGGCCTGAGCATCGGCTTCTTCGAAGATTCGCGGAAACGTTCCGGCGGCGTGGGCGCCGATATCCTGGTCAAACCGCCCAGCGCGAACGCCATCACGTTCAGCGCGGTCACCATGCCCGCGAAAATCATCGACGTTCTGCTCACCCAGCCGCATGTCGTGCAGGCCATGGGCACCGTGGTGAATCCCACCAGCGGCTTTCTCGAAGCGCTCAACGGCATCGACCCGGCGGCCTTCGACAAGATGAGCGGCGGCTTCGTCTACGATCAGGGCCACGGCCTGCAGGGGCCCGACGACATCGTTCTCGACTCCTGGTATGCCGCGCAGCACCACCTGCGGGCCGGCGGCACCATCAATCTTTCGAATAAGGACTGGCACATCGCCGGTATCGTGCAGCCCGGCAAGCTCGGCCATATGTTCGTGCCGATCAAGACCCTGCAGGAGATGGTGGGCGCCTCCGGGCACGTCAGCCAGGTCTTCGTGAAGCTCGACGATCCCGCCAACACCACGGCCGTGGTCGCCGCGCTGAAAGCCAAATTCGACAATTATCCGATCTATTCGATGGAAGAACTGCAGTCGCTGCTCTCGGTGGACAACATCCCGGTGCTGAAGACGTTTATCAACGTGATTATCGGTCTGGCCGTGCTGATCGGCTTCGCGGTGGTTTCGCTGTCGATGTATATGGCCGTGCTGCAGCGGACGCGCGAGATCGGCATCCTGAAATCTCTGGGCGCCACCAAAGCCTTCGTGATGGGGATTATTCTCGCGGAGGCCTTCTGCCTTGGCCTGGGCGGCACCGTTCTCGGCATCCTGCTGAGCTATGCATCGCGTCTCGCCATCCAGGCGTTCATGCCACAGGCGATTGTGTACTCGTGGTGGCCCATCGCGGGCGGCATCGCCATGGGCGCGTCGCTGCTGGGCGCCCTGTATCCCGGCATGATGGCCGTGCGGCAGGATCCGATCGAGGCCCTCGCGTATGAATAACGGCGATCCGATCATTCACGTCCGCGACCTGCGCAAAGTCTACGTGACGGGCAAGGTTTCCGTGGAAGCGCTGCGGGGCGTGAACCTGGACGTACCGGCGGGCGAATTCCTGTCGATCGTCGGCCCTTCCGGCTCCGGAAAATCCACCCTTTTCCACATCGTGGGTGGCCTCACGCCCCCGACCTCCGGCGAAGTGGTCGTCGCCGGTCACAACGTCTCCGGCGTGGGCGACGCAGGCCGCACCGAACTGCGCCGCAAGTACGTCAGCTTCGTCTTTCAGAAGTTCAATCTGCTGCCGAATCTGAGCGCGAGGGATAACATCCGCACGGCGCTCTATATCTCCGGCCAGCCGACCGATCCGTTTTCCGGCGAACTGAACAATGTCCTCTCCATGCTGGGCATCGCCGGCCGCCTGGATCACAAGCCCAGCGAGATGTCCGGCGGCGAACAGCAGCGCGTCGCCATCGCCCGCGCCCTGGCCACCAGGCCGGCCATCCTGCTGGCCGACGAGCCCACGGGCAACCTCGATACCGCGAACTCCCTCGCCGTCCTGAAAATTCTGCGGGATCTGAACGAGCGCCTCGGCCAGACCATCCTCATGATTACGCACAACACGGAAGCCGCCGAGTACGGCCACCGGATCGTGCACATGCGCGACGGTCTGATTGTCGACGCTTAGACCAGCTGCCCGCTCCGCCTGCCGATGATCTCCCGAAGCCGCCCGATGCCGGCCGCCCAGTCGGGGAAGAGGTCCAGGCACTGCGTCTCCCGTGTGATCCGCGCCGGTACGCGGCAGGGATCCAGCCGGACCGGAATCAGATAGACGTCGTCCAGCGGCACCCGGCTCGCGCACTCCAGCGCCTGCCGCACCTCCGCCTGAAACCCGCCTCGTTTGCCCGCCGAGTTCCGGGAAAAGCACGCCACGAAGAAGTCCGCGTCTTCAATTGCATCCTGGATGCGCCGCGGCCAGTTCTGTCCGGGCAGCAGTTTCCGGCGATCGAGCCACGGCGCAAAGCCGAGCGCCTCCAGATCGGTATACAACCGCTCAGCCGCCGCGCCATCCTCGGCCGCGTAGGCGATGAACACCCGGGGGCGCGTGCCCTCGTGAAAGGTGATCTGTCCCGCGTCGTCGCGCCGGAACACCCCCAGCCCGTCGATCTCGACAGCCGGCGCGTCCCGCAGCGAGCGGCAAATCAAGATCGCCAGCTCTTCAGCGCTCATGGCTCTCCGGGCGGAATACCCACCGCCTCCCCGGGTTGCCCTTCTCCGGTCGAATCGTGCCCAGACCGGGCAGGTGCGCCGGCTGCCCGCGCCGCAGTGTGCGCAGGATCTCGTTCACCACCTGATCCACCTGATCGGCCACTGCGCCGGGCTCAACTCCCCGCAGGGCGGCCACCTGTTTGATGAGTTCGGACTTCTTCATGCGATTCACAGCTACCATGAAGCGGTCCGGGGAATCGTCTAAGTTATTGAAGGAACTGGCTAACATACGCGTTACTGCCAAATCCCCCCGGCTCCGCGCGGCCCGCTTGCCCCGGCAAATCGCCGCGGAACCTCTGCGGTTTCAGAATTCCCTCCCCCCGACCGGGCGTTTTCCTCCGGTTTCAACCCCTTTCCGCAACATTTGCGCTCCTTAATGTTCCGATAAACTATTGAAAACAATCACGCAGGGCAGGGGTGCCAACAGATGAACTGAATTTAATCACAGCTTAAGGTCCGGTTCATGTTGGGTTGGATATGATTCACCCAGACGCATTTCGTCGGAATCTAAACAAAGGAAATCAACACAATGAAAAAGATCCTCGCACTCGCAATCGGCTTCGGCCTCGTTCTCGGCACCGTCTCCTTCGCCCAGGACAAGATGGACGACAAGAAGACCGAAAAGAAGGGCAAGAAAAAGGGCAAGAAGACCACCGAAGACAAAAAGATGTAGTTTTTCCGGGCTGACTGTCCGGTCCGCCGGACGGTCAGCCCACCGCTTCACCCGCCCGCTCTGTCCCCTCCCTCCTGCTCCAAATCCCCTGTAGTTCCGCTCCTCCTTGACGGCCCTCTTCGTTTCCTTTAATCTCTAGTTGTGCATGGGGAATTGAGGTATTTCGTCGGATGAACGTCTCCGTAAAAGGAGAGTACGCTCTCCAGGCGATCTTCGACCTTGCCTCGCAATCCGGTTCCGATCCCGTGAAAATCGCCGAAATCGCCCGCCGCCAGCAGATTCCCCAGAAATTTCTGGAATTAATTCTGGCCAGCCTCAAACAGGGCGGCTTCGTCGAATCGAGACGTGGCGCCGAAGGCGGCTATCTTCTGGCCCGCCGTCCCGAATCCATTACCGTCGGCGAAGTCCTGCGCTTCGTCGAAGGCCGCCAGGAAGAGCGATCGCGCCAGCGCCGTCAGGCCGAAACCCCTCTGTCCGATCTTTGGGAACGCGTCGACAAATCCATCGACACCGTTCTCGACAACGCCACCTTCGCCCAACTCGTGCGCGAGTGGGCGGAAAAACACAGCCGCTTTGTACCGAACTGGGAGATCTGAATGTACTACCAAGACAATTCGTTTAGCATCGGCCGTACCCCGCTGGTCAAACTGAACCGCGTGATTGACGGAGCCCCTGTCACGCTGCTGGCCAAAATCGAAGGCCGCAACCCGGCCTATTCCGTGAAATGCCGCATCGGCGCATCCATGATTTGGGATGCGGAAAAGCGCGGCATCCTGAAACCCGGCAAAGAGCTCATCGAGCCCACCAGCGGCAACACAGGCATCGCGCTCGCCTTCGTCGCCGCCGCCCGCGGCTACCGCGTGACGCTCTCCATGCCGGAAACCATGTCTCTCGAGCGCCGCAAAGTCCTGCTCGCTTTTGGAGCCCGCCTCGAACTGACTGAAGGCTCCCGTGGCATGGGCGGCGCCATCGCCAAAGCACAGGAAATCGTCCAGTCGGACCCGGACCGCTTCGTGCTCCTGCAGCAGTTCGAGAACCCGGCCAATCCCGACATCCACGAAAAGACCACCGGACCCGAGATCTGGAACGACACCGACGGTGAGATCGACGTCTTAGTGTCCGGCGTCGGCACGGGCGGCACCATCACCGGCGTTTCCCGCTACATCAAAAACGAAAAAGGGAAGAAGATCACCTCCGTTGCGGTGGAACCGACGGCCAGCCCGGTGATCACGCAGACGTTGTCGGGGGCGACACCGAAACCCGGTCCTCACAAAATCCAGGGTATCGGCGCGGGCTTCGTGCCTCGCAATCTCGACCTCAGCATCGTGGACCGTGTCGAACAGGTGACCAACGAGGAATCCATCGAAATGGCCCGCCGCCTGGCGCGCGAAGAAGGCATCCTGGCCGGCATCTCCTGCGGAGCCGCCACAGCCGCCGCCGTCCGGATCGCGAAACAGGAGGAATTCCGCGGCAAAACCATCGTTGTGGTTCTGCCCGATTCAGGTGAGCGCTACCTCAGCAGCGTCCTCTTCGAAGGCATGTTCGAGGCCTGATCTTTTTTTAATTGGCGGGCGTAACGTTGCCGGATACGCCCGCGCCCTTACGTTCAAATCCCCGTTACGACAAGCGGGCGCAATCACCCCTTTCACCCTAAAGATGCGCCCGCACCCCTTTCTTTCTCGTCAGCACATCCAAAAATCACGAACGAAGTAGAATTGCAGTTGCAGGTGTCTATGCCACTCCGCATCGCGATCTCGCTGGCTTTCTTGCTGTCCTGCCTGGCCCTGGCGCAGGAACCGCCTGCCATTGAAAAAACGCCGAAAACCGCCGTTCTCCGCAACTCCGGAGAGCCCCTCCTGCTCCCCTTCACCTGCGCGGAAGACGAACTGCAGTCCGTCGGCCTGCTTTGCACCGAAGACGAGCCCTGCTCCATCTATCTGGAGCTCTCCAACCTCGCCATAGCGGGAAAGAAAATCTTCCTCGCCGGCAACCTGCACTCCACCTCCGCCACACTCTCTTCCATCCTGCTCAGTTCCGACGACAGCGGCGCCACCTGGAAAGAGCCCACCCCCCGCGTGCATGGCGCAGCCCTCGAACAACTCGAATTCTACGATCTGGATCACGGCTGGGCCGGCGGCGAAACGCAGTACCCGCTCCCCCGCGATCCCTTCTTTCTGGTCACCACCGATGGCGGCGCCACCTGGCGGCAGCGCGCCGTCACCGAAGACGGCGGACCCGGCTCCCTGCAGCGCTTCTGGTTCGATTCCGCGCAGCATGGCGAACTCATCGTGGACGCCGGCAAACGCGCCCCCAGCGGACGTTATCTCGATTACGAGTCCGAAACGGGCGGCGAAAGCTGGATGATTCGCAGCACCACCGCCGAGGCCCCGAAAATCAAACGCGCCCCCGCCGCCTTCGACAATCC
>Ga0118677_10006209_pt1 | contig 20366 bp, 34 predicted proteins | sample AliMusrvi5mmetaG_FD_86154 | JGI IMG/M metagenome (GOLD analysis project Ga0118677, IMG submission 86154)
GGTATTTGACAGGCGCCAACAACGCCAATTGCAATGCCGTAAGCTACGCCAAATTTGAAGGTTGAGGCTACACCCTGCTTCGGCATGGAATGTACGGCTTCAATAATCGCGACGTCTGGCGAATATTGGCGAATTAAATCCGCAAGGGCTGGACCGTTCACCTGCCCGTCAACGACCGGCACGTCATAAACCGACACGTCGTTAAATTCTGGGAAGTAAAAGGCAATGGCGCCCGAAATGCCAGGGTCAACACCCATTACGCAAGAATATTTCATGCGACCATCAACCTTTTGCGTTTGTCTAATTCAATGAAATCATTGTGCTTTATCTTTCCCTTAGATAAAATCATGATGTCGTAGCGCCATTTATAAGGGACGTGATCCCGCTGCCGCCACTTCTTGCGGGTAAAATACGGGATGCCGAGCGCTTCCGCCGCCCTTTCAACTTCGTCCCAATCCATCATTTTCTCTCCAAAGCGTCATCAAGCTTATCGGCCAAATGCCGCAACGCGGCGCTAACTGATTTCAAAATCGGTTTGGCATCTTCATTAATTAGGCCGTTTTTGCCCATTTCATGGCCTTCAATTATGCCCTTGACAGCCTTCCGAAGATCCACTTGATAATAATGAGTTGGGTCGCTTATCGTGTAATTGTCGTAATAATAAACATTTAATAAGAACGGGTTAATAACAGCGGGACCGCCAAAACCATCCGTTCCTTTTTCCGTTTTACTAATTTTTGACCACTCAATCGGGAAAAAACAATTGCCCTTCATTTTCTTGGGCTGGCCGTTTTTTGGCGTCAAATCCTTCAATAATCTTTTACGAACGTCGTCTAAATGACGGTTGAGAATCCATTCTATTTCAGCGTAAGTTTTCATTTGATTACCTTTCTCAATCACGAATCAGTTTTTACAAATTGGACAAAACGTCCAAAACTGTCAAGCGGAATAATTTTATTTTAATTGCTTGACGACTCAAAAAGGTCGTGCCTATATCTTCGCCCGACACATAAATTTATTAAGGATTGAGATGAACAACTTTGAAAAGTACGGAATTGAACACCTTTCCCCGTCCTCCTGCAATCTCTTTACGGCTTCGCCGGCGATGTTTGTCCTTCAGAAATGTTTGGGCAAAAAGACGTCTGTTGGTGCTGCGGCTCATCGAGGAAGTGCCGTTGAGCATGGTTTGGCTCATTTTCTAACGACAGGCGATGCCGCTGCTGCGGTTAATTTGGCAAAAACAGAATTTGCCACGTTGACTTCCATGATTGGAGATCCACGACAGGAAAAAGAAGCCGCGTCAATTGCCGATATGGTAACGGTGGGAATTGCTGAAATGCGCGGATATGGCAAGCCGTCATCCATGCAGGGCAAAATCGAGTATAAGGTTGAAGGTCTGGTTGTTCCCTTGATTGGCTATTATGATTTTGAGTTTGAGGATCATGGCGTTTTGATTGATTTAAAAACAACCCATGCTTTGCCGTCCAAGATCTCGACCAATCATGCCAGACAGGTTGCGCTTTATGTTGCCGCCCGTGGTGACAATCTGGACGCACGGATTACTTACGTTACGTCCAAGAAAAGCGCGACGTATCAGCTTGAAAACAAACGCGAGCACGTTCAAGCTTTGGAACGGATCGCCTTAACCATACAGAAATTTATAGGAATTAGCGATGATCCAATGGAATTGGCTTCGCTGGTAGTGCCCGATGTCGATACGTTTTACTTTTCTGATCCGATAACACGGCAGATGGCGTTCGAGATCTGGGGACTTTGATAAGGCAAGGCGCTGGCCAAATAGCGTCATCATTGAAAAAAGGACAATAGACTATGGCACTTGGATTTAATCTTGAAAGCAATTCTGGCGGTGGCAACTTCCTTCCGATTTGCAAATTTGATGCACGTTCTGGACGGATGTTTCGCCGTGATCGTGAAAATAATGAAAACGTAGACGTTGATATTACAAAGACGTTTAAAGCTGTAATTGACTTCGAAAACTTGGAAGTCGGGTATATTAACTTTAATACGGGTGGCGCACCGCACTTTGCGATGGCTACTTATGGTGATCCTATGCCAGACAAGCCTTCGCCGGATCATAAGCCTGGCGTTCGGTTTGTGGCGAAGCTTGCTTCGACGTGCGGCGGAGACGTCCGCGAAATGGCTTCGAACGCCAAGGCGTTCTTGGTCGGCGTTGATCAGCTCCACAATGATTACTTGGCGGGTCTTGCCAAGAATGCCGGTCAGCTCCCTGTTGTGGTGTTGGCTGATACAGTTCCGGTCGTGTCGGGTGAGGGGTCCAAGCGCACGACCAATTACAGCCCAGTGTTCGAGATTACCGGCTGGGTAAAACGTCCCGACGATCTGGGTGGCAGCACCCGTGTCGCCGCGACGACTAAGGCTACACCGCCGGCAACGGGCGCGAACAAGGTGTCGGCCCCTTCGAAGAAAGCTCCTGCTGACGACGAAGACTTTGGATAAATAACTTGGGGCGGCTTCGTGCCGCCCCTTCATCATTGGAGATTAAATTGAGATTCCTATTGACCATGAATATGCCGGTTAAAAGCGGCGCACCTATCCATCAAATTATGTGTGAGCATCCAAAAGCTAAAACCGTTGAAGAATTTGTTGCGGTTTTGGGACAAAACGATTTCACGATTGTTGATGAGTACTACAAAGACAACAATTCATCTTTGTATTACAACGCCGGAAAAATTGCGCTTAATTACAGATTTGTCGGTAAAATCAAGGCTGTAGGGGATAATGCAACTTATTTGAGGGACTAAATATGCAAGTTATTAGAGAGCGTGAAAAAACACATGGAAATTATCAAACGCAGTCCGGCTTGGCGCAGAAATTTAAAAAGACGTTACGCAGCAGCCCTAATTGGGACAAGCTTAACGAACCGCAAACGGAAGCGCTTGAAGCAATCGCAGTTAAGTTGGCAAGGATTTTGGCCGGAGACGTCAATTGCAAGGATCACTGGCTGGACATCCAAGGCTACGCCTTCTTGGGTGGTGACTTTTCACCCATAGTGCCTGGTATGCCAAAAGCACCGGACTTTACAGCCGAACCTTTTCCGGCAATTATCAACAAGTCGGCGTAACCTCCCTTTGGCGCTGATGAATTGACTTACCCCCTAGCGAAACAGCTAGGGGGACTTTTTAAATAAAATTGTAAAATTATGGAGATTAATAATGACCGTACAGCAACGCATATACCATTACATGAAAAGGCTTGAAGAAGCTTGCGATGAAGCCGCCGTCGAGCGGTTAGAGATGGTTCCTAAACGCCACTACGAAAGTCTTGAAAACTGCGTCCAGCGATGCAGCGACATGATTGAGACGTTGGCAAACAAATTGCCTACAGAAGAAAAAGAATTGCGCAATGATGCTCGGATATATTTGGGGGCTTTGCAAACTTTATTGCATAGCGGAATGATAAGACCTTATCGGACAGTAGATGAGCAAAGGTTGGATAATAGTAAAAAAATGGCTGAGGATTATGAATTGTCACGTCCTAAAAGGAAGAAAAAAATGATTAACTATGAATGGCAACCAATAGAAACAGCTCCCAAAGATGGCACTCGCATTATTGTAAATGACCCAAAAAGAACAACTAAATCTTACAAAACTAAAGTGCTTGTTGTTTTTTGGCATAAAGAAAAAAATGAATGGGTAAGCACGATGAGCAATGATTGGTTTTTTAAACCTACTCATTGGGTAAATTTACCGGAACCACCACAATGACTGACAACACAAATTATGTAACGCCTGAAGAGGCTCAAACAAAATGGTGTCCAATACAAAACCCCCCGCAAGCATGTGTTGGGACAGAGTGCATGGCTTGGCGGTGGAAGCAAATGAAGGATCTTTCTGGAAAAGTTATAAAGAAAACTAGCACGACCCACGGCTATTGCGGAATGGTGCGGTAATGATGAAAATTGTTGAAAAAACAAAATTGGTTGATGTTCCAGAAAAAGGACAATCTATTTTTGAAGAATTAAAAACAAAGTATTCGGGCCAACTGCTTTGGCATTGGGCGGTTTATAAAAATACTTGGTTAAGCAATTTTTCGGATAACACTCTGCTAAATTTCAACCCGCCAAAAGCAATTAATGGCGAAATTCAAGGATTTTTTATCCCGCATAATGGCAAAATTGCCTATCTTATGGAATGGAAAGAACCAAAAAAATGACCAATAAACAAGGAAACAAAATGAGAAAGTGGATGGTGCAGTCATGAAATTGAAAGAAAGACTTACAAGGGTATGCGGAGAAGAAAATTGCAGGGAAGAGTGCAGATGTCAGGATTGTTTCGATAAGCTAGTGGCATGGCGTGAAATTGAGTATATGATCACGGTATTCGAAGAAATATCAAAAGCACAACACAATTCAGATTCAAAAAACTTAGCAAACGAAGTATTGGATAGTTTAAAAAAAACGGGGCAAATATGACTGACTGGCAACCGATTGAAACTGCACCAAAAGATCAATGGATTTTGGCTTACCGACCTAACGGGTCACATGGCGGCATTGAATTTAAAGGCGGTCACTGCTTTGTGTGCCGCTGGGCTTATGATGATCAATTTTGGTATGACAAAATATCAAACAGCCTTGAAGTTGCAAAACTGGAAGATGTGGTCGTGAAATATTTGACCTGTGTCCCCACCCATTGGATGGAATTGCCGGAGCAACCAAAATGACTGACTGGCAACCGATTGAAACTGCACCGAAAGACGGCAAACATTTTCTGGGGGCGAAAAACCTTGGAGTTGGTCATGGATGGATGCAATATATTTGTTGTTTTTACGATTTTAAAAAAAGCTTTGGGGCTTTCTTCGGTTTCGGTGACGGAGGGGTATGGTATCCACTGGATGAAAAGAAGATGCCATCCCATTGGATGCCATTACCGAAGCCACCGAAATGAATGATTTAAACCGTTTAGCTGATTTGCTTTTACCCGGCATTAGAAGCGCACAACTTAAACTTGAAGAAGTGTCCAACTACTTAAGTGCAATGCCCAACAGTCTGCGTCATTATGATGGATGGAAACCTATTGAAACTGCGCCAATGGATACCGACGTTCTTTTGTTTGAACCCGATTACTCAATTTTTGTGGGTTCAAATTTTTCTTTAGATGACGGTGATTCGTATTGGTGTGCGTGTGGTGGACCGCGTCGCAAGCCTACGCATTGGATGCCATTACCGGAGCTACCGAAATGAGTGAAATTGATGAGAATATGTGGTTTGTTTTATGTAATATAAGCATGAATCCCACTAAGTCAGACATTCTAAAACGGTGGATATATTACAAAGATACCGATGGCAACTACCAACGGGAATTGTTGGGTCAAATGAAAATTACAGTTGAAATGATGCCATTACCGGAGGCACCAAAATGAAAAATGCAATTTTAAGCGTTGTGTTGATATTGATTAGTTATTTGATAGCCAGCGTTATGCCGGTAGATACTAATCCAATATCTTGTTGGTTAGCAATGGCATGCTTAATATCTGGTTTTTTAGGCCTAGCGGCTGGCTTTGTGGCGTGGTGTGATTGGTGATGAGAAAATTAATTACGGTGGAAGGAGATAAGTGATGGATATTGTTGAACGGTTGCGTGAAGGAAAAAGTGCAGGTGGTTACTGGCGCGAAAAAGAAGCCGCCGATGAGATTGAGCGGTTGCGGGAAGCATTGAAGCAATACAGGGACGGTCATTATTCAGGTTATGTTACTCTTCCCTGCGGTTGGGATGATGAAGGGACGTTAGCAAGTTATGCTTTAAAGGGTTTTGATGTCGCTACGTATGTAAACGATTGTGAAAAATCATATGCTGAACTACAACAAGAGGAGAATAAATGATGGACATTGTTGAACGTTTGCGTCATCACAAATCATCTGATGTTTGGACGGAGCGTAAAGACCGAACATGGTATGAAACCGATGATCTTTGTATGGAAGCCGCCGACGAGATTGAGCGGTTGCGGAAAGATTATGCTTTAGCATGGGAAAACCACCTTTTACATGAACAAATATTTGTTTTAACAGAAGCAAAAATTGAACGGTTGCGGGATGCGTTGAGATGGGCCGCGCCTTATGTGAAAGATGATCCGCGTGTTTCTGCAATAATTAAAGCCGCACTGAAGGAGGGTGAGTGATGTCTCATAAAAACGAAACAACATTTGAATGGATGAACACTCAGAAAGATTGGCATCCTGATGAGGATTTATATACCGTTGTCTGTTTAAAAAACGGTCAGTCTGAATGTTGCTTGACAGGAGACTTTAATACGGCATGGGATTATGCGGAAAGAAATAAAGATACTCTTTTATATTTTTACAAAATGTTTGCGGAACCAAAACCAATTAAGGAGAATAAATGATGGACATTGTTGAACGGTTGCGGAAACGTGCTGCCACTTGGGTATCTGTTGGTTGGGGCAACAATGACATCTTTGATGAAGCCGCCAATACGATTGAACGGTTACGGGAGCAAGCACATTATCATTATGAGCATGGGCTGAAGAAAGATGTAGAGATTGAGAATTTGCGTGAAGAGATTGAGTACTTGAAGGCGCATACGATTCACGACCAATACAAGGCTGAGTCTGAAGGCGAAGAACGTGGATACCGCATGGGCTACGAAGATGGTCTCGCTGATGGTAAGGGGGGGTGAGTGATGGATGCGGATTGGATGGATTTGCTTGATGAAAAGAACAAAGAGATTGAGCGGTTGCAAAAGCAAATTCGCTACCAAGAACACCGCGACGGACGTATAGGTACCCACGATCCAATTTGTTATGGGTACGGACCAAGCCATTATGAATGCGCTTTGCGGAAGATTGATATGCTGCGAGAGTTATTAAATGCTGACAATCAAACGTTACGACTTCATTTTGGAGAATTAACGGTGAATGAAATGCGAATAGTTAAGGCTGCATTCCAATGGGTGCTAATCCGAGCCGAACTGAAGGAGGGTGAGTGATGGGTTATCCGCAGTTTGATATTAGGGAAAGAGGGCCAGCGCGTTTAAATTCTTCAGAAAAAGAATTTGAACAAAAGGCACGTGAAAAAAAGGCACTTGAATTTGAATCGCGTTACAGACCCCAAGGCAGCTCTCCGCTCGAACCTTATGTTTTCAATTTGTTGGATGTACCGTTAGTGTCGTTAATTAAAGACGAAACGGAAGAAGAATAATCAGAAAGTGAATAAGTGATGGATAAAGAAGCAGAGACGACAATTAATGCATTATTATCTAACAATAAAGCGATCAATGATTTGGTTGATTATTTGGCAGAAAACAATAAACGGCTGCGGGAGGCGTTGCAACAAATTGCAGACAAGAACCCATTTCACAATCAATGCCCACCGATGAATGATCTTCAATATTATGCTCAAGTAATTGTTGAAATGGTTACCATTGCTAATGCTGCATTAAAGGAGAGTGAGTGATGGACATTGTTAAACGGTTGCGCCGCACAGAATTACATCATGTATGGGACGACCTTGAAGGTAAAATGGTTGGGAAAATGTTTTCTGCAAATCCAGATGGCCCTGAAGCCGCCGACGAGATTGAGCGGTTGCGCCGTGATGTAGAAGAGGCAAATGCCCGTGCATACATTATGGCTAAAGAAATAACATTATGGCAATCCCGTGCCGCACTGAAGGAGGGTGAGTGATGGATATTGCAGAAAAAATGGCCGCTGACATTGCGTTGGCAATAGACGGCGGCGATTGGCAGGACGCTAAGTGGTTTAGCAAATTTCACCGTGAAGCATGGATCAAGGCCGTTCAGCCTTATGCCGACGAGATTGAGCGGTTGCGGGAGCAAGCACATTATCATTATGAGAATGGGCTGAAGAAAGATGTAGAGGTTGCGCGGTTGCGGGAGGCGTTGCAAACGATAGCGGAAGAAGATTCTGGTTGGGGTCAATACGTGGCATTTACTACACTGAAGGAGAAAGAGTGATGGATAAAGAAGCGGAAACCGTTATTAACAAATTGTTGTCTAATAAAAAAGTATCAAATGACGGCAGGTAATGTAAACGGTTGAGGCATAAATATTTTCCTTGTCATTAAATTGAACGACATCCAAAGTATGCTCCTTGAGTTCCCTAGCCAATGGAGTGTTACATGGCACTTGCATCCCAAACCCTGACAATTGACTTTGAATTTGGTCTTTTGCCTAGGATTTCGTTTACATCCCTTTTGTTCAATACAGGAGTTAAAGATATGTCTTGGAATTACCGCGTTGTTTTTGATGATGTCAATGCACTAGATAATGAGATTGGTGAGTACACTATTCGTGAAGTGTTTTATGACGAAGATGGTGAAATTGATTTCTGGGGCGATGAAGCCGCAGTTCCAAATGCTAATTCGTATGACGAACTTCAGGAAGATATGAACTTGTTCATGGAAGCATTTGAATTGCCATGCCTCGTTCTTACCATTGACGAAGAGACGGGTGAAGAATCACTTGTTGAATGGGTAAGCGACGAAGAGGTTGACGAGGAAGACGAAGAGTAATATTTAGCGCAACCCCCGGTCGGCAATCCCTGCCGGGGGACCACCTAATTCAGGTCGGCCATATCTGGTTTGTGTTCTGGGATGGTCAAGCGGCTGCATGTCCGTCTGTAGTTAATACAATGCTGCCACGCTGTACGGGGGCGTGGTTTAAGATAATGCATGGGGAACATTTCCTGAAGCATAGCCCGTACCCCTTACATCACGTACTCCCCACGGAATACTGGGCGACCGCCAATCATTTCGCATAGTTCTGGTGGCAGCATTACGCCTTCATCGTCAAACGTAATCACGACAAAACCTTGTTGCGACCTGCTAGGCGATCCTTCTGAATATTCAAATTGCGGACCAAACGGATCGGTCATCATGCCAGTCTCTACGCCCCAGCGTGATCCTCTACGGTCTCGCATGGCGGTGATTTGGAGTTGGTGCGTATGTCCTGTAACCATGCTTGTGCCGCTGTGGAGCGTGTTATTCCAACCCGCATGAATGCCTGAACGGAATCGGTGACGGATTTCTGTGTTATTGATTTCAAATGCCCATGCGATTTCCCAATCTGGGAAGTGTTCGCCCAAGGAGAGGATGTATCCATCAAGTTCTCCGGCATTGGCTGCGATGTAATTATCGATTCGGATGTCGTGGTTTCCCATGGTCCAGAGGCGGTGCTTGGTTTTCGGGAGCATTTTAAGCCACTTCTTGGCAGTTTCGATTTCTTTTTCGATTTTTGGCGCTTTGCTGCCGCGTATTGACGGGTGCCGACTAATCCTAGCGCCATCGATAACGTCTCCATTCAAGATGATTCCATCAACCTTGAGAGACTTAGCTATTTTTGTGAAGGCTTTATAAATTAATGGTGGTTCACCTTCCCATATATGAAAGTCTGATCCAATAATCCAACGGCTTGACGGGATTTCTTTTCTAACTAACCGCTCGTAAACCCATTGCTTAGGGGAAATAACATCTGAAATACCATTGGGGAATTTTGCTTTTGCTTTTGCTAATCTATGTTGGAATGTTGTAGATGAAATATTAATTGCTCTGGCTGCTGCCCACCCGTTTCGATTGTGTTCTTCCCAAAGTCTTAACGTATCAATCATAATTTCAATGCTAAGTGGAGCAGTTGCCATTGTTTTATTCTCCTGTGAATTTCGCAGAACGTAAATGCAATTTGTGTCGCTTTTATATATTTTTGCGAGACATGTCCAATTTAAGTGACAATAATGGTTAATTGAAAGGGTAATAAGTGATTCGAACAGGCAATTTTCGTTATGTGCCGTGGGAAAAGATTGACGAGTATCATCTAATAGGTTGGATGATTGTCGGTTATTTAGGTTGCCACTCTGTACTTATGTGGCGGTGCGACTGCCCGAATTGACACAAACCATGAACAATGTATTATAAAAAAAGATGCCCCGCCGGAGATTAGCTCAACAGCGGGGCTATCTGAACCGAAAGTTATGCTTGGAGGCGTAACGGTCCAGACAAGTAATGTTATAACATTACATTTTTGGTCTGTCCATCTTCAGCAAACATTCCGATCCCGACGCTACCCAGCTTTGTGCTGATTGAGTAGGTACGGTGGAAAGTGGTTCACAGTCTTTGGCCGTTCTTCTGGAATGAATGGTGGTTATTGGTCCGAAAAAACCAAATTGACGTCGCTGCTCCTTGCCCCACTCTTATGCGGTGGGATCGTTCCAGCGGCCCCGCATCCGTGCAGGAGAGGGGATAACTACACACTTAGGAACCCCACTGATAGCTGTAACCAGCTAGGGGGCGGTATTGGCCCACCGATTTAAATAGGGCATGTGTAGGTAAACGGCGTCTTGATAAGCACTCCTCCACGGGCGCCCCTTACGGCCTATTAAGGCTAAGACTTATAAGGGGAAGGGGGATAGCGGAAGGGAAAAGTGTATCTAAATTTTGGGGTTGGTTATGGCTTGGTCAAAAATTATTAATAATGGCGTGTACAAAAGAAAGAAGCCAAAAAAGAAAACTGCGAAACAAATTCGTGCAATGTTGGATGCCGACCCAGCATTAAAATTCCTTGTTGACCAACATTTAAAAACACCCGTTCCCAAGGAATTAAGGGTTCCAAAGAAGAAAAAGAAATCAAATTCGGTATTTTATAATTCTCAGGAATGGAAAGAACTAAGATATCAAGCCATTAAAAAATATGGCAAAAAATGCATGTGTTGCAATTCAACGGAAAAAACAATTCATGTTGATCATATTAAGCCAAGGTCATTGTATCCAGAGTTGGCATTAAAATTTTCAAATTTGCAAATACTTTGCGAAGATTGCAATCTTGGCAAATTAAACAAGGATCAAACGGACTGGAGGGAATTGGAAAGCGGAACTTTGCCTAAATTCTGAAATAGGTTATAGTGCGCCATCAATTGTGAGGAATAACCAATGGCTCTTACTCCCGGCCTTAGCCCTAATATTCGTTTGCCCAATCTCAATGAGCAATCTTCTGAGCCAAATGAAGGCATGGATATTGTTGTTGAGATGGAAAATGAAGGCGACGAAGACAAGCCAGAAATGGACATGGACGGCAATGTCCTGCGTATTGAGCACCCTGACGGCACCATAAGCGTATCCTTGGATGGTAAGCCAATTGAAAATGCTACCAAGAAAAACCAAGAAGGCTGGTTCGCTAATTTGGCTGAAGACCTTGAGGATGCTGAACTTAGTCGTATTGCGGAAGACCTGACGCGGGGAATTAGCAATGACCTCACAAGCCGAGAAGAGTGGATACAAGAACGGGCGCAGGGAATTAAACTTCTCGGCCTCAAGATTGAACTCCCCGGACTTCAAGGAACCCCAGACGGTGCGCCTGTTGAGGGAATGTCAAAGGTTCGCCATCCCCTGCTGCTTGAGGCTGTGTTGCGCTTTCAGGCAAATGCGAGATCAGAACTTCTTCCGACAGATGGGCCAGTGAAAATTAGGGATGATTCGACACATGGATCACCTGATCGGGATAAGTTGGCCAATGCCCTTGAGAAGGACATGAACCATTACCTGACTGCGGTGGCTAAAGAATATTATCCAGACACGGATAAGATGTTGTTATTGCTTGGTTTTGGCGGCACATCGTTCAAAAAAGTTTATTATTGCCCATTGCGTAATCGGCCAGTATCCGAATCAATTGACGCTGATGACTTGATTGTTAACAACTCGGCAACGGATTTGGATGGCGCACGTCGTGTCACGCACCGTATTTACATGAGGCCATCAGTTGTAAAGAGGATGCAAATCCTTGGTGTTTATCGTGATATTGAGTTGAACGATGCCAAGCAGCCAAATCTTGATGCAGTTCAAATGGAAAAGAACGCACAGCAAGGCATCCAACAAGATAGTTACAACACCGAAGACCGTGACCGTGAAATATATGAATGCTATTGCGAATTAGATATTAAAGGCTTTGAGCATACAATTGAAGGATCAGTAAGCGGTCTAGAAGTTCCGTATCGCGTTACTATTGACGTGTCATCTAAACAGATATTGTCAATTGTCCGTAACTTTAATGAAGACACCAAGGATTTGCCGGAACCCCGTAAAACCTTTGTGAAATACACATTCGTGCCGGGTTTTGGGTTCTACGACATTGGATTGCTGCATATTCTTGGCAATACTACCAATGCTGTAACTGCTGCGTGGCGTGAATTACTTGACGCTGGTATGTATGCTAACTTCCCCGGTTTCTTGTATGCCAAGCAGTCTGGTCGTCAAAACAGCAACATCTTCCGCGTTCCTCCGGGCGGCGGCGCTCAGATTGACACTGGCGGTATGCCAATCAATCAGGCGGTAATGGCACTGCCTTACAAAGAACCATCACAAGCATTGAACGCTTTGGTGGAACAGATGAGCCAATACGGTCAACGCCTTGGGGGTACTTCTGAAGTAACCGTTGGTGAAGGCCGGTCGGACGCTCCAGTGGGTACAACGATTGCATTGATTGAACAGGCAGTTAAAGTTCTTAACTCAGTTCATAAGCGTATGCATTCGGCTCAGGCTGAAGAGTTTCAATTATTGGCTGAGTGCTTCAAAGAGAACCCCGAATCATTCTGGCAACGGAACCGTCGGCCTAATATCCCTTGGGATGAACAACAGTTCATGCAAGCATTAAATGACTTTGATATGGTGCCACAGGCTGACCCGAACACATCATCAAACAGCCAACGAATTATGAAAACGGCTGCATTAGTTCAAATGGCAATGTCAGACCCGCAAGGGTTTAATTTGCCAGAAGTTCGCCGTGAAGCCCTTTCAACGATTGGTTGGGAAAGCCCGGAACGGTTCTTGGCTGCTCCAGTTCCTCCGCAGCCTAATCCAGTGGACCAAGCCAAGATGCTTGATTCGCAAGCCAAGATGATGACGGCTCAGGCTAAGATGGCTGAGGCGCAACATACGGTTCAAGGCGGTGATAAACCTCAACAATCACCGCAAGAAATGCAATTAAAGATGATGTCTGAACAAAATCAGGCTGATGAAACCAAACAAAAAGTTATGGATTCTCAGTTAGATTCGGAAAATCGTCAACGTGATCGTGAAAGTCGTGAGCGTCTGGCGGCAGTTAAATTGGCTGAAGAAGTTATGAAAAATCCAATGGATGGGATGCAGGTGGTAAAGCAAATGCTTGATCCCGGCATGATCCAGCGGCTTGAAGCAAATGAACCTACTGGGGGCAAACTTCAATAAAGGGTTGATTGTGACTGAGTAACTTGGGATACTTACCCTACTTGGACCGCTGCGGCGGCGAGTGGCTGTGGGATGGTCTCACGGTTAATCATCGGGCATTTCCTAGCGGGGCTGCTTGGTTTCAAGTCCTCCTGTTTTCCTGACTTAACCCCTCTTTCGTTTATCTCCGGCGGAAGAGGGGTATTTTTAAGGACTGATTTATTGATTGAACTAATACGACAATACGGCGCTGTAATAGAACTTGGTGTTGGTCTTGGGTGGTTTGGCGGTGTATCTTACGTAGTACACATGGCTGCAAGACTATTAGTTGGCAAATAGGCCAATATACCATATTATGCTGTCGCCTTAGGAGTGATAGCAGATGCCAATTAATCCCGTTTCAGATGACAATGATATTAGCAGTGCGCTTAACATTGCGCGTCAAAGCACGGGCGCTGATTTAATTCAGGACAAAATTGGTGGTTTAAATCAATTTTTAACTGGTTTAGATTTGGAAGCTAATACTCCACAGTTTAATACAGGAATTGGTGGCGCAGGAATGCCATCTGGTATGCCTTCTAATATTCTTCCTAATCAACCATCCAATATATCTAATCAGCCAATTACTCGCAGTGGTGCTGATATTTTGCGTAAAGACCCTGCTTTGGCGGCTAATCCTCCTATAATGTCAGAACGTGGCCTTCCATTTCATGAATTGGAATACACTTACGTTCCAAAAAACAATTTGCAGCCTTGGAAAGAAATAACGCCTGAAGAACTCTATAAGGAGCGTGCGTTTGTTACTCCTGCCGTTGGGGATAGAACATCAGCTAATGTTCTAATTCAAAGCATTTTGGAAAATAAATTAAACCAGCCAGTCAACACTTTAGGTGGAATGGACTTTCAAAGATATGATCCTGCTGCTTGGGCATCCCGTGATGCTGCGGTTAAGGGTATGATGACACGCATAGGCAAACAAGAAATTCCAGAAGATCGCCCTTTATATATGTCGGGTACCCTTATGGGGCTTCCCGCAAGTGACTCTTCCCACATGATGGCTCAATCTTTATTGCGCCAAATTGATCCTAGTAAATTAGACCAATCAGGAATTGATGCCATAAATAAATTTATGGGTTCAAAAATTAAAGATTGGCCGGGCATTGAAAACCCAAGAGCTGTTGAGGAATTGTTGCAACGCAATAATGTTGGAACAGAAACTTCTCTTTTGTCTAAAGCACTGGATAAAGCAATCCCACATAAAGCTGGCTTTCCAGATGTTGGTGCTGCTCGTTTTGCAATTACCGATCCAAGACTATTTAGCCCAGAACAATTGGCTACAGGGTACTCAATGTCAAAAATTGATTTATCTAAACAGCCATATCAAGATGATAATAGTCATTTAACGTATCCTACTAAAATACCAAGTGTTTCTGGTTATGAAGGTGGTTTAAAATATCAAGTTCCAGCAGAAGTTATGTTTCCAGATTGGGCCAAAAATCAACTTACCGTTGATAAAAACGGTAATTTAATTACACCTACGAATAAACAACAAGCATTAATGACACAAATGCCTGTTCAAGAAGCAAATCAACAGTGGTTGGATAATTTCATGCGTCATCAAGAACAACATAAAAAAGTTTGGGGTTATCGCAAAGGCGGTCGCACATTAGGCAACAATGCCATTGATAACGCATTACGTCTTGCCACTGGCGGCAGAGCGCATTTTGATGATGGCGGTGATGCTGGTGCTGCCGTTCGTGGCGGTGATAACCCCGGGGGCTATAGCGGTGACACGGGTCGTTTTAGCGGAAACCAAGACGCAGCAAATAATTTTCGTATGGGTGATTCGCCCGGCGGTTTTGGCGGCGATACTGGCAGTTATTCATCACATGATGTTGGTGCTGAACAGGGTGCTATCAATGCTCAAACGGCTCGTGATCAACAGAATCAACAAAATGAAAGACAGGCCCAACAAAATAATCCTGAAGGATATTCTGTTCGAACTAATGATGTTCCGGGTGGTTTAGGTGGTGATACTGGTCGTTATAATGGACCAACAAATCAAGCAGAGGCTCAACAGAATTTTGCGGCGGTTGTATTGCAGGGCAATATTCAACGCGCTCGTCAACAGCAACAACAAGCATTTGATAAGTATATGAACCAGATACAAGGACCGGAAAGCGGTGGTCAGGGTTCGGCATACAATGCTACGACGGGTGCTTTTGGTGCGTACCAATTAATGCCATCTACGGCATTAGGGCTTATGCAAAAGTATGCTCCGGGTGAAACATATCGTCAGGCTTTAGGAACATCAAACCCGGCCGATGTTGCTGCGGGTGGGTTAAATGCCGGTCCGGGGTATGTTGGCTTAACTCCTCAAGAACAATTGAGGGATATAACGCTTAATCAAGATCTTCAACGAACATTGGCCGAAGGTTTAACCCGCGATAATATGGCTACATTGTCTTCGGCTGGGGTTCCAATTAACAGTGGTTCGCTTTACACGGCTCACTTGTTGGGGGCCGGTGATGCTTTGAAGGTATTACAATCCGATCCAAATACTCCTCTTTCTGAAACAGGCATTAACCCTCAGGCTATTTCCAATAATAAACTTGAAGGAATGACGGCGGGTCAGTTATTGGCTCGTTCTGGTAGCCAAATGGCCGCAACTCCTGCATCTGGTGTATCTTCAGCGGGTGGTTATGGTAGATTGGCTGAAAACGTCACCGATAATTCTGGCGCTAGAATTACGGATGCAACGGAAAACCCAGATGCGGCTGTAACTGCTGCAAAAGCGGCGGCAACAGCACAACAACCAAGCATTTTTGATAAAATATTTGGTTCTACACAAGACCAAATTGATAAATTGGCGGCTCAAGGTCAATATTCAGGCATGGATAAACAGCAATATGCTGATGAATTTGCCAATGGCGATCCAAATGCAGTCAAAGAACGCATTATTTATGATAATGGTCAGCCAAAAGTTGATTATTATACTAAAGACTTAAGCCAAGCGTTGTTTGGTGATCCATTAAAAGCCCTTCAAACTGGTATTAGTGGATTATTCAAACCATCAACGTCCGATAATGGTTTCCGTTCCTCTGTTACTCAACCCACAGATAATGCAGCACCTACATATGGTGGGCATGGTGGGCAACAGGCTATTAATCAGGCTATTGCGGTGGCTCAACCTCAACAAGTTGCAGCACCTGCGCCATATATTGCACAACTTGGCAATTATAATTCTCAATTACCATCCACGACAGGCCAGACGGCGGAACAGTGGGCTGCGGCCAATACAGGCGGCGACATGAGCAGGGTCAATGGCCGAATCAAGTACGTCAATGGCGCACCAATGCTAGAGTTTTACAGTGCGTAAAGATCGATTGTACAAATGATAAAATCGCGCTATTATCTGCCGTCCCTGTCAGGAGTTGCACATGTCCGACCTTGCTAAATCATCCCGTAATGCTATGCGTGAAAAGGCTGTTCGCCTTACATCTGGTGAACCTCATACCAAGGTTGATTCGTCCACGTGGACGCCACCTGAGATGGAAAATGCTGGTGTAAAGACCGGCGCACGTCCAATTAGCAAGCGTCAATACAAGTCAGGCGGAAAAGTTCATGGCGGCATGGCCAAGAAACGTTCTGACCGTATGGCCCGTAAATCTGGTGGCAAGGCAGAAAGCGCAGATCGTTCAAAGCGTTACCTAACCCCTGACAATTTATTAAACCGTGACGTTCGCATGGCAAATGATGAACGTGAAGGTATGAAGCACATTGGCGCTTTCAAAAAGGGTGGCCGCATCCACAAGGACGACGGTGGATCCATTGAGGATTTGATTCATCAGGACCAGATTGAGCAAGGGATGAAGGGCCGTGGATTGCCGATGCGCGTTCCTATGCCAACGCCTCGCCCTGCCGATAAGGTTCAGCCATATCGTGGGCCGAAGCCAACCTCTAACCCTAATTCGGGTTATAAAAAGGGCGGCGCTGCCAAACATCCTGATGAGAAGGAAGACAAGGCGCTCATCAAGAAGATGATTAAGTCGTCAGCCATGAAGCGTGATGAACATTGCTGGGGTGGTGAAACCAAATCTAAAAAGGCTGATGGCGGTAAAATTGATTGGCTCCGTAAGAAACATGCTTCTGGTGGCGAAGTATTTTCTGGTGATTCGAAGTCTAAGGTTCCCGGCGTTGTTCCGGGTGGCCGTGATGCTCGTAAGCATGGCGGTAAGGCCAAGGGCAAAACCAACATTAATATTAATGTGATGCCGCATCATCCGGGTATGCCAATGGCTGGCGGACCAATGGGTGGCCCTGCGATGCCTCCAATGCCTCCTCGTCCTCCAATGGCTCCCCCTGCTCCTCCTATGGGCGGCGCTCCAATGGGCGGCGCTCCAATGGGTGGCGCACAGACTGATCCGGCTTTGTTGGCGGCTCTCGCTGGTGGCCGTGGTCCTCAGCCTCCAATGGGCGGCAGTATGCCAATGGGTCGCAAGTCTGGTGGTCGCACCAATGCAAAGACCATTCACGTTATTGATAATGCTGCTGGTGGTGGCTTAGGTCGTCTTGAGAAGATTAAGGCGTACGGCGAACAACAGAAGCATCTTCGTTAAGTTCATCCTCCCGATGGATAACTGGGCTGGGGCTAACGCTCCGGCCTTTTTTTTATGCAAAATTGTTGGGACATTGCAATCATCGCAAACAAATTAACCTAAGGCGGTACTATATTACCGCTCATGGCACAGACTTATTCAGACAGATACGCCCGAATACTTGCTCAACTCATTGATGAAACCATCAGTGAGGAGATTGAATACATGGGCAAAGGCATGATCGAGAACCTCTCGGATTACAAATACCGAGCGGGTGTCATCTATGGCTTGCGAAAGGTAATCGACCTTATGGACGAGGCCGATGCCATTAATAACGGTAAAGAAAGGAACGTATAATGCCATTCATGCGGATGGAACACGCCGAAGACCCTAAAGAGTTTATTCATAAGGAAATTGGGTCAGTAGAAGACATTGGTGTTTTTAATAATCAACTATTGGTCGCCATTTATATGCGGCCACAAAAAACAAAGAGCGGCATTATTTTGTCGGACTCAACCCGTGAAGAAGACCGTTATCAGGGCAAAGTTGGCCTTGTTCTAAAAAAAGGCCCAACGGCTTTTGTGGACCCAGATCATAAGTGGTTTGTTGATACGAATGTTGAAGTTGGTGACTGGGTTTACTTCCGTGTGACTGATGGATGGTCAATCAACGTACATGGTGTTTCGTGCCGTATGCTTGAAGATACGGACATCCGAGGCAGCACAAAGTACCCAGACGCTGTTTGGTAAGAGGATAACATGATTGAAAATATTGAAGTGCAGCCAGAACTTGAAATTGAGGACAAAGTAGAAGTCATCAATGATCAAGATGAGCCTGTAAAAGTAGAAAAAGCAGAAAAAGTAGCTGATAATGATGAGGTAACGCCAGAGCAAGGTATTACCCAACTTAAAAAGCAACTTGAAGACGAGCAAAAAGCCCGTGCTGAAGCAGAACAACGCGCCCGTGAAGCCCAACAGATGGCTCAAAAAGCGCAGCGGGAAGTTCAGGACGGCGATTTCCATTTGATTGTTAGCGCAATTGATAAGGCCAAGAGCAATTCGGAACTATTAAAGAATGCTTACGCCGAAGCAATGGCTGCGGGTGATTATCGTAAGGTTGCAGACATCCAAGAAGCATTGGCTCTTAATGCGAATAAGTTGTCTACGCTTGAGAATGGCAAGTCCGCCCTTGAAAACAAGTTGCGACAGCCCGTTCAGCCAGTTGCTAATGATCCAGTTGAGGAATTTGCGGCCCGTTTGACGCCTCGTTCCGCTACTTGGATCAGAAATAACCCTGATTACGCTCGTGATCCAAATAAATACAACGCAATGGTTCGCGCCCACAACCACGCAATGGGTGAGGGACACGTTCCAGATAGTGATTCGTATTTCCAACACGTTGAAATGCGGTTGGGAATGCGGAAACCACCAGAACCAGAAGTAGATGAAGAGGTAGTTTCAGTGGCCGCAACGCCTGTACAGAAAAGAACAAGTGTTCCGCCATCGGCTCCTACAACGCGGGTTGCATCTAATACATCTGGCAAACCTACCACGGTCAGATTATCCGCTGAACAGCGGGAAATGGCATCAATGATGGGCTACACACCTGAAGAATATGCAAAAAACATGGTCGCGCTGAAGCGTGAAGGCCGTTTGAACTAAGGATATGATTATGACTGAAGAAACCAAGTATAAATTAGAAAAGACACCTGCCCGTCCGGCTGTCCGTGACGCAATCCGTGACGAAGACCCCCGCGAACGTGCGGCTCGTCGTGCTGAACAGATTAGAAACCAGCGTGGCGGACTTGATAGTGATGGCATTGATGAGTTCTTTGTCGATCCCGCCATTGTTCCTGATGGTTGGTCGTATGAGTGGAAACGCCATACGTTCCTTGGCAAAGAAGACCCATCTTATGCGGTTCAGGTTGCTCGTGGTGGTTGGGAGCCGGTTCCAGCAAGCCGCCACCCTGAGATGATGCCATCGGGTAATTACACTATTATTGAGCGTAAAGGCCAAATTTTGATGGAGCGTCCTTTGACGTTGACAAATGAAGCGCGTGATATAGAATTGCGTCGTGCTAGAAACCAAGTTCGTGCTAAAGAAGCACAACTTAGTACCGCGCCGGATGGTACAATGACCCGCGAACATGAGCGAGTCCGCCCTTCGGTCAAAAAGTCGTTTACTCCTATGGAAATTCCAGAGGATCGGTAACGACTTCAAACTTGCCCTAGGGGAGGCAGGTTAAAATTGTTTTCTAGGTTGGCAGTGCTAGGCGCATAGCAACCTTCATCATTCAGGATTATCTGCTATGGCGAATACGCAAGCGTATTTTGGCTTCTTGCAGTTTCAGGGTGGTGCTGGCGGCGCTCCTACGTTCGCTCAGTCCACTCGTCGTATTGCAAGCACCAACACCACGGCCATCTACACTGGCGACCCGGTAATGCCGGTCGTTAGCACGGCCAATGGTTATATTACTCAGGCTGCTCCCGGCACGACTGCCCTCGCTGGCATTTTTGTTGGTTGCAAATATCTTTCAACTTCTCAGAAGCGCACGGTTTGGTCTTCTTAT
>Ga0118677_10006211_pt1 | contig 20366 bp, 17 predicted proteins | sample AliMusrvi5mmetaG_FD_86154 | JGI IMG/M metagenome (GOLD analysis project Ga0118677, IMG submission 86154)
GGCTCTGCCGCGAGCACAGGAGACCGTGCGAGCCGCCCTTCCGGCGTGCATGCCCGGACCTCACGGGTCGGCGGCGTAGATACTTGACACTTTGGTAAAGAATCGCCAGAGTGAGGTGTGACGGGCTACGGCGACCCGCGGAGGTCCCATGAAGGTCAGCGCCACCGAAGAACACGGCCTGCGATGCCTGATGAGGCTGGCGACCGCCTGGAAGGCCGGGGAGACCGTCACGATCCCCGAGGTGGCCCGGTGCGAGGGCATGTCGGCTCAGTACGCGGCCAAGCTGGTCGCGATGCTGCGCCGGGGGGCCCTGGTGCGGAGCGTCCGGGGCGTGAAGGGGGGCGTCGGCCTTGCGCGCGCGCCGGAAAGCATCACGCTGACCGAGGCCCTGGCCGCCCTGGCAGGGGTTCCCGTGCGAACGGGGCCCTGCATGGCCCTGGACGGGCCGCGGTGCGAGCGCGCGGGGACGTGCGGCCTGAGGGGCGTGTGGGACCGGGTCACCCACGTGGTGACGGACGTGCTGGACGGGGTGACCCTCGCGGATCTGGTCGTCAACGGCCGGTCCGAGGCCGGCGGGGACGGGTCCCGACAGGGCCCGCCGACCCCGGCCCGGTGGTCGACGGAGCCCCGGGCGTGAGTCGAGGGCGGGGCGCGTCCCCGCCATGAAGGAGCGTTGGATGAGCGGCATCGGAACCACGGACGCCGGGATACCGGTCCTGGAGATCCGGGACCTGTGGGCGGGCATCGCCGGGAAGACGATCCTGAAGGGCGTCGACCTGACGGTGATGCCGGGCGAGGTCCACGCGATCATGGGCCGCAACGGCTCGGGCAAGAGCACGCTGACGAACGTGCTGATGGGGCACCCGGCCTACGAGGTCCTGAAGGGCGAGGTCAGGTACCAGGGCCGGAACCTGCTGGACCTGGACGTCACGGCGCGGGCGCGGGCGGGCCTGTTCCTGGCCTTCCAGTACCCGGTGGCGGTGCCGGGCGTCACGGTGTCGTCGTTCCTGCGGACCGCGCTGCGGTCGGGCAAGGGCGTTGACGTGCCGGCGCGCGAGTTCCGCAAGACGCTGCGGGAGGCCTTCAAGGGCCTGGACATCCCCGATGCGTTCGCCACGCGCTACCTGAACGACGGCTTCTCGGGCGGCGAAAAGAAGCGCCTGGAGGTCCTGCAGATGAACCTGCTGGCGCCGACGCTGGCGCTGCTGGACGAAACGGACTCGGGCCTGGACATCGACGCGCTGAAGACGGTGTCCGGCGGCATCGTGCGGGCGATCGAACGCGGCGTGTCCGTGATCCTGGTCACGCACTACCAGAGGATCCTGCAGTACGTGACCCCGCACGTCGTCCACGTCTTCCTGGACGGGCGCATCGTGCGGACCGGCGGGCCGGAACTGGCCCACGAACTGGAATCCAGGGGCTACGACTGGCTGGACGTCGAGGCGGGCACCGCCCCGGCCGGGACGCCTGCGTGACCCGGGAGGCTGCGATGGAATCCACGACCCCGCGCGAGCTGGTCGGCGAGTACCAGTACGGGTTTTCGGACGAGGACCACTCGGTGTTCCAGACGGCCCGCGGCCTGCGCGAGGACGTGGTCCGGCAGATCAGCGCCATCAAGAACGAGCCGGCCTGGATGCTGGAGTTCCGCCTGAAGGCGCTGCAGATGTTCCGCGATCGCCCGATGCCCCGCTGGGGGGATTCGGCGATCCTCGACGCGATCGACTTCGAGAGGATCATCTACTACGTGCGCCCTGCGGACCGGCAGGGCAAGACATGGGATGACGTTCCCAAGGGCATCAAGGAAACGTTCGACCGCCTGGGCATCCCCGAGGCCGAGCGGAAGTTCCTGGCCGGCGTGTCGGCCCAGTACGAGTCCGAGGTCGTGTACCACTCGATCAAGGCGGAAATCGAAAAGCTGGGCGTGATCTTCCTGGACATGGACTCGGGGCTGCGCGAATACCCTGAAATCGTGAAGAAATACTTCGCCACGGTGATCCCGCCCAACGACAACAAGTTCGCGTCGTTGAACTCGGCGATGTGGTCCGGCGGCTCGTTCATCTACGTGCCCAAGGGCGTCCACGTGAAGATCCCGCTGCAGGCCTACTTCCGCATCAACGTGCAGGACATGGGCCAGTTCGAGCGGACCCTGATCATCGCCGACGAAGGGTCGTCGGTGCACTACATCGAGGGGTGCACGGCCCCGACCTACAGCAGCGACAGCCTGCACTCGGCGGTGGTCGAGCTGATCGCCCTGAAGGGCGCGCACATCCGGTATACGACGATCCAGAACTGGTCGAAGAACGTGCTGAACCTGGTGACCAAGCGCGCGGTGGCCCACGAGGACGCCTCGGTCGAGTGGGTGGACGGGAACCTCGGATCGCGCCTGACCATGAAGTACCCGGCCATCCACCTCGTCGGGCCCCGGGCCCACGGCGAGGTCCTGTCCATCGCCTTCGCGGGCGCCGGGCAGCACCAGGACGCCGGCGCGAAGATCATCCACGCGGCGCCGGACACGACGTCCACGATCACGTCGAAGTCGATCAGCAAGGATGGCGGGAGGTCGTCGTACCGCGGGCTGGTGAAGGTCCACCCCGGGGCGCATGGCGCGAAGGTGAACGTGCGGTGCGACGCGCTGCTGCTGGACGCAACGTCGCGATCCGACACCTACCCGACGATGGAGATCGGCTGCGATGACGCGGCGATCGGCCACGAGGCGACGGTGTCGAAGGTGGGCGACGACCAGCTCTTCTACCTCCGCAGCCGCGGCCTGTCGGAGGAGGAGGCGATGCTGATGATCGTCAACGGCTTCATCGAGCCCTTCGTGAAGGAGTTGCCGATGGAGTACGCGGTCGAGCTGAACCGGTTGATCCAGATGGAGATGTCCGGATCGGTCGGGTGAGCCTCGGCCCGGGGGGAAGGAACGACCCATGAATCGATTTGCCGACGAACCCGCCTTCCTGGTCCAGCGCCGAGCGACGGCCGAGGCCCGGGCCCTGGAACTGCCGCTGCCCGATCGGTCGCTGCACCGATTCCGGTTCACGGATCCCGCGGCGCTGCTGCCGCCGGGGGGAATCGCCACGGCGCTGGTCGCCGTATCGCCCGCGTGGAGCGTCGAGGCGGAAGTGTCGTTGGAGGCGAAGGAGGCCGGGGTGTCCGTGCTGGACTTCCCCTCGGCCCTCGCGCGGATGCCGGCCCTGGTCGGCGAGCACCTGGGTCGCCTGGCACCGGCGGACGACTCGCTGCTGGCCTTGAACCTCGCGACGTTTTCCGGAGGGGCCGTGGTCCGCGTCCCGGCGGGCGTGACCGTCGCGGCGCCCATCGTGCTGAGGGCCCGGCCGGCGACCTCCGACGGGGCCGTGACCTGCGGCCGCACCCTGGTGGTCGTGGAGGCCGGAGCGACGGCGACGGTCATCGAGGAACTGGACCTGGCGACCGGCCTCTGCAACGCCGTCACCGAGGCGGTCGTCGGCGAAGGCGCCTGCCTGGTCCATGGACGGTTCGAAACCGTGGCCCGCGGGGCGGTGTCGTTTTCCCGGGCGTGCTATTCCGTGGGGCGCGACGCGTCCCTGACCCACGCGCACGTGCTGCTCCCGGCGGGCCTGATCAAGGCGGAAGCCGCCCCGACGCTGACGGGGTCGGGCGCCCGGTCCGAGGGCCTGGTGCTGTCGCTGGCCGGCGGGCGGGCGCGGTCGGACTTCCGGGCCGTGGAGGACCATGCCGTCGGCGACACCGAAAGCCGAGTCACCTACCGGGCCGTGTCGCTGGGCCGCGGGCGGACGGCCTTCACCGGGCTGCTGCGGATCCGCGAGGGCGCGGCGCGGTCGTCGGCCTACGAGGAGGCGAGGTCCCTTCTGTTGTCGCCGACGTCCGGCGCCGACGTGCTGCCGGAGCTGGAGATCCTGAACCATGACGTCCGCTGCACCCACGGGGCCGCGGTGGCGCCGGTGGACGAGGACGCGGTGTTCTACCTCCGCACGCGCGGCCTGTCCCGCGACGAGGCGGAGGCGCTGCTGGTGGAAGGGTTCGTTGAGGCCGTTGCCTCGCGGTTCCCGTCCGAGGCTCTCGCCGACCGTGCCCGTGCGCGGCTGCGGGAGGAACTGGCCGCGGCGCGGGGTGCGGCGGGGATCGACGCGGGCGCGATCGCCGCAGGTCCCTGACGGCAGGCCTGGCCGGAGGGTTTCGATGGTGCACGATGTCGCCGCCTTCGCCGACCTCCCGGAAGGGACCGGAATGGCCTTCGTCGTCGAGGGCGAGCCGGTGCTGCTGGTCCGCGTCGGGGATCGGGTGTACGCGACGGCCGGCCTGTGCAGCCACGAGGACCAGTCCCTGGCAGGGGGCACGCTGGTCGGGCCGACCGAATGGCAATGCCCGCACCACGGTGGCGCGCTGGACCTGGCGACCGGGCGGCCCACCCGGATGCCGGTGTGCGCGCCGGTCGAAACGTTCCCGGTGCGCGTGGACGGCGGCCGCGTCCTGGTGGCCCTGGACTGAGAGGACGCCTTGTTGGACGTCGAAAGAATCCGAGCCGACTTCCCCATCCTGGCCCGCAGCATGAACGGGCATCCCCTGGTCTACCTGGACAGCGCGGCGACCAGCCAGAAGCCGCGCGCGGTCATCGACGCGCTGGTGCGGTACTACGAGACCCTCAACGCCAACGTCCACCGGGGCGTCTACCGCCTTGCCGAGGACGCCACCCGGGAATACGAGGCCGCTCGGACGAAGGTCGGGGCGTTCGTCGGGGCCCCGTCGCCGATGGGGGTGGTGTTCGTCCGAAACGCGACCGAGGGCATCAACCTGGTCGCGCGGGCCTGGGGCGATCGGAACCTTCGCGAGGGCGACGAGATCATCGTGACCGCGATGGAGCACCACTCGAACCTGGTGCCCTGGCACCTGCTGGCGCGTCGCACCGGCGCCCGCGTGCGGGCCGTGGGGATCACCGAGGACGGCCGGCTGGACCTCGCGGGCCTCGATGTCCTCCTCAACGAAAGGACCCGCCTCGTCGCGGTGAGCCACGTGTCCAACGTGCTGGGGACGATCAACCCCGTGGCGGAAATCGCTCGCCGAGCGCATGCGGCCGGCGCGGCGGTGCTGATCGACGGCGCGCAGTCGGTCCCCCACATGCCCGTGGACGTCGCCTCCCTGGGCGCGGACTTCCTGGCGTTTTCCGGCCACAAGATGCTGGGCCCGACGGGCGTCGGCGTGCTGGTGGTCCGGCCCGACCGGTACGAGGAAATGGACCCGTTCCTGGGCGGCGGCGAGATGATCCGCGAGGTCACGCTGACCTCGTCCACGTACGCCGATCCGCCGTGGCGCTTCGAGGCCGGCACGCCCAACATCGCCGGCGTCATCGCGCTGGGCGCCGCGGTGGACTACCTGCGCGCCGTCGGGATGGAGGCCGTCGCGGACCACGATCGCACCCTCGGGGCGGTGGCCCGCCGTCGCCTGTCCGAGGTCCACGGGTTGCGCCTGCTGGGCCCGTCTCCCGGCCCGGACGCGACCGGCGGGATCGCGACCTTCACGATGGAAGGCGTGCACCCCCACGACATCGCGCAGGCGCTGGACGGACGGGGCATCGCCGTGCGAGCCGGCCACCACTGCTGCCAACCGCTGATGGCCCGCCTGGGCCTCGCCGCCACCACCCGTGCCTCGTTCTACCTGTACAACACCGCGGCCGAGGTGGAAGCGCTGGCGTCGGCCCTCGACGACGTGGCCCGCACCTACGCGCCCCGCCCCGCGGTCCCCGTCGCGGCCGGCCCGGCCTCCGCGGCCGCCGAGGTCCCAGACGACGAGCTGTTCCGCGAGGTCGTGCTGGACCACTACATGCACCCGTCCGGCCGGGAGGCCATCCCCGGGCCGGCGGTCGAGTGGCACGGCAGGAACCCGCTCTGCGGCGACGAGGTGACGCTGCGGCTGACCACCGAGGACGGCCGAATCTCGGGCCTGCAGGTGGTCGGACACGGGTGCTCCATCTCGGTGGCCTCGGGGTCCATGCTGGCCGACCGCCTGAAGGGCCGTACGCTGGAGGAGGCCCGGCGCCTGCTGCGCGGGGTCAAGGCGATGTTCCACGGCGACCCGCTGCCCGACGATCTGGACATGGGCGACCTGACGGCCCTTCAGGGCGTCCGGGACCTGCCCGTCCGGGTCAAGTGCGCGCTGCTGGCCTGGACCACCCTCGAAGAAGCCCTCGACGCGCCCGCGTCGCCGGAGGACCACCATGGCCACAGCCACTCGTGAAGACCTGTACGAGGCCCTTTCGAAGGTGATCGATGCCCGGACCGGCCTGTCGATCGTGGACCTGGGCCTGCTGTTCGACGCGGACGTCGAGGACGACGGGCGGTGCGCGATCGTGAAGGTCGCGCAGGTCCCGATGGCGCGCCGCCTGGTGAAATCCATCCGCGCGGCCATCGAGTCCGCGGGGGACTTCGAGGACGGCCGCCTGGAGTTCGTGAAGGACCCGCCGTGGCTTCCGGAAGTGATGGCGACGCCCGAGGCCCAGGCCCGGCTGGCTTCTGTCGCGTCGGAGCCGGCGCCGCCCGTCCGTGTCGACGACATCTGGGAGCAGGTGGGGCAGGTGATGGACCCGGAAATGGGCCTGACCCTCGTGGAGCTGGGCCTGATCTACGGCATCGAGGTGGACGAGGCCGGGCACGCCGCGGACATCCGCATGACGCTGACGTCGCCGATGTGCCCGGTCGGGCCGTACCTGATCGAGGCCGTGAAGCAGGCCGCCCTGCTGGCGCCCGGCCTGGAGCAGGCGGAGGTCGAGTTGGTCTGGGACCCTCCCTGGGATCCCCGCACCATGGCAACGGAAGATGCGCAGATGGACCTGGGCCTGATCTGACCCTACGTACCCGTACCCGAGCCCGTACCCGTACCCGACTGCGGCCCTGCACCTATATGTGGATTTTCTTCCACGTTCCCGACCGGAACTTCCAGGTCATCAGCGTGCCCAGTCCCACGATGTAGGTGAGCGCCGCCAGGAAGATGCCGTTCAGCCCCAGTCCCATCGGGATCGACAGGAACCACGACAGCGGGACCAGGCACAGGAAGTGGAGCACGATCTCGACCCACATGACGAAGCGGGTCGCGCCGGCGCCGAACAGCGCCTGGGCCAGTACCAGCCCGAAGCCGATGCTGAAGCTGCCAGCGCCGATGATCCGCAGCGCCGTCCGGCCGACCTCGACGACTTCCTCGTCGTGGGTGAAGATGCCCATGGCCTGGTCCGGGAACACCGCGACCAGCAGGCCCAGCAGCCCCGTGAACCAGGCCGCGAGGCGGACCGAGGTCCACGCGAAGGCCTCGGACTCCTCGGGGTGGCCTCGTCCCAGGTTCTGGCTGACCAGCGTGGCCGTCGCGATTCCGAGCCCCATGCATGCCATGATGCTCAGGAACAGGATGTCGAAGATGACCTTCGTCGCCGCGGCGTGGATCGGCGCCTGGCTGGCCAGGATGCCCGAGAACGCGACGCGATCGATGCCGAACGGCGCCAGCGCGCGCATCCATTCGACCCGGGCCGAGGCAAGGCCGCTGCCCGAGATTTCGCCTGCCGCCTGCAAATCCAGCAGCCCGACCCAGTGGTACGTCACGAGGATGCCGATCATCAGTACGGCCGTGGCCACGCCCGATGGGATCGACAGGCGCAGGATCCGGCCCATCAACCGGATGTCGAAGTTCCCGAAATGGAAGATGTGGAAGCCGGTGCGGTACTTGGCCCGCAGCGACCAGCTGACCATGATGATTAGGCCGACATAGGACGCGATGGTGGCCGCGACACCGGCGCCCACCACGTTCATGCGCGGCACGCCGGCGATGCCGAAGACCAGCACCCAGGCCAGAAGGGCGTTGATCACGTTCATGATGATCGCGGTGATCAGGTGGTAGTGCGTCTTGCCCAGCCCGTCGAAGAACGACTTGAACGACAGGGTGCCCACCATCGCCAGGATGCCCACGAACCGGGCGCGGCAGTAGGGGACGCCCTGGGCCAGCACCTGCTCGTTCTGCGTGAACAGGCGGAACAGCGGCCGGGTGAAGATGACCGCCAGGATCGTGACCGCCGTCCCGACGATCAGCGCGACCATCGCCGAGTTGAACACCACCCGCCCGGCGCCGTTCTTGTCGCCTTCGCCCATCCGGCGCGCGGTCATCGCCTGCGTCCCCACCGAGATGGCGCCCACGAACCCGCCCACCATCCAGTGCAACAGCACCGAGTAGCCGAGGCCGGCCTGTCCGGCGATGGAGTACTCCTTGGGCAGGAAGCCGATGATGATCGTGTCGAACTGGTTGATGAAGGTTTGCGTCAGCATGGCCACCATGATGGGCCACGCGAGCGTCATGATGGTCTTCGAGCGTGCAGGGTCTGGGACCAGGAACTTTGCTACCCGGTTCCTCATGGCGTCGCGAGGGTACAAGGGCGAGGGGTGAAAGGCAAGCGTGGCACCCGTCTCATCCTTGTATTGACAAGACCTCTGTTCTACTGCATCCTCCCCGTCCGCGGCTTTGGCCGTCCGGACGAAAAAAGCGATTGACAGGATCGCCCTCGTCCACCATAATCAGTCGCCCTTTGTGGGGGCTCGTTCTTTACAGGCTGGCGTAGCTCAATCCGGTAGAGCACCTGATTTGTAATCAGGCGGTTGTGGGTTCGATTCCCGTCGCCAGCTCGGCCGGTTGTGCCTTGTGTGGCGCGGAGGGGTTCCCGAGTGGTCAAAGGGATCAGACTGTAAATCTGCCGCCAGTAGGCTTCGGAGGTTCGAATCCTCCCCCCTCCACTGAACGGTTATTCGGTGCCTGGTACCGGTCGTTGTTCTTTGATACTCACGGTACTCGGTCCTGAACGGGACGGGTCCGTGCTCGAGGCGGGAATAGCTCAGTTGGTAGAGCGCGAGCCTTCCAAGCTCGACGTCGCGGGTTCGAATCCCGTTTCCCGCTCCGTGCTCGGGACCGGGCGTTTTGAAGGCCTTCCTAGCTCAGTTGGCAGAGCACGTCCTTGGTAAGGACGGGGTCGTCGGTTCGATTCCGATGGAAGGCTCCGGAAGGTAGGCCCGGTACCGGTCAGGCGACCGGAAAGGCCGGTCGTGTTGGTTGGGACGAAAGGCTAAGGAGGAACGGTAATGGGCAAGGAGAAATTCGTTCGCAACAAGCCCCATGTCAACGTGGGCACGATCGGTCACATCGACCACGGCAAGACCACGCTGACCGCCGCGATCACCAAGGTCCTGGCGTCGATGGGCAATGCGAAGTTCGTCGCCTTCGACGAAATCGACAAGGCGCCGGAAGAAAAGGCCCGTGGCATCACGATCGCCACGGCCCACGTCGAGTACGAAACCAAGGCGCGCCACTACGCGCACGTCGACTGCCCCGGGCACGCCGACTACATCAAGAACATGATCACCGGCGCGGCGCAGATGGACGGCGCGATCGTCGTCGTCGGCGCGGACGACGGCGTGATGCCCCAGACCCGCGAGCACATCCTGCTCGCCCGGCAGGTCGGCGTCCCCGCGATCGTGATCTTCCTGAACAAGGTCGACAAGCAGCCCGACGAGGAACTCCTCGAGATCACCGAAGAGGAAGTCCGCGACGTGCTGAAGAAGTACGACTTCCCCGGCGACACGATCCCGATCGTCCGCGGCTCGGCGCTGAAGGCCCTGGAAGCCGACGGCTACAAGGACCCGAACGCCCAGTGCATCCTGAACCTGATGGACGCCGTCGATCAGTACATCCCGACGCCCGAGCGCCAGATCGACAAGCCCTTCCTGATGCCGGTCGAGGACGTGTTCTCGATTTCCGGTCGCGGCACGGTCGCCACCGGTCGCATCGAGCGCGGCAAGGTCAAGATCGGCGAGGAAGTCGAGATCGTCGGCTTCGGCCCGACGCGCAAGGTCATCGTCACGGGCGTCGAAATGTTCCGCAAGACGCTGGATGAAGGCCTCGCGGGCGACAACGTCGGCTGCCTGATGCGGGGCATCAAGCGCGATGAAATCGAGCGCGGCCAGGTCCTCGCGAAGCCGGGTTCCATCACGCCGCACACCAAGTTCACCGCGTCCGTGTACGTCCTGACCAAGGACGAGGGTGGCCGTCACACGCCGTTCTTCACGGGCTACCGGCCGCAGTTCTACATCCGTACGACGGACGTCACCGGCGTCGCTCACCTGCCCGAAGGCATGGAAATGTGCATGCCCGGCGACCGCACGCCGATCACCGTCGAGCTGATCACGCCGGTCGCGATCGAGCCCGGACTGCGCTTCGCCATCCGCGAAGGCGGCCGGACGGTCGGCCAGGGCGTCGTGGGCGACATCATCGAGTAGCCTGGTGACGGTGCCTGGGTCTTGAATTGATGCTGTGCGTGGCCCGCCGATTTGGATCGAGGCGGGGCGAACGCCGGGAGACGAACGATGGCGAAGAAGGAAAACCGGGTCAACATCCAGCTCGAATGCCAGTCGTGCCGCAAGAGCGGGCTCCCGGGCGTGGCGCGCTACCCGACCGAAAAGAACAAGAAGACCACGACCGCTCGGCTCGAGATCAAGAAGTACTGCAAGTTCGAGCGCAAGCACACCACCTTCAAGGAAGTGAAGTAGCCCGGGTGGTGGGCTGCGGGCATTGCGGGGCCTTCCCGGAAGGGCGGGCCTCGACAGGGCAGTAGCTCTAACGGTAGAGCAGCGGTCTCCAAAACCGCGGGTTGGGGGTTCGAATCCCTCCTGCCCTGCCAGTTGAACCGGTCGATGGACGACCGGGGTTTTGACGAGGGGAACCGGTGGAAAAATACGTTCGCCTCTCGTACGTGATCGTCGGGCTGCTCGTCTGGGTGATGCTGGCGGCGTTCCTGGCGCAGACCATCGCCTGGATCAGCCCGAACCTGGACAAGCCGCTCCTGGGCGCCAAGTTCGCGATCAGCGACCTCATGGGGTTGCTGGCCGGCGTGGGCGTCGCGGTGTTCCTGTGGTTTTCGGACGTGGTCAACAAGTTCGGAATGGAGGTCGCGGGCGAGCTTCGCAACGTGACCTGGCCGACCTGGCCCGAGACGCGCGTTTCGACCATCGTGGTCGTGGTCACCACGGTTGTGGTGTCCTTGATCCTGGGGCTGTTCGACATGGTGATCGGCGCCCTGACGCACGTTATTTACCGCCTGTGAGGCAGGTTCGGACATGCCGATGAAGTGGTTCGTGGTCCATACCTATTCGGGCTTCGAGCAGAAGGTCAAGGCCGACATCCTTGACCAGATGAAGCGCGAGGGTCCGACCGTCTTCGAGCACATCGGGGAGATCATCGTCCCGATGGAGCCTCCGGTCCCGGAGGGCGAAAAGAAGCGCCCGGGCGGTCGGCGGAAGTTCTTCCCCGGCTACATCCTGGTCGAAATGGACCTGAACGATGAAACGCACCATTTCATCCGCCACCGCCCGAACGTGACGGGCTTCGTGGGGAACGACCGGGGTCCGCGTCCCCTGTCGATGAAGGAAGTCGATCAGATCCGGCACCAGATGGAGCAGGGCCAGGTTCGCCCTGTCGCCGAGGTGCAGTTCGAGGAAGGCATGGCGGTCCGGATCAAGGACGGCCCGTTCGTGAACTTCTCGGGGATCATCGAAGAGGTCAAGACCGAGAAGCGGAAGGTCCGCGTCCTGGTCACCATCTTCGGCCGGGCGACCCCGGTCGAGCTGGACTTCAACCAGGTCGAGCGCGTGTAGGACGGTCGGGGCCAAGAGGGCATGAAGCTCGCCCGAGCACGAAGGCGGAGGCGATGGGTTTCCGAAGGAAACTCTCGCCGGAGACGGAGTCGACTCGGGCGCAACTGGTAGCCAAGGAGATGTTCAGCCATGGGTAAGAAGATCGTCGGTCAGATCAAGCTGCACATCAAGGCGGGCAAGGCCTCCCCCCAGCCCCCGGTCGGTCCGGCGCTCGGCCAGGCAGGCGCCAATATCATGGAGTTCTGCAAGGCCTTCAACGCCCGCACAGCGTCGCTGGGCGACTCCACGGTCCCGGTGGTCATCACGGTCTTCTCGGACCGTTCGTTCGTGTTCGTGACCAAGACCGCGCCGGTGTCCGAGCAGGTCCGCAAGGCGGCCGGCCTGGACAAGGGCTCCACGAATCCCGGCCGCGAGCTGGTCGGGAAGATCACCAAGGAGCAGGTCGCGAAGATCGCCCAGATCAAGATGCCGGACCTCTACGCCGTAGACCTCGAAGGCGCCATGCGGACCGTGGCTGGCACGGCCCGTTCCATGGGCATCGAGGTGGTGGATTAGCCGCCGCACGGTCTGCCTGAGGGAGGCGAGGAGCACATAGGATGCCGAAGAAGTACGATGCTGCGCTGGGCCTGACCGATCGTGAAAAGAAGATCACGGTCCAGGAAGCCCTGGAACTGGTCGGCAAGACCGGTTTCGCCAAGTTCGACGAGTCCGTGGACATCGCGGTGCGCCTGGGCGTCAACCCCAAGCACGCCGACCAGATGGTCCGCGGCGCCTGCGTGATGCCGTCCGGCACCGGCAAGGTGACCCGCGTGCTGGTCTTCGCGAAGGGCGACAAGGTCAAGGAAGCCCAGGACGCCGGGGCCGATTTCGTCGGCGCCGAGGACCTGGCCGAAAAGATCAAGACCGGCTGGTTCGAGTTCGACAAGGCGATCGCGACGCCCGACATGATGGGCCTCGTGGGCAAGCTGGGCAAGCTCCTGGGCACCCGCGGCTTGATGCCGAACCCGAAGGTCGGTACGGTTACGATGGACGTCGGCAAGGCGGTCCGTGAATCGAAGGCCGGAAAGGTCGAGTTCCGCGTCGACAAGAACGGCATCATCCATACGACGATCGGCCGGAAGTCGTTCACGCCGCAGCAGCTGAAGGACAACTTCATCGCCGTCTGCGAAACGTTGATGAAGCTGAAGCCGGCGACGGTGAAGGGCACGTACATCAAGAGCGTGACGATGTCCTGCACGATGGGGCCCGGGATCCGGGTCGAGCCGTCGGATGTCGAAGTCGCCTTGAAGGCGGCCAAGTAGGGTTTCGATCCCCGGGCGGACCGTGCGATGGCGCCGGTCGGGGTTGGTTCCGGTGCTGCCCGAGAAGTCGGCGCCGCTCCCGAGCAGGGGCGGGTGAGACCGGCGGAGGCGGTGAGAACGGGATGACGACGACGACGTGTTGTCCCCCTCCCCCTGCCTGAGGGCAGCCGCTGGCCCGGGAGTCTCGCGAGTGGAGAAGATGCGATGAACCTGGAGCAGAAGAAGGCGGCGGTCGCGGAGTTGACGGATCTCCTCAACTCCGCAAAGGCCATGGTGCTGCTGGCCCAGAACGGGCTGAACATGGAAATGAACACGTCGATGCGTCGCGCCCTCCGCAAGGAAGGCGGGCACTTCCGCGTGATCAAGAACACCATGCTCGCCCGTGCCGTGGACGGTACGCCGTGGGCCTTCTTCGCGGACACGCTGAAGGGCCCCCTGGCGGTGGCATACACCACCCAGGACCCCGCGCTGTTCGCGAAGGCCTTGACCACGCTCCTCAAGGGCGTGACCAAGGTCAAGGTGGTGGGTGGTAGCCTGGGGACCAGTCCGATGGGAGAGGCGCAGCTGAAGGCGCTGGCCGCACTCCCCTCGGCGGACGTCCTCAAGGGGATGCTGCTCGGTGCCCTGGTGGGCGTTCCCAAGAAGTTCCTCGGCGTCCTGCAGGCGCCGGCTCGGGATTTCGTGGGCGTCCTCGCGGCGCGCGAGCGGCAGCTGGCGGAGAAGGCAGCGTAAGGCCTTTCGGCCTGACGCGGGAACAACACAGAAGGAGCGATCAAGATGGCGGACATTACTCGTGAGCAGGTCAAGGCGTATCTGAGCGGACTGACGGTCCTGGAGCTGTCCGAGCTGACCAAGGAGCTCGAGGCGGCGTGGGGCGTCACGGCGTCGGCGCCGATGGCCATGATGGCGGCGGTTGCGGCCCCGGTCGAGGCGGCGGCTCCGGTCGAAGAGAAGACCGAGTTCGACGTCGTGCTGAAGGACGTGCAGGCGGACAAGCGCGTCGCCGTCATCAAGGAAATCCGCGGCATCGTCAGCAGCCTGGGCCTGCGCGAAGCCAAGGAACTGGTCGAGAGCGCCCCGAAGACGGTCAAGGAAGCGGTCTCCAAGGCGGAAGCCGAAGAGATCAAGAAGCGCCTCGAGGCCGCCGGCGCCACGATCGAGATCAGGTGATTCCGGCCCGGGCTTCGGTCCGGATTGGACCTTGATACCGAACCTCACCGCGGGTGCGCGGGAGCGCACGTCCGGCCCTTGGCCGCGACGCAGGCTCCCGGCTCGCGCTACGTTCGTGGATGCGGGGCCGGTCCCGGTTGATTGGACCGGGGCCGGCCCTTGCTCCTGCCTCCCTTCCGGGGGTGCCCAGAGGGTCACGCCAGTGACTACCGGGCAAGACGCGGCCGTGACCGGTGCACTGCCGGCGTGGTCGCGAAGGCAGCGGGGCGATGAGCCCCGGTGAACCAAGGCGGTGCGGTGATCGACATCGCTCGGAACGTTCGCTCCATCCCTCCAAGCGGAGAAGGGTCAGGATGGCCATTACCAGCAAGCCCGTCGGACTTAGGCCTCGTTGCAGCTTCGCGCGCATTCCCGAGGTGCTCGGAGTACCGGACCTGATCCGGGTCCAGAAGGAGTCGTACGAGCGCTTCCTCCAGCGGGATACCCTGCCGGAGAAGCGTGGCGACTTCGGTCTCCACGGCATCTTCAAGGGCATCTTCCCGATCGCGGACTACAACAAGACCGCGACCCTGGAATATGTCGGCTACGTGCTGGACGAGCCGAAGTACGACGTCGAGGAGTGCCGGCAGCGTGGCATCACGTTCGCCGCCCCGATGCGCGTCACGGTCCGCCTGGTGATGTGGGACACGGACCCGGAAACGGCCGTCCGCGAGATCCGCGACGTGAAGGAGCAGGAGGTCTACTTCGGGGAAATCCCGTTGATGACCGAGCAGGGCACCTTCATCATCAACGGCGCCGAACGCGTCGTGGTGAGCCAGCTGCACCGGTCGCCGGGCGTGTTCTTCGAGAACGACAAGGGCCGCACCCACGCGTCGGGCAAGCTGCTGTACAGCGCCCGCATCATCCCGAACCGCGGGTCGTGGGTCGACTTCGAGTTCGACCACAAGGACATCCTGTACGTCCGCATCGATCGCCGCCGGAAGATCCACGCGACCGTGCTGCTGAAGGCCCTGGGCTTCAGCGTGCACGAGATCCTGACGCGGTTCTACCCGGTCGAGAGCATCGCGCTGCACAAGGACGGCACGTTCAGCCACAAGCTGGACGTCAAGCTGCTGGCCGACCAGCGCCTGAACCACGACGTGGCCGACCCGAAGTCGGGTCAGGTCCTGGTGAAGAAGGGCGAAAAGCTGGGCAAGTTCCGGCTCAAGAAGCTGGTGGAAGCCGGCGTCGAAACGCTGCCGCTGGGTCGCGACGAGGTGGTCGGCAAGTACCTGGCCGACGACGTGATCGACGAGGAGACCGGCGAGATCCTGTTCGAGTGCAACCAGGAGATCGTCGACAAGGTGCTGACGGCTCTGCAGGAGCGCGGCGTCGACGAGATCGCCGTGCTGCACATCGACCAGGTCAGCACGGGCCCGTACCTGCGCAACACCCTGCTGGTGGACAAGGTCGAAACGCCCCTGGAAGCCGCGGTGGAAGTGTACCGCCGCCAGCGCCCGGGCGACCCGACCAGCCCCGAGCAGGCGCGCGCCTACTTCAACAGCCTGTTCTTCAGCAGCGCCCGGTACGACCTGTCGCCGGTCGGCCGCCTGAAGATGAACTTCAAGTTCAACCAGCAGGTCCCGCTGGATCAGACCACCCTGCTGAAGGACGACTTCTTCCACGTGGTCCAGTACTTGCTGGACCTGCGCATGGGCAAGCTCGGCGCCCGCGTGGACGACATCGACCAGTTGTCCAACCGCCGCGTCCGCGCCGTCGGCGAGCTGATGGAAAACCAGTTCCGCATCGGCATGGTCCGCATGGAGCGGGCGATCCGCGAAAAGATGACGATGTCGCCCGACCTGGCGACGTTGATGCCGCACGACCTGGTCAACGCCAAGCCCGTCAGCGCCGTGCTGAAGGAATACTTCGGCGCGTCCCAGCTGTCGCAGTTCATGGACCAGACCAACCCGCTGTCGGAAATCACCAACAAGCGGCGCCTGTCGGCCCTCGGGCCGGGCGGCCTGACGCGTGACCGCGCCGGGTTCGAGGTCCGCGACGTCCACGCCACCCATTACGGTCGCGTGTGCCCGATCGAAACCCCGGAAGGCCCGAACATCGGCCTGATCTCGTCGCTGGCGACCTTCGCCCGCGTCAACGACTTCGGCTTCATCGAGACGCCCTACCGCGAGGTGTCCGAGCGGCGCATCACGGACAAGGTGCGCTACCTGACCGCGATGGAGGAGGAGAACGAGGTCATCGCCCAGGCCGGCGTGACGGTCGATGCCACCAACTACATCATGGACGACCTCGTCCAGGCCCGTAAGAACGAGGACTTCGTGCTGGCCCCGTCGGACGAAGTGACGCTGGTCGACGTGTCCCCGGCCCAGCTGGTGTCCGTGGCCGCCGCGCTGGTCCCGTTCCTGGAGCACGACGACGCCAACCGCGCCCTCATGGGATCGAACATGATGCGGCAGGGCGTCCCGCTGGTCCGCGCGGAAGCGCCGCTGGTCGGCACCGGCCTCGAGTGGGTCGTGGCCCGCGACTCGGGCGTGCTGCTGTATGCCAAGAACACCGGCGTGGTCGAGTCGGTGGACGCCAACCGCATCGTCATCCGCCGCGAAGGCGACGACGTGGACGGCGACGCGCTGAAGCCCGACATCTACACGCTGATCAAGTACCGCCGGTCCAACCAGAACACCTGCATCAACCAGAAGCCCGTGGTCCACAAGGGCCAGCGGGTGGAAAAGGGCCAGGTGCTGGCCGACGGCTCGGCGACCGAAAAGGGCGAGCTGGCGCTGGGCCAGAACATCGTCGTCGCCTTCATGCCGTGGGGCGGCTACAACTTCGAAGACTCGATCCTGATGTCGGAAAAGCTGGTCCAGAAGGACTTCTTCACCAGCATCCACATCGAGGAGTTCGAGTGCGTGGCCCGCGACACCAAGCTGGGCCGCGAGGAAATCACCCGCGACATCCCGAACGTCAGCGAGGAAGCGCTGAAGGACCTGGACCTGTCGGGCATCGTGCGCATCGGCGCCGAGGTCCACACGGGCAACATCCTGGTCGGCAAGATCACGCCCAAGGGCGAAACGCAGCTGTCCCCGGAAGAAAAGCTGCTGCGCGCCATCTTCGGCGAGAAGGCCGCCGACGTGAAGGACTCGTCGCTGCGCGTCCCGCCGGGCGTCACCGGCATCGTCGTGGGCGCCAAGGTCTTCTCCCGCAAGGGCGCGGACAAGGACGACCGCACGAAGGACCTGGAGGAGATCGAGGAAGCGCGGCTGCGCAAGGACCGCGACGACGAGATCAAGGTCACCACGCGGTCGATGCAGGAGCGCCTGATCCGCGCGCTGACCGGCAAGGTGTCCGCCGCGGCGCTGACCGACGCGACCGGCAAGACGCTGATCCGCAAGGGCGCCACGCTGACCGCGGACATGCTGCACAAGCTGCCGCTGGACCAGTTCGCGCAGATCAAGCTGAAGGACGACGAGGCCACCGAGGGTCGCGTCGGCGCGATGCTGGAAGTTCTGAACGACCAGAACAACGCGATCACGACGCTGTTCGGCGACAAGATCGCCCGGCTGCGCCGCGGCGACGAGCTGCCCCCCGGCGTCATCAAGACCATCAAGGTCTACGTCGCCATCAAGCGCAAGATCCAGGTCGGCGACAAGATGGCCGGCCGCCACGGCAACAAGGGCGTCCTGTCGCGGCTGCTGCCCCCCGAGGACATGCCCTACCTCGAGGACGGCACCCCCGTCGACATCGTGCTGAACCCGCTGGGCGTCCCGTCCCGAATGAACGTCGGCCAGATCCTGGAAGTCCACCTCGGCTGGGCGGCCCGCAACATCGGGCAGCAGATCGAGGCCGCGCTGGAAAACGGCACGGGCATCAAGGGCATCAAGAAGCGCCTGCAGAAGCTGTTCGCGACCGACTCGGCCCGCAAGCTCATCAAGGACATGGATGACGAGCAGGTCGTGGAATTTGCCAAGCAGTTCCCGCTGGGCATCCCCGTGGGCTCGCCGGTCTTCGACGGCGCCCAGGAAGACCAGATCAAGGCTTGGCTGGAAGACGCGGGCCTGCCGCTGTCCGGCAAGACCACGCTGTTCGACGGCCGCAGCGGCGAGGCGTTCGACTCCGAGGTCACGGTGGGCATCATGTACATGATGAAGCTGCACCACCTGGTCGACGAAAAGATGCACGCCCGCTCCACCGGTCCGTACTCCCTGGTCACCCAGCAGCCGCTGGGCGGCAAGGCGCAGTTCGGCGGCCAGCGCATCGGCGAAATGGAAGTGTGGGCGTTCGAGGCCTACGGCGCCGCCTATGCCCTGCAGGAGATCCTGACCGTGAAGTCCGACGACGTGGCGGGCCGTACGGCGACGTACGACAGCATCGTCAAGGGCGACTACAACGTGCACGCGGGCCTGCCGGAATCCTTCAACGTCCTGGTGAAGGAGTTGAAGTCCCTGGCGCTGGACGTGCAGCTGATCGAGCAGGATCAGCTGGCCGAAGGCTGACGGGGCGGGTGGCCCGGTTCCTTGATGCTTGGGTGCTCGACGGCCGCCGGAGTGACAGTCGACGGCCGACGTTGGTTCCAACCGGAGGTGTCCAGTGAAGGACCTTTTCACCGTTTTTGATCGCCCGAAGGATCCGCTTTCGATCGTCGCGATGCGGGTGGCCCTGGCCTCCCCGAAGACGATCCTCGGATGGTCCTACGGCGAGGTGAAGAAGCCGGAGACCATCAACTACCGTACCTTCAAGCCCGAGCGGGAAGGCCTCTTCTGCGCCAAGATCTTCGGGCCGGTGAAGGACTACGAGTGCAATTGCGGCCGGTACAAGCGACTGAAGCACCGCGGCATCGTCTGCGAGAAGTGCGGCGTCGAGGTCATCCAGAGCAAGGTGCGTCGCGAGCGCATGGGCCACATCACGCTGGCCGCTCCCGTCGCGCACATCTGGTTCCTCAAGAGCATCCCCAGCCGCATCGGCAACGTGCTGGACATCACGCTGAAGGACCTGGAAAAGGTCCTGTACTGCGTGGCGTACGTCGTCATCGACCCGGGAAAGGTGCCGGACCTGAAGAAGGCCGACGTGCTGTCCGAGGAAAAGTACGAGGAGATGCAGGAAACCCACGGCTACGACGCGTTCGAAGCCGGCATGGGCGCGGAAGCGATCCGCAAGCTGCTGGAAGCCCAGGACGTGGAAACGCTGGCCGGCGAGATCCGCGCGGAACTGAAGGAGACGTCGTCGGACGCCAAGCGCAAGAAGCTGGCGAAGCGCCTGAAGGTCATCGAGGCCCTGCGCGACTCCGGCAACCGCCCCGAGTGGATGGTGCTGAAGAACCTGCCCGTGCTGCCCCCCGACCTGCGCCCCCTGGTGCCGCTGGACGGCGGCCGCTTCGCGACGTCGGACCTCAACGACCTGTACCGTCGCGTGATCAACCGGAACAACCGCCTGAAGAAGCTGATGGAGCTGAACGCGCCGGAGATCATCATCCGGAACGAGAAGCGCATGCTGCAGGAGGCGGTCGACGCCCTGTTCGACAACGGCCGCCGCGGCAAGGTCATCACGGGCAGCAACCGCCGCCCGCTGAAGTCCCTGTCCGACATGCTGAAGGGCAAGCAGGGCCGCTTCCGGCAGAACCTGCTCGGCAAGCGCGTCGACTATTCGGGCCGCTCCGTCATCGTCGTCGGCCCGGACCTGAAGCTGCACCAGTGCGGCCTGCCGAAGAAGATGGCGCTGGAGCTGTTCAAGCCGTTCATCTTCAACAAGCTGGAAGAACGCGGCTACGCGCAGACCATCAAGACCGCGAAGAAGATGGTCGACGAGGAAGAGTCGGTGGTGTGGGACATCCTGGAAGAGGTGTCCAAGGAGCACCCCGTGCTGCTGAACCGCGCGCCGACGCTGCACCGCCTGGGCTTCCAGGCGTTCGAGCCGGTGCTGTGCGAGGGCAAGGCCATCCAGCTGCACCCGCTGGTCTGCGTGGCCTACAACGCCGACTTCGACGGTGACCAGATGGCCGTCCACCTGCCGCTCAGCCTCGAGTCGCAGATGGAAGCCCGCGTCCTGATGATGTCGTCCAACAACATCCTGAAGCCGGCCGACGGCAAGGCGATCATCACCCCGACGCAGGACATGGTCCTGGGCATCTACTACATGACCCGCGAGCGGCCGTTCGCGAAGGGCCAGGGCAAGACGTTCGCCAGCCCCGAGGAAGTCCGCGTGGCGTACGACGCCGGCGAGCTGGACC
>Ga0118677_10006213_pt1 | contig 20362 bp, 8 predicted proteins | sample AliMusrvi5mmetaG_FD_86154 | JGI IMG/M metagenome (GOLD analysis project Ga0118677, IMG submission 86154)
ACCACCAACGGCGTGACCTATCCTGAGGGCTCCGGTGGGATGGGTGGGGCCAACACGTTGACCGTGCCGCTGGGGTGGCGTACCAACCAGACAGAGGGGGCGGATGTCTATGACTGGGTTAGCGGAGATTTGCCGGCGATGGCATCGGGTACCGTCCTCCGGTACAAGATCGGTGTCTACAAGGCTAATTCTCCCAGCATCTTTCCGTCCGATTTAACCTCTGTGACCCATAAGCTTCAGGTCGAGACCCTGTTTGCCATTTCGAATTTCAATGGCGCAGCCGCGACCGTCTTCCCGAACGGGGACACCGGTGACAGAACCACCGGCCTCAGCGAAGGGTTGCATATTCTGCGTGCCCGGACTTTTCTCGATCGCGGGGGCAGGGCCTCCATTTACAACACCGTGGCCCAGACGTTCTATTACGATGTGAGCCGGCCCGGAGGCGAAATCAAGTATCCCGCCTCCAATGGCGACGGTGTTGGCGGTCAGCAATACGGCGTGGTGGTCCGCACCGATCCCACGGTGGTCGAGGTGTGGTACCATATTGATGATTCCAATCCGGCCAATGATGATGTCAATACACTGGTGGACAACGGGAACGGCACGGGATGCGAGCCGTTTACCGACAGCAATCAGAACGGCCAATACGACCTCGGGGAACCGTTCACCGACTCCAATGGAAACGGCGTTTGGGATTCCAATATCGGCGAGTCCTGGGCCCAGGCGGTGGCCTCCGTCCCCTCCGTCTCCAGCGCGTATCCGCTGGAGTGGCGGTTCAATTATGTCAACATCCCCTCAGGCGGAAGCAACGCGACGATCAGGGTCCGGCTTCGTGAACTGTCCTCGGCGGCCGGACCGGGCTTCACCAACCTGACCGACGAGGCCGGTCATTTCACCACCCTGACCCGCACCGTCAATACCTATGGCCCGGATGAACGGCTGATGGTGGCCTGGCCCGCGCGGGATGGCGATCTTGTGGATACCAACTACGTCATGAAGGTTTACTTCTCGAAATCCCTGGCGGCCGGATTGAGCGAGACGGATCTGCGCAACGAATTCACCATCAAGATTCAGAGTTCCGATTCGGGTCGGACCGATGGCGGGGTGATTCAGGACCGTTCCGCCTACGGGTTCGACTGGTCCACCCCCCCGGACTACTATGCCCTTACCTATCGTTTCCCGAACCTCTACAACGGACAGCCCGATTGGTTGCATGGAATCGAGGTGTCCCTGGTCCGATCCAACCACCCGACCCTTCTCGCCACCCGGTTGGTGAAGGCGCGGCCCGCCGTGGCGGCGCCCTACGTCGTCATTGTCCAGCCGCCCGAATATGATTCCGATGGCAAGGCGTACCAGATCGTGATTCCCGATGTGGTCAACCCGACTCCCGATCAACGCAGTGCGCCCATCCAGGTGGCGACCTTGACCAATGCCACCTCTGTTTCCCTCGCTTTCAATTTTACCCCGTCCGCCTTCGCCGGAGGTATTGTTTTCGTGACCAACTCCGTCAGCGGCGCCACCCTGAACTGGAATTTCAGTTGGACGAATCTCGTCAAGGGGGATTACCGCTTCACCGCCACGGTGGTCACGTCGTCCGGATATACGAATACCGCCACCCGCAACGCCCATATCATCCTCCAGGAACGGGTCACCACGACCAATGCCAACGATACGGATTATGATGATGACGGGTTGTTGAACGACGACGAGACCACCACGACTCCGTTGCCGAACTTATGGGTCAATAATCCGAAGGCCAACTCGGACGATTGGCTCAACGGCGATGTCCACATCCACTATGCCTATGGACACTCCGATCCGTTCAGTTGCGACACCGACAACGATGGCCTGCCGGACGGCCTGGAGGTGGGCTGGCGGACTCCGATCAATTCCGACACCGACACGAATGCCGACACCAACGGCGATGGAAAGAAGAATTTCCAGCCCGACCTCGATCCGCCATTTTATAATACGCTCGACAACTACGGCAGTGTTCCCGGAGTCAACAGCGCCAGCGAGGGCGGAGACCGGTCCAAACTGGTCAAGGGCTCCACGACCGATCCCAGCAATCCGGACACGGATGGGGACGGCCTGCTTGACGGCATCGAGGATGCAAACCACAACGGCTGGGTGGATGGCGACGGCACCATCCTCCTGCCCGGCCAGTCGGCCTCCTCCCGCACGTCCTGGCCGACGGGCCACTGGACCTCCTCGTGGAAGGAGACCGATCCGAATAATCCCGACACCGATGGCGACGGCCTGAGCGACGGCTATGGCGAAGATAAAAACCTGGATGGGAAAATCGCCGGGGATACCAACACGAACCGCATCTGGGAAGCGGGCGAACTGTGGACGGAAACGGACCCCCTCAATCCCGATACGGATGGCGATGGTCTTCCGGATGGGTGGGAGATGAAATACGGACTGAATCCTCTGGAAGACGGACTCCTCGGCCACACGAATATGATGACAGGCGAGATCATCACCACGACCGATAATGGCGCCCTGGGTGATCCCGATCACGACGGGTTCTCCAATATCCAGGAGCTGGCAAACGGAACCAATCCGCGATCGCCCGACACCGGGGCTCCCATCCCCCCCGGCAGCATCGTCATCGGGCCGCAATCCAACGTGACGGTGGCCGGGGGCGTTACCAACGCCCATGAATTCACCGATTGGTCCGCCGGCGACCTGATCGCGCTGGACGCCTATGATGGCGACGGCGGAAACAACCAGGGCGGGGATATTTATCACGCCAATGACGGGTTTGACAGTTCCCGGGACATCGTTGCGTTCTATGCCCACGATGGCGGGGACACCGCCGCCGGCGGAGACGGGAAGTTTTATTTCAGGGTTGATTTCGAGGACTTGGCCCCTTATGCCGAGGCCGGGTATCTTGACCTTTACGTGGTCATTGACTTCAACAGTCCCGGGTCGGGCGAGTATGCGCTGCCCGACGACGTGGATACCGGAACGGAGATGCGATGGGAGGCGGTTGTGGCCGTCTATGACGGCAATCTGGGCGTGGTGTATGTGGACACCGACCACGCCAACAATACCACGACAATCAATGAGAGCCTGTCCGCGAAAGGGGTTGTGGCTCGCGGGAGCGGGGTCGCCAACGGGTTCGGCCAGGCGTATTTCAACTCCGATCTGGACGCCGTGGAGTTCTCCATTTCCCGCCAGGCGCTCCGGGATGCCGGCTGGAACGGCCTTAACGCGGGCGACCTGAATTACCAGGTGTACACGACCAAGGACGGCACCCAGAACTCGCCGGTCGGGGCGGGGGACATCGGCGGGCGTTCCGACATCCGCGACACCCTTACGGATAGCTGGATTGCCTCCGACTACTGGGGCGATCAAACCTATATCGCCCAGAACAGCGTGCTGAAATCATATGTCGGCCTCCTTCATGCCAACAACGACCGCGGCAAAGCCGCCAAAGTCGCGATGCTGCTCCATGGCAACCAGCACATCCTGCCCGGCAACCAGGCGCAGAACCTGATCAATACCGGTGTGGGGACGGGTTATTACAGGGCGCTGGACGTTCATGAAGCCTATGCGGCGCCGTTGAATCTGCACGTCACTCCAACGCTGGCTTCAGCCATCCAGTGGGCCAAGGTTGATCCCGCCTCGGGAACGTCGTGGCGCGACGGCCCATCCTTCAATGCCCGCCTGGCCCGCCTGGCCCGCACGAATGTGGTGTCGTTCCTGGGGAGCACGTTCTCCGATCATATGCTCCCGTACTTCACGACTGATTTCAACAACGACAACGCGGCGCTTTCCCGTGAGTTCATGGCGGAGCGTTATGGGATCACCACCACGCCTTCGACCGTTTTCTGGACCCCGGAACGGCTGATGGATTCCGATGTCCTGGGCAAGATCGGCGCCATGGGATACTCCTACACCGTGCTTGACCAGGATACCCATCTTTTCAAATGGTTCGGCCGCTCCTTTGCGCTGGGCGACGCGGGCTACCAGATTAACCGGATCAATGGAATCAACTGTTTTGCCATCAATGACGATGCCTCGGCCTACCGCTTCCAGAACCAGGACAAGGGGCTGAACCTGTCGCTGCGCAACCTTCTGAGCCGGAAGGCCCGCAGCGGAACCCGGAATCAGGTCGTCACCCTGATGAGTAATTGGGAGGATTTCACGGGCGCCACCAATTGCGATGCCTATGACAAAAATATCCGGTGGATGGCCAGCCACCCGTGGGTCAAGATGGTTACCCTGGAGGACGTGGCGGCCGGACGGGTTGACCTCGACGGAGATGGTACGGGCGATGTCTGGGCAGTCCAGGATCATGGGAATGGCCTGTCGCTTCCCAAGACCAGTGATGATTGGATGAATCATGCCACGGAAGGCAACTATGATTCCTGGTATGTCGGTTCAACCCAGGAGGAAAGCCTCCTCACCAAGCAGTTTCAGATCCGGTCCGGAGTCACGGTGCCAACCCCCTACGGCATGCTGTATTCCGGCGGTATTGTGTCGCAGGCCTGGGCGGAGGTGACGGCGATCACCGACACCAATCTGGCGCGGCTGGCCCGGATGGCGATTCATTCCTCCGTTTTCGAAACGGCTTTTCATAACGAGGAAAACAACGATCTCAGCAAGTTCAGTACCGGGGAGTTTGTTTATCCCGACGGCAGTTTAGACACTCTGGCGGATATGGCGCTCCAAACTCAATCGCAGACCCGGAATGCCGCGGTGTTGAAGCGGGTGGATGCCTGGCTTTCCGCCGCGCCGGGGATCTCAACGACGCAGACCAGCGCCGAAGATGTGGATTTGGACGGGGAGAATGAATACCTGTTGTTCAATGACCGGCTGTTCGCCATGTTTGAACGGGTGGGCGGACGGATCACCGGCGTCTGGGTGCTGGACCGGCTCGGGGGCCGGATTTGTCAGACCATGGGGAACATGATCGGTTTTTCGGGGACCAACACGGAGGAGGAAGGTTCCTATAATGTGGTTTCAAACGGGGCGGTTGTGGCCTACCGTACATCCGGTCTCAAGGATTGGTGGGCGGTGCCGTCGGGCGGCTCCGGAACGCTTCAATATGTGAACGATCTTTATACCGTCACCACGGTTGCCAATGGATGGCAACTGACCTCCAGTGATGGAAAGATCCGCAAGACCGTGACCCTGGCTCCCAAATCGTCGGTGTTGGACGTCCACTATGATCTGCTCGGCGCCCTGAATCCCGGAACGCTGTATGTCCGGAACGGCTTCTGTCCAGATCTTGGCGATCTCCTGGTGAATGGCCAGAACACGCTGGCGGCGCCGACCTTCAACGCGGGGCGCTACTCGGTCGCGAATACCAATTTCCATACGAGCGTGAGTGCGGGGATCGGGTATGCGGATGCCGGGCACAATGCCACGGTGAACGCCGGTGCGGTGGACGATGATCCCGGCAAGGGAGTTACCTTCCATACGGTGAAGATGCGCAACCAGGCGCAGATGCAGCAGGTTGAGGTCTATGGGACAAACTCGTTCTCATTTGCCCTTCAGTTCCTGGCGTCTCCGTCGGACTGGGATGGCGATGGAATGCCCGATGATTTCGAACTGGCCCACGGATTCAATCCCTATGATCCCTCCGATGGAACCAATGACGCCGACGGGGACGGGGTGTCGAATGCCAGTGAGTATCTGGCGGGAACGGATCCCTGGAACCACAACAGTTTCTTTCATGTGGGCGGCGTCGGGCGGCAGACCAATGGGTTTGCGGTTCATTTCCAGGCCCTTCCGTTGCGTGAATACGGTATCGTGTATTCACCGAGGTTGGATGGCGGCGCCGTGTGGTCGAACGCGACACCGATTCCGGTGAGTGTTCCGGCCAGCCAGGATTACGAATGGATAGACGATGGCTCCCACACGGCCCCGGCGCCGGGCGATCCAGCTCTGACGGGCAGGTTCTACCGGGTTAATGTCAGGCTGAATCCTTGATGGCTGGTATATTCAAAGAAGCAGGATAGATCCATGAGTGTAACGAACGAGTTCCCTGTAATAGTTGCGCGAGACCGGCATGTCGTCCTGGGATTCTCTTTGGTGTTATCGTTGTTGCTGGCGGCGGGATGCAGGCGGGAGCCTGCCGAGCCTGTGCTTCCCCGGACGGTGGCGCCTCCCCCGGTGGTCGTCCCTGCGCCCGTGATCCCCCAGGGCCCCGAGGTGCCCTCCCAGCCTGATGTGATTCTGGAGCCTGGGAAGCGCGAATTCCCGGGCGCCGTCCCCACGCCGTTTCTCTATTACCGTGATCCTGTGGCCAGGACGGTGATGGTGAGCGGACTCTGGGATCATTGGCTTGCGCGATACCCGATGACCTGCAGGGGGGGGCTTTGGAGTCTTGATGTCCGGACCCTTGCGCTGGCCGCCGGCCGCTATGAGTTCAAGTTCATTGTGAACGGGGAATGGGAACCCGGCGCGAACCGGGGATTGGCCGTGGGCGAACAGCATTGGCTGGAACGCCCCCCGGATGTGATCCTTGACGCGCGGATCGAGGAGGCGTCACGGATCGCGGTCTATCTCAAGCAGGCCGTCGCCTCCCTCTCCAACGTGACGGTGTCGGTTGAACCCCCGGTTCCGATTCGAACCGTGACACTCAAGCCCAACCAGGACCGGCGGGCCTTGGCGGGGTTTATGGTCAGCGGCAGTTATATCGTATTCTGCTTCGACGACAAAATCCACCGGGCCGGTCTTTCCTCGAATGACGTCGTGTTTGTGGCCGGTACCTTCAACGGGTGGAATTCACAGTTGTGGCGGTTGGACTGGGTTGGAAACGGGGTGTGGCAGAAGGCCTTCGCCGTGGGTGATGCACTGATCGGAAACACGGAGGGGCGGTTCAAGTTCGTGATCAATGGCACGCGCTGGATCGGGCCGCGCATGGATGCGCCGAATGTCATGGTGGATGAGGGCGGGAATATGAATTTCAGGCTCAACCCCGGCGCCTCACGGGGGTCTGTCATCGAGATCGGCACGGCGTCCCCGATCGCGCTGTCGAATACCTTCACGCTGGTGGTGAGCAATCTTGCCGAGCGGGTGATCCGCCTGCCGATCCGACCCGGCGCCATTTTGGATGCGATGCGGACCCACGTCCCGCTCGGGGTGGCCCTTGACAGGCGGAATGACCGCGCGCGTGTTTCGGTCTTTGCGCCGCGGGCCTCGCGGATGGCGTTGCTGGTGTCGGATCAATCCCTGGTGCCGATCCGGCCGGGCGCCCCGGCACGGGGCTGGACCCCGATGAGTCTGGATCCCGCGGAGGGCGTCTGGACCGGCGACTGGTCCGGTGTTTCGAAGACGGTGTATTACGGGTTCCGGGTGGATGGCACCCAGGGTGCGGGCGAGGCCTTCGATGTCGCGGCCTTTGTCGGCGACCCCTATGCCCGCGCCGTGGTGTCGGAGAATGGACCCTGCATCCTGGTTGATCCCGCCGCGACAAACTCCTGGTTCGGCGGCTGGTCAGACGGCGCCTTCACCCCGCCGGCCCGGCAGGATATGGTGATCTACGAAGCGCATGTCCGCGACCTCACGATCGATCCCTCGTCGGGCGTCCCGGCGCCGTTACGGGGCACGTTCGAGGGGGTTCTGGCCACGAAGGACACCGGTACGGGGTTGGATCACCTGAAGGCGCTCGGGGTGAACATGATCGAGTTCATGCCGGTCCAGGAATTTGACAACGGGAAGAATGCCCCGGGGTGGGGCTACTCGCCGGATTATTATTTCGCCCCCGAATCGTCATACGGCCGCATGCCCGCCTCGGGCTCGCAGTATTATGAGTTCAAGCGGATGGTCAATGAACTCCACCGCAGGGGATTCGGGGTGATCCTGGATGTCGTCTATAATCACGCAGGCGGGGCGAACAGTTTCGGACGGCTTGACCGCAGGGTCTATTTCAGGCTGGACGGGGAGGATGGTTACAGTAACTTCAGCGGCTGCGGCAACGATCTGCGCACCGAGTCGCCCATCCTCCGCCGACTGATCGTGGAGAACATCGTGTACTGGATCAAGGAACACCATGTTGACGGATTCCGCTTCGACCTGGCCGAGTTGATTGACATGGAGACGATGCTGGCGGTTCAGGACGCGGCGCGCGCCGCCAATCCGAATGTCGTCCTGATCTCGGAGCCCTGGAGTCTCCGGGGCGACCAGAAGCGGGCGTTGAAGGGGACGGCGTGGGCCGCGTGGAATAACGAATACACCTTTCCGGTGCGCGGGTTCATCAAGGGACAGGGCCGGTCGGATGACGTCTTGAAGGCCATCACCGGTTCGACGGAACTGTGGACTTCGAACCCCCTGCAATCGGTCAATTATTTCGAGAGCCACGACGATATGGCCCTGACGGACGAACTGTCCATGACGGCCGGACGGGACGGTCGGCTTCTCAACATGGCTGATGCGGCGCGGAACCGGCTGGCGGCCACGCTGCTGTTCACCTCGCTGGGCATTCCGATGGTGGCCGAGGGGCAGGAATTCCTCCGCAGCAAACATGGAATCCGTAACACCTTCGCCGATGGCGATCCCATCAATGCGCTTGTATGGACCGACCGCTGGAGACCGTTAGCGCGGGAGGCTCTCGCCTATTACCAGGGGATGATCCGGCTCCGGCAGAGCCCGGCGGGGGCAAGCCTGCGGCTGGCGGAGACGCCGCCCGCGGGCTACTACGACTGGATCACGCCAAGCTCGGGCCAGTTGCTGGGATACCGGATCAATACGCGGCATGAACGCCCCGGCAGCGCCTTTATCGTGCTGGCCAATGCGAGCCAGCGGGATGGGTCATTCGATATGGATATTCCCGCGGGCCGGTGGACGCTGGTGGGAGACGGACATACCGTGGACCTGGCCGGAAAAGGCGTGAGCCCGATGGTTTTGGCTGGCGGGACCGGGAAACGCATCACGGTTCCGGCCCTGACCGCCTATGTGTTTATGGATGGCAAATGAGGATGAAAGGAAGTTTATGATGAGCAAACATACACAACGTGCATGGCTGGTGGGAATGATGTTGACCGCTCTGCTGGTCCCGGTCGCGGCGTTTGCCTGGAATGCCGACCAAGTTGATTTCCCGAATGACGACGAGGGTTGGAACTTATGGGGAAATTCCGCCAAGTACACCGGTCCTGATGGTTCAACGGAGTGGTTTCGCCATGTGATGGTGGCAACCTCTTCGCGCTCGGATTTTAATTTCAAAATGGTGACGGGAGACAGTATCAGTTGGGATCAAGATTATGGTGGCGACACGACATTTCCGAAAAACCAAGTCTCGATAATGTGGTATCAGCCACTCAACGATACCCCGAGCAAACTGACAGGTGGCACAATCCTGAATAACCGCTATATCTTTACGGTAAAGAATCCAGGCCTCACCAATAGCTTTATTTCCATCATGGAACTTTCCCGGGACCAGGTGCAAATCACCGGCGTGACCGGCGGGCAGGGCTCATATGCCACCAATCAGGCGGCGCTGATCACCGTGTATTTTGCCACCAATCCTCCGCCGGAAGAAAAAGCCTTCATCCGGTTCACGACAAACAGTTGGGCGTCATTCTCCATTGTGGAAGCGGTTACTTCGGGGCAGGTGGCCCGGGCGGCCATCTCCAACCTGCAGGCGAACACCTCTTATCAGTGGTATGCGATGGCGTCATCGGCTTCGGCGTCCTATCTCGCCTCCGCCAACGACTATGGCGTTGATGCCCTGACCCTCACCTGGATCAACAACAACGGCATGAACTACCAATTCACCACGCTGCCCGGGTCGGCTGCGTGGGTCTGGCATAACAATGACCGCGTGGTCTATGGGGATTCCGTGCAGTTCTGGGTAGGCATCGGGTATATCAACTCCGATGGCTCGAATCCCTGGGTGACGAATGCCGCCATCTATTACACGACCAATGGCGTGGAGCCGGGCGGCAGTTATGGGGTGGCCACCAATTCGTCCACCCGCGTCATCCGTATGAGCCTCGACCATATCGAGGAGGATTCCAGCCAGTTCGGCAAAGCGATGAAGTGGCAGGGGCTCCTGACCAACACGCCGGCCTTCACGACAATCCAATACAAGATCGGCGCCTGGCTGGACGGCGCGCATCCGGAACGGTTCGCCGACTATTTCAGCGGCACCAACAACCGGACCTTCTCGTTCATACTGGGGGCACTGGGCGATCCCGTGCTGACTGTCGAAAGCGCTTTGAACGGGAAATTGAACGCCAACTATACGACCTCTAAAATATTTTTGGATGAAGTGGCGGGGGATGCCGTGCCCATGGCGGTTGTCTTTGAGCCCGGACAGTCGAACGTGGTGGCGGCGGAAGTGTTCTCCAACCTGAACCGGCGCGACTGGGCGGATCAGGATGGCAACTCGGACGGAATCGCCGACGGCATTGTCCAGCCGGATGGCAACCTGATCACGAGTAACGATGTGAACCAGTATTATATGGCCTATCCGATGACCAACATGGGCGCCGGCCGCTATGAACTTACGCTCCAGGCGCGTAAGACCGGGGCGTACCGGCTTACGGCGAGATGGAAGGTGGAGGGGGATTCCGCGTGGCGTTGGTACAGCAATGCCTCGGCCGGGCGGCGTGATCACGCCGTCGTGGTGTCGCCCGTTGACGCGCGGTCCGTGCGCCTCTATGAACTCAACGCCCTTGTTGTCGAGGCCTCGGGCGCATCGGAGGCGCAACGCAGCACCTTTGAGGATCTGTGGGACGGCCCCGGCGCCACGCACACCAACCGCTGGAACCTCGATTATGTGACGGGGCTCGGCTGCAACTGGCTCTGGTTCCAGCCCATCCATCCGAATGGCATCGAGGGGCGGTTGACCGACCCGAACACGGGAGCGCCCTATGCCGTGGGAAGTCCCTACTCGGTGAAGAATTTCTTCGAAGTGTCTGAGAGAATGAGCAAGGGCGGCACGCGGTCCGCCTCCATGGCGGCGTTTACGAACTTTACCCTGGCAGCTGATGCCAAGGGGGTGAACGTCATGCTGGACGCGCCCTTCAACCACACCGCGCCGGATTGCGAGCTGGCCTCAACCGGGGTGCCCTTGTTCGCGCCCTCCGCATCAGCCACAGACCTGATTCGGGACCAGGAAGCAAGGGTTTATTCGCGAAGCAACAATTACGCCATGCGTGCGACAAGCGCGTCGAACATTGCCGTCGCCCCGGATCGGGATGACTTCGGGAAATGGAGCGATGTCCGGGATGTCTATTTCGGCCGGTACGCCGCGTTGGTGGATGTGAACCCCGCAGGGAACGGCAACTATCTGAACGAAGGCGACTGGATGGATACGTCCATCGGTGATGAGAATTCCTATGGCACGAATAACGGCCACTTTGATCCGGTGACCCGGAACGTCTGGCGCTACTTTGCCGCCTATGTGACCTACTGGCTGGACAAGACGGGCTATCCAGCCAATCCCACCCATGCCGCCTTGGACAGCCACGCCGGACTTGACGGGTTGCGCTGTGATTTCGGTCAGGGGTTGCCGCCGCAATGCTGGGAGTACATTATCAACGTCGCCCGGTCCCGGCGCTGGAACTTCGTGTTCATGAGCGAGACCCTGGACGGCGGCGCGACGACTTACCGGTCGAACCGCCATTTCGATATCCTCAACGAAAGCATCATCTTCCCGCTCAAGAGCGCCACGCAAACCACGGACTACCGGAGCATCTTCGAACAGCGCCGCTCAGCCTACGGGCAGGGGCTTGTCCTGATGAACACGACATCCCACGACGAGGAGAGCTACGACGACCCGTGGCAGGCGGTGGTGCGCATGGCGGCGGTCGGGGCTGTGGACGGCGCCACCATGGTATGCTACGGCCAGGAACTGGGCATTTCGTGCACCTACGGGTTTGATTCGTACCAGATCAATTTCGGCAAGCAGATCCCGAATTTCATGACGTGGAATTCCCTCTCCCCGATCTGGGGCAACACCGACTACGGGCATGACAGGATATATCCGGTCATCGCGGGGATTAATGCCGCCCGGCAGGCGAGTCCGGCGCTCCGCAGTTCCAACCGGTATTTCCTGAACCAGATCGGGGGCTCCACGCACCCGACGTTGTGGGCCGTCGCGAAGTATGAAGAGGCGGCGGCTTCACCGGCTTTCAAGGATGTTGTTTTTGCGTTCGCAAACCTGAACCGCGACAGTTGGGTGGAAGGTAATTTCGACATCGCTATCGCACCCGGTGGCGCCAATCTTTTCGGGATCAAGCCGGAACGCCTCTACAATGTGAAGAACCTCGCCGCCTATGCGGGGGTTGATCCCACCGCCCGGACACGCTGGCAATGGCCATCTGCCCACTCCGGTTCGAATATTTTGGCGTCGGGTTTCTATGTCGGGATGAATAAGGTGCCGACCACGGGCGGGGACTGGGCGACGGCCCCCTACGAGGCGCAATACCTGAAACTCTATGACGTCACGCCGCCGCCACCGCCGGGACCGCCTTCCGCGGGGCGGCACTATGCGCTGACCAATGGCGCGGTGTTCTCCTGGGACTCAGCCGTCGGACTGGATGACCGGATAGCGGCCTATCTTGTGAGCGTGGGCAGCACCAGCGGGGGTGTGCAGGTGGCCGATAGGGTCAATGTGGGGACGAACTTAAGCTATGCATTTTCGGGGACGTTCGGGACGACCAATTTCGCCACCGTCTGGGCGGTCAGCGCCGCGGGGGTCACGTCCGCGGTTGCAGGCGCCTCCGGCGCGGTGATCGGTCCCGGTGTCCCGGGCTCGCCGGTCATCCTGCTGCGGCCGGACGGCGACGCGGATGGCGATGGCCAGAGTAATGCCGGCGAGGCGGTCGCGGGCACCGACCCGTTGGACGCCGGCTCGACGTTCCGGATCATCACCCTGGGAGTGTCTTCCGGGCCGGAGGCGCGTATGGTGACCGCAGCCACACAGCCGGGGAAGCGCTATACGATTGTGTTTAACGACAGGGGGCTCACCAATCCGCTTACCTGGTCACCCTTTGGCAACACCAACAACGGGGTGGGGTCGTGGCTCGAGACGAATGTCATGCCGGCCTCCCACCGGTTTGTGGATGATGGAACGACGGATACAACCTCCAATAAACCGGCGGGTGCGCGCTTCTACCGGATTGAGGTGCGGTAAGATGAAGGACGCCTGGATTGAGGATGCCGTTATTTATCAGGTCAACCTTCGCGCCCTGGCGGCGCGGGAGCCTCGCAATGCCATCGAGGCGGCGCGGGAAAAACCGTCGGACCAATCGCCACTGGCCTACTTGGAACGATCGCTTCCGGTGATCCGCAAACTCGGGGTCAATGTTTTGTATCTGATGCCGCCCTATCCCATCGGGCATGATCAGCGCAAGGGAATCGGGTCCCCGTACTCGATCCGCGATTTCACAGCCGTGGATCCCGAATATGGATCGCTCGACGAACTCCGGGCCGTGGTGCGGCGTGCCCATGCGGTGGGATTGCGGGTGATCCTGGATATTACCCCGAACCACACCAGCCGGGATCATGTGTGGACAACGCGGCATCCGGATTTCTACGTCACGATTCCGGGCGGCGGCCTTTATCATGACCTCGACTGGACAGATACCGCGAAGCTGGACTATCGGAATCCCGCCCTGCGCAAGGCGATGATCGATGTTTACGACTTCTGGCTGGGCTGCTCCGGGAAGGGCGGTGGTGTTGCGGAGGGAGTGGATGGATTCCGGTTGGACATGGCGCACTTCATCAACAATCCTTCCTTCTGGGATGAAGCGCTGCCTGAACTCAAGGCGCGCCATGCCCCGCGGGAGCTGCTTTTTCTGGCCGAATGTTACGGCACGGCGAACAATTTCGGGCTTTTCCAGCGTGGCGTGAACGCCGCCTACGATGATGATTTCTACAAGGTATGCCTGTACGGGTATGCGATCGATGCGCGGGGGCAATCGATGGTCCGGCTCTCCCCCGACGCGAAGCATAATGGCGATTTCAACGACAAACGCGAAGCCTTTGAGCGGGGTGGGCTCGCCGCAGCCATGGCCACCGCGGTGCTCAACTATGAGCGCACATCCCCCGTTGGCGGGCGGGGCCCCTGGCTGGCGCGCTACACCGATAACCACGATGAAGGCCGGGGGTTGTACCGTTTCGGCCCCGGCGCGGTTCGTGCGGTCAACAGCCTGATATTCCTGCTGCCCCATACCCTGCCGTTCATGTTGACTGGGCAGGAGTTCGGGGCGCTGAACCGACCCCCGATTCATGACCGGCTGCGGGTATGCGACAAGGGCCGCCGGCTGTATTCATCCGGGACGGAACTGAATGAGCCGGGGATCGAAATCGAGGGTACTATTTTTGACCGGGGTTTTCAGGCGCGGCAAGGGTGGTATGACTTTTTCAAGGAATTGATCCGGCTTCGCCGGACGACTCCAGAACTGACACGCGGCGGGTTTGAGATCCTGGATCCCGGCGAAGCGTGCCCGGCTCCTGAGCGTACGGTGATGGCCTTTGAGCGCCGCCTACCGAAGTCCGTGGTGCGATGCGCCGTCAACTTGGGGCCTGTTGCCCGGACTCTGTCGAATGCCCGCCTGTTCAAAGGCAAAGCCATTCATGGCACGCTCGGCAAGGATGGTTGTCTGTCCCCCTTCAGTGCGGTCGTTGTGCGGGAGTGAAGGTCGTCGAGAGTCATGTCCAAAAAAAAGAGCCGCCAGATTATGGCGGCTCTTTTTTCGTCGGTCAGATTACTTTATCACTGACACGCGATAAAAGGCGGGGGACCCAGGGGCCGATGTCGTGACTGTTCTTGTGACATCCCCTCCGACGGCCAGAGTCACGACGTTGGACCAACCGAAGGAAAGGTTTGTGGATACCTGAACGGTGTAGGGAGCCAAGGCTTTGCTGCTTCCCTGCCACTGCAACGTGGCAATACTGTTGTTACTGACGACCTCGCTGATAAAGGCCAGTTTGGAAGCCGCATTCGTCGGCTCCGTGCCGGCGAAGTATTCCTGCCAGTTCTTCATGCCATCGCCATCGGTATCGGCCACTTCCGCCGTGGTCAGGGCGTTGTCGCTCGTGTCATTGGTTACACCATGCGAAGCCAGCCAGCCTGCGGGAACAAAATAGTTGGGTGTGATCGAATTGGCAATGGGGCCGTTTGTCACAACCAGATCGTCAATCATTCCGCTTCCGTTCAGGGTCAGGCTGCTGATAAAGGTCGGAGACTGTCCCCACGAAGTCAAAAGCCAGGAGCCGCCTGTCGCTGATGAGTCCACGCGATTAGACGGATACCCATCTGCCAAGATCAGCGGCCGCCCATCCAATTTAACCTGGAACATGGCGTAATAGGATCCATACAAGGACGGCTCTGCGTTGTAATCGACGGAAATGGTCAACCGAACCCATTTTCCGGAAGAAACAGGAGTGACGGCATTATTCAGAACAGACCATAATTTATAATCCGCTCCGTAAATGTCCGATGCATTTGTCTTAACCCCGTGCCAGATGGCCACCCCGTTCGTAACAAAGGCAATGCTGAATTGGGAGTTGGAGACCGCCGAATCAGTGCTGTTGGTCCAATCCTGCTGCGAGAATGTCGGCAGAATCATGGTGTCTATCGCGATAAAGGGTTTATCGCCGGTGTCGGAATAACTGTTTGTAAGATATCCATCCGAAAAGCTTAGAACTTTGGCATGGGTGCTACTGCGCAGTGGACTTCCCATGTAGGGGGTGTTCATGACCGCTGTGTCGAGGTAGGACACATTCGAAATCACCGTGACAGCGGAAGACGCCGCCGTCCAACTCGGGTCAGTTGTGATGGATGATCCCACCGAGTTGGTTTCAAAATCATTTGAGTAAGGAAGCTGGGCACCACCCATTGAAAGGGAAGCGGAGCCGACCATGACCAATCCGATAATACCCAATAACCTTGTTTTCATAGACACTATCCTCCGAATAATAAAACACCTTGTTTGCCGCAACACTATTACCTGTATAGCAGTAGAATACTGAATGAAGGTGAAGGTGTCAATGGGCTAGACTTTTTTTTTATGGATTCCGGAGATGGCTTGACTTGGAGGGAGGCAAAGTGTCTGATGGTGTTCATGCCCATGCACAACCAGAACGTTTTTGACTCACTGATAGAGCCGCTGCGCCGGGCGGTGGCCGAGGAAGGATACACCACGCCGACTCCGATCCAGGAGGCGGCGTTGCCGCATGTGCTCGCCGGGCGCGACTTGTTCGGTGTTGCCCAGACCGGCACCGGGAAAACGGCCGCCTTCACGCTGCCGCTGCTTCAGCATTTGAGCCGGCACGGGAGCCGACCCGTCCGGGGCCGCCCGAGGGCGCTGATCCTGGCCCCGACCCGCGAACTGGCCGCACAGATTGGTGAGAGTATCCGCACCTATGGCCGCCATGTGAATGTGACGTACACCGTCATCTTCGGCGGGGTCGGCCAGTTCCCCCAGGTCGCCGCGGTGAACCGGGGTGTGGATGTCGTGGTGGCCACGCCGGGCCGCCTGCTTGATTTGATGCGTCAGAGGCACATCCATTTCGACCAGTTGGAAATACTGGTGCTCGACGAGGCGGACCGGATGCTTGACATGGGTTTTATCCGGGATATCCGCGCCATCCTGGCGGCGTTGCCGAAGAAACGCCACTCGCTGTTTTTTTCCGCCACCATGGCCCCCGAGGTGGTGGAGCTGGCCCGCGCCATGGTTCGGGATCCGGTGCATATTACCATCAAACCGGAACAGCCGACGGTGGAGAAAATTGCCCAGACGGTTATGTTTGTGGACAAGGCAAGCAAGGACGCGCTGCTGGCCAGCCTTCTCAAGGATCCGGCGATCAACCGCGTCATTGTATTCGTGCAGATGAAGCACGCCGCCGACAAGGTGGCCCACCGGCTTGTGGCGGCGGGGATTCCCACGGTGGCCATCCATGGCAACAAGAGTCAGGGCGCCCGGACCCAGGCTTTGGATGGCTTCAAGAACGGCCGGATCCGGGTTCTGGTGGCGACCGATATCGCGGCTCGCGGACTGGATGTTGACGACATCACGCACATCATCAACTACGATCTGCCCCATGAACCGGAAACCTACGTCCACCGTATCGGCCGGACGGCCCGGGCGGGCGCCTCCGGGGATGCGGTGTCGTTCTGCGGAGCGGAAGAGCGCGATTTCCTCCGGGCAATCGAGCGCCTGATTCGCAAGGCCGTGCCAGTCGAAACCGGGCATGAGTTTCATTCCGAAACCGCCCGGAATGCAACCGGGGCCGCCGCCCGGCCACCGCCTCGCCATCACCGGAAAGGCGCCCCGCAGGGCGGGCAACGGGGCGGTCGGCAGGGGCCTGCGCGCCATGCCGGCGGTGGAGGACGGCATCATCGGTCATGAAGAGGCATGTTGTCCCCGGTCTGCTGGTGGCCTGTACACTGGTGCTGGCCTTCTGGATTGTGGCATCCCAACACACGGCCAGACCCTTCAAGCCGTTTAATCTCACCCATGCTGATTTTGCCGGGTATTGTCCCGCGCTCGAGGGGGCCGTGATTCAGCCCGCGGTGATGACCGCCGTTGATCCCGCGGAACCGAACATCGCGGCTTTTGGCGTGATGCGGGAAGGGGGGCGTGATCCGGGACGCATCGTTGTGAGACTGGTGCATGGGTACAACATGCCCATGTGTATGAAGATCAAGGGTTACACGGTCGAGCCCGTTGGGGGTGAAAAGGCGCGGAGTCCCAACAACTCAACAACTCAGCAACTCGACAACCCTTCTTTCCAAGGGATCCCGATCCAGCTCTGGCGCGTCACGTCCAGCGCCGGTGATGTGGAGCTCTGGGCGACGACGATGATCCGGTCCGAGAATTTTTCCGTCACACCGGAGGAGGTGACCTCGATGGCGTTTCCCCGGGTGGATATTCCTGATGACCCCAACTGGGTGCCGCGCGGTTTTACGGCGGAGGATTTGAAACACCCGGTTAAAAGTGTCCGGCTTTGGCTCCGGGCGCGGTGGAATGCGTCGCGCACGGATCTCCTGACGTTTCTGCGGTTGCGGCAGCCGGCCTGGGCCAGCGACGAACTCCTGACCTATGTCTCCCACAGCCTGCCGCCATCCGTTTCTCCGGAGCGCGAACCCCTGGTGATCCGCCAGATGGTCTCCACCCACATCGCCATGCTGAAGGAACTCCAGAAGTGGCGGCGGACGCCGCGGACGCCCTGAACGCATCGGAATAGTGTCCCGGCGTTTGGGGTTGACCTCAAAAGGCGGGGCGGGCATGTTAGAGTCATGAAACAAGAACCATTTGTCCGTCCCGATTGGGATCATTATTTCATGAGCATCGCCGTGGTGGTGGCCTCCCGCGGAAACTGCTCCCGCCGACAGGTGGCCGCCGTGATTGTCAAGGACCAGCGCATCATCTCCACAGGCTACAACGGAACGCCGCGGGGGGTGAGGAACTGCTGCGAGGGCGGGTGCGAACGATGCGCCGGGGATGCCCCGTCAGGCACGGCCCTGGGGGAATGCATTTGTTGCCATGCCGAGGAAAATGCCATCACCCAGGCGGCGTACCATGGCATCGCCCTCCGGGGATCCACCCTCTATTCAACACTCAGCCCCTGCCTGACCTGCGCGAAAATGATCATCAACGCGGGCATCCAGGAAGTGGTGTTTGAGAAGGAATATGAGTTCAGCGGCCAGACCCGGACGCTTCTACATGATGGGGGAGTGCGGTGTCGCAAGCTGGCGTGACCTGTTGTTCGATCTTGTATTCCACCTTGGCTTCGACCGGCTTGACGGGCTCTCCCTTGGGGGCTTCCGGAGTCACCACGGGAACGGCGGGGGGCATTTCGGCGGATTCCTGCTTGGCGGGATTCAGATCGTGTTCATTGCCTGAGGCGCCCCAGCGCCCATAGTGGCGGCGCTCAAAGTTCAGATCCTTGAGTTTCAAGCCGTTGACCTCCGCAAGCCAGGTCCATTGGGTGGAACTGAAATTCAGGGTCTTTCCGAGCTGGTTGATCAGGAACGCGGTGTCCAGGCTGCTGATTTTTTGGACATCCTTGCACCACCCCGGAGTGGCCGTCATGTGCGCGGGAAGCTGGGAGAGGTCTCCCAGAATGAATACATGGCGGGGTTCGCCGCCCGACATAAAGGAACCCTGAGCGAAGTCTTCCACGGTGATCTGGACCCACTCCTGGCCATTCCAGACATGGATCAGCGGGTCTGAGGAGGGCGTTGTATTATAGGTCACCAGACCGATGTCCTTGCACCGGGCGAGTTGAAAGGCCAGATGGACCACGCGTTTGCGGGCCGGCATGACAAGGATGGACTCCGGTGTGGCCGAGCCGGCGGTGGCGTATTCAGATGTTCCGATGACCGCCAGGGCGATCAGTCCCAGTCCCAATGTTGTTTTCAAAGTCATGAACTAAACCTCCGTAAAAGAAATGAAGTTGACGAATCTAGCGCGGCAACAGGGCCAACGCAAGTTCTAACCGCGCCAGTCCTATTTCCCCAGCACTTTCCTGAACTGCTGGGTCAACAGGGGGACGACGGTGAACAGGTCGCCCACGATCCCGTAGGTGGCCATCTTGAAAATGGGCGCGTCCGGATCCTTGTTGATCGCCACGATGATGTCCGAAGACTGCATTCCGGCGAGGTGCTGGATCTGGCCGCTGATGCCCACCGCGATGTAGATCTTGGGACAGACGGTTTTTCCGGTCTGCCCGACCTGGTGGGAATAGGGGATCCAGTTCGAGTCCACCGCGGCGCGGGAGGCTCCCACGCCGGCGCCGATGACATCGGCCAGTTCGCGGAGCAGGCTGAAATTCTCGGCGGTCTGCAATCCGCGTCCGCCGGACACGATGATGTTGGCCTCCGCGATGTTCATGGTGGTTTCCACCTCGGGGACGAATTTCAGGCGGCGCGCCTTGGCCGCGAGCAGGGCTTCGGCGATTTTCTCCATCGAGATATCCCCCTTGCGCGCGGGGTTTGCCTCGGCTTCCTTCATCACCTTGTGGCGAACGGTCGCCATCTGGGGGCGCGCGTTGGGCGTCTCGATGGTGGCCATGATGTTGCCCCCGAAGGCCGGCCGGGTCTGGAGGAGGTTTTTTGTTTTCGGATCGATCGCCAGGGCCGTGCAGTCCGCCGTCAATCCGGCATTGACCCGCACCGCGACGCGCGATACCAGGCTGCGGCCGATGGTCGAGGCGCCGCAGAGGATGACGTTCGGCTTGTGCCGTTTCACCAGGTCGATCAGCACATTGGCATAGGACTCGTCCTGGAAATGTTCGAGCGCGGGGTTGTCCATCAGGAAGACCTTGTCGGCCCCGCGGGCGATGAGCTCCGCGCATTTCGATTCGATCTTGTTTCCCAACAGCACGGCGCAGAGTTTCATGCCCAGCGAGTCGGCCAGTTTGCGACCTTCCCCGAGCAGTTCATAGG
>Ga0118677_10006214_pt1 | contig 20360 bp, 23 predicted proteins | sample AliMusrvi5mmetaG_FD_86154 | JGI IMG/M metagenome (GOLD analysis project Ga0118677, IMG submission 86154)
ATTGCCAATCTCGGGGTGTGGACTCCCGCGGTTGCCATCATCTACTCGCTTCCTACGCCGTTGCAGCTCCCGCTCCAGAATCTCGTCCTGATGTTTTTCACGCTGCTGCTGGCGCATCTCAACGCCCGGCGGTAAGGGGTCTGTGCGTGTTCGGCGATACCGATTCCGTTGGACAAGCACCCGGATTGAGACTGGCGGAATAGCCGGGATGTGCTTGGATGAGACGGTGGTCGGCAACGGGCGATCACGTGAATCCAGATGCTTGCACCGCGATGATACCGACTCCCAACCAATTGTTCGCCCTTTTCGAGCGGGGGAGATTGATCCGGACGAGTTGCAGGCGATGATGGCGGTGCATGCGCGCGAACTGATCACGGAAATGGAGGAGGACTATCAGAACCCGGCAGCGGCCTGGCTTGAAACCCTGCTGGCGCGACGGGCGGCGGGGCGTCTGGCGCGACGTCACAGCGGTCGCCTGGTGCGCGAGATTTTGGTCGCTCTGGCCGAGGTGCCGGATTTTCCTCCTGCACGCTACTTGTGGAATGCCGCGCACCCGGACGTGCCCCTTCATTGTTTCCTCAGGATGAGGCGGGAACCGGTTTTCAGGATTCTCAAGATCGTCCACCAGTCCGACATCATCGAGTTGTGGGTCGAGCACGGCGATGCAGGGAGAGGACGCGCAACCCATCGGATGTTCCGCCTGAAGCGTGATGATCGCTGGCGGCTTCGGGTTGAAGTGGCGGACATCAAAAACCCGACCGCCACAGGTTTTCATAACAAGCCCGTTGGATAACCGCTCAGCAGCGCTAATGGGCGCCGGGATGATTGCCTTCACTCAAACCGCGATTTCTGGACCTGCATCAAGCCTGCCCGCTCCTGCCCACCGGGTCCGGCTTCCAGTATCGGACAAAACTCCGCTGCCCGGCGGTCTGGGGCGATACAGGATAATTGCGGACCTTGGCCATCTGGCTGGAGTAGAGGTGCTGGACGCGGGCCAGGGCGGAATCTGCGTCGTAGCCGCATTCCCTGAACCAGCAACCGGCCACAGTGCCTGTGCGGCCGATCCCGCCCCAGCAATGAACATAGACTGCCGGAGCTTGCTCGATGGAATTCCGTATGGCGCTCATGAGCTCACGCATGGTGGCGGTCGTCGGGATGCCCATGTCAGGAACCGGCAGGCTGATCCTTTGCAGCGGCGTGCCGGTTTCGTTCGCCAGTTCCTCCAGCAATCCCTCGTAGGGCGCCAGTCCGTCTTGGGGATCGGTAAGATCGATGAAGGTGCGCACGCCGATGTCGATCAGGCTGCGAAGCCTTTCCTTGGCGGCAGCGGGAAGCCTCATGCCCGGATATTCGCCGCCGTAGAGCTTTCCTTCCTCGATGGTGTAATGCTGTGGGGTCATGGCATGATGGTTGGCGATCACAGCCGCGCCCCTTTTTGCCGCACGACATCCTCCCACGTCTGGAAAGGCGGCGGCGGAAGGTAGGCCTTGCGATCATAGTCATAGCGTCCTTCGACGCCGGTGAGCATGGCCATGGAGTCGGTGGCGGCGGCCTTCACGCCGTCGTCGGTGCAACGGCTGCCACCGAAGAAGTCATTGCCCGGCCAGGACACGGGATCCCACGCGACGATGCTGAAGAACATGCAGTCGCGGAAGCAGTCGCCCCTCTCCTCGTAGGCGGACGGATGGCAAAGCTGGGGTTTCGCTTCTTTTTGTTGAAGTAAGGGACGGACCATCAGGGAAAGGCCGTGGATATCGAGCCGGACATTGGAGCATTCGTTGTAGGGATCGAAGTAAACAGCCTTAAGGTTAGGAAACGAATTGCGGTGTTCATATTGCCTCTCGAAAAACTTCTCAAGCACCGCCAGAAAATCGGGTCCGAGATTGCCCTGGAAAGGTCCGGCGAACTGCCCGCAACCAAGACCTGGCACTGTGACGAAGGCAGTTTTGCGTTGGGCTTTGGCCATTTCATCAATATGCCGAAACACAGGCAACAGACGGCGCTCGTAGAGTTCGTAATACATGAGTTTCCAAAGTATCCTATCGCGATTGCCGATTGGTTCAAACCGGGTGACCTCCGCCAAATCTGCGGGTTCCAGACCCTTGTCGTTCCGGAGTAGGGCTCCCGAGGTGAAAATCAGCGTGCCAGGGAAAGGTTCCGCATGGGGGATCGGCGCGGTGCGATGGCCGTTGTCATAGATGGTCACTGGCACAGCGATGGAAATGTCACCCAGGAGGCGAAGCTCCGTGAGGTTCCAGTCCGAGCCATCGCCGGCCACCTGGCTTTCGGCGAAAATCTGCGGCACCTTGGTGTTGATGAGGGCATCGAGAAATTGTTCTTTCGTGAGCGTCACAAGATTGCGTCCGGCGAGACTGTGTTCCAGACGCTTGCCGGCAGATGCCGTGCCTGTGCGCAACGAATCCAGATACTGCGAGAGACGCGAGCGGGTGTCGTCGGGAACCAGAATGGTGTGGGGCATGGGTGGAACAATAGCCATCCGATGCGCTGATACCAGCTTTCCTGTTCAGTCCCCAAATGGGGAATCCAGCCCGACGGTGCGTATGAGGCAGCTTCGATCCCGATGTCGGCCGCCATTGTGCCGCATGGCAACGGGTGGTATGTGGAAGCAGGCAACGCGGTCAACAGGCCGGCGATCACCCCGGCACCATGACACCCTACGAACCAGAAGCGGAACCCAATGAAGGACTTGTGCGGCTCGGAAAGGAGAGGTTCTTCCGGTTGCTTGAGGATCTCGCTACCAGCATCCCAGTCTCGACGGAACCCCCGAATGCCAATCCGAAAGCGCGTGCTAGGGAGATTGTGCGTGTCGCCGGACTGAGGCGAATAAGCAAACCAAGGCTAGAGAGACGCAAGGAATCTGTCTACAGCTATAGCGACACCGGTTACATTTGGGTCTTCCCAAAGCGAGAAGTGGTTACCATCAAGCTCAACAAACTCGATCATGTCACGTACAAGCGGTATCCAATCAGACTTTGTCGGGACCGGCTCATCTCGCGCACCAATGAAGAGGGTTGGCACATCCAAGATGAATCCATCTGGTGGAGTGTACCGCGCTTGGGCATCAGCGTCAGAACGCATGATGTTGACGTATCGAACTAACTGATCTAGCCCAATTCCCCTGCCGAAGCGTGGGATTGCCCTCCTTCGATCCTCAGGGAGGAGTCCGATGAGACTATCGAGAACGTGCCTGCGGACATATTCATCGCTATTGATAGCTCTATCCAGAAATCGCAACCAGAGCCCTTCAATGTCTGGAATGCTCGTGCCGTCAAACCAATCATCGAAAGTCTCTCGACAAATCCTCCGCATCAGAGTCAGCTCCGACGCGGCAGAGAACCGATCGGTAATGAGAACTGGTGTTAGATAGTCAAGTAATGAGTAGTGGGTGACCATTTGATCGCGCTCCTCCTGCGTGCGAGTGGGTGACGCGCAGTTGACCAGAATCAATGCGGCGACATGCAAGCAATCGCGTTGCGTCATCTGGACTGCCATTTCATACGCGCGAGTGCCTCCGAAACACCACCCCAGGAGGACGCACGGGGTCTCTGAATGATGAAGCGGAAGCTCGGTGGCATAGTGTGCGCACATCGACGCGATTGTCATGGTACGAGGCGCATGGCCAGCATGAAGCGTTGGTATGCCAATGACTGAGACGTTAGAGTTGAGAAGCTCTCCAAATCGCCGGTATGCAGCAACCTCACCATTTCCAGCATGAATCGCAAAGACGGTGGGGCACGTGCCCTCGCCTTTGCGTAGAAGGACATGCGCAGTGGAACTGAATGCCGGGCGCTTTTCTGAAGCCAGAGAGGCTAGAATGAGTTCGCTTAGGCGGACTATGGTGCGTGAGCGATAGACGTCCGAGACCGAGAGTAGGGCACCAAGCTGGGCTTGGATCGCGGTAGTAAGTTGCACGACGTCAAGGGAATCGCCGCCGATTGTGAAGAAGTCGTCGTTGAGGCCAATGGTAGGATGCCGGAGAAGCTCCTTCCATATGGAAAGCAGTTGACCTTGAACTCCGCACGAAACGATGTCTTCACTGCCTACGTCGCTTCGAGCAGTGAATCGGGAGGTTGCTATTTCCGCAAGTGTCAGGCGGTCGACCTTGCCGGATGGTGTCTTCGGAAGAATAGCCATTCGGACGAAGAGCGAAGGGATGCTGTGAACGGGGAGGTGCTTGTATAAGACACTAACGACGTCGGCATCGGCAACGTCTGAGTTGTCAGGCGTCAAGAAGGCGGCAAGAGCCCGAGACGTGCCGCTCTCGCGATGTGCGAGAACTACAGTGCAGTCGAAGACTCCTGGTACGGTTCGAATGATGCTCTCGATTTCGCCTAGCTCAATGCGGATACCGTTGATCTTGATCTGTGTGTCTGCCCGTCCGACAAACTCAACGCAACCATCTGCTCGACGACGGCCCTGATCACCACTTCGGTAGACTCTGTCGCGGCCAGTGCGAGGATCAGGCGTAAATGACCTATTTGTCTTATCGGAATCATTGAGATACCCATGGGCGAGGTATGCGCTCTTGTATACGAGTTGCCCAATCTCGCCGTCCTCGACGACCTGGTCATTGTCGTCAATCACAAAGACTTCCGTCTCTTCGACTGGGAATCCGACTGGGACGTAGCTGACAATATCCGTAATATCGGTGTCGGTATCGATAAAATACTGAAGTGTCACTGTGGATTCCGTAGGACCAAGGCCATTGATGAGTCTGCAGCGGGCCGGAAAATGCTTTCGACAGGCGAGGATATCAGCAGGAAGGACGGGTTCGCCACCGAGCACGACCAGTCGGACGGAATCGAGTATCTCTTCTGTCTCCAGTTCCCGCACAAGTCGTCGAAAGACCGTCGGGACAGAGTGGTAGACTGTGATCGCATGCTCATGCAGAAATCTCGATACGCTTAGTCCGTGTGAGGCACGAATGTCAAATGGCAGCAACGCCGCCCCATTGAGAAGCGCCGCGAAAATGTCCATAACCGCCGCGTCGAAGCAGTAGGTGGAGAATAGACTTAGACGGTCGGCAGGCGTGATACAAAGTCTATCTGAATAGACTTGAGAAAAATGGAGTGTATTCCTGTTGCTTTGTAGAACGCCTTTCGGTATGCCGGTAGAGCCGGAAGTGTACAGCAGGTAGGCTGGTGCCTCGGGGTGCACAAGAGGCCAGGTAGTGGACCTCAAAGGAGGGGCAATTCGGCGCGGATCGTCGAGAACTACTAGAGTGGCGTGAACGGTTTCACATAGGGATTGTGCCAGTTCAAGGTGAGCGGGTTCGGTAAGAAGAACTCGTGCTGACGAGTCCTTGAGCATTGTAACGAGACGGGCGATTGGATATGTAGGATCGAGTGGTACATATGCATAGCCGGCGCGAAGTGCTGATAGCAGTCCTTCAATCATGAAGGGATTGTGGCTGAAGAGGAGATGGCAGGGAGAGAACGACGTCCCCTGCACAGGTTCGGGGAGTGTCGCAGCTAGCGCATGAACGCGCTGAAGAAGGGCGTCATAGGTAAGGGAAAGGTCTGGTGTAATCAGCGCTAGGGATTGCGGCAAGGTTGCCGCGATATACTCGAAGCGCTGAATTATGGACTGGTCGATAGCAGTTCTTGGAAAGTGCGAAGTGCCGTTGTCGCAAAGCATTTCTTGTGTCTGGCGGGGTAGATTCATGGAGATGTCCTACGCCGAAGGTGCCCAACCGCTCGATTATGTCAAAAAGTTTGTGGAAAATCTTTCCCTTCGGTTACCCGATGAGCAGAGACTGCATACGTCAGACCGAACATGGTTCAACCAAATCCAATCCGATAGGGTGGCGACAGTTAGAGAATTTACGACGCTGTAACCCATGAAAAAGAGAGGAAATCTAATTGCGATAACGTTCCAATCCTCGGATCCCCGCACCTCATCCAAATCATGTAAAAGGTGCTTTTTTCACGTCAGGAAATCGGCCAGTTTTCGGCGGAATGGGTCATGAATTTAACGATGCAAAGCATTTACAATGAAAGTACCGCAGATTTTTAAATGGCTAGTATTGCAGTTGGTTCGGCCCCCTTGAAAGTTTAAATGTTTAAATCAAAGCGCGAAAGTGTGGAGAAATTGGCGACGGGAGGGGTGAATTGATGGTGCGAGCACTAGGAAGACCAGACGCTCGATGGCGGCCGCCGTAAGTTCGTTCGGCACTGGGCGGACGACCCGGCAGCGACGATTCCAGGGATTTGCCGCCGCGTGCTCGCGCCGTCCTGCGGGCTGCATATGGCTGTCTATCTTGCTCGGGTCTCCATATCGACGGCGACCTCGGGTGCGCTGTTGGGCCAGTCATACATGTAGATTTCGCCCTGGATCTCGATCAGGGGTAGGTTCGGCAGTTGGGTGGCAACAGGGAGAAGTGTCAACGCACTCACGGTTTTAAGCGCGGAACCGCAATCTCCATTTGGGGACTCCCGATGGCAGTTCGACAGGCTCGGCATGAAATGAACCCCACTTGGGAGTTATATGCTTCTGTATCAGCCCCTTTGGCTGGTCCCTAATCTTGAACACCCATCATCATGTCCCGAACCTTATATTCCCCGAAATTGTCCGACGACGTGGTCCGCGCGCTTTACCGCGAGGGCCAGCGCCGACACATGCCCATGACCCGGCTGGCCGACGTTCTGCTCCGGCAGTCGTTGGGAGCCGTCACCGATATTCCTCCCATTCTTCATCTCCGTGAGGAGGAGTCGGAGGCCATTCCAATCCAAGAGTCCGACGCCGCCTGAACAGCGGTTTCCGATACCCATAACTCTAACCCTACGAAGGCCCGGCACCACGCCGGGCCTTTATGTTTTCACCCCCGATTCCCTCAACCCAAAACCACAACCCCAAACAACACCCCAATCCCAATGGCTATCAAACTGATCGCAAATTATTCCAAAAAGCTCGGTCTGCCCGGTTACTCGTCCCACCAGTTCAGTGTCTCGGTCGAGACCGAGTTGGTCACCAACGACGACATCCCTGGCGCATCCGCGCGTCTCTATCAAACGCTCCAATCCAGTGTGGATGAGCAGATTCAAGCACCGGGCTTCATCCCACCGCTGGACTACGCCATGGATCCACCCGCCGCTCCCAATGGACAACCCCAGACCAACGGCCAAACCCATGCCAACGGCAATGCGGCCCCTGCCGCCAACGTTGCCAATTGGCAACGCGGACCCGCATGGAAGTGCTCCGACAAACAACGGGACCTGATCCTGAAGCTTGTTGACGAACACCAACTCGACAAAAACAACGTCGAAGCCCTAGCCGTCGAAAGATTCGGCAAGGGCGTCAAAATCCTCAACAAAGTGGAAGCCTCCGGGCTGATCGACGAGTTGTTGGACACCCACGGCCCGACGCCCCCAAAGGGCCAGGGCAACCGCCGCAATGGCAACGCATATGGCGGTGCCAACGGAAGGAGGGCCGCATGATCGCCGTCCTCCACGATCCGGCGGTGGCCATGAGCGTCACCCGCTTGGCCTGCCTGGCCTGCGCCCTGCCCGAACACATCAGCCCCACGGCGGCCAAGGCCTACCTCTGCTGCTCGCTGCGGTTCTTCTTCGAGCGCGTGGCCTGCATCAGGAAACCCACGCCCGTCGCCCTGCATCTGGGCAAGGCCGTCCATGCCGCGCTACAGGCATTCCACATCGCCCGTTGGAGCGGTGCGGATGACTCACCGGAAACCACTGCCGCGGCTTTCGACAAATCGTTCGCCGATCTCGAACGCGACGAAGGACCGGTGAATTTCGATGACGATGCCGAACGCCAAAAATGCCGCTTGGACGGTCTGCGCGTGGTCGCCGCCTATCTGGATTCGCCCGAGGCCCTGAAAGGAAAGCCGCGGGCGGTCGAGGTCCTGCTGAAGGAATCGATTCCCGGCCTGTCGGTCCCCCTCACCGGTGCCATGGACTTGGTTGAAGGAGACTTCACGCCGGTCGATTTCAAATCGGCGGCGGCCAAACCCGACCCGGACAACGCGGCCTTCGACCATGAAATCCAGTTGGTGTCCTATCAACTCCTGATGGAGGCGGCCACGGGTGAAAGCCCGCCGTCGCTCGATCTGGTGTTTCTGGTGAAAACCAAAACGCCGCAGGTCATCCGGGTTTCATCCCCTCCGGCCAATGATCGCCGCAAGCTCCGGGTTCTCGGGCTGCTGGAAACGGCGGTCCAGGGCATCGCCACCGGCTGTTATTATCCGCAGCCAGGCATGCAGTGTTCATGGTGCCAATACAAACCAGAGTGCATGCGCTGGCTGCCCGGCCAGGTGCCGCAGGAAAGGAGGGCCGCATGATGAGAAAGACAATCATCTTGCTCACGGCTCTGTTGCTGGCCGCCTGTCACGACGATCAGTCCGGTGGCAAAAGCTCGAAGTCGGCCGAGGAGGCCAGGGTCCAACGTGAAGTCGCCAAAAGGGTGGCGGTCGCCGAATTGGACCTCAAAGCCCGACAAAACCGCCTGCACACCATACGCGTGGTGGGATTCATCCTGATCGCGGGCGGTGCATTGGGCGGACTCATTTGGCTGCAACACCATCGCTCGTATAACCCCGCACAAGGCCCGGACCTCGCCGGCCGCCGTCCCGCCTGGACCGACCATTATGGCATATCTACGTCTAGGATTCTCGAACTCCCGCCGCCAGGTCCGGCCGGTCCTTCGTTGGCATCATCAGCGCTCCGCGTCACACCCGACGAGCGGTTTGATAACAACGAACCACGGCGTCGCAGAAGACGTCGCAGAAACCGCGGTCATAACCCTAACCATAGAGACCACCATGAGACCCCGCGTAATAGCTGAAGTGTTAGTTGTCGTAGGAATTATCGGCCTCCTGCTGGAGGTCGCCGAAGGGCACACCTGGATCGTCGTCGGTGCCGGAATTGCGGCAACGATATGGCTGCTAGGCAAGAGCCACTGAGGTCATTCCGCTATCCCTGCTATCCGGGCATCCGCCCGAAACCCAACCCCGCGCCCGCTTGGTCCCTGCGATCAGGCGGGCGCATCCGTTTTCCCCACAAACACAAACCATAACCCCAAACCAACAAACATATATCATGAATCCAAACAACCAGTCCCAAAACACCACCCTCCTCGACGCCGTGTGCCGCCGGGGAGTGCTTGTCGCAACCTCCGTCCGTTACTGGCGCGGTTGCAAACGCCTCAACCCCGAAGACCTCGGGCTTGATCCCGCACATGTCAGCGACCGGCTCATCCAGCTCGGTCACAAACGCCTGATCCCCCGTGATGCATTGAGCGCCTTCGCCCTGATCGAATCCCGCGTCCAGTCCATCGTGGAAAGCGCCAGTTTCCCGTTCCTGGGTGGCCTCGCGCGTTTCGTCCCCAACCCGCGCCTGGCCGAACTCACCGACCGGTTAGAGGAACTCCGCAACGAGTTCAACAAGGCCATGCTCGACTTCGTCGCCGGTTACTCGCCGCTGCGCGAATCGGCTCTGGTCGAATGGCGCGAAGTTGCCCGCAACCTCAACGGCAGTGCCGAAAACCTGATCGCCACCATCGAGCAGAGTTTCCCGCCCGCCGGCGAGATCACCAAACGTTTCGCCTTCGAGACGCGCTTGTTCCAGATCGCGGCCCCCGACAGCATCCGCCTGGAAGTCGCCGAGGGCATGGAAGAAATGGAAGTGGCCAACGACCGCCGCCGCATCGCCGAGGAAGCCTCCAGACGCCTGCAAGCCGACCTTGACGGATTCATCCGCGAATCGGTCGCCTCCATGCGCGAGGAGACCGCCCGGCTTGCAACCGAGGTCTTGGCCACCATCGACGGCAGCGAAAACGGCGTCCACCAGCGGACGCTCAACCGCCTGACGACGTTCATCGACAGTTTCAAGTCCCTGAACTTCGCGGGCGACCAGCAGTTGGAGGCAACCTTGGAACGCTTCCGCCGCGACCTGCTCACCCGCAGCGCCGAGGATTACCGTAACGACAGCACGGCCATGGCCAGCTTGACCGACGGCTTGCAGCGCCTGCGTGAGAACGCGGTGCAACTCGCCCGCAGTGACGCCCGCGATGTGCTCGCGCGGTTCGGCCAGATGGGCGCGCGGAAACTCGCGGCGGTCAGTTGAGCGGAAAGGAAACCGGCTTCCGGGCGTCATGCGGGATGTCCGGGGGCTTGGCGTCGGGGCCTTGGTATGGGAAAACCGAACTTCGACCATATCAGACTTGCCTCCTTGACTCGCGGGCGGAAAAAGGCAGCATGGATTTGAAAGGCGCGACTCCAAACCTGTCCTACCAGTCGACCGGAACACCGGTCTTGATGGACGGGATGCCCGGAGAAGCGCCTTCCGGGTTTGGTGGATCCTGGAACACGAGTGTGCTCGTGAGATGGAGCGGACCGGACGCGATCATGAACAACGTTAGCCCAATAGAAGGAAACAATAGAATGAAGAGTGCTCCAGTGGTTTTGGATTCCGTCAACGATATAGGCAGATCTTTGGGAAGAATCGATGCCCGCCCGCGCGAACAGAGAGACGAAGCGTGGGTTCAAAGGCTGATTTTCGAGCATCCAGAGATACTCCCGGTGAACGAGTTTGATGAGACATATTGCCCACTTGTTGCCGTTGGAAGAGAAATCGAGACAGCTTCCGGTTTCGTGGACAACCTCTATGTCAGTCCGTCCGGTGCGATCACCATCGTCGAGACTAAACTTTGGCAGAACCCGGAGAAACACCGAACCGTCGTCGCGCAAGTCATCGACTACGCGAAAGAAATCTCCCGATGGACCTATGATGATCTCAATGCGGCGGTTCTGAAAGCATCCCGGCAGGGTGCCGACACCCATAAGCAGTCGCTCGATGACCTGATCCAACCTCATTTGGCTTCCTTCGGTTTGGGTCTTTCCGACTTCCAGGAGCGCACCATTAGGACGTTGAACAACGGTGAGTTCCTGCTTCTCATCGTTGGCGATCGAATCTCTGCGAACCTGGCGCTACTGACAGAGTCTATTTCCGGGGCTCCCGGACTGGACTTTCGACTTGGTTTGATCGAGCTTCAGATCTATTCGATGGCGGACAATCAGGATTGGCCAATAGTAGTCATACCGGATATTGTGGGGCGCACAGTTGAAAAGACCAGGGGCGTGATTAGAATCCAATACGTTCAGGAGCGGCCAAACGTGGAAGTGACGGTTGAGGACGCTGAACCCACCCAGCAAGGCAAGGGAAAGACAACACGGGAGGTCTTTCTCAGCAAAGCCCCCGATGATCTAGCGCCAGTATATGAGCAGTGGCTCAGCATCTGGCCATCCAAGGGTATGGTCGTGTATTGGGGAGTAACCGGATTCAGCCTGCGCTTGCGAGTGAATGGAAGGCTACAGACACTTCTCGATGCGTATCCGGAGTGGGCAGTCTCCCTCGTTCGGGAGTCGGACGCTAAGAGGCTGGACATATCTGGAGATTCCTATAGGAGGTACATCGAAGCCATAACGGGCTTGCCCGAGGCCACAGGCATCCTTGGAGCCGGCAAGAAATACATGAAACAATATGCGCTAACGGCAGATACAATGATGCTTCTTTTGAGCGCCACAACGGAGCTGGGCCTCTCGCCAGAACAAGTCGATGAAAAAAGCGGGTTAACCGGTAAATAATCGGTTTGCTTCGCCACTCGCTTGTTTGCACCGGTCAGTGAAGTTACATGATGGAAAGCCAAGTCATTCTCGAAGTCGGTTCCGAAGGCGGATCACTCATGATAGTTGGAGAGCACGACCCGAGGGGGCGGTTGGCTTTTCCTGAGCAAGAGAAACGAAACCGCCCTTTATGGGATGCTCTTGGAGGATGGTCAGGGCGGCATTATGCCTTGCGAACATAACGGCTATGTCAGTTCTTTAGCAGAGGCTCTGAGGCTGCTGGATCGTTATCCATGGCACAGGCTTTATCCGTTGCACGCCCACCTGGAGTTCCGTGTGGTGGTATATGATGCGGTGTCCGACCGCTACAAATCACAGAATGACCATCAGCTTGAGCGACTTCATGATTGGAAGGAGTTGTGCAGGATTTCTGACGATTGATTCGTTCGCCAGTATGGTGAGGTGTTAAAGTCCCGCCTTCCCATGCCGGGCGTTCCCTCAGCCCGGTCTCAGTGTTGTTTTGGCCACTGAATCAGGTAGCCAATACCCACCTGATAAGACAGCCCGCACGGCCACATCCCCCGGCGGGCCTTTTCGTGTCCATTCCCAGACAACATCCCCTTTCTCACAACACGCCATAGTGACCACCCCAACCAGCCCTATTTGTCCCATCACCCTGATTTTTCACACCCCTACTTCTCTCACTTCCACCACCAATTCCACTCCCACCCAACCCGCTTGATCCCACCACTCCCATAGCCGCCGCCAAATCCACATAACCAATGCTCCGCAGAGAGGGCGGCCTGTTCACTACGGGCCGCCCTTTCCGCATTCACCTCTTGGTAAAAGCTGAAAACTGAAAACTGAAAGTTGAAATAGACCAGAGGTGAGCGCCTTGCCGCCCGACTCTGTCTCTTTCGATCTTTCGACCTTCAGACCTTCGACCAACCGACTTTTCCACCCATATAACCTATAACCACTAACGAATAACAGAACATGTCACATTTCACTACTATCCAGACCCAAATCCGGGATCTTGCCGCCTTGGTTGACGCCTGCGTCGAACTCGGACTCAAGCTCGTCCCGAACTCCACCTGTCGCGGCTATGCGGGCGTTGTTCGCCAAGCACCGTACGTCATCAAACTCCGCGGCCCCTACGACATCGCCGTCGAACCCTCGGCGGAAAAGGACGGCAGTTACGGCCTGACCACCGATTGGTGGGACGGTCACGTTGCCAAGGAAGTGGGTGCCGGATTCGGCCGCCTGATTCAATCCTACGGCGTCCACAAGACCATCCGCGAAGCCGCCTTGCGCGGACTGCGGACCACCCGCCGGACCGAAGCCAATGGCACGATCCTGCTGACGCTGGAAGGAGGTTCGTTATGATCCGCCGCATCCATGTCCGCGTTTCCCCGATCGGGGAAATCATCGTCGAAGCCGAAGGATTCCAGGGCAAAGGCTGCGAGGCCGCAACCAAGGCCATCGAGGACGCGCTGGGCAAACCCCGCTCGCGTGTCCGCAAACCGGACTTCTGGCGGCAAACCCAACGCCAGGAAAACCGGCAGCAACTCGGCGAAGGAGGCACATGAATCACCCATGAAAACCATCCTTCGTTTCACACCGGGCGGCCACATCGACTGCCTTTACACTGAAGTGATCGATCTCCGTGCGCTTGGAAGGCTGGAAGTCTTCCGGGCCACGGACATCCGTTTTTGCAGTAGATCGCAGTTATGGAAGGTCCGCTGCGCCAGCACCGGCAAACTCCTCCACACCGATCCCTCGCGCGAGGCCTGCCTCGCCTGGGAACGCGACAACCTCGGTCCTCCAAATCCGGAGGCCACGAGACCCGCCAACACATTGCCAAACCTTTAACCCGGAGCAGACGCGGGACGGAAGACAGAAGACCGGAGAGAAAGAACAGCGCCCCGCGCATCCCTTTCGCCAATCTTCATCTTCTGTCTTCTGTCTTCGAGTCTTCTGTCTCCTCTCCACAAATAGCAAACAACGTATAACATATAACACTGAACCTATAACTGTACCAAACCATGCAAAACCAACTCACCACCTATCTGCGGGCCGGCTATCCCGGACTCGCTGTCATCAGTTCCGAGGAAGCGCGCGCGGAGGCCGAAATCGCCGCCGCCTGCTCCTCGCTCAAACGCCGCCTGGCCGCATGGTCCTCAACTGAGGGCCTTGTTGACTTGCAGGAAAACCGCGTCACACCCTGCCCGGATCCGTTGGAAGCACTCCAGCTTCTCGACCGGATTTTCATCAATGACAACCCACGCCACGTCGTGCTCATGCGCGACCTGCAACTCCACCTCGACCAGTCCGACCCGATGCTGGTGCGGCGGCTCAAGGACATCCTGCGCCTGGCCAAAGCCAACGGCCATGCCCTGATCCTGCTGGGCTGCCGCCTGAAACTGCCGCCCGAACTCGACCACGAGATCACGCGCGTCGATTTCAGCCTGCCCGATCCGGCGCAACTCGGAACCGTGTTGGATGGCATATTGAAATCCGCCAAACTCAAGGCACCCCATGATGCCATCCGGGAAGCGGCGTTGCAGAGCGCTTTGGGCCTCACCACCACCGAGGCCGAGAACGCGTTCGCCCTGTCGGTAGTCGAAACCAACGGCATCGACCACCGGATCATCGCCCGTGAGAAAGCCCATACGCTCAAGCGCAACGGTCTCATCGAGGTGGTGTCCACTCCGGTCGGCCTCGACGACATCGGCGGACTCGATCACCTCAAGGAATGGCTGAATCGCCGTAGCGGAGCGTTCAGCGCATCCGCCAAGGCCTACGGCTTGCCCGCACCCAAGGGCTTGTTGATCGTCGGCATCCCCGGCACCGGAAAGTCGCTCACCGCCAAGGCCACGGCCGGGGCATTCGGACTGCCGCTGCTGCGCCTCGATATGGGTTGCGTGTTCGGCGGCATCGTCGGCCAGTCGGAAGCCAATTTGAGATCTGTCATCCAAACCGCCGAAGCCATAAGCCCAAGTATACTTTGGATCGATGAGATAGAAAAGGGATTCTCCGGCAGCCAGTCCAGCGGATCCACCGATGGCGGCACTTCCTCGCGCGTGTTCGGCTCGTTCCTGAGCTGGATGCAGGAAAAGACCAAGCCGGTGTTCGTGGTGGCTACTGCGAATGATGTATCGAAACTCCCGCCCGAGTTTCTCCGCAAAGGGCGCTTCGACGAGTTGTTCTTCGTGGATCTGCCCGATTCCTACGAGCGCACCCAGATTTGGGATATCGTCATCAAACGCCACGGTCGCCGGCCCGAGAACTTCGATACCGTGTTGCTGGCCCAAGCCTGCGGACAGTTCACGGGAGCGGAAATCGAGGCTGTGTTTATCGACGCCCTGCACGAGGCATACGCCGAAGGCCGTGAACCGGGACCCAAGGACTTCTTCGAGTCCATCACCCGGACCGTGCCTTTGGCGCAACTCATGGATGGCCAGATCGCCGCCTTGCGGCATTGGGCCAAGGGCCGTGCCCGCGAAGCCGGCAACGGCGATACGCCCGGACCGCGCAATTCCAGGCGAATCAGCCGGGAGAATTGAGGCGGCATCGGAGTCACCTGATGTAAGGGGTGGCGGGGAACTCCCCGCTGCCCCGACTCAGGTGGGAAATATATTTCCCGGTTCAGTAGATCCCCACATCCATGGGCACTTCGCTTTCGATCCCCCGAAGGCGCGAGGCATAGTCCGTCAAGCGTAACAGCCGCAGCGGGATCCGAATTCACCTTGAGCGATCATCGCTGTCGCCAGCAACTTACTGTTTGCCCTTGAAATGTTCCGGAAGTTGCGTCGGCGGACTGAACGTCTTATCCACTAGGGGTTCAAGCCAAACCAAGGCAGCGTTCACCTCTTTATAGATGTCTGACGACAATACGGAAATCTTCCCGGCTGATTCCTCTGAATCCTTTTGAAATTCACGGAGTTCAAACAGCAGACGCACCGTAAGATGCCTCACCAAGAACGTATCCAATCGCATCGATGGGAATGCAGAGGGATGCGCTTCGTCATCAATCAGCGACTTAGTTTCAACACGCCAGAAATCTGATATCGTGTCGCGGTATAGCTTGATTTTTTTTCGGTGTGATTCTAAATCGAGATCACCCTTCCGACTTTGCATCACAGTAAGCGCCTCAATCAAATGCTCCATGATTTGATCCTGTGAATCCGACACGATAGACCAATTCTCCCGAGTGGCTACTTTGACGGCAGGATCATAGGAGCTGTGGACTTCCTTGGGAAGTTTCGCAAGACTCTTAAGAACCCGGGTCTCCGACTCGCCGATAAACTCCGGCAAATCCGCAGCATTCGCTCTTGAGACAATAAAGGCGCATATCAAGATCAGTGTTAGGATTTTCATGGTTCAGGTGATTCTCACTCAGGTCCGTTCATGGGTGCATTCGTAACCCACCACACAGGACACGCCAAGCTCAAATCCCCGACGTGCCGATTTGCCGAAATCCTCTTTCACGGGATCCTCCCGTTTTCGCACTCGCGTTCAGGCATCCCGAGCCTCCGCGTCCTCCGCCACGGCCGCCCGACGCCAATTGGCGCCATCCCGATTTCACCTCCCCCCGAACCATCACCAACCCATCAACCCGACAACCAAACCAAACGAACCACCCCGATTATGCCCAACTGGTGCCACAACCAACTGACGGTGTCCGGCGCGACGCCAGAACTCCGCGCCTACCTGGAAGATAACGGCTTCTCCTTCGACAAAATCCATCCCGTTGCCGAACCGCCGCCGGATGCCGAACCCATGCGGGTCAGCCAGCTCTATGTCGATGCTTGGGGAACCAAGTGGGATTTGGACGAACCCGACCAACAGCGGGTCGCCCGCGAGTTGCTCGACGTGGGCACCGCGTATTTCGACACCGCATGGAGTCCGCCCATCGCGGCGCTTGAAAAACTGTCCGCGATGTTCCCTGACGATTCGTTCGGACTCACCTACTGCGAGCCCGGCAATTCGTTCGCCGGAAACGCCACCTTCGAGGCGGGAAAGTCCCATGATGTTCCGGCAAGCGATGGCGAGATGATGAGGATCGCCAGCGAGGTTTTCGGATACGACGACCCCGCGGAACCGGCAGTCCCATGAGGGAAACGCCACAGCCGAATTACCCACCACCCGTCCGCACGAAACGTCCAAGCGCGTCCGGGTCATGACAGGCCGCCATGGAGATCCACACCCCGGCTCCATGGCGGCCGACTGACACCAATTGGTGTCACCCCGATTTTCCCCTCCCCCCGATCAACCACCAACCACCAACCAACCATCAACCGAAACCAACAACCAAAAACATCATGAACCAAACCATCCTCATCATCCAATCCACGTCCCTCGAATTCCGCGAGGGCAATTCGGACAAGATATATCAATCCGCCATCGAGCCCACGGCGACGGCTAACATCCAACCCGCTGCAACATGAATACCAACACCACACTGGCTACGCGCAAGACCGTTGAGGAACTTGTGAGAGAGTGGAACATGGCGTCACACCTGCTCCGAACCGGTCTGGAAACCCTCACCCAGGCCGAGGCGCATTTCCGGGCGTTCGATGGTCCGGGATCGCACTATGATCTTTGCCTGTTCACGCACAGCGATTACTCGATGGACTTCGACCGGAAGATCAGCCGGTTGAAGGCCGCGGCCTGGCGCTACCTCATTGATCGGATTGAGTTGAAGAAAATGGCATCGGTGAAGCGGGCAGGCGAAATCGACCGGCAGATAGCAGACGCAACGGACCTTCCCGAAATAACGATGGACAACCTGTTCGGGTGGCTGCAATCGCTCGATGGACAGGCCAGGAAGTTTCTGGAGGAGGCCATCGTCGAGGTCTTCGAGTTTCTTCGTCCTCCGTCGCTCCACTACAAGACCAACAGCGGCTTCAAGGTCGGCAAACGGGTCATCCTTTGCAACAGGGTTGAAAAGGCCTGGAGCGGCACCAAGTTCCGCGCGAGCCATCACTATGAAAACGAACTGCGGGCGCTCGACAACGTGTTTCACATGTTGGATGGCAAACCGCTTTCGGTCTATCGCGACGGCGATTTGATCAACGCCATTCAGGAATCACGGTGCGGGGCGGGCGAAAACGAGTATTTCAGGTTCAAATGCTTCATCAACCACAACCTCCATCTCGAATTCAGGCGCATGGACCTTGTGCAACGCCTGAACGAGGTCGGCGGCAACGGACTGCCAATGCCCGGAAGACATTGAAAACCCCGCCAACGAATCCCGCGACCTCCGCCACGGCCGACTGGTGCCAATTGGCGCCACCCTGTCCTTCACTCCCCCCGATTGAACAACAACCACCAACCATCAACAATCAACCTATAAAACCACCATCATGCACCAAACCACCAGCCCCTATACCATGACCTCGCTGTATTTCCGCGAGGGCTCATCAGACAAGGAGTACCATGCGGCCATCGAACCGCAGGGCGACGGCTATGTCGTCAACTTCGCCTACGGCCGCCGCCACAGCACGCTGAATGCTGGCACCAAAACCCCCGATCCCGTGCCGCTGGAACAGGCGCAGGCGATCCACCGGAAACTCGTCGCGTCCAAAATCGCCAAGGGCTACCAGGAAGGAAATCCCGGCAGGCCATACCGTGCGAACCCCAGTCAGAATCCCAACGACGGACGCGATACCGGCATCCGCTGCCAACTGCTCAATCCGGTCGATGAAAGCGAACTGTCGCGCCTGCTCACCGGCACGACGCATTGTCTCCAGGAAAAGCACGATGGTCGGCGGCTTATGGTCCGCAAGTGCGGCGATGAAATCACGGGCATCAACCGCCGGGGATTGGTTGTCGCCCTGCCCGAACCGATCCGCCTGGCGGTCGCCGCCATCCCGTTTGATGTCCTGATCGATGGCGAGGCCGTGGGCGACACGCTCCATGCCTTCGACCTGCTGGAAGTCAAAGGCAACGATCTGCGCCAACGCCGCTACCTCGACCGCCACTCGGGCTTGCTCATGGTGATTCCCCGCAACGAACCCGCACTGCGCTGGGTCTGCACCACGATCGATCCCGGAGACAAGCTGGAAACCTTTGAGGAACTCCGCCAGATCGGCTGCGAAGGAGTGGTCTTCAAGGAAGTCGACGCGCCCTATAGCCCGGGCCGTCCGAACTCCGGCGGGCCGCAGTTGAAGTTCAAGTTCGTCGAAAGCGCGTCGTTTGTCGTCACCGGCCACAATGCCAAACGCAGTGTCTCGCTCGGCCTCTATAACGGGGACGGCAATAACGATACCCTGGTCCCCGCAGGCAACGTCACGATCCCGTCGAACCACGATGTTCCGCAGGTGGGTGACGTTGTCGATGCACAGTATTTGTACGCCCACCGCCAGAGCGGCTCCATCTATCAGCCGGTCTATATGGGAAAGCGCGCCGACATCCCGGCCGGCGAATGCACCACCGACCAGCTCAAATACAAGGCGGAGGCTGAAGCGAAGGCCGAAGCCGCCGCCTGAGCCGGTTACCAGGCCGTTGTAACCGCAACAACCACCCACCTTCGGCAAGGCATAGCCAAGGCAAGCCCGGCCGCACGACGCGCCCTCAGCGCGGCCGGGGCAACACAGCCGCCATGGGGAATCAACAAGCTCCATGGCGGCCTTCCCTTTTCCAAAAGCTCCCATTCTTCACCAATCAACCAATCAACCAATGACCCATCAACCAATGACCCATCAACTACCCATGAAAATCACCAGCACCATCATCACACCCATGCCACGGCCGATGCCGCAGGGCATGTTCGATCCCATGCCCGAGGTCGTCGCGACGTTCGAGGACGGGTCCACCAAGACCCTGTTCTCGTTCTACCCCGACGAAATCCAGTTCCACGCCACCGAGTTCATCGGCTCACCGAACAGGAAGCCATGGCCCTGCGACACCGCCGGGACGTGGCCTACCTCCGATCATGAAACAACCGCATGCCACTGTCTCATGAAACTCCCCATCCACACCGCCGTCATCATTCATAAGGAAGGTGCCACCCAATACGTTTCAGCCAGTCACGGGGAACTCATCGACCGGATCGGAGGCTACTGCCGCGAGCATTGGTCTTCGGTTTCCGATGATCCACCTCCGCCAACCAGCCGCGACCTCATTGATGCCTACTTCTACGACAACGCGGACGACTCGCTTGAAGTGACGGAGGAACGCCTCGAATTGCCGGAGCCTTATGCCTCCGGTCCCGATCTGCTGGATCAACTCGAATCCCTGTTCGCCGCCCTTGCAGCCTATAAGGCGGGCAACGGGGAAACGTTCGCAGTCCTATGCAGGGAATACACCGACACCAGTGCCGTCATCGCCAAAGCGTCGCCCCATGAAACAGCTCATCCCGTCCAACGGCACCGAACCCCTCATCCTCGCAATGCATGAGGATCTGGCGGATGATTCGATTCCGTTTTCGCCGGGGCGTTCTAATGAACGTCTTGACGTGACTGGTAATATACAAGCCATCGACCCCAAGCGGACCAGCGGGGCCACCATAGATGATGCCACCGGCCTCCCGCTGAATCCAGACGGCACCGTCACCCTTTATCACGGAACCACCAAGGCGGCGGCGCTTCAAATCATCGCGTCCAAGGTGCTGAAAGCGGATGCGGAACGGCGGGTCTATCTAACTAGAGCCTGTCCCAGAACCCAGCCCCCTTGGCAGGGGGCAGGGTTGCGGGAAAAAATGAAGAGGCATGAGAGAGCGAAAAGCCTCCCATGCCTCAAATTCGTGGTCTATGAT
>Ga0118677_10006216_pt1 | contig 20359 bp, 9 predicted proteins | sample AliMusrvi5mmetaG_FD_86154 | JGI IMG/M metagenome (GOLD analysis project Ga0118677, IMG submission 86154)
GCATTGGTAATAGTGCCCTGAGTTGTCCCTTTTTCAGATACGGTAACCCCTGGCATACTTAGTCCATCAGATACCGAAACAACAGTTCCGGATACTGACTGTAATGTGCATTGCACTGCCTAACAGTGCAATGCACATTACAGTCAATAATAAGATCCTACGCATAAGTTTTAATTTTAGTTTTAATTTTAATTGAAAATTTGCTCCGCGGTAAAATGCGGAATAATTATGTACCTCCGGTTTAAAAAGTACGGTCTCCTGTCTTGCTTCAAAACGGGAGAGTTTCAATGGTCTTTATCCACTTTTCATTACATTCATATTTCTGATTTAGGGGTTAATTTTCTCCTTTCTTAGTTATCTGATTTATTCAAAATCCAGCTCTTCAAAAACTTTCTGGAAGATCATCTCGGAAGTTCCGAGCATGGCTGATTGATCCCCCAGATCCGAAATAAGTATCGTTGTACTTTCTGAAATCTTCTCGAGGCAAAGGCGGTTTAGCGCTTGCTGAATTGGTGATAAAACATACTTTTTGGCTTTAGACAATGGTCCGCTAAGTACGATTACCTCCGGATTGAGCAACTGAATAATGTATGCGAGCCCTTTGCCCATTGCAGTTCCAATCTCATTTAAGATGGAAATGCAAAATTCATCTCCCTGCCGTGCCGAGTTTATCACATCCTCCGGAGTTACTTTCTCGGGATGTTCTTTAATCTGGTTGATAAGGGGTGAAACTACTTCCGTGGCTACACCCTGTTTTATCCTGCTTAGTATTGTATTTGAAGAAGCGATGGTTTCAAGACAACCCCGTTTCCCGCAAATACACAACTCTCCGTTTTCCACTATCGGTATATGGGAGAACTCGCCGGCAAAACCATTTTTACCACTGCACAGCTTTCCATTTACAAAAATCCCCAATCCAAGTCCCCAGCTCCAATGGATAATGATCGCATCCTTAAAACCCCTGGCCGCACCAAAATAGTATTCTCCAAAGGCGTGCATTCTTGCATCGTTTTCTATGTATACGCGTTTTGAAAAGCGATGTTTCAGGTCTCGTCCAATATTTTGCCTTTTTTTGTCCTTTATTGTATAATTAATGCCCGTTCCCGAATTGATAAGTCCCGGCATATCCACACCGATGCCATAGAGCTTCTCTGCCGGTATATGATTTTCTTTTAACAGCATATTGGCTGCCTGATATAATTTCTCGACAATATTTGGATCGTCAATATGAGTATCGATTTCTGTTACCGGAGTAACAAACTGATGATACGAATTTAGAATGGCCATGTTAGCTGAGAAGCGTGAAAAATCACAGGAGATCACATAAAAGCGATCTTCGGGCAGCCCATATAACAGGGGTTTACGCCCACCACTCGACTCCCCAACCCCGAAATTCTTCACAAATCCTGTAGCAATCATATCATTAAGCAACATAATACAAGTAGGTAGGCTGATTTTAAGCAACTTACTTAAGTCTGGAGCAGATATGACTCCATTGGTCCGCATCAAATTCAGCATCTTCCGCTTTTGCGAAATCTTATTCATTTCAGTGGAAGAGCCGGTTTTATTCTTTTTAGGTTTAATCTGATCCATTAAAATCCATTTCTCTAAAAGTTTGTTTAGGAATTTAAATATTTAGAGAGCACAAGATTATTAAAAATATTATAAACTATTTATGACTTTTTAACATGTTTTAATTAATATCCTTAAATTTTGGAAGGTATTATAGGTTTACAAACGGCTTTTTCCAATATTATTTAACAAAAGAGACCGCCCCATTTTATTATGGAACGGTCTCTCGAAATTGTAATTAAGTTTAACGAACCCCCCTTAGTAAGGAGATATCAATTAATATATCTGGGGAATTTTAGAATTTCTGTAATTAATTCCCTGCTCCGAAAGCCGGAGAATTCTTGTCAAACCAGATGCGCTCTGTACTAAGTTTTTCTGCGCTTCTGTCATTCGGTGTAAAACCCTCCTCAGTCATGGCAGCATTCCAATTTGCGCGGTTTACTTCACCCGGATCGAGCAGCCAATACCTTCTTGGTATCATGTCGGGCATTGTCTCCCTGGCCAGTATTGTTGAATTAAATTTAGGGAATCCTGTGCGGCGAACCAATGTAAATGCTTCGTTGCCCTGACGATAGAAGTTCAAGAGTTGCTGGATATAGATTTTTTCAAGGTTATTATTTCCATCCAGTTTGACTTTTGGGCTGGTGAGGTAGGTGTCAACCAAAGGATCGATCGATACAACCGAGGCTGATCCTGCTGCAATTGCGATCGTATTCATTGTATTGGCGGATGCACGAACCCCTTTATTATACCAATCGGATGCAGTCCCTTTCGTATCAAATGCAGAGCCATATCCTTTCTGGATAAATTCGGCTATGTTCAGACAAACTTCTGCATAAGAGACTAATACATCAATGTATTGACCGTTGGCTCCATCCAAATGAGGCATAAAGAACCTACGGTTTATCGTTGAGATCAAATTATATTTACTTGATCCGACAGGAACACCGTTCGAAAAGTATTTGTTTTTATCCCCGTTGGCGCCAAAATCGGAAGGGCCACCCTGGAATGCGACCAGCGGATCATCGAGGTTTATCCATGATGGGAGTGTAACGCTGTTTGCTGTCAAAGCTGTCTTAAAATCTCCCACCAGTGAGTTCTTGTCATAGTAAATCGAGATACGGGGGTCGCCTGTTGCTTTCATAAAGTCGACAACATTTTCGGCGGCATAACGCCTGCTGCGATAGTCAATCTCAGTAGGTCCAAACGGGATATAGTTGGTATTACTATAGGTCATCTGATCTGCGATTGAACTGATTGGTCCAACGGCATCTGCCATCACCTCTTTAAATATTTGCGTTGCAGCGGCAGGATCAGGATTCTGATACCTTGCAGCAATCCTCAATTTTAAGGAATTGGCCAGTTTAGCCCATTTGGTCCAATCTCCCTGGTAGAAGATATCGTTATTACCGAATGATTCCTGATTGGCAAGATCCTTTTCCAGAACGGTTATCGAATTACTCAGTTCTTTAATCCAGGTATCGTAAAGTACTTTCTGAGTGTCGTAAACGGGGTTGTATTTTCCCTTATCTCTACCCTGGTTTGCTTCAGTGTACGGTATAGAACCGTTCATATCAGTAACTTTAAGACCCTGGAAAACCTGGATGATATAGGTAGCTGCGTAGATTTTCTGAAAGTTATCCTTATCCGCTTTGTTATCGATAAGACGTCTCATCTCAAATAAGTTGGGGAGGATGGCCGAGTAAAATGCGCCGTAACGATTATTTACGCTTCCCGAGAGCTCATAAGGGTCGGAAGTTAACAATTGACTATATCTGAGTAATTGTTCGAGGTCTTCCCAGATCCATTCGCGGTTTCCCTGCAGATTCTCCAGCGATGTAGTGAAGAGGAACCTCACATCGACATTGCTGATTATGCTTGGATCCACATTGGTGCTTGTAAAGTCCTTCGTACACGAGTTTGAGAACAAGCTGGTCAAGGTGGCCAATATGATATATAAAATGGTTTTTTTCATTTTTAAAGAATTAAATTATTAATTTCTATAACATCTTATTAGAAACTCACCCTTATGGATCCGCCCAGAGAGCGCATCATTGGCAAGAAGCCCAATTCGCCGACAGCAGCTGTAGAGGTTGAATTCAAAGAGGCCGGATTGAAATTGTATGGCAATGAGTTGTAGATATAGAATAAATCTCTTCCGATCAGGCTCACAACGACAGAGCTCATCTTGATTTTTGAACTGATATTCTTTGGAAGAGTGTAAGAAAGCGCTAACTGACGTAAAGAAACCCATGTGCTCTCTTTCACCCAGTAATCGGCAACCCCCGTTGAGGAAGATCCGTAACGATAGTAAAACTGGGGTGCATGCGATGGTTCAACAAGGCCTTGATCGTAAGCTTCCTTAAAAGTCATGCCGCCAACATTTGCGGAGGTATTGTCTGCCTGTGTAATAGTCTGTCCGGCAGCGAATACACCATCCGCAATTAATCCGTCATCATAGGTGATGCCGTCATATTTGCTGGTCCAGGTGATCCCGCCATGGGAAGCATCTCTGCCTTTCAACGTATTTGGTAAAACCCCTGTATGGGTTCCGAAACGGTATGAGGCCAATACCATGTCTCCACCGATTTTGGCGTCAATCAGAACATTCAGGGACCAATTTTTGTATACGAAATCATTCGAGAATCCGCCTCTGAATTTTGCATTGATATCGCCGAGGGTTTTCCAGGTATTACTTCTTTTTGGGAATGCAGTCCGTGCATCACCTCTCCAGTTAAGGACGGCCATTCCGTTCTTCGGGTCGGAACTGCCAGTGCCAACATACCTTTCTGCAGCAATTGTAGAACGGATAACCCCATACGATTTGCCAACAATGGCCCATGCGCTGGTTTCTGCTGCGCCACCTCCCAGGGAATATTCGGTTCTTCCGCCGTAAAGCGAATTAATCATATTTTTATTTTGCGAGAAGGTCAGCCTTGAATTCCATTGGAAATCTTTTGATTTAATTGGTGTACCGTCCAATGTGATCTCAATCCCCTTATTCTGAATATCTCCGGCATTGATTTTAATGCCCGATACACCTGACTCTGATGGCGTTGTGACATCAATAATCTGATTGTACGTGTTATCCTGATATAGTGAAACTTCGAATCCAACCCTGTTTTTCAGGAAGCGCATTTCTGCACCGATCTCCTTGGCAATTTTGCGCTCAGGCTTGATGTTGGGTGTTAACGTGGTACTTGAACTGAATCCTGCAGTAGAAGGACTTCCAACTTCTCCGGTTGCATTTCCTGTGAAATTGTAGCCCGGATTGATCAGGAACGGATCTGTATCCTTACCAAGGGCTGCAATATTTGTCCTCAATTTCCCAAAAGAGATGGCTTCAGGAAGGTTTTTGAAGGTTTCAGTAAAGATCCATGAAAGGGAGGCAGCAGGGTAACTGTAGAAATTGTTTCCTGTTCCGTTTTTATAGGTTAAAGCAGATGACCAGTCGCCGCGCATTGTTGTGGTGAGGAAAAGCTGATTTTTATATTCGAAGTCGGCGCTTGCATATAGGGAGTTGAATTTTTTATTGTAGTTAACTCCTCCCGCTACAGTTGCCGGATTTTTAGAATTTGCAATAAAGAAATTGCCCGGAATTAAGAGCCCTCCATTAGTACTTCCTGAAACATAAGATCGTATAATATTCTGTTTCTCGCCTCCGACAAAACCACTGAATTTTAGGTCATCCATCAGCTTGATGTCATTAAAGGTTAACATCCATTTAAGAAAATTGCTCTCTCTTCGGGACTCGTTTGTCGCATATACACCGCCATCAAATCCAGTCCCTTTGCCTAGTTCCTTATTTTCGTACTTGCCGTAGATATTATTTAAATTCCCTTCTACGATAAGGCTCGCCCATTTAGTCAGTTTTGCTGTTACGGCAAATCTTCCACGGATACTTCTGTCCTGTTGGGTAACTTTATTTTCATAGAGGTTAAACCATAATTCAGGGACAAAGATCTTGTTGGTTTCAGCCGGATTATTTGGATTTGGTGTTCCTCCGAATACGCTTGTATATTTTGAGCGTTGCATCCAGTATTTGGTATCGTAGTTACGAGGGAGAACCCAGGTAAATGCATGGCCGTAGTTATTTCCTGCAAATGAATCATCAGTGGATAAGTTCTGTGGATTGGCATTGTCAGTGGTAGTATAATCAACACTGATATCTGCACTTAGCCACTTTGTTAATTCGTGGGTTGCTCTCAGATTAAATCCGTTCTTCTTTAAACTGTTTTGCGCAACAATCCCTTTCTGATCTTCGTTTGTAAAGGAGAATCTAAAGGTTGTCCGGTCTGTTGCTCCCTGAAAAGCGACATTGGTAGAATTTAACATCCCTTTTTCAAATGCATCGAGGAAGTTATTCGGAACGGCCTTATATTCGGTCCATGTACCATCGTAATTTCGCACTTTCTGGTTTGCGAATTTAGGCCCCCAGTTTTCGAGTTCGCGGCCAATCTGACGGTCGATATAGGGTTCGTGTGTTGAAGGGTCGATCGGGAACACTTTGGTTGTCCATCGTTGCTGAGCGGTATAATTCGGGTCGCGGGTGTCCGTAAAAAAGTCCCCCACAGTACCACCACCATACTCATTCTGAAAATCAGGACCTTTGTAAGGATTGTAGGAGGTGTAGGATTGAGATACATCAACTCCGATTCCACCTGTCTTTTTCCCTTTTTTGGTAGTAATCAGGATAACGCCGTTGATAGCGCGGGAGCCATAAAGCGCTGCTGCAGCTGAACCTTTAAGGACAGAGACGCTTTCAAAATCCTCGCTGTTTAAGTTTTTCAGGTCATTTCCAAAATCGCGTCCGCCTGTAACTGCGTTATTTTCGACAATTACTCCGTCAACCACGAAAATTGGCTGGTTATTGGTTCCCAACGTTGAGTTTCCCCGGATGACGATTCTTGAACTACCAAAAGGTCCTGCGGCACCCTGGTCAATTTGCACCCCGGCGATCTTTCCCTGAAGGGAGTTGACCGGATTGACCTGCTGAGTCATAGCCAGTTCGGCCCCGGCAACCTGTGCAGTTGAGAAACCGAGTTTTTTTGATTCTCTGGTACGCCCCAAAGCGGTAACCACCACCTCGTCCAATCCGATTTCGAGTGAAGCCATTTTCACATCCACAACTGTTCGGCTATTTACAACCTCTTCAACTGGTTTCATTCCGACGAACGAAAATACGAGTGTTGATTTTTCGGAAGTGACCTTTAATGTAAATTTACCATCTATATTGGTTAGGGTTCCCTGGGTAGTCCCTTTTTCGGCAACAGTAACTCCCGGCATCCCTTGTCCATCAGATCCGGAAACAACAGTTCCGGATACCGAATGTTGCGCTATTGCACTTCCTATGAGTGCAAGGCACATAACGGTTAATAATAAAACCTTTCGCATAAGTTTTTTGAATTAATCAAATTTGAAATTCTGAGTTGATAATTTACCACAGAAAACTGATCCGTTAACTTCGCATCTGTGGATTTATACGAAGTTAAGTCTCCGATAATGCTTCAAAATCGGAGGTCATGATCAATTTTAGCCACTTTTAATGTGTTTCATAGTGTTGCATTTGGTTTTAAATTTGGATTCTTTTATGCAAAATTTATTTCGGTAAAGACTTTTTGAAAAATCATTTCGGACGTTCCAATCAGAGCTGACTGATCACCCATATCCGAGATAAGAAGTATAGTGCTTTCTGATATTTTCTCAAGACAAAAGCGGTTTAAAGATTGCTGGATTGGGGATAAAACATATTGCTTGGCTTTCGAAAGTGGTCCGCTAAGGACGATAATTTCGGGATTAAGCAATTGAATGATATAGGAGAGCCCCTTACCCATTGCAGTTCCGATCTCATTCAGAATTGCAATACAAAATTCGTCACCCTGGCGGGCGGCATTAATTACATCTTCCGGAGTAACTCTTTCGGGGTGACCTTCAAAGCGGGTAATCAGCGATGAGATCTCCTTCTCTGCAAAACCCTGCTTTATCCTGCGTATGATTGTGTTGGAGGAGGCAATTGTTTCGAGGCATCCCCGTTTCCCGCAGATACATAATTCGCCGTTTTCTACAATCGGAATATGAGAGAATTCCCCGGCAAAGCCGTTTTTCCCACTGCAAAGCTCTCCATTCACGAAAATTCCAAGCCCCAGACCCCAACTCCAGTGAATTATTATAGCATCTTTATAATCCTTTGCGGATCCAAAATGGAACTCTCCGTAGGCGTGCATTCTGGCATCATTATCGATGTAAACCAGTTTGTTGAATCTTGATTTCAAATCGCGCCCTACGTTTTGCCGTTTTTTATCTTTTATCGTGTAATTAATCCCTGTTTTGGAATTGATCAGCCCCGGCATATCCACACCGATCCCGAAAACCTTTTCATCAGGAATGTGATGATCAGTCATGAGTTGGTGCGCTGCTTCGTAGAGTTTGTCCATCAATTGCGGATCATCAATATGGGTATTGACTTCAATTACAGGGGTAACAAATTTGTGATAGGAATCGAGAATTGCCATATTGGCAGAATAGCGCGAAAAATCACAGGAGATTACATAATAGCCATCTTCGGGTAATCCATAAAGACTTGGCTTTCGGCCACCGCTCGATTCCCCAATCCCGAAATTCTTAACAAAGCCCGCAGCGATCAGGTCATTGAGAAGCAGTATGCAAGTGGGCAAACTAATCTTGAGTACTTCGCTTAAGCCCGGCGCTGAGGTGTAACCACTGGAACGCATTAAACTCAGGATTTTTTTCTTTTGTCTGATTTTATTTGTTTCTGCAGAAGAGACTTTTTTAGCTGGTAATTCACTTGCCTGACCCATGATTCAGATGTTTTTAGTTAAGAAAACTTAATTAAGCACTTCTTAAGTAACCGCTAAGATAATAAAAAGTTTAAGGATCTATTTATATTTTATTAACTTATTTTATAAAATAAAGAAAATAAATTAATATGCAATTTAAAGTGGCATCTTTCGATTTAGGATATTCAGTTCACAACCAATGATATTTGTCATTAAAATGAGGAAGAAGCCAATTTTAAATGGTTTAAAATAGAAGTTAAAAAGTTAGCTTTGTAATGAATTTTCAGGGGGATTGGGGACCTGAAATTTAATTAAGTCCAAGGAATCATTCCAAATTAAGTTTAAACTATAGAAACTATGCAAACGATTTTAGGGGCGGGGGGCTCTATTAGTATTGAACTCGCCAAATCATTAAAAAATTTCACCGAAGAGATTCGGTTGGTGGGTCGTAATCCCGAAAAAGTAAATGAAACGGATCAATTGCTTAAAGCTGATCTTACTAATCGTGAACAGGTATTCAAGGCAATAGATGGTTCAGATATCGTTTACCTGACTGTAGGACTTGAATACAGCATCAAAATTTGGGAAAAATTGTGGCCTACCCTGATGCAGAATGTTATTGATGCCTGCATTTTGTATAAGGCAAAACTTGTTTTCTTTGACAACGTATATGCCATTGGAGGTGATTTTGTGAAACATATCAAGGAGGATTCACCGGTAAGCCCAACCAGTAAGAAGGGGGAGGTCCGAGCGCAGGTCGACCTGATGCTTCTCGATCAGATGAATACAGGAAAGATTCAGGCAATTATAGCCCGTGCACCCGATTTTTATGGCGGAAATATCGATAAGAGTATGCTGATGACTGTAATCTATAAGAATTTCCTTGAAGGGAAAAAAGCGCAATGGCTATTTAATGCAAAAGTCAGACACTCTTATATTTATGTTCCTGATGCAGGGAAGGCGACTGCTTTGCTGGGAAATACACCTGCGGCATATAATCAGATCTGGAACCTTCCCACTGATCGCAGATCACTTACTGCGGAACAGTGGGTCAGCCTTTTTGCGAAGGAGATGGGAAGGAGTGATAATTACACCCTTATTCCGGCATGGATGGTTCGTATTTTAGGGCTTTTTATCCCGTTTATGAAAGAACTCTATGAAATGCGTTATCAGTTTGACCGGGAGTACTTTTTCGACAGCACCAAATTTGAGAATTATTTCAAATACCAGCCTACTTTATATGAAGATGGGGTGAAAGAGATTTTAAAAAAGGCTTAAGTCAAAGAGGATTGAAAAGTAGTGTAGTCAACCGCGCAATTAAAACCGAAAATTCCAGGTAATGGAAGGAATTACCGAGAAGAGGTAAAGTTTTACGGCCTCTGTTTGTGCGATATTATCTTTATTGGTTCGGAACAGGATGGCGTAGGCATTTTTACGTCCGTAGGCATTGAAGACCCCGATATTTAGTTCTGATTTGAATTTTGGTCGTTCCTTCAATAAGATAGTCATCCCCAAATCGAGCCGGTGATAAGCCGGCATCCGGTACCCGTTTCTGCTGGTGTAGTAATTGACAATATTACCATCGATCAGATATTTCCCGCTTGGGAAAGTGACTGCATTTCCAGTATAGTATACCCATGTGGCAGAGAATAAGATTTTCCTGCCAGCATTGAAGTTGGCTACAATGGAGAGATCATGTGTCCGGTCCTGACGCGCGGGGTACCAGATTCCATTGTTAATTTCATCAAATTGTTTCTCAGTGCGGGATAATGTATACGAAATCCACCCGGAAAAAAGACCAATTTCCTTTTTTGCAAAAAATTCCACGCCGTAAGCTCGCCCTTTCCCGTAAACAAGTTCTGCTTCAGCATTTTCATTCAAAAATACGTCCGCATTATTCCTGTAATCAATCTGGTGGGTCATTTGCTTATAAAAACCCTCGATTGAGAAGTTAGTTCCGTTTGATTTCATTGTCCTGAAATACCCTAACGAGAATTGAGAAACCAGCTGGGGTTTGATATTATTTGAGCTTGGAAGCCAATAATCGACAGGTGTTCCTGCCGAGGAGTTCGATAGCAGATGGATATACTGGCTCATCCGGTTGTAGCCTGCTTTTACAGCTGACTGTTCAGCCAGAAACCAGGTTAAATTAATCCGGGGTTCGAAGGTGGCATAGTTGCGATAAAACTTTCCAGTAGAAAAGTTTTCGGATCGGATAATATTCCCATTTGAATCATAGGTAATTTCGGCTCCCGGACCGATTCTTGAAAATGCAGATAGCCTGAAACCGACACCAATTTTAAATTGATCAGATAATCGCTTCTCAGAGTAGAGATATAGTGCATTTTCCCATCCGCTCTTTTCCGGAATATTAAAATTTTTGATGGCGTTTGACTTTGAAACCACTTCCCCTGGCTTGAACTGATGTAGCACCGAATTAAATCCGAAAAGTATATTTTGATGGTTAATCAGGGATAATGCGTAATCCTGTTTGATGGAAAGATCTTTAATCCCTGCCTGCAACGAAAATTGCCCGCTGATATCCCCCTGCGATCTATAATTATAGTCGTTGACTACGATGGTAGTGTTGGCAAAAAGGGTGGGAGAGAACAGATGAGTCCAACGGAGTGAACCTGCTTTATTGCCCCAGTTAAATCCAAAATCTTTCGAAAGGAGGACATCCCGTCCAAAATATCCGGAGAGAAAAAGTTGATTATTGCGGTTTACAATCAGATTTGATTTTATATTAAGGTCATAAAAATATAATTTGTTATCCTTTATGATTTCGTTATTCGAAAGGGGGAGAAAAAGATCGGCATAGGTTCTTCGGCCTGAAATCATAAACGACGATTTCTCCTTAATTATCGGACCCTCGGCCATCATTCGGGAAGAGATGAGTCCAATACCTCCGGAAAAATTGTACTCCTTTCTGTTACCCTCCTTCATCCGAATATCCATTACAGAGGATGCCCGACCTCCATATCTTGCAGGGACATTTCCCTTAAATAATTGAACATCACTTAGCGCATCGGAATTGAATACCGAGAAAAATCCAAGCAGGTGAGAAGGATTAAACAGAGGGGCATCATCCAGTAAAATTAGATTTTGATCAGCGTTTCCGCCACGCACATAAAATCCTGCATTTCCTTCCCCCACAGGGGAAACCCCCGGCATAAGCTGGATAGATTTGAGAATATCCTGCTCTCCGAAAAGTACTGGAATCGTACTCAGATCTTTAACATTCATGCGAACTGCTCCAATTTCATTTTGGCTTATTCGGTTAGTGGTAGTCTGACCAATTACCGTTACCTCATCAATTTTAGTATTAAACGATGTTAAAGCGAAGGTTTGATAGATATCCCTATCCAGCAGAATATCCTTGTTAATTGTCTGATAACCAACGAATGAAAATGCAATAGTGTATTTTCCTTCCGGAAGTGTTATTGTGAAGAATCCATACTCATTGGTTGTTGTGCCACTTTTAAGACCTTCGGGATAAATATTCGCGTAAATCAACGCTTCACCAGTGGTCTGATCACGCATGTACCCCGATAAGGTATACCGGTGCTGGGCTAATGCATTAATGGGTATCGCCAGCAACAATATGAATTCAAAGCATCTCAACGCTTTTAGAAACTTTGAAATACGAGGTCTTTGAATTATAACTACTTGCATTTATTGATAATAGGATTTTCAGTTTAAACCGACTCCGATTTATCAGAGATCTTTCAAATCAAACGGCAGTCAACAAATTTAGTTTTTTTATTAAATTTGGCACCAATTTAATCCTTTATCCGATGGATTTTAAAACTTTTAGATTAGTATTGTTTTGCCTGTTTATCTCCGGAACATTATCCGGACAGCCGAACCTGTTGACTGCTAACCAGGTTATCGGTTTAATTAAGAAGAATGTTGGAGTACCCTGGTCTGGACAAACTGTAGATACCTTTAAAACCGGAAATCCGGAGGATGGCGTGACCGGCATCACAACCTGCATGTTTGCAGATATGAAAGTTCTTCAAAAGGCGGTGGCCGAAAAAACCAACCTGATTATTACGCACGAACCGGTTTTCTATAACCATCTGGATGAAACTAAAAATCTCGAAAATGATCTGGTTTATCAGGCCAAGATTAAGTTTATCAACGATCATAAATTAATTATCTGGCGGTTTCACGACCACTTTCATCGGATGAAACCTGACGGAATATATGCAGGGATGATCGAAAAACTGGGATGGGGCAAGTTCCAGACAGACCAATCGATGGTGAGGTTTCAATTTGATTCCCAGAAACTTTCCCAATTCGTGGTTAAACTAAAGGCGATTTTCCCGGGGAGTTCATTGCGGGTTATAGGAAATCCTGACCTTAAATTCACTGGTGTTGCCCTTGCCGTGGGTGCTCCCGGTTCCATTGAGCATATTCAGTTATTGCAGGAACCTCAAATTGAAGTGCTGGTTGCCGGCGAAGCTCCGGAATGGGAGACTTATCAGTATGTTTATGATGCACAGCTACAGGGAAAAAACAAAGCGGTGATCTTTTTAGGACATGCCAATTCAGAGGAGGCCGGAATGAATTATTGTACAAAGTGGCTAAAAGGGTTTCTTCCAAAGGATTTAAAAATTAATTATGTCGAAACCGGATCGTGTTTTAAAACATTTTAAAACCTTTCATAAAGGCCCCGCGAACTCACTAAAATCCATATTTTTGTTTATTCTGAATTCATATCACTATGAGCACGATTAAAAATGTAGGCGAAAAAATAGTTTCAATTCGGGAATCTAAACGAATTACGCTAGTTGAACTGGCCGATCGTTGCGGTTTCACGGAGACCATGATGGGTAAAATCGAAGAAAATGAAGCGATTCCATCCCTGGGCCATCTGATTAAAGTTGCCCGGGCTTTAGGGGTGAGGCTCGGAACTTTTCTCGACGATATGGATCAGCTTGGACCGGTAATTTCACGTAAGGGTGATTTATCTCAGGGGGGAAGTTTCTCGAGCAAAAGCAGCAATACCCACCAGAATCTCAATTTTTTCCCGTTGGCAAGTGACAAGTCTGGTCGGCATATGGAACCATTTATTGTGGAAATTAATCCGGCGACCGGTACTGATTTCACCCAATCGTCGCACGAAGGGGAGGAATTTATTTATGTTTTAGCCGGTGAGGTTGAGATTAATTACGGAAAAACAATGTATACCCTTTCTGAAGGGGACAGCATCTACTACGACTCGGTGGTCGATCATCATGTTCATTCGGCAAATGATTTACCGGCAAAAATTCTGGCGGTGGTTTATGCACCCTATTAGATCTGGATGCCGGCAACTGGCAATTGGCTGCTTGCTATTAGCCGCTTCGCTCAACAAGGTTGAATTTTGGAAGAACCCGGCAATTAAGCCACAAAGTTATTAACCTTAAGATTCTCTTGCCTTATAATAGGTAATCTATTGTAATATTGAATTATAGCTAAAACTTGCTACTTAAAAAAACCTTAGTAGGATGGAGTTAATTGAGAAAACATTTGGAGCGTATCTTGAACAATGGGCATCTGAGACACCAGATAAAGATTTTATGGTTTATCCTGACCGGAATCTCCGTTTCTCTTATAGGGAGTTTAATATAAGAGTAGATCACCTTGCAAAAGCGCTGCTGCATATTGGAATGAGACCTGACGATAAGCTTGGGATCTTTGCCAATAATGTCCCCGATTGGTTAACCTTCATGTTTGCTACTGCCAAAATCGGTGTAGTACTTGTGACAATAAATACAAATTACAAAACGCATGAACTCGATTATCTTGTAAAGAACTCTGATTTAAAGGCGCTTTGTCTTGTAAATGGATGGAAGGACAGTGATTATGTTCAGATGGTTTATGAACTTGTGCCGGAATTAAGGGATAGTCAGCGGGGATATCTTCATAGTGAAAAGTTCCCCTTTCTTCGGAATGTGATCTTTATCGGACAGGAGAAGCACCGCGGAATGTTTAATACGGCGGAGCTTATTTTACTGGGGAGCCAGCTTGATGACCGGATGTTACTGGAGACCAAATCCAAAGTAACTTGTCACGATGTTGTGAATATGCAGTATACTTCAGGTACGACTGGATTTCCCAAAGGGGTGATGCTGACTCATTATAATATCTTAAATAATGGAGTTGCTACCGGTCAATGTATGAATTTCACCAGCGATGAACGACTTTGTGTATGCGTCCCATTGTTCCACTGCTTTGGATGTGTTCTGGCACTCTGTGCAGTTATCACCCATGGTGCCACAATGGTAATGGTAGAGAATTTTGATCCGCTTGTTGTTCTAGCTTCAGTACAAAAAGAGAAATGTACAGCCCTTTACGGTGTTCCAACGATGTTTATTGCCGAGTTGAATCACCCAATGTTTGGCATGTTTGATCTTTCGACGCTCCGTACCGGAATTATGGCGGGTGCCCCTTGTCCCATCGAAACGATGAAGCAGGTTATGAATAAGATGCACATGTCTGAACTGATCATTGTATATGGTCTTACCGAATCATCTCCCGGAATGACAGCTACCCGAACCTATGACGAACCGGATATCCGGAGCACCACTGTCGGGAAAGCCTATCCAGCAGTTGAAGTTAAAGTGGCTGATCCGGCAACCGGAATCGAGTTAAAACATGGTGAGCAGGGGGAGTTATGCTGCCGTGGATATAATGTGATGAAAGGGTATTACAAGAATCCGGAAGCTACCTCCAATGCTATTGACAGTGAAGGTTGGCTTCATTCCGGAGACCTGGGTGTGATGGATGAGCAGGGTTATTTCAGAGTTACCGGGCGGATCAAGGATATGATTATACGTGGTGGCGAGAATATTTATCCCCGTGAGATTGAGAACTTTCTTTATACGATGCCTCAGATTCAGGCTGTCGAAGTGGTGGGAGTCCCAAGTCCGAAATATGGTGAGGAGGTTGGGGCATTTATTACACGGCGCACCGGGGAGGATTTCAAAGAAGAGGATGTGAAGGATTTTTGCCGTGGAAAAATTTCACGGTATAAAATTCCAAAGTATATCTTCTTTGTTGAGGAGTTCCCAATGACAGCGAGTGGGAAAATCCAGAAATATAAACTTCGTAATTTAAGTTTAGACCTTTTAAAAGAGCAGGGAATTGAACCTGTTTAATACCCGATATAAATAAACCCTTTGATTGTCCGGTTTGTCTCTCCCAGTTTCAGCACATAATAATACGTTCCCGTTGCGACCAGCTGCCTGTTCAATCCGCTTCCGATCCTTCCATCCCAGTTATTCTGATAATCACCGCTTGAATAAACAAGTTGTCCTGAACGTGTGTAGATGTAAAGTTTTGAGGATTTGTAATTTTGAAGACCATCGAACTTCAGATAATCATTTACCCCATCGCCGTTTGGAGAAAATCCTTCCGGGAGATATAGGCTACTGTCAAAGATCTCAAGTGTCACCAATGCCGAATCGCATAAGCTGACAGGATTGCAGATTTCATATTCAAACTGATCGTTTCCAGGTTTTCTGATCGTCGGTGTATAGGTGATTGAAAGGTCTGAATTTACCGTAACTGTGCCATTTGAAGGTAATCTAATCACCCGAACCGTGCTGAACACAGAATTGGAATAATCATTATCTTTTACATTAAGAATTGTGTCCTGCGACCAGGTAATCCTGTAATTATCGGGCCTTGCGGTGATCCTGTATACCTCAAGCGGAAATTTAAAATCTTTTATACTTTGGCAGCCATGAATGTCAACAATCGTTAATTGATACATTCCAGCACCAAAGAAGGCCGCTGTTGAATGGTCAGCAGGTCCGATTATCTTCCCTTCAGAGGTCGACCATTTATAGCTTATGGCGATCCCTGTTGAAACTGTTCCGTCGACAATCATACTTCCGTCTTTTTCAATTTCTCCTGAAGAGTAGACCTCTGCATTTGGAGGAGGATCAATATGAATAGTTACCAAATCGCTCTTAGAATTTCCAAATTTGTCGGTTACCTGAAGCTTCACACTGAAATCGGCAGGCAGAGAACCTTTATATTCACCTGACAGCGAAAATTCGGTTGTCATCCCGGTTGACTGAGTCAATATGCAACCCTGATCAGTGGTTGACCACTGATATTGAAGGTTATCACCGACAGATTTTGAACCATCAAGTTTTACAACTTCACAAGATCCGATTTGAATTCCGTTTGGATCGGGAACGATTCCCCCTTCCGAAATAACAGCCTGGATATCTACCTGAATATTCATTGTCGCTGTTGAAGCGCACTGATTCAAATCAGGGGTGAAACGATAGCTGGTTGTGCCGACAGCATCAGTTGTGATGGCTGAAGGAATCCAGGTTCCTGTTATTCCGTTAGTTGAAGCTAATGATAATTCTGGCGCAGCTGAACCATAAAGCAGAGGCCCGACCTGGTCAAAAGTTGGAATTATGAGTGTGTTAACTTTGAGGTTTAAAGTTGCAATTGAATCACATCCTTGTGAACCAATCAATTTAGCATCAAATGTTCCTGCACTATTAATAATGATGTTATTCCAGTTATAAGGCAACTGACTGATACAGATGGTTTGCTCTGTAGAAGAGGTGGTTGTTGGATTAATACTAATTTCCTGTGGAACCGGGATTGCACATTGATCTGAGGCAGGATTAAACGTAAAGCTAAAGGTTCCGTAATTTTCTGTGTTGATCGTTGTTGGCGACCATGATCCGGTTACGCCGTTATTGGAATTTAACGGTAATACAGGCGCTGTTGTGTTCTGGCAAAGGGGTCCGACAGGATCAAATGTTGGAATTGCCGGAGTAATGACCACGATTGCTAATGTTTGTGTAAAGGCACACTCTGTACCATCCGGAGTAAAAGTATAAGTTGTCGATCCGCTATTTTCCGTATTAATATTTGCTGGCTCCCAGGTTCCCTTAATTCCGTTTGCCGAGATCGCTGGTAATTGAGGCGCTTTGCTGTTTAAACAAAGTGGTCCTATCGCATCGAAGATTGGCTTTTGCTTCGGTCTTACAATAATTACTGTTTTAAATTGGGATGCGCATGGACCTTGTGAATCGGGTGTAAATGTAAAGTTAAAGGTTCCGGCATTAGCTGTATTCACTGCGGAAGGTTCCCAGGTTCCTGCTATTCCGTTAACGGATGTCAATGGAAGTGCCGGTGGAACATCGAATTGACACAGCGGTCCGATCGGATCGAAAGCTGTTATGAGACTGCTATTTACAATTACTTCTTTACTAATTGTATTATAGCACTCCTGATCCAGCGGTGTAAATGTGAAGGTGAATAATCCATCCTTATCTGTACTTATTTCGGCCGGGCTCCAATTTCCCGTTATTCTGTTTAAGGAGGTTGCTGATAAAATCGGTGGTAAGCTGTATTGGCATAACGGCCCGATTGGTGCAAAATCAGGAGTGACCTTGGGGGTGACAGTTACCGATATCGCGTCGGTCCATGCGCAACCTTCCATCGGTGTAAACAAATAACCAGTGGTTCCTATTTTAGCTGTATTTATTGTCGGTGGATCCCATTTAACTGTTATTCCTTCAATAGAGTGTATCGGCAAAGCTGGTGGTATCGTATTTTGACAAACAGGGCCAATAACTTCAAAGGTTGGTGTTATACGGTCATAGACAGTTACCTGGATGGGCAGAGTATTGGCGCATTGATCAGTGGCAGGGGTGAATTTATAGGTATTTGTTCTTGGAATAGTTACATTAATTACTGCCGGGCTCCAGGTTCCTTTAATTCCGTTCGTCGAAGATGTAGGTAAAGGCGGCGGAATGCTATTCCTACAAATTGGAGCAATACCTGAAAAAGTGGGATTTATCGGAGCATTTATAGTGATTGTTATGGATAAAGGTTTTGCACATTCACTGGTTGCCGGTGTAAAGGTATAAGTTGACATTCCAACCTGATCGGTATTAATAATATCGGGGAACCATATTCCAGTTATTCCATTTGTTGAGGTCGTTGGCAACACCGGTGGCGCGCCATATTGGCAAAGTGATCCGATGGGATCAAACAGCGGTAAGACCGGTGAATTTATGGTTATCGGCAATGTCGCATTACTGGCACACTGACCTGGTAATGGCGTGAAATTGTACGTTTGTGTACCAGTAATCTGTGTACTAATCACTGCCGGATTCCATGCTCCGGAAATCCCGTTTGTTGAAAGTGTTGGTAAACCAGGCGGTACTGAGTTCTGACACAATGGCTCAATCGGATTAAAGAGTGGGGTTATCGGTGTGATGGTGTTAATAACGACCGGATTCGATGCCGATGAAGTGCATCCCGATGAATTTGTTACCGTAAATTGATACGTTCCAGGCGAGAGACCCCCAATGGTTGTGTTTATTCCAGCACCAGTTAGTGTTCCTCCAGGATTTCTTGATAAGGTCCATATTCCTGTGGCAGGCAATCCGGATAATGAAACTGTCCCTGTCGGGGTATCACAGGTTGGCTGGATAATATTCCCGACAATCGGAGCGGATGGGGTGTCCGGGGCCGCATTAATAGTAATATTTGCTGTTGGGAATGAGGTGCAGCCAACAGTGTTTGAAACTGTAAAGTTAAAGGTTCCTGATGCAAGACCAGTAACGGTTCTGCTGGTTCCGGTTCCGTTAATGGTAATTCCTCCCGGATTTCTCGTTAATGTCCAGGCTCCTGTTCCCGGTAATCCGGATAGAATGACACTTCCTGTAGCTGTTGAACAGGTTGGTTGGGTTAAAGTGCCAATTATTGGTATAGCTGGTACCACAGGTGCTGCATTAATCGCAAAATTCGCTGAAGATATACATGTCGGATTAATGGAACTTCGTATGCTTATTGAATAGGTCGTATTCGCAGTCAAGCCGGCAAAGGTCGTTGAGTTTTGCCAGGTTGTTCCGTTGGAACTGTATTGCAGGTTCCCGCCCAGTGGTGATGTGATCTGGATGGTTCCAGTGCTTACAGAACACGTTGGCTGTAAGATTGTGCCTACTGGTGCTGCCGGCGCACTAGGTATGGCATTGATAATAAAGTTTGCCGTTGAAATACACGTGGGCTGAGATGTGGTGCGCACACTGATCGTATAGGTCGAGTTAGGGGCCAATCCGCTAAATGTGGCGCTACTCTGCCAGGTTGTTCCATCTCTGCTGTATGTAAAAGTTGAACCTGTTGGCGACGTTACTGTGATTGTGCCTGTGGTAACGGCACAGGTTGGTTGGGTTAGAGTAGCTGCAGGTGTTGAGGGCGGGACAGGAACGGCTGTAATCAGAAAGTTCGCCGAGGAGAAACAGGTGGGATCCGTGGCAGCATTGCGCACCCTGATTGCGTAAATGGAATTTGCGGTCAATCCGCCAAAAGTAGTAGATCCTTGCCATGTAATTCCGTCCAGACTGTATTCCAAAGTTGCCCCTAATGGGGAAGTTACTACAATTGTGCCTGTATTTGTAATACAAGTTGGTTGGGTAATGGTTGCCAGGGGCACTGTCGGAACACCGGGTACAGCGTTGATAATAAAGTTTGAGGAAGCGATACAAGTCAGGTCACCTGCCGTATTTCGTACTCTGATGGTGTAGGTTGCATGTGCGGCTAAACCACTGAAGGTATTTAAACTTTGCCATGTTGTTCCATCCTTGCTGTATTCATAAGTGCCACCTAATGGATCAGTTAATACGATTGTTCCGGTTGGTGTTCCGCAAGTGGGTTGTATAAGCGTAGCCTGAGGCAATACTGGTGCCGCAGGTATCGCATTGATGACAAAACCGTAAGAGGTAATACATGTCGGATTCGCAGGGTCACGTGCACTGATAGTGTATGTAGCATTAGGGGATAAACCGCTGAAAACAGGGGAAGCGACCCAGTTTGTTCCGTCCTTGCTGTATTCAAATGTAGTTCCCAATGGAGCAGTAATAGTTACGGATCCAACGGGCGTTGCACAGGTTGGTTGCGTAATGACTCCCGCAATGGGTGTAATACAAGGCACCTGGGAATATAGCCTGGGATAGTTG
>Ga0118677_10006217_pt1 | contig 20358 bp, 8 predicted proteins | sample AliMusrvi5mmetaG_FD_86154 | JGI IMG/M metagenome (GOLD analysis project Ga0118677, IMG submission 86154)
TGCCGGCGGCAAGCCCGACACCTTCATCGACTGGATCCACCGCAGCGACAAGGGCACCGAGATCTATTATGTCGCCAACCGGATGGACCGCGCCGAGAAGCTGACATGCACCTTCCGCGCTAGCGCAGCGCGGGTGGAATTGTGGAATCCGGTGACCGGCCAGGTGCGCGAACTCAAGGAGTGCAAGACCCTGGCAGACGGCATGACCGAAGTGCCGCTGGCATTCGCGCCGTCTGAGAGTGCCTTCGTGGTGTTCAGTAAAGGCATCCAAAGACCAGAGACCAGAAACCAGACACCAGAAGGAACTGCGCCGAATTTCCCGGCGTTAAGCACGGTGCAGGACATCACCGGGGCGTGGCAGGTGACCTTCGACCCGAAGTGGGGCGGACCGGGGCAGGTACATTTTGAGAAGCTCGATGATTGGATCACCCGGCCCGAGGAAGGAATCAAGCTCTACTCCGGCACGGCGATCTATCACAAAACCTTCACCTTGGCGAGCGGGACTGGCAATCGCGCTCCGCTCTACCTCTCTCTGGGTTCAGTGAAATACACCGCACGGGTGAAGCTCAACGGCAAGGATCTGGGAATCGTGTGGACGGCACCCTGGCGCCTGGAGATCACCGGCACACTCAAGGCGGGTGCCAACGAATTGGAAATTGAGGTGATCAATCTGTGGCCGAACCGCCGTATCGGCGACGCCTCGTTGCCCGAGGAAAAACGCTACACCCACAGCAATATCGCCTTCAGCCCGATTAATCCCGCAAACCCTCCTGAAAGATCCGGTTTGCTCCCGTCCGGTCTGCTCGGGCCCGTGGTGATCCAGTCTGTTATGCTAGAAAACGCAAAATGAACAAGGCAATCACGACGATAATGTTCACAGCGGCAGTCATCATTCCGCTGGCGAAGGCGGTGACGCCGATGCCGGAAAAAGTGGCTTGCGCCATTGCCGACAAACAGGCGTTTCAGCATCCCGATTGCGTCCATCTGACCGGCTGGATCGGCTCGCGCATCGATATCAACGAGAAGACCCGGATGGCCAAGATGGATCCGGAGCGCCTGCTGGCCAGTTATCGCAGACGACCGGGGTGGCAATCGTTTGATGGCGAGAATATCGGCAAATGGCTACATGCCGCCACCCTCGCCTGGGTCAACTCCGGCGATCCGGAACTGCGCAAGAAACTGGATTACACCGCCATTGAACTGGTCAAAACCCAGCTCGACGACGGCTATCTGGGGACATACTCCGACGACCATCGCTGGACCGAATGGGATGTCTGGGCACACAAGTACAACCTCATCGGCCTGGTCACTTACGTCCGTTACACCGGCAACCTGGAACTGCTGCCGGCCTGCCGGAAGCTGGCCGATCTGCTCTGCAAGACCTTTGGTGACGAACCGGGCAAGCGCGACATCATCCCGGCCGGAGAACACTTCGGGATGGCTCCGGGCAGCGTGCTGGAACCCATCGTGCTGCTCTATCGCTTGACCGGCGAACCACGCTACCTGGACTTTGCCAAATATATCATGCGGGCATTTGAACAGCCGAACGGACCGAAGATCGTCTCGCGCCTGTTGGAGTTCAAGCGGGTGGACAAGGTGGCCGACGCCAAAGCCTACGAGATGCTCTCCTGTCTCAGCGGCATCCTGGAAGTGTATCGCACCACGGGTGGCGCCAATTTGCTGGAGGCCTGTCAGATCGCCTGGCAGGACATCCTCGATAAAAAACTCTACATCACCGGCACCACCAGCAACGGCGAGTTTTTCACAGAGGATTACTATCTAATGAATACCAACAAGGTCGGCGAAACCTGCGCGACGGTCTCCTGGATTCAGTTCAACGCACAGTTGCTGCGCGTGACGGGCGAGGCCCGCTTTGCCGAGCAGCTCGAGCGGGCGGTGGTGAACCAGTTGTTTGGCGCGCAACAGATTGACGGCAACGCCTGGTGTTATTACTGCCCCATGGAAGGGGTGAAACCCTACCGTGGTTCGCTCGATGGCCACTGCTGTCTTTCCAGCGGCCCGCGCGGCATCGCCTTGATTCCGACCTTCACCGCTAGCGTCGATGCCGATGGCGTGGTGGTCAATCTCTATGACTCAGGCACCGCCAAGCTCACCTTGCGCGATGGCAAGCCGGTCGTGCTGACCACCGAAACAAATTATCCCAGCGATGGAAAGATTGTTATCACGGTGGACGCCGGGTCAGAAACTCCCTTCGCCTTCAAGGCACGCATCCCGGGATGGTGTCGTGAAGTGACTGTGAAACTCAACGGCACAGCGGTAAAGGCGGACAAAGGTAAGGATGGCTATGCCACCATCAAACGCAACTGGACCAAGGGCGACAAGGTGGAGTTGAATTTCAAACCGGAGCCACGGGTGATTGCCGGCGACCACACCAACGCCGGGAAAGTCGCTATCATGGTTGGCCCGCTGGTATTGGCAGCGGATGAAGCGTTGCTGGGCACGGACGGCATGCTGGTTAACGCGGTTAGCTTGGGTAATCCGGATCTAACAAAGCTGGCAATCACGCCGGAACCGGCACCTGATAAATTGAAGCATTGGCCACAGGCCCGTGTTTTCCGCATCAATGCCCTGTCGCACGGTGTGCCCAAGGAAATCCGCATCATCCCCTTTGCAGACGCGGGCAGCCTTGGCGGGCAGTACAGGGTCTGGCTTCCGCTATACTCATGCAGAACCGGCAATGTGCTGGTGGAGGGCGACTGGAGTTGGTCGCGCGGGGAGTATCCGGATGGATCCATCAATGACGAAGACGTCCATTCATTCATCGTCTCCCGTTACAACAAGCCTGCGACGGAGGATTGGTTTGCGGTGACGTTGGGAGAACCGCAGGCGATCAGTCGCGTGCGCTATGCCCATGGCAAGACCTTCCCCGACGGCGGTTGGTTCGATGCGAGCGCCGGCAAACCGCGTATCCAGATCCAGACCAGCAAGGGTGGGGAGTGGCAGGACGCAGGCGAACTGAAGGATTATCCCGCCACCACCGCCACCAGTGCGGCCACCCTGCGCGATGGCGAAATGTTCACTTGCCAGTTGGCGGCCCCGGTCAAGGTCATCGGCGTCCGCGTCGTGGGCAAACCGGCGGGTGGCAATAACCCGAATCAGGCGTTCTCATCCTGCGCCGAATTGCAGGCGTTCGAGAAATAGCATGAAAATCATTTCCACACGCATAACAACAACCAGAAGCGACACATGAAGTCCGTAAGCGTGCATACGATGACCACCCATAGCCAGACCGCCGGGCCACAGGATATCCGGCGGATGCCGCAGGTTTTCGGGTTGGCGATGGCCCTGATAGGGCTCAGCGCCTCGCCCACCTCGGCGACAACCAAACCCAAGGCGGCCAGCCCGTCCGGCACGGGTCTGGTTGTGGTCGAGAATCCTGTTAGCTACTTGGATGGCCGCCCCTATCCCTCGTACCGCTTGAATGCCGTGGATCAGGGCAAGTTCCTGGAATATGGCCAGGGCCCCAATCAGTGCGATACCATGAATGCCCGCGAGGCCATGATCAATTGCGTCGATGGAACGTATTATTTGTACTACGATGGAGCTGGCGCCAAAGGGTGGGTGTCGTGCCTGGCGGTGAGCAGGGATCTGAAAACCTGGGAGCGCAAGGGGCCTCTTCTTGAATTCGGACCCGGTGTGTCGGATTCAGCGGCCGCTTGTTCGCCTTGGATCATCAAGGACGAAAAGAATCTTTGGCACATGTATTATCTGGGCACCCCCAATACCACTGGAGGTACTGACAAGGTTCCCATTGCCCCCTATTTGGCATTGCACGCAACGAGTAAGTCTCCGGCTGGTCCCTGGACGAAGCAATACGATCCGGTCCCCTTCAGCACGAAGGAAGGTACGTATTATTCCATGTCCGCCTATCCCGGTCATATCATCAAGCAGGGCAGTGAGTATATGATGTTCTTCGGTGCTGCGGATGCGAAAATACGCCGTACGATCTCCATAGCGCGCAGCAAGGATCTCAATGGCGAGTGGACGCTTGACCCCACGCCGGCCCTGCCCGTTACGGAAAATCTCGAGAACTCCTCGGTGTATTTCGAGCCGACCAGCAATACATGGTTTCTGTTTGTCAATCATATTGGCAATATGTGCCCGGACGCGGTCTGGGTCTATTGGACCAACGACGTCAATCACTGGAATCCCGCCTGCAAGGCCATTGTGCTGGACGGCTCCAATTGCACGTGGAGCCATAAGTGCATCGGCATGCCCACGGTGGTGCCGGTTGGAGACAAGCTGTATGTATTCTACGACGGTCCCGGCGGTGACAGTACCAACGAGATGTATCGAAGCGTGGGCAAGGCGACCCTTCAACTGCCGCTGAAAGTCCTCGACCCTGACATGCCGCAGGTGCCGGTGATGAACGGCAGCTTCGAGACTCCTGGCGTTTCACCAAGCGGTCCCTCGGCCGGGATCGGCAGCCCGTGGAGCACCATAGAAGCACCGACAAGTTTCCAGCAACAGAAGGTCGTAACCGCTGGCGCATTCACCCGCAGCGTCGACGGCGGCGGCGAATGGGCTGTGCCTATCAGCGCGGATGACACACCGTTCGCGCACCCGCTGTCGCAGTACCTGCCGCGCAACGCTTCCACCGGAGATACGCTTGCGGTGACTTTCTGGCTCGGCAGGGCCAAGAACACGCCCGGGGGTCAAGGGGAGGCATATTTTGACGTCGGCGGGACGAAATACACCATGGCGTTCGACACCACCTCGTTGGCCGCCGATAGCTGGAAGAGCTATACGCTGACCAAGACCATCACCCATTCGGGGAGTTTGAGTCTCGGGTTTTTCGGCACCAGCAACGCCAATTCATGGTTAGACAAGATCAGTGATGTCACCGTGACGCCAGTGGTCGTGAACGCCAAGGCGCCGCAATCCGCCGATGCCTCTCTAACGACTTTGGAGGATACGCCCAAGCGACTGACCGCAGGCGATTTTGGCTACTCGGATCCGCATGCAAGCCCACTGGCCGCCGTGCAGATCACCTCGCTCGCGCCGCTGGGCACCCTGAAGTTGAACGGAACCCCGGTCGAGCTTAACCGGATTGTTGCGGCGGCGGATATCGGCAAACTAACATACCAGCCGGATTTGAACGGGAACGGTGTGCCTTACGCGGCGATCGGGTTCAAGGTCAAGAACTCGAACAACCTTTGGAGCCGCGCCGCCTCGTTGACGATCAATGTAACACCGGTAAACGACCCGCCCACCTCCACCGGTGCTTCGGTGCTCATGAGAAAAGGCAGCGTCAAGACGTTTGCCGCTGCGGACTTCCCGTTTGCAGATGTGGATACCGGCGACACGCTGGGTGCGATCAAGGTAACCTCGCTGCCGGCCCATGGCACCCTGATGCTCGGCGGCAAGCCCATCACCTCCGTCCCGAGTGCGGCAATCCCGGTGGCCGATCTCGAAAATCTAACATACGCTCCGGCTGCGAACTTCACCGGAGCCGACGCTTTCAAGTACCAGGTGCGCGATGCGGAGTTCTTCAGCGCGGATGCCACTATGGCGCTCACCGTCACCTCTGATATCTTCGTGCTCAACGGGAGCTTTGAAACGCCGAATCCGCCTACAACCAGCCCAGGCGGTGCTTGGGGCAATCTCGATTCCGGTTGGACAAACAACCTGGCCAATTACGCGCGGCGACATGACGGCACCACCCCACCCGGAGGTGGACTCTGGATTCTCAACCTCAGTGATCAAGGTGCTTGGATAGAGCAGGATTTGGGCGCATCTGTCGACGCAGGATCCACCTTGTCCCTGACCTTCTCCACACTCAGAGAAGACACCTTTAAGAGTCCCAACGCGGGGCAGGGAGCATTGGAGGCCTTATTCCTGGTCGGTCCCACAAAATACACCGAGCGTTTTGACCTGAGCGGCGACCCCAAGGACACATGGGTCATGAAAACCTTTACCAAGAAGATTGCCAATACCGGCAATTTGTCTATCAGATTCTCTCACGTTGATACAGCCAGTACGGGCGATAGGATTACGACATTGAATGCTAACATTGGGCCAGGTGAAATCGGTAGAGTCGCGATCGACAATGTCAGCAATGTCAGCGTGAAGGCGAAGGTGCCTTGATGAACTGCATGCCTGAACCTTTGCTGGTGTGGACCATTTCTGAAAACAGCCCGGGGATATGATGACACTTATGATGATGGTAATCGCGGCAATGCCCCTTGCCGCTGGGCATGCGGCTGAGAAACTGCCTGTGCCCGATAAGGTTCCCTGCGCCATTGCCGACAAGCAGGATTTCCAGACGCCTGATCATCTGCATCTGACCGGCTGGCTTGGCTCACGCATAGCTATCAACGAAAGGATCCGTCCCATATATCGGTTTCCCGCGTTTAACAACCAATAGCAGCACTGGAAACCCTGGGTCAATTATGAAATCCCGCTATTTTCCCAGCCTGCCGTCGCTCGCCCTCATGCTCCTCCTGACCGGCAGTCTTTTTGCCCAGTCCTCCGGGCCGATCATCACCAGCGCGTTGAACGCGATGGGAAACAATGGAGTGAATTTCTGCTACCAAATTGCCGCCATCACCACCATCCCCACCGGCTACAATGCGAGCGGCCTGCCCGCCGGACTGAGCGTGAACACCACCACGGGTCTCATTAGCGGCACGCCGACGGCGACGGGCACCAGCAGCGTGACCATCAGCGCCAGTTATGCGGGCGGGACGATCAGTGACACCTTGACGATCAAGGTGCTGCCTATGCCGCAGGGCATGAACACGCCGGTGGCGGAGGTGGTTTCCTGCGCCGTGGCGGATCGGCAGGATTTCCAGATTCCCGATCGCGTGCAACTGTCCGGCTCCGGTATGATCGGCTCGCGGATGGTGGCGAACGAGCAGAATCTTCTGGTGCAGAAAGACTTGAACCGCCTGCTGGTCAGTTTCCAACACCGGCCCGATATAACGGGTGCCATTGGCTATGACGGCGAGCATGTCGGTAAATGGCTGCATGCCGCCACGCTGGCCTGGGTCAACACCGGCGACCCGGTACTGCGCCAGAAACTCGATTACGTCGCCACCGAACTGATGGCGTGCCAGCTCCCGAACGGCTATCTCGGCACCTATCTCCCCGCGAACTATTGGGATGGGTGGGATGTCTGGTCGCACAAATACAACCTCATCGGTCTCATCACCTATATGCGTTACACCGGTAATACCACGCCGCTCCCGGCCTGCCAGGCCATTGGTGATCTGCTCTGTAAGACCTTTGGCACCGGCCATGGTCAGCTCGACATCATCCATTCACCATACTACTCCTTCGGCATGGCGCCAGGCAGCGTGCTGGAGCCGATGGTGCTGTTGTACCGGCTGACGGGCGAGCAGCGCTACCTGGATTTTTGCAACTATATCCTCCAGGCATATGAAGAACCGGACGGACCACATATAGTTACCAAGCTGCTCGCCGGGGGAGGGGTGAACACGATCGGCAACGCCAAGGCATACGAGATGCTATCCTGTATCAACGGCGTTCTGGAGATGTATCGCACGACGGGCGACGCCACGCTGCTGCAGGCCGCCACCAATGCCTGGCAGGACATTGTGAACAAGCGGCTCTATCTTACCGGCGGCGCAAGTGTCTATGAAGGCTTCCCAGCCGACTTTAATCTGCCCAACACCAATAATATCTGCGAGACCTGTGTGACGGTCTCATGGCTCCAGTTCAATGCGCATCTCTTGCGGCTGACGGGTAAGGCTCAATATGCCGAGCAACTCGATAAAACGGTACTCAACCAGTTGTTAGGGGCGCAGAAACCCGATGGCTCCGCCTGGGGTTATTACGTGCAACATGAAGGAACGAAGCCGTACACCAAGGTTCAAGACGGATGTTGCTGCCTCTCCAGCGGCCCGCGAGGGGTGGCCCTGATACCCACATTTGCCCAGAGCGTCGATGCCGATGGCGTGGTGGTCAATCTCTACAATTCCGGCACCGCGAATCTGACCCTGCGCAGCGGCACGCCGGTCGTGCTGACCACCGTGACGGACTATCCCAGCGACGGCAAAATCGCCATCACGGTGAATACTGCGTCAACGACCGCGTTCGCCCTCAAGGCGCGCATCCCGGCCTGGTGCAGTGTGTGGACGGCGAAGGTCAATGGCAATCTGGTAACGCCGACGTTAGGTGCTGACGGCTATGCCGCCATCAATCGGGTATGGGCCAATGGCGATACGGTGGATCTGGATTTCACTCTCACGCCGCGAGTGATCGTCGGTGACCGCCTCAACGCGGGGAAGGCCGCCGTGATGTATGGGCCATTGGTGTTGGCGGCGGATGACGCGTTGCTGGGAGGCACCATGAAGGTCTGCGGGGTGGGCACGATGGCCAATCCCTCGGTGTCCGCGCTGGGGATCACTCCGCAGCTGGCCCCGGCTTTCGACCGGACCTGGCCCCAGGCCCAAGTGTTCAATATCAATGCCGTCCAGCGCCAAGTTACCCAAACGGGTGCGATTGGTGCGCCGATAGAAGTCCAGCTCATCCCGTTTGCCGATGCGGGCGGTCTCGGTGCGTTTGGACAAGCCGGCACCAATAGTTACAGGGTCTGGTTGCCGACGAGTGCCATCCCCCCGAGTCTGCTGCTCGGTGGTACCGAAAGCCGGTCACGCCAGGGGAATATGGTGGGTTCGATCAATGACGATTTGGATAGTGGCTGGGCGGTCACTTGGGACAACACGTTGCAGACGCAGGATTGGTATGCGGTCACATTGCCTTCACCGGCTACGATCGGATGGGTGGTTTTTAAGCAAGGCTGGGCCGGCATCGACGGCGGCTGGTTCGACACGAGCGGCACTAACGGCCAACCGCAAGTGCAGGTGCAGCTGACCCCGGGCGGGGCGTGGCAAACCAAGGGTGTGCTGTCAGATTATCCCGCGACCACGGCGACGAACAACCGCGGGTTGCTTGTGAACCAACCGTTCAACTGTCAATTTGCGCAGCCCTTGCAAGCATACGGGGTGCGGGTGATCGGCGTACCAGCCAGCGGTAACTATCCGGCGCAGGCATACTCCTCGTGCAGCGAATTGCAGGCATTCGGCTCCTGTCCATTTTATGCATGGAGTAACGATTCCGGGGATTTTCTTTGGAACACCAGCTCGCTTAACTGGTCGGGCACGACGTGGAAGCCCGGCAATAGCGCCAGCTTCCACCTGACAGGCGTCGGCACAATCGCCGTGAGCGGAACACAGGTCGTGGGCACCGACAACGGCACGCTCAGCACGCCGGCGATTACTTTTGACGCCCCCGGCCACAAGCTCACGGGCGGGGCGCTGGCTCTGCCCGGTAGCATCGACAACAGCGGTAATAACAGCACCATTGCCGTGAATGCCAATGCCGAGATTGACTCATTGATCAACGTGGGAACCGGCACCATAACCATCACTGGCACATCCACGCTGACGCTCAGCCCCGGCGCTGGCAATACGGACACGGTGCAGTGGCTCAACCTCTACGGCGGCAATGTCAGCGTCAATAGCGGCACCCTCAGCATTACCGGTGACACCGGTCTGCGGGTGGGTGCCAGCTACCTCCCGGTGGCGGCGGGCCTCACGGTGGCGGGCGGCGCGGTGAATACAACGGGAGGAGTGTTTATCCAGAACGGCACGCTCACCATTGCCAGCGGCACCTACACCCACGGGGGCGGCGCCGTGATCAATGCCTACTGTGGCACTGGAACAGTGAACATGAACGGCGGCCTTTTTGATCTCAACTGGAGCCTGTGGGTGTGTAACTATGGCGTCGGCACCATCAACCTTAATGGTGGAACCTTCAATTCGTATGGTTTCTTCGATCAAACTGGCACCGGATCAGTGAACTTCAACGGTGCCACTGTGCGGCCAAAAGATAGTCGTACCACGTTCACTCAGACGTCCACCACATCCTACTATGTGCAGTCGGGTAATGCGATCTTCGACACGGCGGGCTTTGACATCACCGTATCGGCCAGCCTGCTGGCCGGTTCACCGAGCGGCGGCCTGACCAAGAATGGCGCCGGCACGCTGACCCTATCTGGCGCCAATACCTACACTGACCTCACGACCGTTAACGCTGGCACCCTTCAACTCGACGGCTCCATACCCGGCGATCTGTTGGTGCAGACCGGCGGGCGTTTGACCGGCAGCGGATCCATCGGACACAATCTCACCGTGGCGAGCGGGGGCGTCGCCCAACTCAATGGTGATACATTTGCGGTTAGCGGCAGCATCACTAACAACGGCCTCGTCATTCTCAACATCAGCAACGGCAACCAGTTCACGGGAGCCGGTTCCTCGTTTGTCAACAACGGCACGTTGGAAGTCATCCGCACCGGTACATTCGTCCCGCCGCCCGGTTTCCAGAACAACGGGGTGATTACGATCCGGCCGGCGCCGCCGGTCATCTCCAGCACGTTGAGCGCAACCGGGACACAAGGGGCGGCTTTCAACTATCAGATTGCCGCAACTAACAGCCCGACCAGCTTTGGCGCGAGCAATCTACCCGCCGGACTGAACGTCAATACCACGACGGGTCTCATATCCGGCACGCCGACAGCCACAGGAGCCATCACCGTGACCATCAGCGCCAGCAATGCCCAAGGCACTGGCACTAACACCTTGATGCTCACGGTGACGCGGGCTATGCTCGCTCCGACGTTCATCAATACAGGATTCGACACCTTCGTTGCTTCGGCCGTAGTTACCGCTGCGCCGTACAACGCCGATTCAACGGGTGTCACTGATGCGACTGGCGCAATCCGGAATGCGATCAATGCGGTCGGCGCGCTCAACGGCGGAGTCGTCTATCTTCCTGCAGGCAAGTACCGCCTGGACGGCAGTCTTAGTCTCCCATACGGAGTGACCCTCGCTGGCGCTAACAATGGCACCGCAGAAACGCTGCTGCTCGCCTACTATGGCCAGGGGCAACCTGACACGGCACCCTTGATCAATTCGTGGAACAGCGAGACGGGCGTCATTGGCCTGAGCGTTTTCTATCCGGCGCAGAATCCTGCGGTGCCGGTTCCATATGCGGCGACCATCGGCGGTGTGTTTATTGCAACGGTGAATAATGTGACGCTTTACAACAGCTATCACGGCATTGTGCCGACGTATTTCAATGCGATATGCATTTCAAATGTCAAAGGTACTGTCCTGAGCGCAGGCATCATCGGGGATATGGCGTCGGAGTTTTCATGGATGCATGACGTGACCTTCTCTCCGAATATCTGGATTAACGCCGCGGCAGCACTCACCGGAACCGCCATGACGCCAAGCGACCAAGCGGCGCTCACCGCCTATGTCGCCGCGAATTGCACTGGCCTGGAACTCGAACGGATCGACGGTCTTTCCATCATGCGGTATTCCGCCGAAGGCGCAAAAATTCCGGTACTGCTCCGGCCCAATCCACAGTATAACAACGGAGCGAACGGCTTCGGCGGCGTGGTCAGCGGTTGGCCCGCGTCACGCAAAGAAGTGTCATGGGATCCGTGGTACTACGGCATGCATTATGTTAACATAGATAATGTACCCGAGGCGTCTGGCTCCACCTATGCATTCGCCGCCACGCCCATGCCGGCCAAGATGGATGCTGGGTCGTTCTTCAATGTGACATCCGCGCCCTACAATGCCGCTGGGGACGGGGTGGCGGACGACACGGCAGCGCTCGTGAATGCGCTGTCGGATGCGGCCACACACGGCGGCGGGACGGTATATCTTCCGCAGGGCAAATACAAGGTCACCAGCCCGCTCACGGTCCCGCCCGGGGTGGAGCTGCGCGGTGCGATGGGGACGGGAAAGATCCGGGAAAGCGTGGAGTGCTGTACGCTTTACGCATACTGCGGACAAGGTAGCGCCCATCCGACCACGGATACCGCGCTGGTCACGCTTGCGGGGAACTCCGGCGTCCGTGGGTTTTCGATCGCCTACCCGCAGCAGTCGTACGAAGTCAGCCATCTGGTGAACTATCCGTATGCCATCCGCGGGGCGGGGTCGCATGTATGGGTGGTCGATATGATGATCGTCAACGCCTGTTACGGCATCGATTTGGCTGCGGCGCAGTGCGACAACCATCTCGTGCGGGGTCTCTGGGGCACGGCTTACTACAATGGCCTCGCGGTCGGCGGCGGATCGGCGAACGGTGTGCTTGAGCACATTTGTTTCTCCTTCGGTCCGGTAGAATCCTGGCCGATGGCTCAGTCGCAGTATAACCCGGCTCTGCAGTCATTCTGGGAGACAAACTGCACCGCCTATCAGTTCGGGAGGGCAGTCGGCGAAAAGGCCTGGGGACTTGATTCATTCGACCCAAATTTGCATTTTGAGTTTACGACCACTGGCGGCGGTATGCAGCATGCCCAGTTCTGGCAGACGATGCATGATGTGGGGCATCGCGCCAATATCCTCTGCGAAGGCGGAGCGGATATCAAGTTCTTCGGCTATTTTGGCACCGGCAGCGGGCGCGGCGTCAATAACTGGCTGGAAGTGACTAGTTCGTTTGGAGGTCCGATAACATTTTATGGAAAAGCGATCCAGCAGCCTTTTATCAATCACCCATACGATTTTACCAACGCGCAGGTCACGTTCCACAATGAAGTGTCGCTGACCGAGGGGAAAGCTGTTAGTGCCAGCGCGGGGAGCAATTCGTCGAATGTGGTTGACCGCAACCCGGGCACGCTCTGGATTGCGCCATCCGGCAGCACGGTGGCCGTTGATCTCGGCGCGGTGTATATGATCAACCGTTTCGCCATTGAAAACGCCGGGCTTTATTTGCCGGAGAATCTCAACACGATCATGGCGCAACTCAATGTAAGCGTTGACGGAGTCTCATTTGTCAAGGCCGGCCAGTGTGATAACAGCTCATATCCGAGCGCCTGGTACGATGTGCCGATCGCCCCGACGTCCGCGCGGTATGTGCAGCTTGCCGTGACAGGCTCAGGTTCGGACGGAACCATACGCGCGGCATCGTTCCAGGTTTTCAAAGACACATTTCCCGAGCCTATAGTGACATGGAGTAACGATTCCGCGAATTTCCTTTGGGACACCTGCTCACGCAACTGGTCGGGCATGGCATGGACGCCCGGCAATAGCGCCGTTTTCGGCGCGACGGGCGTGGGCACAATCTCCGTGAGCGGAACACCGATCACAGGCACCGACAACGGCACACTCAGCACGCCGGCGATTACTTTTGACGCTCCCGGCTACAAACTCACGGGCGGGGCGCTGGCTCTGCCCGGCAGCATAGGCAACAGCGGCAGCAACAGCACCATTGCCGTGAATGCCAATGCGGAGATTGACTCATTGATCAACGTGGGAACTGGCAGCATCAACATCACCGGCACAGCCACGCTGACGCTCAGCCCCGGTGCCGGCAATACGGACACCGTGGGGAGGCTGAACCTCTACGGCGGCAGTGTCAGCTTCAATAGCGGTGCCGTCGCAACCTCTAGTATCGTCAATTATGGCAGCAGCATAGTGAACTTCAACGGTGGCACGTTGAAGGCAACAGCTAATAATGACGGTTTTATATATCCTGGATCAGGAACCTTGTCGTGTTTTGTGCAGTCCGGTTCTGCAATTTTTGACACGGCAGGCTTTGACGTCACGGTATTGGCGAGCCTGTTGGCCGGTTCACCGAGCGGCGGTCTGACCAAGAATGGTGCCGGCACGCTGATGCTCGCGGGAGCAAACCTCTTCACCGGACCTACCACGATCAACGCGGGTACGGTGGTGCTTGGCTGGTGGGGTTCACTTGCCTATACCAGCGCGATAAATCTAGTCGGCGGCACGCTGGACCTCGGGGGCGTAGGCGCTAGCAATGGCTATCCCCTCATCGCTCCAATTTCACTCCAGGGCGGCACACTGCAAAACGGCGTGGTCAACTATACAGGGGGCAATTTCGATATTCAAAGCGGCACGGAGACCTCGACGGCGGTACTTTCCAACAACTCTTGGGTTCCGGCAGGGCTGATCAAGACGACTTCCGGCACCGCCACGCTCGCGGGCACCAACACCTACACCGGCCTCAAGATCGTCTCTGCGGGCACCCTGCAACTCGACGGTTCCATTGCCGGCAATCTCTCGGTGCAGGCCGGCGGGCGTTTGACCGGCAGCGGGACCATCGGACAAAATCTCACCGTGGCGAGCGGGGGAGTGGCCCAATTCAGCGACGGCGCTTTTGCGGTCAACGGCAGTATCACCAACAACGGTCTCGTCATTCTCAGCAACGGTGCCCGCTTCACCGGGTCCTGCTCCTCGTTTGTCAACAACGGCACGCTGGACATTATCACCGCAGGCGCGTTCACCCCGCCGCCCGGTTTCCAGAACCACGGGGTGATCATTGACTCGAGCGCGGTCCAGGCGGCCTCTGCTGAAAAGTCTGGCAGCACGGTCACCCTCAGGATCAACTCCAACACGGGGCATACCTATCAACTCCAATACTCCCCGACATTGACCGGCGGGGTGTTTACGAACATCGGCGCGCCACAACCGGGCAGCACCGGAACAACCCTTGTGTTTACCGATCCCGCCGCGGCGGGTTCCAGCGGCTTTTACCGGGTGATCGTGTCACCATAACCCGCCTGTCAAAAATCCAAATGCGTGCAGCATATAACAGATGAAATTGCCTGGTGAATACCTCATTCGAAAATCAGCCGAATCACATCCCCAATGACACGGAATCAATTGCTATCAATCGGTGCGGTGCTGCTGGCTTGGCCGGCCGCCCTTGGCGCGACTGACACGCGAATTCCAAGAACCAACTTCCTCATCATCCTTGCCGATGATCTGGGTTTCTCGGACATTGGTTGTTACGGCTCGGACATCGCCACACCGAATCTCGACCGCTTGGCGGCGAAAGGGCTGCGCTTCACCCAATTCTACAACACCGCGCGCTGCTGGCCGACGCGCAGCGCATTGCTGACCGGTTGCTATCCGCAACAAATCCACATGGATCCGCCGCAAGGCCTGCTGCCGGCGTGGACGCGCACGCTGCCCCAACTGCTCAAGCCGGCCGGCTACCGCAGCTATCATTCCGGCAAGTGGCACATCTTCGGCGCGCCGCTCCCGGTGGCCGATGGCGGGTTCGATCATTCGTATGAACTGGATGATCACGACCGGAATTTCAATCCGAAGAACACTCTCGAAGACGACCATCCGTTGCCGCCGGTGGCCAAGGACAGCGGATACTACACGACGACCGCCTTTGCGGACCATGCGATCAGATGTTTGAAGGAGCACGCGGAAAAGTATGCGTTGCAACCGTTCTTTTCCTATCTGGCATTCACTGTGCCGCACTTTCCGCTGCAGGCCCCGCCGGAGGACATAGCCCGCTACCGGGATAGGTACCTCAGAGGCTGGGACAAGGTGCGCGAGGAACGTTGGCAGAGCTTGCGCCAGATGGGAATCGTCAACTGTGGGCTGGCGCCGCTCGAACCGGCCTTCACGCCGCGTTACTTCAAGCCCGGCGTGCTGGCCAAGCTCGGCCCGGGCGAGATCGAGCATGCCGTGCCTTGGGCACAATTGACCGATGAGCAAAAACACTATCAGGCCACGAAGATGGCGATCCATGCCGCGATGATTGACCGCATGGACCGGGAGATCGGCCGGGTGTTAGACCAGGTGCGCGCGATGGGCGCGTGGGACAACACGGTGATCTTTTTCCTCTCCGACAACGGCACCGATGCCACCATCATGGTGCGCGGCGACGGCCACAACCAGGCGGCAGATCCCGGCTCTGCGGGTTCGTTCCTCTGCCTTGGCGCCGGCTGGTCGAGCGCGGGCAACGCCCCGTTCCGCCGTCACAAAGTCTGGACGCATGAGGGTGGCATCTCCACGCCCATGATCGTGCATTGGCCACGGGGCATCGCCGCGCGTGGCGAGCTGAGGCATGATGTCGGCCACGTCATTGATTTCGTCCCCACGCTGCTCGAACTCGCCAGCGTCGATCCGCCGCTGGTGGCGGGTTCGCCGGCGTTGTGCGGCCGCAGCTTGGTGCCCGCGTTTGCCAGAGACGGCAGCGTCACTCGCGATGAGATATTTTTCAACCACGAGGGCAACCGCGCCCTGCGCATGGGCGACTATAAACTGGTTTCTGCCCGCGAAGATCAGAATGCCTGGGAACTCTTCAACCTGGCGACCGACCGTTGCGAACAACACAACCTGGTCGCCGAACAGCCAGACCGCGTACGTGACATGGCCGCCCGCTGGCAGCAGTTGCAGGATAGATTTACCCGCGATGCAGGTCCGGTCCTGCCCATAGCCAATCAATCCAAATGAACCTACGAGTGAAAATATATCTCCTTGCCGCACTATGGCTCGCACCGCTGGCGGCCATGCACGCTGCTGATGCGATGAAGGCAGCACCTAAGAAACCCAACATCGTGGTGTTTCTGGCGGATGACATGAATTGGCATTACCCCGGGTTCAATGGCGGACCGTGTGAGACTCCCAACCTCGACCGGCTTGCCAAGGAGGGCACGCGCCTCACACGGTTCTATGTGCATTCGGTCTGCTCGCCGACGCGCGCGGCGCTGCTTACCGGTCGGTATCCGTTTCGCACTGGCATGGAGGAGCGCTCGCACGGCAATGACACTGGGGGAATGCTGCCGGACGAGCGCACGCTCGCCCAAGCCCTCAAGCAAACCGGCTACGACACCGCCCTCATCGGCAAATGGCACCTTGGAAATTGGTATCAGCGCCAGTTGCCGCTACAGCGGGGGTTTGATCATCACTACGGTCTATACGGAGCCCTGATCTCGTATCACGGCAAGACCCGCGGTCTTTGGTATGACTGGCACCGCGACGGAGAAACCATCCGCGAGGACGGCTACACCACCGAACTTTTTGCCGGCGAGTTCGAGCGCTTGATGGCCGCCCGCGACAGTGACCGGCCGTTTTTCTATTATGTGGCCTTCAATGCCATGCATGCGCCATACGATGCGCCGCGCGCCCTGGTGGAAAAGTATCGCAAGCAGGCTGGAACGACCCCTGACACAGGAAAGAAGGCGAGCGCCCAGGAGTTGGCGACGCTGGAGTCGATGGACACGGCCATCGGAAAGATGATCGCGGCGCTGAAGGCCAAGGGAGTGTTGGAAAACACGTTGATCGTCTTCTTCAACGACAACGGCGGCGCCAACGATAATCCGCCCTTCCGGAATGGGAAAGGCACCACCTACGAAGGTGGCGTGCGGGTGCCCTGCATCATCCATTGGCCGGGCCATGTGCCTGCTAACAAGATGGTCGATGGCATGGTGCATGTGGTGGATCTTTATCCCACGCTGCTGAAACTGGCGGGTGGGTCGCTCGAGCAACCGCTGCTGCTCGACGGCATGGACATGTGGGAGGTGTTTACGGGCCGCGAGCCGTCACCGCGCACGGAAGTGGTGCACAACCTTCCCAACGGAGGCACCGGCGAGATGGGCGAAATGTCCATCTGCCAGGGTTCCTGGAAACTCGTCGGCAAGGAGTTGTACGACCTGTCTAGCGATCCTGGCGAAAAGACCGATCTGGCCGCCAAACACCCTGATCTTTACCAAATACTCAACGCCAGAATCCAGCAACTCGCCGCCGAGCGCCGCCCGCCGGAAAAACACCTGAACATTCCGGACAAGCCATTGCTCGTTTTTGGCGAGCATGAGAACGCCCATCCGCCGGCATGGTTGCAGCCGTATCTCGACTCGCTTCCCGGGGCCTCCAAACCAAGGACGCTTCCGGGAACGCCGAGCCCCAGCTCGGCGCGTGAATGAACCGAGAAAGAACAAGCCAATGAACCCGCACGACTCCCAACAGGAAGACGGGGAACGCGCCAAGCCGGGGCTTGGCGTTCCCAGGGATCCAAGTGCTGCGCCAGTTGGCTGGAATTCCCGTGGTTATCTTCCTCATTACAAGTTAGTGGGGAGACTCGCGGACCAGCGGGCCGATCTCCGCAGTGGCGGGGGGCTGGTCGTGAAAGATCGCGTGGGCGATGGCCTGGACGTCGGCTGCGGTGACGGCGAGCACCTGGTCGCGCCACTCGGCGAGGGGCGGGATGCGGTCGAAGTCGAGCATGCCCTCGCCGGCCCAGGTGGCGTGGGAGGCGGTGGATTCGAACGCGAGTTTGCTATGGGCGATCATGAGGCGTTGGGCGCGTTGCAACTCGCCAGGTTGCGGGCCGCGGGCGGTGAGGTCGGTGATTTCGCGGGTGATGCAGGCGAGGGCTTCGTCGCGGGCATCGGGGTCGAGGCCGGCGTTGATCTCGAACGCGCCGGTTTCATGGAACAATGTGACATCGCTGCCGATCTGATAGCACAGGCCGCGTTCCTCGCGCAGTTCGAGAAACAACCGCGAACTGGAAGATTCGCCGAGCATCATGCTCAGCAGGCGCAGTGCGTGGCGGCTTTCCGCGTGGCGGCCCGGCGTGTGCCAGGCGAGCGCAAGCTGGAGTTGGTCGGTATCGCGGCGGTCGCTCACGGTGCGGGGAGGCGTGTCAGTCCGCGCGAAGGGCAGGGGGGCTTCGCCAGGATGGAAACCCTGCGGCAGGTGGGGCAGCAGCACGGCCATCACCTCGTCGAGCGAAAACGGGCCGGCGGCGGCAATGACCAGATCGTTGCGGAAATGATGGCGGTTGCGGAAATCCAACAAGGCGCGGCGATGAATCCGCAACACCGACTCCGGCGATCCTGAGATCGGATTTCCCAACGGATGATCGCCCCAGAGGGCGCTGGAAACCAGTTCGCCGATATGGTCGGCGGGCGACTCGCGGTACATGGTGATTTCCTCGCCGATGACTTCGCGTTCGAGGCGGATTTCGGGATCAGGAAACGTCGCGTGCCAGACCATGTCGCAGAGCACGTCGGCGAGCACGGGGAGCATTTCGGCTTCGCCGCGGGCATCGTAAACCGTCTGGTCCTCCGCCGTGCAGGCGTTGATCTGACCGCCAGCATTTTCGATTTCCAAACTGAGTTCGCGGGCACAGCGGCGGGCCGTGCCCTTGAAAACCATGTGTTCGACGAAATGTGCGAGTCCGGCTGGCAAGCCCGCCTCATGCCTGCTGCCTGCCGGCACATGGATGGCCAATGCCGCACACTCGCAATCCGCCACCGTGGCCACCGCCAAGCGCGGGCCGTTAGGAATGCGCCGCCATTCGTAAGTAGCCCGGCTCATGGTTTGATAGATAACAATGCTTCGGCCAGCGCGAGATCGGCGGGCGTGGTGATCTTCAAATTGGGATGGTGGGATTCGACGAATTTCACCCGCGTGCCGCAAGCCTGCACTGCGGTCACCTCGTCGGTGAGCACCAGGCCGCCGGCTGTTAGGGCGGCGCAGGCATCCCGCAACAATGCGGTTTGGAAAACCTGCGGGGTTTCCATGCGCCAGAGGTGGTCACGGCTAACAGGTTCGGCGCTGAAGTCGTCAGAGTCGGAGCGTTGCATCGTTTCGGTCACGCGGCTTGCCAGGGTGGCCGCTTGGTGTTCGATGGCGGCGGCCACGCAGCGGTCGATGTCCTCGGGCGCGACCAACGGCCGGGCTCCATCGTGCACGGCCACATAACGGGTGTGGGGATCGAGCGCCATTAGCCCGTTGGCCACGGAATCCTGGCGGTTCACGCCACCGTCCGCACGGGTGACGGGTTTTTGGAAATCCGGCCAACCTAACGAATTCCAGCGTTCTTCCGGGCAGACGACGACGATGGCGGCGATGGATTGGGCGGCGAGGAAGGCATCGAGGGTGCGGCGCAGGACCGGCACTCCAGCGAGCGGCCACGCCAATTTGTCCGTGCCCATACGGCGGCTGGAGCCGGCGGCGACGAGGATCGCCGTGCAATGTGGGACGGAAATGTTGGCGGGCATGGGCGGGTGGTGGCGGCAATCTAACCCCGCCATCGCCGACTGGCAACTTTGGACTGCGGTGAAGCGCGAGCGCTTCACCGCATTGGCGGACGGCTTGCCATTCCGATAACCCTGCTCCAATTTACCGGATGCGATGAGATCGGGCGTGCCGGGATTGGTTGTTTGACGTTCAAAAGCGGCGATGACTCGCCGCAGTCCAAAGCGCCCGTGGCGCCGACTGGCAACTTTGGACTGCGGTGAAGCGCGAGCGCTTCACCGCATTGGCGGACGGCTTGCCATTCCGATAACCCTGCTCCAATTTACCGGATGCATGAGATCGGGCGTGCCGGGATTGGTTGTTTGACGTTCAAAAGCGGCGATCACTCGCCGCAGTCCAAAGCGCCCGTGGCGCCGACTGGCAACTTTGGACTGCGGTGAAGCGCGAGCGCTTCACCGCTTTGGCGGACGGCTTGCCATTCCGATAACCCTGCTCCAATTTCCCGGATGCATGAGATCGGGCGTGCCGGGATTGGTTGTTTGACGTTCAAAAG
>Ga0118677_10006218_pt1 | contig 20358 bp, 9 predicted proteins | sample AliMusrvi5mmetaG_FD_86154 | JGI IMG/M metagenome (GOLD analysis project Ga0118677, IMG submission 86154)
GGCGTAGCCGGCGAGGAGCTTGCGCGCGCCGCCGCCGCGCGCAAGCTCCTCGCCGGCTACGCCAGCCTCGACGCGCTGCTGGGGGATGTCGGGGGAGTAGCGGGTAGCGGGTAGCGAGGCTCCAAACCAGCCCGGCTCCGCTCCCGTCCGCCATCTCCCATCTCCAGGACCCCAGAAAGTCCGACCTACTCACTACTCACTACTCACTACTCACTACGCACTACCCACGACTCGCTACTTTCAGCCCATGTCTTCGCTCATCCATCCCGAATTTCTCCTGCACTCGGCGGCCGCGCGCGACCTGTACCACGGGTTCGCGGAGGCCCAGCCGATCTTCGACTATCACTGCCACCTGCCGCCGGCGCAGATCGCGGACAACCACCGGTTCGCCGACCTCGCCGAGATCTGGCTCGGGGGCGACCACTACAAGTGGCGCGCGATGCGGGCGAACGGCGTGGCGGAGCGGCTGTGCACCGGCGACGCGGCGCCCCGCGAGAAGTTTGACGCGTGGTGCGCGACCGTGCCCTACACGCTGCGCAACCCGCTCTACCACTGGTCGCACCTCGAGCTGCAGCGCTACTTCGGCATCGGCGCCACCATCAACGCCGCGTCGGCCGACGCCATCTGGCGCGAGGCGAATGCCAGGCTCGAGGGCCTGCGGGTGCATGACATCCTCGCGGCGAACCGCGTCGCGGTGATCTGCACCACCGACGACCCGGCGGACCCGCTCGATACCCACGAGCGTATCCGGAAACTCGGGCTGAAGACGCGGGTGTATCCCACCTTCCGGCCCGACCAGGCCCTCGGCGTGAACCAGCCCGCGGCCTTCAACGCGTGGCTCGAGCGGCTCGGCGGCACGGCGCGCACCTCCATCCGCAGCTTTGACGACCTGCTGGCCGCGCTGCAGCGGCGGCACGATGAATTCCACGCCTTCGGCGGGCGGCTGTCCGATCACGGCATGGAGACGGCGCTGGCCGAGCCCTGCACGCCCACGGAGGCCGCGGCGGTGTTCGACGCCGCCCGCGCGGGTCGCGCGGCCACGCCGGAGGAGTGGGCGAAGTACGGCTCGTATCTCATGCTGGAGTTTGGCCGCTGGGACGCGCGCCGGGGCTGGACGAAGCAGCTGCACCTCGGGGCGCAGCGGAACAACAACCGCCGCCTGCTCGCGCGGCTCGGGCCCGACACCGGGTTCGACAGCATCGGCGACTTCCCGCAGACGCGCGCGCTGGCCCGCTACCTCGACGCGCTCGACGCCACCGGCGAGCTGCCGCGGACCGTGCTCTACAACCTCAATCCGGCGGACAACTACGCCTTCGCCACGATGGCGGGCAACTATCAGGACGGCACGATCGCCGGGAAGATCCAGTTTGGCAGCGGCTGGTGGTTCCTCGACCAGAAGGAGGCGATGGAGTGGCAGATGAACGCCCTGTCCAACCTGGGCCTGCTGCGGCGGTTCGTGGGCATGCTGACCGACTCGCGCAGTTTCCTCTCCTACACGCGGCACGAGTATTTCCGCCGCGTGCTCTGCAACCTGCTCGGGGCGGAAATGGAGCGCGGGGAGCTGCCGGCCGACCGCGAGCTGGTGGGCGCCATGGTGCGCGAGATCTGCTTTGGCAACGCCCGCAGCTTCTTCAATCTCGAGCTGGAACCGGCCTTCGCGCGGTAGGCGCGCGGAGGCTATTTGCCCGGAGCCGACTGCGAGGCGAAGACGAAGTCCGAGCCGTAGGCCCCGTAGAGGCCGCCGTCGCACCAAGTCTGGCCGAGGTCATCACTGTAGAAGGAGCCTTCCTCAAAGGTGGAGGCCCACAGCCGGCCGGGGTGCTGGGGATCGAATGCGACCACGAACACCTTGCGGTTGGGCAGCCCGCGGCTGCGGTCGGTCCAGGTCTTGCCGCCGTCGGCCGACACCCGCACGCCCACTTCCCAGCCGCCCGTCGCCATCAGCGCCGGATCATGGGGAGCGATGGCGGCCGCATACAGGTGGGCCGAGGCCGACCCCGGGTCCACCGCGATCCAATGCAGGCCCGCGTCGCGGGAAAGCCACGCGCCCTTTCCCGTCGTGGTTGCCAGCATGACACTAGGCTGAGTCGCGCTCTGCACGAGCCGGGTGACCGGGACGGAGGGAAAATCCAGCCGGGTCCACGAGACGGCCGAGTCGGTCGAGACGTACAGGCCTTCCTCCATGCCGATGAGAACGCGGCCGGCCTGGCGGCGATCGACCACCAGCGCCGCGCAGAACAGCCGATCGAGTCCGCGCTGGGCGAGTTGCCACGACTGGCCGGCATCCACGGAACGCAGCGGTCCCCAGGCCGTGACGGCATACACGTGGGAGGGATCCGCCGGGTCGAAGGCGATGGTCCGCACGTCGGCCACCTCCCAGGTCGTCGTGAGGTTCCAGGTTTTGCCGCCGTCGGCGCTCCGCACAATGCCGTCGGAGCAGGCGATCAACCGGATCGCGGGCGTGGCGGGATGGATGGCAACGCTGCCCACCCCGAGCATGCGCGGCCCGGTCAGCACCCATTGGCCGGAATCCAGCCGCTGATACAGCCCGGAGTCCGCGGGCGTCGAGGTGTTCCGCTGCGCCTTGGTCATCGCGACCGCGGCGTAGAACGCCGGGGTCCCGGCGGAGTCGGTGGCGGCGGGGGCCGGGATGACCGGCAGGCCGGCGGCGAGCAGGAGCAGGGCGAGGTGTTTCATGGCGAGACGGCAGGCGAGTGCTCGCTGCGGTTGAGGTTGAAATCGAGGAGGTAGCTTTCCGCGCCGTGGTGCAGCGTGAGCCGCCGTTCGCCGGGCTGGGCGTGACCGAAGGGGCTGTCGAACAGGGGCCAGTGCGCGTAGTCCACCGGGGTGCCGTTCACGGTCGGATTGTCACCATAGCGGGCATGCAGCACCGAGCCATCGAGCCCGGTGAAGGTGGCCTCGGGCCGCGGGGCCAGGGCGAAGGACACGGGCAACGCGCGCACGGCGTCCTTGAACGCGGCGAACGAGCGGTAGTCGCGGGCCGCGGCGACCTGCACAATGTAGCCGTTCTGGAGGGCGGTGCTGACGTAGCAGCGGTGGCCGACGCCCCACTCGGAAAAATCGCCGCTGATCAGCACGCCGCCGCCGCCGTGAGCCAGGAAGCCGGTCCAGTCGTTCGGCTTCCACTGGCCGGGGACAAAGGGGCGATACGCGATGTACACGGGTCCGCCCTGGCTGAAGATCCAGCCCGAGGCGTCCTCCTCGGTGCCCACCAGGTCGCGGGAGAAGAAGAGTGTCGTGTGCCGAAACCGGGCGGTGGCCGGGATGTCCTGCAGGGCGATCAGCGCCCCGCCGCTCTGCATGACCTGCTCGTAAGGCGAGCCGCCCGGGAGCTTGTCCGGGGAATCATAGTCGGCCTTCGAGCGCACGATCAGCTCCGTGACCACGTCGGGATCGACGGCAAAATACATGCTGCCCTCGTCCTCCGAGGCGTAGGGCTGGGTGCCGAAGAAGGTCGGGCAGCGCATGACGGCATGATCGGTGCGCCAGATGAGGCTCCAGGTTTCCTGCTGGATGGGCTGCAGCACGCCGCCCTGGGACGAGCCGAGGATGAAATCCCGGTCGACGTAGCTGTATTTGTAAACCGGCACGGTGCGCTTGTCGCCGATGACGAAGGAGTCCGGCCCCGCGTGCCGCAGGCGCCACCGCGTGCGCTTGAGCTCGCGCTCGACGTACGGCTGTGCCCGTTCGCGGGCGATGCGCTCGAGGATCGGCGGCGGGACGTAGCCGCTGAGGGCGATCAGCTTGGCCCCGCGCTCCGGCAATTCCTCGCGCAGCTGGTGACGCGTCACCTGCCGTTCGCTGGGCTCATAGTCGCCGAGGCCGAACAGCAGCCAGCCGAGGGCGGCGGCGGCCGTGCGGCCCGGCGCGATGATGTGGCGCGGATACACCCGGCTGTGGGCGCCGCCATAGAGGCCGTCGAGCGTTTCCACCGCGTAGTCGTAGAGGATGTAATCCAGCATCATTTTTGACCGCTGGCGGAGGGCGGGATCCTGGGCCCAGCCGGCCAGCAGCGAGAGGCCGATGGCGTATTCCTCGATGTAGTTGGGCGAATCGTACTCCCCCTGGCCATGCGCGGCAGTGACATCCATCCAATGCTCCAGGTAGCTCCGGGCGTTGGCCATGTTTTCGGCGGAGGACTTGCCGTTGAACCAGTGCTCGGGTCCGGCCTCCGGGCAGGTTTGGGCGGCGAGATAGAGGCTCGCGTAGGACAGGACCCAGTGATTCTCGGTGTCGCCGCGGCTCGGCCAGTAGGTGCGCCACAATTCAGTGATGCGGGCGCGGCTGCGCGCATCGAGCGACCGGTCCCCCGCCAGCATCACGGCCACGGTCGGATAGGCCCAGAACATGTTGCCCGAGGGCGTGCCGCCATCGAGGCGGGCGAGGCGCGCCAGGGCCGCGTCCACGCGTTCGCCGCGCTGCAGGCACGCTGCGATGTCGAACTTGCTCCCCTTCGTCAGGTCGCCGGGCACGACGGCGTCGACCGCCTGCCGGAGGATGAATTCCCGCCGTTCCAGGTAGCGGCGCGAAATGGCGGCATCGGAGAGATCGGGCGCCGATTCCGAGCGGAGCGTCACCGAAGCGCCGGCCAGCAGGGCAAGAAAACCGAGGGTGCGGAAGGTCATGGGAGGGAGGCCCCGCACCGGGTTGTGCGATGAATGGGACCGAAGGTCGGTCATTAGACACCGCCAACGGCGATCATGGCAATCGCATCAATGCGCCTTCGCGTGGCGGGCAACAGTCAGCTGGAAGTGGGGGATCGCGGGAAAATCCAAAGCTGAAAGCGCGAAGGGAGTAGCCGGATCCAAAGCGGAAGGTCCTCCTTCGCTAAAGCTACGGAGGGCATCCTTCGCTGCGACGATGCCATGCCCGCGACGATCCCAGTAGGCCATGGATGGCCGTGCCATCCGAAGCTCGCAGAGCGAAGGATGGAGCGGGTGGACGGAATCGAACCGACGATACCTCTTTGGAAGAGAGGAGTTTTGCCACTAAACTACACCCGCGGCCTGGCGCGGGTGATTCCGTGACTGTGCCGGAGGAGGGTCAAGCCTGCGATGGATAGCAGGCGGAGCGAACGCCGAACGCCCAACGGCCAACACCGAACGCCGAAGGATTGGCCCGCGGCGCAGCCGCGTGCTGGAATCCACTTCGACGTTGGGCGTTCGGCGTTCGATGTTCGGCGTTCGCCCGAATCCCTCCGTCATCGGCTTTGGGCGCCTGCCCTCCGTCGCCTCGGCGAAGGCGGGTTCGTCTGGATGCCCCGGACAGACATATTAGTTTTTTTACCGTACACCCCGCGAAATGGTATTGCGGCGCCCTCGTCCGGGCGTATGCCTGAGACCGTCATGGCAATCATTTCTTCTGCGTCGGGGCAATCCGCAGGCTCGCTGCAGGAAACGCAGAGAGGCCGCACCAACGTCAAGACGGCTCAGGCGCTGGCGAAGATGAAGGCGCTCGAGAAGAGGTCGAAGAACTACAAGCTGCCGATGGGCGAGCTCGCCATCTTCACCCAGCAGCTCGCCTCCCTCCTCACCGCCGGCCTGCCGCTGGTGCAATGCCTTGAGGCCCTGCAGGACCAGACGGAGGACCAGTGCTTCCGGATCGTGATCCGCGACGTCCGTTCCGACATTTCCTCCGGCAACTCCTTCTCCTCCGCGGTCCGGAAATTCCCGAACTCCTTCAACACGCTGTTCGTCTCGATGGTCGAGGCGGGCGAGGCGAGCGGTGGCCTGGCCGAGATCCTGATGAAGGTCGCGGGCTACTTCGAGTCCACGGTCAAGCTGACCAAGAAGGTCAAGTCCGCCATGACGTACCCGATCGCGGTCATCGGCCTGGCTGTCGCGCTCGTCAACGTCCTCCTCATCTTCGTCATCCCGGTCTTCGCCGCCATGTTCGCGGACTTCGGCGCGAAGCTGCCGGCCCCCACGCAGTTCCTGATCGATCTCTCCAACTTCATGAAGAAGTGGTGGTGGGCGATCTTCTCCGGCGCCTACGGCGCCTACTGGGGCCTCAGCAAGTTCATCGCCACGCCCAACGGCCGCCGCCAGAAGGACCTGCTCCTCGTCCGCGCCCCGATCTTCGGCAACCTCATCCACAAGATCGCCCTTTCCCGGTTCTGCCGCACCTACGCGACCCTCATCCGTTCCGGCGTGCCCATCCTGCGCACGCTCGAGATCGTCTCGGCCGCCAGCGACAAGGTGCAGATCGAGGACGCCTGCCAGGAGATCGCCAAGCACGTCAGCCAGGGCGGCCAGGTCTCCGTGGTGCTCGCCGCGAACACGTTTTTCCCGCCCATGATGAAGCACATGGTCAAGGCGGGTGAGGCCACCGGCAACGTCGATGGCATGATGACGAAGATCGCCGACTTCTACGATGTGGAGTGCGAGGCCACGGTCTCCGCGCTCACCTCCCTGATCGAGCCGATCCTCATCGTCTTCCTTGGCGTGGTGGTCGGCGGCATCGTCATGGCGATGTTCCTCCCCATCTTCCAACTGGGTGCGGTCGCCGGCGGACTGCAGTAATACCAGAGGCTGGAGGACAGACGTCAGAGGTCAGTCTTGGTGGCCCAGGGCACGCATGCCTTGGGCCTCCGGCAGCGGCCGATCTGCGAGCTTCGGATTGCGCACTGCGACGGGCCTTTCGGGCCCGCTACTGCCGATTGACTTTGCTCCGGCTTGATGGCGAAGTCTGGGCTCCTCCATGCCCTCCGTCCTCATCGTCGACGACCTCCTCTCGATCCACGAGATGCTTGAGGCTGTCATCCAGCCCACGGGCTTCGCGACGTCCTTCGCGACGGACGGCGAGAAGGCGCTGGTGCGGTACAAGGCGGAGAAGTTCGACCTGGTGCTGGCCGACATCGACATGAAGCCGATGGACGGCATCACGCTGCTCAAGCAGCTCAAGCTCTACGACCCGAACTCGATCATCATCATCATGACCGCCTACGCCAGCACCGAGAGTGCGGTGCAGGCGCTGAAGTTCGGGGCGTTCGACTACCTGCAGAAGCCCTTCCGCGTGGACGAGCTCATTGCCACGCTGCGCCGCGGCATCGAGTTCAAGCAGTTTCAAAACGAGCGCGCGCTCACCGGCCTCGTCCCGGCGGCGCGCCCCGAGGATCTCGAGAGCCGGCTGGTCGGCCAGAGCCCGGCCATCAAGAAGCTGATCCAGCAGATCCGAAAGCTCATCGCCGTCCGCACGCCCGTGCTGCTGCAGGGCGAGGTGGGCACCGGCAAGATCGCGGTCGCGGAGATCCTCCACGCCGCGAGCGGCGCGCCCGAGGCCCAGTTCGTGCGCATCGACTGCTCGCTGAGCTCCGAGGCGAGCTTCCGCGAGGGCGTCCTCGGCCAGAACGGCGCCGGCGGCACCTGGGTCCAGCAGGCCAAGGGCGGCACGCTCTTCCTCCAGCACCTGCAGTGCCTCTCGCTCTCCGTCCAGAAGGAGCTCGTCAGCGTCCTCCGCAACACCGCCCACGGCTTCCGGCTGATCTGCACCACGACCGAGGACCTTGAGAAGATGTCCGACGAGGGCCGGTTCCACGACGAGCTGTTCTACCGCGTCGCCTCGCTGCCCGTGCAGATGCCCGCGCTGCGCGAGCGGCCGCAGGATATCCCGCTGCTCGTCAAGAAATACACCGTCAAGGCCGCCAACCCGCACTTTGACTCGAACATGATCGAGTTCACCGACGATGCGATGGGCGTGCTGATGGCGTACCACTGGCCGGGCAACCTCACCGAGCTCTTCCAGGTCGTGTCGAAGGTCGCCACCAGCACCGAGACGCGCGTCATCACCTCTTCCCAGCTCCCGCTCCGCCTGCGCGAGCTGAAGCACTGGCCGCCGCTGTCGGAATACCTGGCCGGCCAGGAGAAGCAGTACATCGACCTCGTGCTGCACGTCTGCCGCGACGACAAGGCCGCCGCGGCCAAGGTCCTCGGCGTCGACATCGCCAAGCTGGGCAAGTAGAGGGAACCACTAATTTCCGCTCCTCCCCGCTGATCCGGATACGCTCCGGGTCATTGGCGAAGATGAGCGAGCAGGAGCGGTTTCACCCGGCGGCTGTTCTTGCCGCGACTCGGCTGCGATTGAGCGAGATTTTTCCCGGTGCTCGAGGGAGCAGCATGCGTCGGGATTTCGGTGATCTACCGAGCTTCCGGTAATCGGGAGCGTTGTGCGCCGGAAACGGGATTCTTTCCCTCCGCGCCCTGCGATGTGGCGCGAACGGTTCGCCGCCCGCGCCCGAAATATTCCCGCACGCTGCATGACTGTATTCCCACGCGCCCGCCGGTTCGCCCGGTTCGGGTTCCTGAGCTTGATCCTGGCCGTGCCGGCCGCCGCTGTCGTCACGACCCTGACCTTCACCGGCCGGTTCGTCGACCGCGCCAACGCCGGCCAGCCCATCCCCTACGCCTACACCGCGAGCCTCCAGGCGGCGGTCAACAATGTCGGCAACATCCCGGCCGCCACCGGCACCGTCCCGGCCAGCTCCCAGCTCAACTGGCAGGATCCCCAGGGCGTGCCGCTCCAGGGCGACGGGCGCTACGCCGATTTCAACCGGAGCAACGGCTACTTCCTGCTCGGCGCCACCTATGCGACGGCGCCGGGACACTCGCGGGTCACGACCGTGGGCGCGGTGCACTTCACGAACGGTGTCGCGGACGCGGCCTGGCCCGGACGCACCGCCGAAGGGCTCCTCGCCAACACGGGCACCGCCGCCGGCGCGCGGCTCGCGACGATGGAACCGGGGCGCATCCTGCACCTCGGCGGCCCGGTCGAGGTGGCCACGGGCGCCGAGACCGCCACGCGGCCGCTTTTCGCCTTCACCGGCGCGCGCACCTGGGACTTCACGCTGGGCTATCACTCCACGCTGGCCGCCACGCAGGACAACCCCGGGGCCGCCGGCTTCGGCTGGTCCCATCCCTTCGAGGTGCGCGTCGTGCCCAGCGGCGGCAACCTCGTCGTGCAGTGGAACCAGGCCCGCGCAAACACGTTCACGCCGCAGCCGGGCGTCGCCGGAACGTTCCGCTCCACGGAGGACGCCACGCGGCAGGATGTGCTGACTGCGCTGGCCGGAGGCGGCTGGCGGCTCACCCGCCGCGACCAGGCCTCGCTGCGGTTCGATGGTGCCGGACGACTGCTCGAGGACTGCGACCCGCATGGACGAAAACTGGTCCTCACCTACGACGGCAGTTCCCGCATCGCCACGATCACCGACCCGGTCGCCAACACGCGTCTGGCCTTCACCTACGTCTCCGGCACGCCGCGCATTGCCACGCTCACGGATGGCACGGGGGCCATGGTCAGCCTGGGCTACACCTCCGGCCCGCTCCTGAACCGGATCGTCAACCAGAACGGCTGGCAGACCACGTTTACCTACGACGCAAACCGGGCCCTGCTCACGGTGGCCGATCACGACGGGACCCTCCTCACGACCAACACCTACGACACTGATGGCCGCGTCCTGACCCAGGCCGACGGGGTCGCGGGCCATCCGCCGCTGACCTTCGCCTACGTCGAGCAGGGCCTGCCGGGCAGCAATCTTTACGCGGCCTCCGACACCGCCCGGCAGGTGCCATTGCCGCTGCCGAGCATCGGCAACTTTGGTCTCGCGAGCTTCACGCGCCTCGACGGCCAGACGATCAGCTACCAGTACGACGATGCCGGCCGTCTGACGTCCGCCACGGTCGCGGGGCAGACGACTTCCGTGAGCTACGACGCGCAGGGCAACGCCGTCGTCGTGACCGATTCCGCCGGGCGCACCACGCCGGTCACGCCGGCCATCATCGTCACCGCGACCGACCGCACCGGCCGGCCCTCGGTGTGCACCTTCGATCCGGATTTCAACCTGACGTCCGTCCGGAACCCGCTCGGCCAGACCATGGCGTTCACCTATGACGCCGACCACAACCCGACCTCCGTCACGGATGCCCTGAGCCGCACCACCGCATTCAGCTACGATGCCGCGGGCAACATCCTCACCGTCACCGACCCGGCGGGGAAAACCACGACCCACTGCTACGATGCCCGCAACAATCTCCTGACGACGACGGACCCGCTCGGCCACGTCACGATCCGCACCTACGACGCGAGCAACAACCTGCTTACGCTCACCGACGCCCCCGGGCGCACGACCGCGTGGACGTACGACGCGAATTCGCTGCCGCTCACGATGACGCTCCCGCGCGGCGGCGTGTTCACCTACGCGTACGCGGCAGGCCAGCTCACGCAGCTCACCGACCCGGCGGGGGTCGTCACCCGCTTCGGTTACGATGCCGACGGCCGCCTGCTTTATCGGGAGGACGCCCTTGGCCGGCGGACGACCTACGCCTACGACGCGGTCGGCAATGTCCTGAGCGTCCGGAACGCGCTGAACCAGGCCACCGCGTTCACCTACGATCACCGCAATCGCCTGCTCACCGTGACCGATCCCGTCGGTGCGGTCACGGGCTACACCTACGACGCCAACGGCAATCCGCTCACGATCACGGATGCACTGGGCCGTGTGACCACCTCCGCCTACGACGGCGAGGACCGGCTGTTGTCAGTCACGGACGCGCTCAACCGCACTGCGAGCCGGACGTATGATGCCGCCGGACGGCTGACGGCGGTGACCGATCCGGCCGGTCGGACCGTGACCCGCGACTTCGATGCCGCCGGGCAGTTGACCGCGGTGGTGGATGCCCTCGGCCAGCGCACGCTCTGCGCCTACGACAGCCGCAGCCTGCTCACCGGCGTGACGGATCCGCTCAGCCGCACGGCCCGCTTCACCTACGACGACCTCGGCCGGCGCCTCACCGTGCAGGATCCGCTGAATCGCACCACGACCTTCGCCTACGACGCGATCGGACGCCTGGTGCAGGCGACCGATCCGGGCGGCCTGAATTCCGCGCAGGCCTTCGACAACGACGGCAACCGGGTGTCGCTGGCTGATCCCGCGGGCCAGGCCACGCTCCTGGCCTGCGACCTGGCGGGTCGGCCGACCTCGACCACCACGCCGGAAGGAGCCGTCACCACCTGCCTCTATGACCAACGCGGCCTGCCGGCGGCGGTCGTGGCGCCGTCGGGCCGCGCGACGACCTTCGACTACGATGACGCGGGCCGGCTCAGCCGCACGACCGACCCGGCGGGACAGGTGGCAATCGCGCGCGATCCCGTCGGCCGCGTGCTGACCGTGACGGAGGGCACACGAACCCTGACGCGGACCTATGATCTCCTCGGCCGGCTCACGTCCTACACCGACGGCGAGGGCAACGTCATCGTCTACCATTACGACGCCCTCGACCGGCTGGATCAGCTGACCTATCCCGACGGCCGGCAGGTGTCCTACGCGTACGATCGCGCCGGCCGGCTCGGCACGGTGACGGACTGGGCGGGCCGTGTGACCACCTACGCCTACGACGGAGTGGGGCGGGTGACGCAGGTGCTCCGGGCGAACGGCACGCGACAGGTGCGCGCCTACGACGTGGCCGGCCAGCTGAGCCAGTTGAAGGAGTATGCGCCGGATGGCACGACGCTCATCTACAGCGGCGAACATGCTTATGATGCGGCCGGGCGGATGACCGCCGAGACGCTCAGCCCGGCGGTGAGTTTTCAGGCGGATCCGGTGCGACAGACCTTCGATCGGGACAACCGCCTCCTCACGCACAACGGCGCGGCGGCGAGCTTCGATGCGGACGGCAACCTGCTCGCAATCGCCGGGGTGGCCCCGGCGAATTATTCCTTCGACGCGCGCAATCGGCTCACAAGCGCAGGCAATCTCACCTACACCTACGACGCCGAGAACCGCCGCGTGGCCCAGGCCAGCGCCGCGGGCACAACCCGGTATGCGATCAATCCCAACGCTGCGCTCGACCAGGTGCTTGTGCGCACGGCGCCGGACGGCACGCGGACGTTTTTCTGTTTATGGCCTAGGCCTGTTGTACGAGCAGACCGGCGACGCGCTGAGGTATTATCATCACGACCGCCGGGGCGACACCGTGGCCCTGACCGATGCCGGGGGCGTGGTGACGGATCGCGCGAGCTATGGGCCGTACGGCGAACAGCTCTCCCGCAGCGGCGCGACGGACACGCCGTTTCTCTTCAACGGCCGGTGGGGCGTGCAGACCGATGCCAACGGGCTCTGCCATCACCGCGCGCGCTACTATCATCCGGCCCTGCGGCGGTTTCTTAACCAGGATCCGACGCTCGGTGAGATCGGCGTCCCCACCTCGCTGAACCGCTTCGCCTATGCCAACGGCAATCCGGTCACGGCCGTGGATCCGTTCGGATTGGCGGCGCTGGACGTGGAGCCGAGTGGCAACACTCTCGCGGCCCTGCTGAAGGGCGCGCTAGGGCCGGCGCTCGACACGCTCAGCGACTCGATCTTCGGGACGGCCCATTTTTTCTCGCGCGGGGCCCAGTACGCCCACTTTGCCCTGGCCGGGGGCAATCCGTTCACGCAGGAAGTCAACGACGACGAGTTGAGCGCCGGCCTGGCGTCGAACCTCAGCCCGGCTGCGCGTCTCGGTTGGTACGATCCGGGTGACCCGGCGAACCGGCTCGCGATGGCGGCGATGGGCGCGGCGCTGACGATGGTAGACCCCGCCGCATTCGAGTCGACGAGCCCGCGGCTGGTGCGGTTCACGCAGCCAACGATCACCCAGCGATTCAGCTCGGGCCAGACCCTGGCCGAGACCGCCGAGGCGCTGCGCAGCGGCAACCTCGCGGCCGCGGACCTGCCCGCGATCCGGGTCGTGGAGCACCAGGGCTCGTTGTACACGCTGGATAATCGTCGTCTTGCGGTCTTCCAGTCGGCAGGCTTGCCGGCCATTCCCATCCAGCGACTCTCCTTGTCCGACCCCGCCGTCATGCGAGAATTCCTGCTGAAGTTCAACCCGGTGAACGCCGGCCAGAACATCGTGATCAAACAGAATGCCTCCGCCCGCGGTGCCGCGGAGGCCGTCCTGCGCCAATATGGAAAAATTAAGTGACATCCACGTGAGGGAGCTCGCGGCCGGAGAATTTGCCCGGCACCCGGTTTGGGTGTGGGACGACGCGCAGGAGGGCCATCATCCGCTCGCCGGTCCGGGTCCGCTGCCCACCCATCTTGGCACCCTGTTCGTCCGCGCCACCTTTACCACGCCCACCGGCCGGCGGCTGTCGGGCTACCTGGTGGGGCTCCAGTCGTTCTACGCCTTCGGCCTGTTCGTGCCGGGCCGGCACGACGTCATCAACCTGAACCTCCCCGATCTGGCGCGGCCCGCGCTGCAGGCCCTCTCCGCCCAGCTCGGCGGCGAGCCCATCCTCCCGCTGCAGTACCGGGTCGATCCGCCTTTGGAGGGCGCGGCCGACATCAGCGGCGTCTTCGGGAAGATTTGAGCCTCACGGGGCGCGCGCCGGCACGCCGAGGGGCGTGATCAGGAAATGCTCCTGATCATTGTAGAAATTGGCGGGGCCGTAATAGACCCCGAGCAGCTTCTTCAGCGGTGACTTCGTGTCGGGCAGGCTCAGGTCGGGCCGACTGGCGGCCAGCCCGCGGACGAGCGCCCAGCGGCTGGCCTCCGAGCACACCATGTTGTCGTCGCCATACAGGCCATAGTCGCTCGTATCCACCCAGTTTCCGGCCTTCCGCTCGCGGTCGGCCAGCTGGTGCCGCGCCAGTTGGGCGGACTCTTGCCACAGGTGCTGCGCCTCCTGGGGCGCCAGCGGCTGGGCCACGCTGCAACCGGGCTCCCGCAGGCTGGCCACGCTCGAGGCGGGCAGCCGTCCGGCATAGCGGCGCAGGAATTCCTCCTCGGTGATGATGGCCATGCCCTCGCCGCCCTGGTTGTCCAGGAACAGCCGCCGGCCCTTCACCTCCCGGAGAAACAGCACCGTGTGGGACGCGGGCGAGTCCGGTGTTTGCGAGGAAAACCGGTCCGCCCAGCGGATCAGCCGGCTCTTGGCGTCGTCGGGCGCGAGCAGCAGGACATCGCCGGGCTGCAGTTCGGCGAACGTTTTGTAGGGCAGGGGCGGCTCCTTGATCCTCAACGAGGCGGTGATGGCGGCGCAGAGGTGATTCGGTTCCTGCAGCCGTCGCGCGATCGCCGCCTGCTCCTCACGAACCCAGGCCGCGCGATCCCGGGCGAATCGCTCCTGCTCCGACGCACCGCTCGCCGCCACCGCGGCCTCCTCCTCGCGGTCGAAGGCCCGCACCAGGCCGATGTACTGCGCGCGGCGCGCCAGCAGGGCCTGGTACTCCGCGTCGGTCTGATCCTCCGGGCGCTTCCGGTTGAAGCCGTCCGCCTCGGCCAGGAAGCGGTTCAGCTGCCGCTCGAGCTCCTGCCGCCGCGAGGCGAGGCGGCTCGCCACGTCGCCGGGCAGCCCCGCCGGCACGCGGCCGAGCGCGGGAATCGGCTCGGCCCGGGCCGTCGCCAGGGCCAGGCCGGCCCAGAGCAGCAGCCGGGCCGGCCAGCGGACACCGGCGGCGAACCAGGTGGACGTCATGGCGTTTTCGTGCCCGCGGGACTCGGGGATGGCGGGCTGGACGAGTCGGGTGCCGGCGCGGCGGGCTCGACCTGGGTGTCGATGATCAGCTTGACGCGTTTCTCGATCTCCCCGGCCAGCTGCTTGGCCTGCGCCTCGGCCTGGGTGCTCTGGCTCTGCAGCGTGGACACGCCGGACTCCAGCTGCTTCCGCTCCGTCGGATTGGACGTCGTGGCGAGCTGCGAACGCAGGGAGACGAGCGTGGCCTCCAGCTGCTGCTGCGACGCCACGGCGCTCGCATAGTTTTTCTGCAGGTCGCGGATCACGGGATCGCTCTGGATGACCCGGTCGGTGGCCTTGACGCCGGTGAGATGGAGCGGCGGCAGGTTGACCGGCGGCGCCCACTCGGCGGCCTTGGCGGCCTCGTCGGGGCCGTTCAGGATCGCCGCCTGGGCGTGGGCCTGGGCCATCGCCGCGCGCCCGCCCGTGGGCGCAACGCCGCCCTTCAGCCGCGCCTCGATGCTGGCGAGGATCTGGGCGGCGGCCTGGTTGCTGGGGTCGTTCTTGAGGTAGCGCTGCAGCGCCTCCCGGGCCCCGGCGAGGTCGCCGCTCTGCTCGTCCAACTCGGCAAGGAGCAGGTCAAAGATCCGGGAGTGCGGATCGAGCTGCTGGGCCAGCTTGAGTTCGCGCAGGGCGCTGGCCTCGTCACCCATCTGGTGCAGCACACGCGCCAGCTGGGCGCGCAGCGACGCCTGCAGGACCGGGTCGCCGGCGGCGGCCTCGATTTGCCCCCGGAGGGCCTCGGCCGCGCCGGCCAGGTCGTCGGCCTTCCACAACAGCACGGCCTCCTCGTCGGCCAGGCGCTGCGCCCGGACGCCCGGGGCCGGGCCCCGCTCGGACGGGGCGTTCGCCGCGACGGTCACGGTGGTGACCTGGCGGCCGTCGACTTCCGAAGTGCTAACCTCGGCGAGCAGCCGGGGCGCGGGCCCCGCGATTTTCTGATGCTGGTACCGCTCCATCGCCTCGCGGACCCGGCGGCCGGTCTCGTCGACCAGGTCGGAGCCGGGCGCGGGCAGGTCGCGGGGGGCATAGTTCCAGTTCCGGTCGCCACCGTAATCCACGCCGCCCGCCGCGGTGAGGATCTCGCCGATGGGGCCCTGCTGGAGCGCCATCACCATGTAGATGACGCCGGGCAGCTCGGGCGGCAGGTTGACACTCTCGCGGCCCGCCTGCGGGAGGGACACCGCGTAGTTGTGCTGCCGCAGCCACTGGGCCAGCGTGACCACCTTCATGCATTCCCGCAGTTGGTGCATCACGGGATATTCCCGCGCGAGGTCGTCGTAGCACGACGTGAGCAGGTCCGCGTAGGCGCTGAGCTGCGGCCGCGCGACGCTGCGCCGTCCGGACATGTACTCCTCAATGTGGAACAACACGGGGGTCCGCCCGAAGCGCAGCACGCGGCCGTCGGGCGATTCCATGAGCTCGAAGTTGCCGGGGCTGGTCCAGAGATGGCCGTCGCCGGCCACCGGATGCTCCCCGCGCGCCCGCAGCCAGGCGAAATAGCCCTGGTACTGCGGCACCTTGGCCGCGACCTCGGGCTGGTCGAAGAGCGTCTTGCAGAAGGCGTCGGCCTGGCAGGCGGTCAGCGCCAGCCTTGTGTGGTCGGGCAGGCCGGTCAGCACGGGCTGCACGCGGGGCTCCACGCCCAGCACGTCCCGCATGACCTCGGGCGGCACCACGACCTCGGACTTGTTCGCCGTGATCGCATCCAGCGCCTGGCGGGGCAGGCGGTTCAGGTCGTGCTGGATGTCCCAGAGGACCTCGTCGTTGGCGGCGTCGTAGGTCATGCCGCCGTGCCGGAGCCGCCAGTACTTCGCGGTGTAGGGGCCGTCGTCCCAGCCAAACGCCTGGGCCAGCCCGCTCACGATCCGCGGCCAGACCTGGTCCATCATGTCGACTTGGGAAATTTCCCCGTTGCGGAAGCGCCCGGCGACTTCCGCGATGAAGTCATACAGGCCCAGGGCGCGGGCGAGCTCCTCCACGCTGGTGCGCTTGGCCTCCGCGTCGTCGCGCTTGATGGCCTCGATCATGTTGCCGAAGGTCCGCAGCGCCTCGCCGGCGCCGGGCCGGCCCGCGGCCGTCAGGAGGGCGCCGTTGAACTCGTAGCGGTTCATGCCTTCCCGCACGTTCGCGCCGAGCGCGCGGAAGAAGCCGGCCCCGCGGCGGTTCAGCTGGCCCTGGGCGTCGAAGATGTGGGCCATCTCGGTCGTCAGCGCGTCATTGTTGCGGTCGTCGCTGAAGCGCGCCATGGCCTGGTCGACCTCCCGCTGCGAGTCGGGGGTCCACTCGAGGCTCAGTTGCGGCGCGCGCGCGTCGAGCGCGGCCGCCAGGAGCTGCAGGTAGGGCTGGTCGGCGGCGCCGTCGGTGCGGCTGCGGTGGCCGAACAGGGACAGCGTGCCCTTCACCGGGTCGAAGGCGGCGCCGTCGAGGGTGTCAAAGTTCAGCTGGGCATCCGCCAGGTAGAGGCCGCTGGCCGGCGCGGTGGGCCGCTGCGCCGCGGCCCTGGCCCGGCTGCCGCCCGGGCGGGAGACTTGCGGCTCGTCGCCCGCGCTGCGCCGCGACTTCTTCCGGCCCATGACCATCCCCTCGGGGGCCCGGGGCTTGGCCCCGGCATCCGGCCGGGCGGAGTCGTATTCGTCGGCCGGCGCGGCCGGCCGCTTGGCGTACAGCCGGCCTCCGCCTTCATCACCCGTGCGCTTGGGCACGCCTTCGCATCCGCCCAGCAGCAGGATTGTCGCCAGGACACCGAGGGAAACCAGCCGCAGCATCGTCGTCTTCATGGAACCAGGGGGTTGAGTTCGCCGCCGCACCTGCCTCCGTCCACCGCCAGGAGGCGGTGGCGTCCGGGAACCGACGTGCCACCCGGAAGCCGCCACGGGAACCGTGTCTCGGCCGAGAGCATGACGATGGTTTCCTATCACCCGCGGCGGGGTCCCGCAACCCCCGCGACACGCCGGGCGGCGGCAGTAGGGCCGCTCATCGCGATCAGCACGCCCCGGCGGGCGGGGACGGCCGGATTTGCAGGGTGGGGTGCTTTCCCGCTTGCCGGGCGTTTGGCCCCCGCCAACCCTCGCGGGCGCTCACGCACATGCCCAAACGCACCGACCTCAAATCCATCCTGATCCTCGGCGCCGGCCCCATCGTGATCGGCCAGGCTTGTGAGTTCGATTATTCCGGCACGCAGGCCTGCAAGGCGCTCAAGGAGGAGGGCTACCGCGTGATCCTCGTGAACTCCAACCCGGCCACGATCATGACCGACCCGGAGTTCGCCGACGTGACCTACATCGAGCCGCTCACGGTCGACATCGTGGAGAAGATCATCGCGGCGGAGCGGCCCTCGGCCCTCCTGCCGACCCTCGGCGGCCAGACCGCGCTCAACCTCTCGATGGAGCTCCACCAGGCCGGCATCCTCGCGAAGTACGGCGTGGAGATGATCGGCGCCAAGCCGGAGGCCATCAGCAAGGGCGAGGACCGCGAGCTCTTCAAGCAGTGCATGATCCACATCGGGCTCGATGTCGCAAAGTCGCGCACCGTGAAGTCCATGCCCGAGGCCCGCGACGCCGCCGAGTTCCTCGGCACCTTTCCCCTCATCATCCGCCCGTCCTTCACCCTCGGCGGCTCCGGCGGCGGCATCGCGTACAACCGCGAGGAGTTCGACGCCATCGTCGCCAACGGCCTCGACCTCTCGCCCGTCCACGAGGTCCTCGTCGAGGAATGCCTCCTCGGCTGGAAGGAGTTCGAGATGGAGGTCATGCGCGACCACAAGGACCAGTGCGTCGTCATCTGCTCGATCGAGAACTTCGACCCGATGGGCGTGCACACCGGCGACTCCATCACGGTCGCGCCGGCCATGACGCTCACCGACAAGGAATTCCAGGTGATGCGCGACGCCTCCTTCGCCGTCATCCGCGAGATCGGCGTCGAGACCGGCGGCTCCAACATCCAGTTCTCCGTCGACCCCGTCACCGGCCGCATGGTCGTGATCGAGATGAACCCCCGCGTCTCGCGCTCCTCCGCGCTGGCGTCGAAGGCCACCGGCTTCCCCATCGCCAAGATCGCCGCCAAGCTGGCGGTGGGCTACACCCTCGACGAGCTGCGCAACGACATCACGCGCCTCACGCCCGCGAGCTTCGAGCCGACGATCGACTACGTCGTCACGAAGATCCCGCGCTTCACCTTCGAGAAGTTCCTCGGCGCCGACCCGACGCTCACCTCCGCCATGAAGTCGGTCGGCGAGGCCATGGCCATCGGCCGCACGTTCAAGGAGTCGATCCAGAAGTGCCTGCGCTCGCTCGAGACCGGCGCCCGCGGCTTCGGCGGCGGCGGCCGCCACGGCAGCGACGAGCCCGTGGACGAGAAGACGATCAATGCCAAGCTGGGCACGCCCAACGCCGAGCGGATCTATTTCATCCGCCACGCCTTCCGGGCCGGCTACACCGTCGAGCGCATCTTCGAGCTCACCAAGATCGACCCCTGGTTCCTCCACCAGCTGCGGGAAATCCACGAGATGGAGCAGGCGCTGGCCCGGGAGACGCCCGCCACGCTGACGACCGACGCCTTCCGGCGCGCCAAGCAGTTCGGCTTCGCCGACGCCCAGCTCGCCCACATCCTCAAGAGCGACCTCGCCGCCGTGCGCGCCGACCGCAAGCGGCGCGGGATCAACACCACCTACCGCCTGGTCGACACCTGCGCCGCGGAGTTCGAGGCGTTCACGCCCTACTATTACTCGAGCTACGGCGACGAGAACGAGATCATCCCCTCGACGAAGAAGAAGATCATGATCCTCGGCGGCGGCCCCAACCGCATCGGCCAGGGCATCGAGTTCGACTACTGCTGTGTCCACGCCAGCTTCGCCCTGCGCGAGATCGGGTTCGAGACCGTGATGGTGAACTCCAACCCGGAGACCGTCTCGACCGACTACGACACCAGCGACCGCCTCTACTTCGAGCCGCTCACGCTCGAGGACGTGCTCGAGGTCTACCAGCAGGAGCAGTGCGACGGCGCCATCGTGCAGTTCGGCGGCCAGACCCCGCTCAACCTCGCCGCCGCCCTGAAGGCCAACGGCGTGAACATCATCGGCACCTCGCCCGAGAGCATCGAGCTCGCCGAGGACCGGAAGCTGTTCGCCAACGTCCTCCGCCAGATCGGCCTCCGCCAGCCCGCCAACCGCACCGCGCTCAACGAGTCCGAGGCCCTCGCGTTCGCCCACGAGGTCGGCTTCCCCGTGCTCCTGCGCCCCTCCTTCGTGCTCGGCGGCCGCGGCATGTTCATCGTCTACACCGAGGAGGACTTCAACGCCGTCATCCGCCAGTCCTTCGACGTCATGCCCGGCAAGCCCGTGCTCATCGACAAGTTCCTCGAGGACGCCATCGAGCTGGACGTGGACTGCATCAGCGACGGCGAGACCAGCGTCGTCGGCGGCATGCTCGAGCACATCGAGTTCGCCGGCGTGCACTCGGGCGACGCCTCCATGGTCATGCCCCCGCACACGCTGGGCGCCGAGATGCTCGCGACCGTCCGCCAGGCCACCTACGCGCTCGCCCGCGAGCTCCAGGTCATCGGCCTCATGAACGTCCAGTTCGCGGTCAAGGACGGCGACCTCTACGTGCTCGAGGTCAACCCCCGCGCCTCCCGCACCGTGCCGTTCGTCGCCAAGGCCATCGGCGTCCCGCTGGCCAAGCTCGCCGCCCAGGTCATGACCGGCCGCAAGCTGAAGGACCTCGGCTTCACCCGCGAGCAGACGCCCAAGCACTGGTGCGTGAAGGAGGCGGTGTTCCCCTTCGTGCGGTTCCCCGGCTCCATGATCACGCTCGGGCCGGAGATGCGCTCGACCGGCGAGGT
>Ga0118677_10006219_pt1 | contig 20354 bp, 13 predicted proteins | sample AliMusrvi5mmetaG_FD_86154 | JGI IMG/M metagenome (GOLD analysis project Ga0118677, IMG submission 86154)
GTGTGAAGACGGTTCTGTTCAACGGCGTTCCCTGGCCGGTCACCTGGACCAGCCTCACCGACTGGACCGCTTCGATCCCGCTCGCCGCCAGCAGCAACACGTTGCAGGTGACGGGGGTGGACATCCAGGGCCAGCCCGTGGTCGGCGCGAGCAACACCGTGATTGCCTGTTTCGATGACACAATCCCGTCGCCGATCGTGATCAACGAAATCATGTGCCACCCGGCTGTCGCCGGCGCCGAGTATGTGGAACTGTTCAATGACTCGACCACGACCACCTTCGACCTGTCCGGCTGGCAGATCGGCGGACTGTCGTACACCTTCCCGGCCGGCACGTCGCTCGCGCCCAACGCGTTCCTCGTCCTGGCTGCCAATGCGTCGGTCTTCGCCGCCACGTATGGCGCGACTGTTCCCATTTTCGATACTTTCCCCGGCACCTTGTCGGCTCCCCAGCATCTGGCGCTCATGGCGCCCATCCTGGGATCGACGAACTACGCGACTGTCACGGAACTGAGCTATGAGGACGTGGCGCCCTGGCCCGCGACGGACGGCAGCGCCGGCAGCTCGTTACAACTGGTCGATCCTTCCCGCGACAACTGGCGCGTGGGCAACTGGGCGGTTGCCAGCCCGACCAACGGCACGCCGGCTGCGCCATCCCGTTGCGCCCCGTGTACTCCCGGCGCCGCCAACGCCACCCTGACGAACCGGCCGGCGTTTCCGACACTGTGGATCAACGAACTGCAGGCCGTCAATCTGACCGGCCCCACCAATGGCGCCGGTCAACGCACCGCCTGGCTCGAACTCTACAACCCCGGAACCAACACGGTCTCTCTCGACGGACTTTACCTCGCGAACAACTACACCAACCTCGCCCAGTGGGCATTCCCGGACGATGCCGCCATCCAGCCCGGTCAATTCCAGGTGATCTTTGCCGATGGCCTGACCAACCTTTCGACATCCACCGAGTGGCACGCCGGCTTCGTCCTTCCGCGTTCAACCGGCTCGCTCGCGCTGAGCCGGTTCGTCGATGGGCAGAATGAGGTACTCGACTATGTCAATTATTCCGGTCTTGGCGCGAACCATTCCTACGGCTCGTATCCCGACGGCCAAAGCTTCGTGCGACAGGAGTTCTTCTACGTCACTCCCGGCGCCACCAACCGGTGCACCGCCGCGCCGCCGACCGTGATGATCAACGAATGGATGGCTGGTAATACCCACACCATCACCAATCCCGTCGGTGGAAAGTACAGCGATTGGTTCGAACTCTACAACTATGGCAGCAACACCGCGAAGCTCGCTGGCTGTTACCTGACCGATTCGCTGAACACCCCGTTCAAATTCCGCATTCCCGACGGCTATGCCATACCGCCGCACGGATTCCTGCTGGTCTGGGCGGACAGCAAGAGCACCACGAACACCCCGGACTTGCACGTGAATTTCAAGTTGAGCAAGAGCGGTGAAAGCATCGGATTGTACGCCGCCGATGGGACGCCCTTGGATTACGTCAACTATGGCGCGCAATCCGCCGACATCAGCCAGGGCCGCTACCCCGACGGCGGCGCCAGCATTTGTTTCATGCACACGCCGACGCCGCGCACCGGCAACGCGATGCCCATCGTTACGCTCGGCGCTCCCGTGCCGGTCGGTTCCAAGATCGGTCCCGCCAATGCCGTGTTCAGCCTCACCCGCACGGGCGACCTCAACGCGTCAATCGACGTCGCGCTCCAGATTGCCGGCACCGCCACGAACGGTGTTGATTACTGCACGATCGCCAGCACGATCCTGCTCCCCGCCGGCTGCGCAGGCACAAACATCACCGTCACTCCGATTCCCGATGACCTTGCCCAGGGAGACAAGAGCGTCGTGCTCGGCGTGGCGGGGGATGGCAGCACCTATTTTGCCGGTTCCCCCTGCTCTGCAAGCGTTACGATCGCGGACAATCCGGCCTATAATCCAAAGACCTTGACGGTCATCTCGGCGCACAGCGGCGCCTGTCCGGGTACGGTGACGACCAATGGCTATGCCACCTGCGACCAGTTCGTCAACAACTCGCCGCTGACCGTGGGTGCGACGCGGTTCGTCTGCCTGGCAGGGGCTGTTGCGGGCAACGACTTCATGGCGCTGAGCGCGACGAATGTCACGCTGACGCTGACGAACGATGCCACGCTGACGTGGAACTGGCAGACGCAATATCTGCTGACGACCGCCACGAACGGCACTGGCAGCGTGACGGGGGGTGGGTGGTATCCCTCCGGCAGCAACGCGGTTCTGACTGCAACCGCGGGCACGAATGCGCACCTTGTGAGTTGGCTGGGCGACACCAACGGATGTCTGATGGCGGGCGCCGCGCTCATCGCGCCGATGACGCAGGCGCGGGCAATTACGGCCGCATTTGCCGCCAACACGAACAGAGCGCTGACGGTGATCTCGCCGCATGGCGGGGCGCTGCCGGGCACGACGGTTGCCTACAGCGGCATGCCGCTCAACGCCTGGGTCACCAACTCCCCGGTTGTCAACGGCGCCACGCAGTACGTCTGCACCGGCGCCACCGTGAAGGGCAACACCTTCATGCTGGTCAGCCCCACCAACGTGACCCTGACCTTGACCAACAACGCCACCCTGACCTGGCTCTGGAGCACGAACTACTGGCTGCACACCGCCACCAACGGCAACGGTGGCGTGAGCGTCGCCGGTGGTTGGTATCCCACGGGCTCCAACGCGCAGATCATCGCCACAGCCGGCGATCACGCTGTCTTCATTGCCTGGAGCGGCCAGACGGGCGGCTGCACGATCAAGAGCAACATCCTCACGGCGCCCATGACATCCGCACGCGCCATCACGGCCAACTTCCTGCCGGCGATCGTGGTGACCGCGACGGCCGCACCTCCGGCCGGCGGTACGGTGACGGGCGGCGGCACCTTTGTGGCAGGCAGCAATGCCGTCACGCTGGTGGCCAGAATCAACGCCGGGTGGCGCTTCGCCGGATGGTCGGATGGCTCGACGGCCGCCACGCATGCGACGCTGAAGAATCTGAGCGGCGACACCAATTTCGTGGCCGATTTCATCCAACGGTTCACTGTGACCGCGAAGGCCGATCCCGTGGTTGGCGGCACGGTCACCGGCGGCGGGACCTATGACGACGGCGCCGTCACGACCCTGGTGGCCAAGGCCGCCACCTCCTACCGCTTCAAGCATTGGGAGGATGCCTCCAGCAACGCGTCCCGCCAGATCGCCGTGACCGCCAACGTCACCAATACGGCAACGTTCGTGCGCACCGTGCTGCTGACGGTGCAGGCCTCGCCCGCCAAGGGCGGCGGCGCGACCGGCGGCGGCTATTATGAAACGCAGTCCACCGCAACCCTGACCGCCACACCGAGCAACACCTGGCGCTTCGTGAAATGGAGCGACAACAATACCAACGCCACCCTGACGGCCAAGGCCAATGCGAACTGGAAGTTCCTGTCATGGGCGGACACGGGATCGACCAACACCAGCCGCAAGGTCACGGTCCTGCTGGGAGGCGCGACCTACACGGGACAGTTCGCGATGCTCACGGGCGAAATCGCGCTCAGCACGAACACACTGTCATTTGGTTCGGTGCCAATCGGTCTGACGGCCACACAGACCGTGGCCATCACGAATCTCGGCCCGAATGCGGTGAAATTCACCTCTGTGACCGTGCCGACCGGCTATACGGCCACTCCCGCGGCCTTCACGCTGGCGCCGAATACCGTGACGAACGTGGCCATCGTCTTCAAGCCGACGACCACCGGTGCGAAGACCGGTACGGTGGCTCTGATCTCGGACGCGGCGCGTGGCACGGGTAAAGTCGCGGTAACCGGCACGGGCATTGCCGCCACGCGCGTGGTCCTGCTCGCGGGTGACCTGAACTTTGGCACAGCCCTGCTGCACACCACGAACAGCCTGCCGTTCGCCATTGCCAATACTGGCAACTCGCCGCTGAGCGTGACCGCCTTGGCGTTCTCCGGTACGGGCAGCACGGCGTTCAAGGTGGTTGGGTACAAGGTGCCTTTTTCGGCGGCAGCCGGCGGTTCGACCAACCTCTTCGCCACCTTCACGCCGATGGCGGCGGGAACCAACCGGGTCATATTGACTGCGACCGTGACCGGCATGACAACCGGGAGCACCAACACGCTGGCAGCCGTCGGCATCGGCACCAAGACACTTCCGACGATCGCCACGCCGAAGACAGCGACGTTCGTGGCCGGGATCGGCGGCGGCGCGCTGGTGGTGCGCGTCCTGGATCTCACGCCGCCGCCGCAGGCGCCAGCAAACGGAGAATTGGCCACGGTGGGCATTGCCGGCGGCAAAGTGCAGGTGGCGCCGACGGTGCTGACGCCTGCGGGTGAAGCGCCGTTCATCATCACACTGGATTGCTACGGCGTCGACTCCGATCAGGACGGCATTCCCAATGCGGTGGCGGCAGTCCTGGGCGACCGCCTGAAGGAAGGCGTGAAACTGTTGACGATTCAGTACACAGACGGCACGATCACGGCCACGACGCCGTTCGTTGACATCCTGGTTGTCGAGGGCGTTCCTATGCCGCTGGACGCGCTGCCGGCCACATGGCGGCTGACGCCTTGGTGATACCTTTTGCTTCATGAAACGGCCCTCAAAACGCACGCATACCCATCGCGTTGTCCTGCCGCCTCCGGTGCAAATCGGCGGTGCGGCGGAAGCGCGCCCGGCTTTGCAATCCGATCCGTGGGTGGAGCAGTTTGTGCGTCATCTGACCTCGGAGCGCAATGCCTCCGAGCACACCGTGGCCGGGTATCTGCAGGACCTGGCGCAGTTTGTGGCTTTGGCGTGGCCGGGACCGCAATCGCGTCCGCCGTACGACTGGCGGCGGCCGGACCGGTTTACGGCGCGCGGCTTCCTGGTGAAGTTCTCGAAGGACGGCGCAGCGCCGGCCACCACCCGACGCAAACTCTCGTCGCTGCGCGCGTTCTACAAGTTTCTCGAACGCGAGGAAGTCATCGAACGCAACCCCTTCGGCGGCTTGCGCGGTCCACGGCTGTCCAAACACCTGCCGCAGATTCTCTCGGTGACGCAGGTGCAGGCGTTGCTGGAAGCGCCAATCAAGTCGCTGGCAGACCGTGAACAGGGCGGCGCTACGGTCGAACCGCATGCCGTCTATGCCGCGCTGCGCGATGCGGCCATCTTCGAGCTGCTCTACAGCACCGGCGCGCGCATCAGCGAGGCGGCCGGTCTGACGCGGCGTCAGGTGGACCTGATTTCCGGCGTGGCGCGCGTGCGCGGCAAGGGGAAGAAGGAGCGGCTCTGCGCGCTGGGGCGTCCGGCGCTGCATGCGCTGGAGAAGGCTTTCGCGGTGGCGGAGCTCCTCTGGCCGGAATCCGCGAAGGATGCCAGCCCGATTTTTCTGAATTTGCATGGCGGCCGGCTCACGCCGCGCTCGATGGAGCGGACCATGAAAGTATGGCTCGCGGCTGCCGGGCTGCCGGCGGAAATCACGCCGCACAAACTGCGCCACTCCTTCGCCACGCACCTGCTCGACGCCGGCGCGGACCTGCGCAGCGTGCAGGAACTCCTGGGCCACGCCAGCCTCACCACCACGCAGATTTACACGCAGGTGACGGTCGAACGGCTGAAGGAAATCTACCGTCACGCCCATCCGCGGGCGTGAGGCGGAGAGAATTTGGAACTCAGGAAAGCAGGAACCAAACGGTTTTCAATGCAGAGGCGGGGACGCCTCTGCCACTGCGCGGACCTGGTGCGATTGATAGTGGCAGCGGCGTCTCGCCGCTGCGGGGTTCATTTCCCCGATTTTCCGCGCGCCGGATTGGCCACCTGGTCGTAGCTCCACCCTCGCTCCTGGCAGACAGCTTGGACGTGCTCGTCCCAGGTTGCTTCCTTGCGGCGGGCCGCGCCGAAGCAATCCACGGAGAGGTAGCGCAGCCAGGTGTCCTTGTCCGCCTGGATCGAATGCGGCGTGCAGGGCGGGATGAGCACCACGTTGCCGGGCTGGACGCGGAACTGCCGTTGCGCCTTGTCCTTGCCGAGCGTGAGGGTGCCGGTTCCTTCCATGACGTAGAAAACCTGCTCGGTGTCGTCATGGACATGCAGCGGCGGCGCCTCGCCCGGCTCCAGCACGACGACAAAGGCCTCGGAGCACTTGGCCTCGGAGCGGTCGTAGACCAATTCATTCGTGTGGGTGGGGAATCGGTAGCGCTTGCAGCCGGTGGTCGAGAAGACGGGGTTCATGGGGATTTTTCCTTCTAATTAGAGTGAGCAGACAGAGACGAAGATACGCATGAGCCGCCGCTTTGGCAAGGCGATTGCCGCGGCCGGAGTACGGACACGAAGAAGAGGCTCTATCTTTGGCGCTACCATTTATGCTGGCGTATTGTTCCCATATTCGCCACCTCCATCCAGAACACAGTTAGGACAGCTTAAAGTGACCGAACAACACTGATATATATAATGTTAAGGATACTAAAATAACTAGCGCAAGGAACCCGAGCAGAACCGATAGCAAATGTGATCTTCTTTGAGTGGTGGTTATTAGTGGATGGCTATAGTGTTTGTCAAGAAGGGTGAAAAAATAGGCTTCAAAATATGCACCTATGTTAGCATAAGATGCGCCGATAATTATCAAGATAAGCCAACTACCACTTTTTTCTCGCAACCACAACAACCCCCCAATAATAATTATCCATCCAAGCCACTTAAACCATTCAGGCGTAAAAGAAAGAAAGAAGCGACGTTGATCTAAGTCCGCTTTGTTTTCAACTTCAACGGTTTTAATTTTGGATAGGTGTTGTGTTAGTCCTTCAATCCTTTTGTCTTTATCCTCTTGGCTCAGATTGCTAGCCTTAACTTGCGCTATAACGCTTGTTAGTAAGTCCTTAATGTTGTCAATGTCGACCTGTTTCATGTTTTCTCCACCGAATTGTAAGAAGCTAGGGCCATCATTTCGCCGGTTGGGATTGCGCCGCTGGCAATGAAGTCGCTATTACACGAGAGGCGTACCATTTGAAGACGAAAAATACGACCACGAACACAAGGATGGCCCCGACCAGTCTAATCATCTTGATGACAAAATCTGGTCCACCTGTGCCATATCGCTTTGCCATGCCATCACCAGCCCTTTCACGAGTCACTCAATTTTGTTTTCTTTGGCCCAACTATAAGGCAGAGCCGCAGCGACTTGCTGTCCACCGGCATCTACGGAAGCATGACATCGCAAGTTGTGTTTGTGCCTATTTCGTAGAATAAGCCATGCAGATGATCGGCAGGATTTGTAGATGAATAATCCCGGAACATCTCCTGATTCAGATAGTTCTCCCTACAGTCGAGACATGCACCACCACAAGTGACGAAATAACCGCGCCGGTACATATTACGGAGAGTACTATTGAGTTTGAGAGTCGTTAACGCGTTGACGTGCCTTCCTATATCGACATTTCGTGAGACCAGAAACGGCGCTGCCGATGGCGTCTGCGTACTTACGCAAACGACCTGCCATGCGTTGTTCTTGCAGGTGAAGGTCTCACGCGATTCGGCGCACGGCGCATCTTGGCCGCAATGTAACAATTAAACGTTCATATCTTCACATATCTGCCGACTTTTTCCATTTGTCAAACGTATTGGATAGTCGGACATCAACAAGCGAAAGTACTCCGTTGACGTGCGAGATGCATCAAAGCCTTGTTCTTTGGGCCAGACGGGCGGCAGACCTAGCGGCTCTCGTTCTGCATTTGCTGACATGACTTCGCACCAGATGCCACGGCCTCGATTCTTCATGGCAGATCCTTTTGCGCCTGCTGTTGCAGCCTCTATATATTGCACGAAACCATACAATGCAAAGACTAGAACTGCCAATACGACGCACACAACAATCAATTCTGTACGCGTGAATCCGGCTTTGCTGCGTGCCATCATTGTGTGCGCCTCCGCATAAAGGATTGTGGTCGCCGGTGGTGTTTGTTGACTCCCCGACCGCAACGATCTGAATTTACGCCGCCCAAAGCTCACTGGTCAACCATTTAGTCTGGTTTGGACAACCGAATCAGTGTTGTCAGCGTGGAGAGGTATAACGAGGCCCAGAAGATGGCAGAAGTACGGTTCCTGTCCGGTGTCGATGCTGGCAAGGTCAAGAGGCTCCGTATTGATCCAGAACAGAGATTCGACTGCGTGGAACTCGATTCTCCGGCAATTCTGGCACTTGCTAGGGGTGATAAAACGTGCTGATTTATGGGGGCTGGCAGGCAATCGGGGGGTGTGGTAAAGTATCTAAACGGTCTATTTATCAAGTGATTATCTAATATTGTGTAAAGTGCTAGAGTCATGCGACGATGGATTCCATGGATTGTGACGTGCATCGCGGCCATGACGGCACTTTTGGCGCTGCGCGCCTGGTTGCTGTGCGTGCCGCCGTCGCCGGAGGCGCGCGTGCCGACGAACGAGGGTTCGCTCGCCGAGGCGCGCGCGGTTCGGAGCAACGCGGTCGTGAATCTGGCCGGAAAATTCCGCGAATTTCCCGGCGTGCCCGTGTCGCCTTCCTCCGCCTGGTCGGGGTTCCGCGGACCGCGGCGCGAGAATCTCGCCGGCATGGACGGACCGCTGCTCGAAACGTGGCCCACCAACGGTCCGCCCGTGCTCTGGCAACTGCAACTGGGCGAGGGGCACGCGGCGCCGGCGGTGCGCGACGGCCGCGTCTATCTGCTCGACTACGACGAGGCGCGCGAGGGCGACGTACTGCGCTGCTTCTCTCTCGATTCGGGGCGCGAACTCTGGCAGCGCTTCTATCAGGTCAAGACCAAGCGCAACCACGGCATTTCGCGCACGATCCCGGCTGTGGACGATACCTGTGTGGTTTCGCTGGGCCCCCAATGCCATGTGCTTTGCGTCACCGCCACCAACGGCGCGTTTCGGTGGGGGATGAACCTCGTCAATCTCTACGGCGCCAAGGTGCCGCTCTGGTGGGCTGGGCAATGCCCGCTGCTCGATGCCGGCGAGGCCGTGCTCGCGCCCGCCGGCCGCTCGCTGCTGATCGGCGTGGACACCGCCACCGGCAAAGTCAACTGGGAGACGCCCAACCCGGAGAAGTGGGAGATGTCCCACTCGTCCGTGATGATCCTGACCGCCGACGGCGTGCGTCAGTTCGTTTATGCGGCCATGGGCGGCATCGCCGGTGTGGCGGCGGACGGCCCGCAGCGCGGCCAGTTGCTCTGGCACACCAAGGCCTTCGCGCCCAGCGTGGTGGCGCCGTCGCCCGTGCCGCTGCCGGACGGGCGGTTCTTCATGACGGCCGGTTACGGCTTCGGCGGCGCGATGTTCCGCGTGTCGCGTTCCAACGACCAGTGGCAGGCGACGGTGCTGTTCCGGACCGACCGTCGCGTATTCGGCTGCGAGCAGCAGACGCCGGTCTTCCGCGACGGGCTGCTCTACACCGTGCTGCCCAACGATGCCGGCGATCACCGGCAGGAGTTCGCCTGCATGAACCTCGATGGCCGGGTGCTCTGGACCGGCGGCAGCGACAATCGCTTCGGGCTTGGTCCGTATCTCGCGGTCGGCAACCGCTTCCTCCTTCTCGACGACACGGCAAAACTCAGCCTGATGGCCGTGGATGGGAATGGATGCCGCCTTCTCGCCCGCGCCGACATCTTCAACGGCACCGGTCGCGACGCCTGGGGCCCCATGGCGTTTGTGGACGGCCGCCTGCTGCTCCGGGACAGCAAGCGGATGGTGTGTTTGGATTTGCGTGGGAAGTAGGGCGCGCGCGATTTTTTACCACGGAGGACGCAGAGGTTCGCAGAGGTTGTCTTGCTGGCGGGGGTTGGTTATGGAACCGAACGAAATCAGCGGCATTATTGTGGATGCGGCGATGAAGGTGCATTCAGCCCTTGGACCGGGGTTGCTGGAATCGGCTTACGAAGCCTGCCTATGCCACGAACTTCGCAAGCGTGGACTCAGGTGCGAGGCACAGGTTGCATTGCCGGTTGTTTACGATGGGCAGACGGTCGAACTTGGATATCGCATCGATCTGCTGGTTGAAGATATCGTCATTGTGGAGTTAAAAACCGTTGCCGCGCTGGCGCCGATTCATGAAGCTCAAATCATTTCGTATCTGCGATTGAGCGGAAAACCGATTGGGCTGCTGATCAATTTTCACGCATTACACCTCAAGAACGGTATTCGTCGCTTTGTGAACAAGCTCGGACTCTTCCCGGCAAATCAGCAATAACCTCTGCGAACCTCCGCGTCCTCTGCGGTAAAAAATCCCACATGGATAATCTTCTCATAGCGATCAGCGCAGTGGTCTTGGGCAGCTCGGTGCTGGCCTGGCTGGCGTGCCAGGGGCGGCAGCCCGTGATGCTCGGATATTTTCTCTGCGGGCTGGCGCTCGGTCCGGTCGGCATGAAATATTTTTCCGCCGTGGGCGCCCCGGACGTAGCGCCTGCGGTGGCCACCTTGAGCGAGATCTCGCGTCTGGGGGTGATGCTCCTGCTCTTTCTGGCCGGACTTGTCCTGCATGTGGACCGTCTGCGGATTTTCTTCCGTACGGCCATTATCGTAACGCTCGCCAAATGCGTGCTGATGTGGGGCGTGATGTTCGCGTTTTTGTGCGCGTGGCGGTTCGGGCTGCGCGACAGCCTGATTGCCTCCCTGGCGCTGATGTTTTCCAGCACGATTCTGGTGGTGAAGCTGCTGCCGACGACCACCCTGCACCAGAAGCACATGGGGTCGATCTGCATCGCCGTGCTGATCGCCGAGGACCTGCTGGCCGTGATTGCGCTCCTGTTCGTGGGGTCTTCACCGCAGGCCGGGATCAGCGACCTGATTCTCTGGCTGCCCCTGCGGCTGATCCTGCTGGCGGCAGTGGCGTTTGCGGGCGAGCAGTTCGTGCTGCGCCGGATGATGCGCCGCGCGGACACCTACAACGAAGTGCTGGTGATGCTCTGCCTCGGCTGGTGCGCCGGCGTTGCGTTGCTGGCGCAGAAACTCGGCGTGCCGTACGAGATCGGCGCCTTCGTGGCGGGGGTCTCGATCGCGCGCGGCAAAATCGCGCTGGTCTTCTCGGAGCAACTCAAGCCACTGCGCGATTTCTTCCTGATGTTCTTCTTCTTCGTGCTCGGCGCCGGATTCGAAATCTCCCAGTTGCGCCGCATCTGGCTCCCGGCGCTGCTGGCGACCGTGGTGATTGCCGGCTTGCGCCCGTTCCTGCTGGCGTGGCTCTTCCGGAAGATGGGCGAAGCGCACGACTTTGCGCGCGAAACGGGGTTCCGGCTCGGCCAGGCCAGCGAGTTCGCGCTGATCATCGCGGTTGTCGCCACGCAGGGCAACCATCTGTCGCTGGAAATGGCGTCGCTGGTCAAACTCGCCACGGTGCTCTCCATGCTGGTTTCCTCGTATCTGGTGGTTATGAAATACCCCACGCCCATCGGCGTGCAGCCGGGGTTACAGCGGGATTAGGCATGAAAGAAATCATCGCCCAGTTTCTGGACCACATCGCCTACGAGCGCGGGCTGGCGGTCAACACCCGCGCGGCCTATGCGGCCGACTTGGAGCTGTTTGCCACGTCGCTGGCGGCGCACGGCGTGCACCTCTTCAACCAGGTCACGCGCAAGCACATCGTGGAGTTTCTAACGCCGAAGCTGTGGCGGACGCTGCCGGAGATTCTCGCGCCCACGGAGGTGGGGCGGCTGGTGGATGCCGCCGCCGGCGACAAGGCGCAGGCCGTGCGCGACCATGCAATCCTGGAACTCTTTTACGGCTGCGGACTGCGCGTCTCCGAAGTGGCGACGCTGCGGGTGGCGGACGTGCAGTTCGAGGGCGGGTTCGTGCGCTGCACCGGCAAGGGCGACAAGCAGCGTGTGGTGCCGCTCGGGCAGTGTGCCGCGACCAGCATCCAACGCTACCTGGACAAGATCCGGCCGCGCTGGGCGCAGAAACATCCGGACGTGGACCGGCTCTTTCTGTCGCAGCAGGGGAAGGGGTTCACGCGGCAGGGGCTTTACAAACTGATCGTACACTACGCCCGCGAGGCCGGACTCGGGGGGCGGGTTTCGCCGCATACGCTGCGGCACTGCTTCGCGAGTCATTTGCTGGCCAACGGCGCGCAACTGCGTGCCATTCAGGAGATGCTCGGCCACGCCAGCATCGCCACCACGCAGATCTACACGCACGTGGACCAGGACCGCCTCGTGGCAGTGCATCGGAAGTTCCATCCACGCGCGTGAAGACGCCATGTCATTGACACGCTGCGCCGGGTTTGTCATTCTGCGTTCACCTATGGAGCCGCTGCTGCACGTGGAAGAACTCGGTGTGCGTTTTCGCCGCGACGGGGTCGTGACAACGCCCGTGCGCGGCGTGTCGCTGGATCTGGCCGCCGGCGAACGCCTGGCCCTGGTCGGGGAGAGTGGCTGCGGCAAGAGCATGACCTGTCTGGCGCTCACGGCGCTGGCGCCAACCGACCGCGCCGAGCGCACCGGGTGCGTCCGTTTTCGCGGCCGCAACTTGTTGACCGCGGATGCGGCCGAGATTCGCGCCATACGCGGTTGTGATGGGATTGCCTATGTGTTTCAGGATCCGGCCGGATCGCTCAATCCGGTCATGCGCATCGGCGAACAGATTGCGGAGTGCCTTGCCGGTCCGCGGCGCGCGCGGCTGGACGAGGCGGTGCGCTTGCTGGCGCGCGTGGGGTTGCCGGACCCGGAACGCGCGGTGCGCGTCTATCCCGGCGCCTTGAGCGGCGGCATGCAGCAGCGCGCCATGGTGGCGATGGCCTTGGCCTGCCGGCCGCGGTTGCTGATTGCCGACGAGCCGACCACGGCGCTGGATGTCACCACGCAGCGGCAAGTGCTGGATTTGATCGATGCGTTGGCGCGCGAAACCGGCATGGCGGTGCTGCTGGTCACGCACAACCTAGGGCTGGTGGCCGGTCGCGCGGATCGCGTGGCCGTGATGTATGCGGGGCAGGTGGTGGAGTCGGGGCCGGTCGCGGATGTCCTGCGCACGCCGCGACATCCGTACACCATTGGCCTGCTGGCTGCCGTACCGCGGTTGGACGCGCCCCGGGACCGCAAACTCGTCGGCATTCCCGGCACGGTGCCATCGCCGGACCGCTGGCCTCCCGGCTGCGCCTTCGAGCCGCGCTGCGGGCAGCGCATGGAGAAATGCTCCTGTCCGCCGCCGGTGGTGGAAGCGGATGACCAGCGCCAGACGAGATGTTGGCTGGTAGCATAGGCTGTTAGGCTGAAGGCTGAAGACTGTTAGGAAAGGCATATGACAACGTTCTCTGTTTTGCTAAATCGGACGGAGTCCCCTGTTCGGGAAGGCATACAATTCCGCACATCCTGGATTTCTTTCAGCCTTCAGCCTTCAGCCTTCAGCCTTCAACCGTAACCCATGCCCTTGCTCGAAATCCAAAACCTCGTGGTTCACTATCCGCGTCCCGGCGGCCCGCCGGTGGAGGCGCTGAAGTCGATTTCGCTGCACGTCGAGGCCGGCGAGTCGCTCGGCATTGTGGGCGAAAGCGGCTGCGGAAAATCCACGCTCGCCAAGGCGATTGTCGGATTGGTGAAACCGCACAGCGGCTGGGTCCGGTATGAAGGGGTGGATGTAACCCGGCACGATCGCGCCGGACGCGAGTTGTATTGCCGTCACGTGCAGATGGTGTTTCAGGACGCGATCGGGTCGCTCAATCCGCGCATGACTGTGGCTGCGATGCTGCGGGAGGTGCTGCGGGTGCATGGAGTGCGGAGTGCGGAATACGGAATGCGGAGTGCGGGAACGTCATCGGTCATCGGTCATCGGTCATTGGGGACAAATTTAGATTCCGCACTCCGCGCTCCGCGCTCCGCATTCGGCAGTGAAATCCTGCGCCTCCTTGACGAAGTGGGACTTCCGCCGGAAGCGGCGGGCGCCTATCCGCGGGAACTCAGCGGCGGGCAGTGCCAGCGCGTAAGTCTGGCGCGCTGCCTGGCGCTTGAGCCGCGGGTATTGGTGGCGGACGAACCGGTTTCGGCGCTGGATGTCTCCGTGCAGGCGCGTGTGCTGAATCTCCTGCGCGATCTGCAGCAGCGGCTGGGGTTGGCGCTGCTGCTGGTCTCGCACGACCTGGCCGTGGTGCGGACTGTTTGCGATCGTGTCTGCGTGTTGCACGACGGCGTCATGGTGGAGCAGGGGACGGTGACGGAGGTGCTCGAACATCCCGTCGATCCGTACACTCGCGAACTGCTCGCCGCCGTACCGGATGTGGATCGCGCGCTGGCAGCCCGTCGGACTTAGGGGCCTCCTGTGCCGCCGTGAAATACCCCGTGACTTTCGGCGTGACATTTTTGCCAAAAACGTCAAACTATTCCGCTGTTTCGAAGAACAACCAAGAGGGGTGGAGACGCATGACCAAGCAGAAGACCGCCAAGACCAACGCCAAGATTCCCCGCCTGCGCATCACGGACACCACGTTGCGTGACGCCCACCAGTCGCTGTGGGCCACGCGCATGCGCACCGACGACATCCTGCAGATTCTCGAAACCATCGACAAGGCAGGCTACTACTCGCTGGAATGCTGGGGCGGTGCCACTTTCGATGTCTGCCTGCGCTTCCTGCGTGAAAACCCGTGGGAACGCCTGCGCCAGATCAAGGCGATTGCCAAAAAGACATCGTTGCAAATGCTGTTGCGCGGCCAGAACATCCTGGGCTACCGCAACTATCCCGATGACCTCCTGTACCGCTTCGTGGCGCTCGCCAGCGAAAACGGCATGGATATTTTCCGCGTTTTCGATGCGCTCAACGATACCCGCAACCTCGAGCATGCGCTGGCGGCCGTGAAAAAATGCGGCGGCCATGCCCAGGGGACCATCTGTTACACCGTCAGCTCGGTGCATACGGTCGAGAAGTACGTCCAGATCGGCAAGGAGCAGCAGTCCATGGGCGCGGACTCGCTTTGCATCAAGGACATGGCGGGCATCCTTTCGCCCGCCGCTGCCAAAGAACTGGTGGGCGCGCTGGTCAAGAGCCTCAAGATCCCCGTGCAACTCCACTGCCACATGACCAGCGGCATGGCCGTGGCCGCCTATTACGAGGGTGTCAAGGCCGGCGCCGGCGCCGTGGACTGCTGCATTGCCACCATGTCGGGATACTCGTCGCAACCGGCGGTGGAGACCATGCTGGCGATCTTCGAGGATGCCGGTTACGAGACCGGCGCCGATCATCAGGCGATCGAAAAGGAGAACAGCTACTTCCTGGCATTGAAACCCAAACGCGAGCCCTCCCATGGTGCGGTCGAGGTTGTGGACGTGGATGTGCTGGAACATCACATCCCTGGCGGCATGATTTCCAACCTTCGCTCGCAACTCCAGCAGCAGGGCGCGCTGGACCGCATTGGCGAAGTGCTGGAGGAGTTGCCGCGCGCCCGCAAGGACCTTGGCTATCCGCCGCTCGTCACGCCGACCAGCCAGATCGTGGGCGTGCAGTCCGTGATGAATGTGCTCGCAGGCGAACGCTACGGCATGGTGCCACAGGAGACCAAGGACTACGTCAAGGGGCTCTACGGTCGTTCTCCGGCGCCAATCGATCCGAAGATCGCCAAGAAGATTCTGGATGGCGACAAGCCGATTACCTGCCGTCCGGCTGATCTGCTGTCGCCGCGGCTCCCGGCCGCTGCCAAGGAACTGGATCCGAAACTGATTCAGGCCGAGGAGGACATTCTCTCGTACTGCCTGTTCCCGGAGGTTGCGCTGGGCTACTTCAAGTGGCGCGCGCTGCCGCCGGCTGAACGTCCAGCCACGCCGGCCGATCTGGAAAACGCGCCGAAGAAAACGGAGGTTGCGCCGGCCGAGCCTGTCATTGCGGATGATGACGAAGCCGCCGAAGCCGTGCGCTATGCCGAGATCGGCCGTTTGGTCGCCAGTCTGGCAGGGCAACTCGGCGTAACCGGCGGCAAAGGTGTCACGCTGCCATTGCCGGCCGCGCCCGCGCCGGCAAAGAAGGCCGCCGCACCAGCCGCCCCTGCGCCGGCGGCGCCCGCGGCCATCACCGGGCCGACCATCAACGCTCCGCTCAACGGCACATTCTACCGCTCCGCCGCGCCCGGCAAGCCAAACCTGGCGGAGGAGGGTAGCGCGATGAAGGCTGGCGACGCGGTTTGCATCGTCGAAGCCATGAAACTCTTCAACCAGATCAAGGCGGACAAGGCGTGCAAGATCGTGAAGTTCCTCGTGAACCACGGCGATCACGTCGCCAAGGGTCAGCCCATGGTGGCGGTCGAGCTGCTGTAAGCATTTTTTGACTATTGGGGCGCTTGAAAAGGCTCTTGACGATTGCCAGAGGGTGTTCAAAAATACCTGCACGTTTCGCAAAAGGTGCTGGTATGCAACCCTTGATTCCCACGATGTGGCGGACTTGCCGTGTGCTCGCAAATCCTCAACGGCTTCGTTCTTTGTGGCAGATCGGCATACACCCCGGTCAATGCGTAAGTGACATTGCGAAAGCGACAAAACAGCGAATCGGCGTCGCAAGCCAGTACTTGCGCGATTTGCAGTCACGCGGCCTGATCGAGGTTCGACGCAGGAGTCGCTGGACCTTCTATGCTCCAGTGGCCGACCCGAGTGTTGGGCATGCGGCAGTCATGCTTGCTGCGGCGCAACGGGCAATTTCCCATGAAAAATATCCATTTTCGGCCGCGACCGCTGTTTTTGCGGCATTTGCTCATCCGCGTCGTTTGCAGATCGTGCGCTTTCTTTACATGTGTCGAGCGGCGGGGTTGACTGCGATCGGTCGGAACACGGGGATCAGTGAACGCGCGCTGCTTCGGCATCTGCAAGTTTTGATCGATGCGCAGGTTGTGATTGCGGAGGACCGCAAATGGAGACTTTCCGCTCCTGCAACACCACTGGTGACTATGCTTGTGCGCGAAAGTTGTCGTTAATTCCGTTTCCTGAATACCAGCACATTTCGCGAAACGTGCTGGTATACCGAGCGACACAAATGAGGGGGTGATTCCACACCTAATCTGTGATTAAAACGCTCAGAGTTACGCCTTGTGAAATGGCGCTCCGGCTGCTTGCTACAGTGTCTTACCGCAGCCCCACCGCGCGCTGGGCAGAGAGCAGCGTGTTGTGCAGCAGCATCGTGATGGTCATGGGGCCGACGCCGCCGGGAACCGGCGTGATCAGCCCCGCCACCGGACGAGCGGATGCGAAGTCTACATCACCAACCAGCCGGTACCCGTTCTTTGCGGTTGCATCCGGCACGCGGTTGACGCCGATATCGATCACGGTCGCGCCGGGCCTGATCATGGCGCCCGTCACCGTGTGGGGGCGCCCGGCTGCGACCACGAGAATGTCCGCCTGGCGTGTGAACGCGGCCAGATCCTTCGTTCCGGTGTGGCAGACCGTGACCGTGGCGTTGCCGCCCGGTCCCTTGCGCATCAGCAGATGCGCCACCGGCTTCCCGACAATGTTGCTGCGGCCGATGACGACCGCATGTTTTCCGGAAGTTTCGACGCCGCTGCGGATCAGAAGCTGGATCACGCCGTGCGGCGTGCAGGGAAGATAACACGGCTGGTCGATCAGCATGCGGCCGACATTGACCGGCGTGAAGCCGTCCACGTCCTTTTCCGGCGCGATGGCGTCGATTACGCAGTGCTCGTCGATCTGCTTCGGCAGCGGCAGTTGCACCAGGATGCCGTGGATGCGCGGGTCGCGGTTCATGCGCTGCACCAGCGCCAGCAGATCCGCCTGTGTGGTTGTTTCCGGCAGCCGGTGATCGTCCGAGAACATGCCGGCTTCGGCAATGGCCTTCTCCTTTGCGCTGACATAGGACTTCGACGCCGGATTGTTACCGACCAGGATGACGCCCAGACCGGGAACCACGCCCTTCGTCGCCTTCAACTCCGCCACCTGCCGCGCGATCTCCGCGCGCAGTTCCGCCGCCATTGCCTTGCCATCGAGTATCGTTGCGCTCATGGGTGCATTGCTCTCCTTGCCAGTTGCGGCGCAGTCTCCAAGGGGGCGGGCGAAGAGTCAAGCGCCAATGTACACGATCTCATACCACAGCGTCGCGCAATCCGGGCCGATGTCGAAGGCGAAACCATTGCCATCGCGGCGCACGGGCAGGGTTCGGACGCGTTGTCCGGCGTCGTTGAGGACGTGAACGACTGGCCGCAGCTTGCTGCCGTTCGGTTGCGGCAAATGGATGGTGGCAGGGATGGCCTCCACCAGGCTGGGCGCATGCCCCCAGTCCTTGCCGACCGTGGACCGCTCCGCGTCCTTCCATTCCAGGCTTGTATTCTCGGCGTGGCCGGTGGCGGCCAGCAGGACGCGGCGCGGTTGCCGGTCGAACCCGTCGCCTTCCAGCACGATCAGCGACAGGGTGCACCAGCCGTTGCTCGTGACGCCGATCTTCGCAGATACGCCGTGGCCGAGGTCAATGTCCTGTCTGTCCACATGCCCGATCACGAACTTGGCGCGCGGTGCGCACAGCGTCAACACGCCCTGGTCCGCGGCCGGCAGGCGCCAGAGCAGTTCGCCGGTATCGGAGGCAAACACATTGGTGTCCGCGACAGACGGCGGCACAAGGGCAGGGGACGGTGCGCCCAGGTTGAGCGCGATCCGCGTACGCAACGCCCATTCGCGCGGGAGGCCCAGCGCATCGTTCGGGAGGATGCCCCACGCATGCCCCTGTTTTGCAATCAGGGCAATCTCCGTGGCCGGCGGCAGCGGGATCGTGAGACACTGCCGCGCCGGCGCCACATCGGCGCGCCGGAAAAGGAGCGAGGCGACCGGCACATTGGCAAGGTCGGTCGGATGCTGGCCGATGTCGAAGAAGCCGGGGATGCAACCGGCTTTGGTTCCGCGCTCGTCGTGGGCATAGGTATAGAGAAAGATACCATCCCAGTCCTGCAGCGCGCCGTAGGCCGCCACAAAAAGCGGCCCCTCGCCGGCGTGGACATTCGGCGCCGGATGGTTGTACTCGGTGACCAGGTGCGGCTTTCCCACCACGCGGGCAAAGGCGAGATGCGAGACTGTGGCATCCTCCGGATGATCCACCATGGAAATATTGCGGATGCGCCAGTCGGTTGGATCCCACGGCTTTCCCGGGAATTGCGGGTGCTGCCAATAGGCGTGCGTGTCGATGGCGTCCATGTCTGCCATCAGGTTGGGCGTGGAACATCCGACAATCGTGCCGACCACCGGCGCGCGCACGTGCAGATCCTCCCGCAGGAAGCGCCGCATTTTCCGCCAGTGATGCTGCTCCGTTTCCCAGAGAAACCGCACCCAGTCCGCGCGTTCCTCCTGCGAACAGGCGCGCGCGCCGGAGGCCTGCGGCACACGGACATTGCGCTGCGCGAGCGATTCGCTTTCTGCCAGGCCTGTGCGTCCGCCGGGGCGGAAGGAGACCTCGGAGAATTGAAAGAGCGCGTTGGTCTGGCTGAGCGCCGTGAATCCCACGCGTGCGTTGGTCTCGCCGGTGGCGACGAAGGTGAAGGAATACGTGTGCCACTGCGGTTCGAGTTGCACGTCTGTCTGCAACCCGACACTCTGCCACGGCGCATGCGCCTGCATGGCGGACACGACGATGCGGCGCGGATGATCGGCCCGGGCGCAGAAGGAAAACGAGTAGATGCCGTTCGATGACAGGTTGAGACCGGGATGATTGAACTGCACATGCCAGGAGGCGTCGCCCGTGCGGATGACGTGCAGCCGGGCAATGCCGTTTGTGCCGCTGGACTCGACGCGTGCGCCCGCATGCTCCTCGACGTTTCAGCCGTGAAGGCTTTTGCGAAAACCATTGTGGAACAGCAGTTCGCCGCGCACCGACTGGTGGTCGCGGGTGTTGTACTTGAAGCCGCCGGTGACGCTGGTCACCGTGCCGTCGCGCCATTCGCCGTCCGCGGCGATGCGGGCCTCCAGCCTGGCCCGCACCTTCGTGGGCAGGCCAAAGAGGTTGATGAAGCCCTCGGAATCCTTGTGGGAGAAAAGCGGGCCCGTCGTGAAGCTCGCGAGGCTCGCGTCGTAGAGTGAGTAGGGCGACTTCATCCCCGCGCTCGTGATCGATCCCTTCCAGAGCTTGAGCCTCACCACGCCCGATACCCGCCTTTGAGTCGAGTCTATGAAGGCGCACAGCGCCTCGCGAAGGGGGCAGTACCACTCGCCCTCGTACATCGTGTCCGCGAAGCGCTGTCCCACCTGGACCTTGAAGGCCAGGGTCTTGCGGTCGAGGCAGATCTGCTCAAGCTTGGCGTGGGCTTCCATTATCACCGTTCCGCCGGGAGTCTCGTAGACGCCCCGCGACTTCATGCCCACGACCCTGTTCTCGACCATGTCGAGGAGGCCGCATCCGTGCTTGCCCGCTATGATGTTGAGG